>Ga0255767_1002415_pt1 | contig 16189 bp, 15 predicted proteins | sample 071ome_24_FD_179967 | JGI IMG/M metagenome (GOLD analysis project Ga0255767, IMG submission 179967) | Coastal salt marsh microbial communities from the Groves Creek Marsh, Skidaway Island, Georgia - 071402CT metaG (version 2) | ecosystem: Environmental > Aquatic > Marine > Intertidal zone > Salt...
TATGAGTCATAGTACCTCTGCCCCTTTTGCGTACCCTGGTGAAGCCCTGCGTCCGACAGTGGATTACCTACTGGCATCGCAGCGAGAGAATGGCGAGATCCCCTGGTTTGACGGTGGACACACCGACCCCTGGAATCACACAGAGGCCGCAATGGGTCTCAGTATTGCGGGAGAGTTCGCTGCCGCCGAGCGCGCCTATGACTGGCTTGCCAGCGAGCAGTTAGACGATGGCAGTTGGTGGGCGTCTTACGTTAATGGCACGCCAGCCAATGTAACCCGGCGCGAAACCAATTACGTCGCCTACATTGCTACCGGTGTATGGCATCACTATTTGATTAGCGAGGATCGAGCATTTCTTGAACGACTGTTTCCAACCGTCGAGCGGGCGATAGATTTTGTCGTGTCCATGCAGTCGGAGCACGGTGAAGTGGCATGGGCTTGCGATACCTCGGGTGAAGCGATGGATGATGCGCTCGTGACGGGGAGTAGCTCGGTCTATAAGTCGCTCGAGTGTGCGCTGCATATCGCAAGAACACTCGTTATTCTCAAACCCCAATGGCGTGAAGCAAGACGAAAGCTTGGTACGGCGCTACGACACCGGCCCGAGCGGTTTGACCGAAACTGGGAGAGTAAGGCGCGCTATGCGATGGACTGGTTTTATCCTGTTCTTGCGGGCGTCTTCCAGGGTGAGCAGGGTCTCGAACGCATCAATGCGCGCTGGCATGAATTTGTGGAGCCCGGCTTGGGTTGTCGGTGTGAGAATCATCAGCCTTGGGTCACGGTGGCCGAGTCCTGCGAATTGACCATGGCGCTTCTTAGCGTGGGCGATGTGGCAAGAGCACAGACGCTCTTTGACGGCTTATGGCAATGGCGCGACGAGGCGGGTGTTTTCTGGACTGGCTACCAGTTTGAAGAAGACATCTTATGGCCGTTAGAGAAGCCGACTTGGACCTCCGGAGCCGTATTATTGGCAGCGGACGCCTTGAGTCAGTACACGACCGCAAGCCGGCTGTTTGTCGAGGTTGATAGCAGGGAGCAGCCTAAGTTCGAACGACGTCATCGCCAGGCTTAGTGTCGGTCAGGTATAGCAACTTAGAGCAGTTACAGTCGTTTTAAGGCGCGTAGACTCTGAAAGGAGCCCACTTCTTCAAACAGCCCTGATTGTTTTGCGAGTTGCCAGATGGCATGCGGTGCCTGACCCCCGTCTGCTACATTGCCGAAGACATCGTGGATGACCAGTAGCCCATCGCGTAGCAGATGCGATGACCAGCCCCGGTAGTCGGCAAGCGCAGCATCTAAACTGTGCCCGCCGTCGATAAATAAAAAGCCTAGCTGTGTTGTCCAATGGCGAGCGGCCGTTGTCGATGGCGCAACCAGCGAAATGACAACATCCTCGGCCTGGTAGCGCTTGAGGTTTCGTCTGAATTCGGGGAGTGAATCAAAATCTCCTTGATCATCCGTCAGGGCGTCATCGTGAAAAAACTCGCCAACCTGGTGCTCCTCACTCCCCCGATGATGGTCTACAGCAAAGACAACCGTGTCGGCCTCCCGCGCGACGTCTGCCAAATGCAGCGTGGATAGACCACAATAACTCCCGATTTCCAAGAGCGGGCCCACCTGCGCACCGAGTGTTGCCCACTCGCGAAGTTTTTCGGCTTCCTCCATTGGAAGGAAGCCCTTCACATCCTCAAACTCGGTCGTTGCCATGGTAGGCTCCACCCAAAAGCGTCAGTATATGACGTAGAACACCAATCCTCGTAGCATCGACCCTATGGCGCGCCCACTCTACAACTTGCTTATTACGGTTTTGACGCCTTTGTTCGTGCTGCGCCTGTTCTATAAAAGCCTGCGTGAGCCGCATTACCGACGTCAGTGGTGGCGGCGTTTTGCTCTGGGTCTGCCGGCGCGAACACGTCCCGGCGACGGGCTCATTTGGGTGCATGCGGTTTCAGTGGGGGAATTACTTGCCGTCGCACCGCTTATCGAGCGCCTGCTAAGTGAGTGGCCTGATAAGGCTGTTCTGGTTACCAACACAACACCCACCGGTTCAGCACAGACGAAAAAATTGTTTGGGGACCGAGTTGAACACACATGGTTCCCCTTTGATGCACCACTGGTCACGGGTTCGTTCATACGCCACTGGGATCCACAACTCATCGTCATGGTGGAGACCGAGATTTGGCCGAATCTGCTGACGTCCGCAAAGGATCATTCGGTGCCGGTCGCACTGGTCAACGCCCGGCTTTCAGCGCGCTCCGCACGGGGCTATGCCCGCCTTGGAAGCCTTACCACTCGGGCACTCAATGAATTTGATTTGATTGCCTGTCAATCAAAGTCAGATTTCAGGCGATTTCGGAAGATCGGCGCCGACCCCTCAAAGATGCACGTGGTGGGGAGCATCAAATTTGACATTGACCTAGCTGCGCGCCGTGTGCAGCTCGAGGAGATTCGCGACCAGCTGGGTGAGGTTATACGTTCTCGTCCACTGTGGGCGGCGGCGAGCACGCACCCGGGCGAAGAGCAGTTGGTGATCAAGGCCTACCTCGCACTCCGAGAGCGAGGCCTGAGTACGCGATTATTACTGGCTCCGCGACATCCCAACCGCACCCCTGAGATAACCAAGTTACTTGAGAGTTATGGTTTGCAGTATCAGAAGCGCAGCGAGTATCGGCCGCTGACTGATAATACGGATGTCCTACTCATAGATACGCTGGGGGAGCTGAGTGCCTTCCTAGGCCTGGCGGATGCAGCATTTATCGGTGGTAGTTTGGTGCCGCGTGGCGGACATAACCCCATCGAGGCGGCGGCCTGGGGGTGTGCTGTCATCACCGGTCCTCACGTCATAAACTTTGCCACCATTGTTCGAGACATGGAGCGCGGTGGCGCTATCCGTGTGGTGAAGGATGAAGACGAGCTCGCGAGCAGACTGGCTAGCGTATGGACTGAGTCAGTGGATGGCGCTGACGCACAGGTGGCGCGGCGCTTCATCGAGACGCGGCGGGGAGCGACCCGCCGTCAACTCGAACTACTGAAGACTTTAGTGGCCTAGCCTTCCTCAGAGGCCGTCGGTGCAGCGGGCTCAATCAGGAAAGATTCAAGCGAAGCGATGTCCTCGGGTGACAAGGTGCCTGCATTCTCTTTGAGTCGCATGCTGTTGAGGACGTAGTCGTAGCGACTATTGGCATAGTCACGTTGTGCTGCAAACACAGCGTTCTGAGCATTCAGTACGTCGACAATGTTACGCGTACCCACTTCATAGCCTGCAACGGTGGCGTCGAGCGCGCTCTGCGTCGACTTGATGGCTTGCTTGCGTGCCTTAACGCGCGCCACGTCCGAGGTCACCGTCATGTGAAGTGAGCGCGATGCCGTCACCGTGTTACGCGTCAAGTTGATTCGATTTTCACGTGCGGCATTAAACTGCTCTGCCGCCCGTCTTCGATTCGCACTGACCGCACCCCCGGAATAGAGCGGTAAATCAACACGGATTTGAAAGGACTCGTTTTCACCATCTGAACGCGGTGGAAGGTTAAATGCTGTTGGGGGCGTTACCGTGCCATCGGTTTCGCTCTCTGAGTAACCTAACTGCGCACTGACAGTGGGAGCATGTCCCATTTGGCGAGACTTTGCGTTTTGGCGTGCCGCCTCCTCTGCAAAACGCACGGCGGCAAGCTCATAGTTGTTGGCAAGTGCGAAGTCGACCCAGGCAGATCGGTCTGATGGTGTTGGCGCCTCAGGTGTGAACTCATTGCTCAGGAGCAACAGTTGTCCATGGTTCTGACCTGTCAGTACCGAGAGACGCTCACGGGCCACCGCCAGGTTGTTTTCTTCGATGATGCGTGTCACACCGGCGAGGTCGTGACGGGCTTCAGCTTCGTAGACGTCGGTGATAGCGATAAGACCGACGTTGAAACGCTGGCGCGTCTGCTCAAGTTGCCGCGCTAATGCGCGTTCTTGGGCCTTCGCGGCGAGGAGATTATCTTGCGCACGTAGCACACCAAAATAAGCTTCCGATACACGAACGATTAAATTTTGTTGGGCAGCAGCCAGAGTTGCCTCGGCTTGTTTGCTCCTCTCGCTGCCTGCTTTCCAGTCGAACCAGGCGGATAGATCAAATAATGTTTGGTTTAGATTGATGTCGTAGCTGGTAGTAAATGTTCGAGACCCATTGGTAACGTCGTCAATTACGACTTGTCCGTTTTGAAACTCAGTAATGGTGAGGCGAGTGCTCTCAGAGTCTCGCAGCGCGCGCGACGCGCCCAGCCTTACTTGTGGCAGCAAGGGCGCGAGAGCCAGGGTCTTCAATTCGAGATCGGCTCTGTATTGAGCGGTTTCCGCTTTCAACTGCGCATCATTATCGAGCGCAATCTCATAAATATCCAAAAGGCTTTCGCTCGAAGCGAGGGGCGCAACGGCCATTAATATGCCGGCGATGACGGCCGATACGGCGTGTCGAGTAACATGAGAAATCATGCAATATTCCTTGCTAGTGTCGTTAGACCTGCGGTGCGGCGGAGTTTAACATCGTATACGGGTGGGTGGATAAAATACGCTCATCTTCTGTATTGGCACTATTTTGACGATTGGTTGCTAAACTTTTGGCGAAACGTAATTTCAATAGCGCGGTCTGCCTGAGGGAGTTGAGTGCAAAAGAGTAGAAAAAAGAAGCGTTTTCAGATGGATCTTGCGGAGTTACATGCGCTCTGCGAGGCCAACTATGCGCGCTTGTTGCAGCTATTCCCGGACTATCAACAGGCAAATGAACGACGCTTTCGATTAGGTCAGCGATTGGTTGTGCTAACCGTTATCGATCGGGATCGGCACACAACCACCCTCACGGTGCAGTATCACGCGCCACAACTGCCGAAGTTAATGGACTCCAATCTGTATTTACGCATGTATCACGACGTCGCTATGGCAGAGGTGGTGAAGCATCGGTCGAGCCGACGCTTAGAGTCGCGCTACGATTATCCGAATTCCGAGATGCATCAGCCCGACGAGAAGCAACAGCAAAATCAGTTTCTTTCTGAGCTGTTGAGCCTTTGTTTGTCCGAGGCTCACGCCGACGGCAATATTTTCGGTGCGGGCAATGTCGACTGAGTCGCTGCTTATTGGCGATTTGTTCGTTGCCGAGGGAGTGGACACACTTTCCTTGGTGCAGGTCACCGATACCCACTTAACAGGCACTGAAACGGGATGTCTCTTAGGCATGAATACTGCGCGCTCAGCCAGGACTGTCATCGATGCTGCATTAGCCAGTGAGAGTGCTGACACTATTTTAGTGACCGGTGACATTGCCGCCGATGGTCAGCCCGAAGCTTACGGACAGCTTGAAGCCTTACTCGGCACTTCGGTACCCAGCCTTTGGTTGCCGGGCAACCATGACGATGTGTCTAGCCATAAAGATCGCTATGCGCCGAATATGAAGCGTCGCTTGCGCGCAAAGCACTGGGATGTGGTGATGCTCGAGACGCAAGTCGAGGGTGAGGTGGGTGGCGTCCTTTCCACCACTGAGCTTGCGGCATTGAGGTCTGCTGTCGATGATGCGCGGCTGGCAAATAAGGCCCTTCTGGTTGCAACGCACCATCCGCTTCGCCGTCTTGAATCTGCGTGGCTCGACGAGCAATCGGTAAAGAACGCATCGGATGCGCTCGATATTCTCAAGCCCATTGCCGATCAAGCAGCGGTGATCAGTGGTCACGTACATCAAGAAAGTGACGAGCTCATAAACGGGGTTCGCATGATGACGACGCCCTCGACCTGCGTGCAATTTGCACCGCGCTCTCAAGACTTTGCGCTCGACATTAAAGATCCGGGCTATCGACGTCTTGTACTGCACCCAAATGCTCGGATTGAGACACAGGTTATTCGTATTTCTGATGAAGAGAACCGACCTCTACTGACTTCCTCGGGTTATCATTAGGCGGCACGACGACTCGCACGTCGTAAGACGCATTCAACCAAGGTAAACCCACGTAATGATGCAGTACAACGCAGACGCCATCGAGGTATTGACGGGGCTAGAGCCGGTGCGCAAGCGCCCTGGCATGTATACCGACACTGCTCGCCCTAACCACCTTGCCCAAGAGGTGATCGATAACTCGGTAGACGAGGCCCTGGCGGGTCACGCAAACCAGATCGATGTCGTTGTTCATGCCGATGGTGCAATTACCATTACCGATAATGGGCGGGGTATGCCTGTTGATTTACACCCGGAGCAAAAGAAGCCCGGCGTAGAGGTCATTCTCTCTACGTTGCACGCCGGCGGTAAATTCTCAGATAAGAACTATCAGTTCAGTGGCGGTCTGCACGGCGTGGGCGTGTCTGTGGTAAACGCGCTGTCCAAGCGACTAGACATCACAATCCGCCGCGATGGCAATGTGCACAGCATGGCCTTCGAGAACGGCGATAAGGTTGAAGATCTTGCCATTACTGGACAATGCGGTAAGCGCAATACCGGGACTGGCATTCGATTCCTACCTGACGAAACGTTCTTCGACAGTGTCAATTTTGCGATGTCCCGCTTGGTCCATGCGCTTCGAGCGAAGGCGGTTTTGTGCCCAGGACTTCGCGTCACGCTGAATGATGAGAAGAAGGGCGAGAAGCAGGAATGGTTTTACGAGGACGGCATTTCGGACTATCTCGCCGACGCCACCATCGACTATCCCGTTATCCCCGAGGAGCCCTTTACTGCGAGCTTTGCTGGCGAAACCGAAGCTGTCGATTGGGCCATACAGTGGCTTCCTGAGGGAGGCGAAATAACGGCTGAGTCGTATGTGAATTTGATCCCTACCGCTCAGGGTGGGACCCACGTTAATGGCCTTCGCTCTGGGCTGTTAGAGGCGATGCGTGAGTTCTGTGAGATTCGAAATCTGCTCCCGCGAGGCGTGAAATTGACTGCCGAGGACGTCTGGGATCGCTGCTGTTACGTGCTGTCATCGAAGCTGGGCGATCCCCAGTTCTCTGGCCAGACCAAGGAGCGGCTATCGTCTCGAGAGGCTGCAGGCTTTGTGTCTGGTGTGGCAAAAGATGCATTTGCGCTGTGGTTGAATCAGCACACATCGGATGCTGAATTTCTGGCCGAACTGTGCATCAATCGCGCGCAAGCGCGGATGCGATCGGCCAAGAAAGTCGTCCGGAAGAAGGTGGCTTCAGGTCCTCAGCTACCCGGGAAGCTTGCCGATTGTTCCATTGAAGACCCAGCGCGAAGCGAGCTTTTCTTGGTGGAGGGGGACTCTGCTGGGGGCTCAGCAAAGCAGGCGCGAGATCGCGAGTTCCAGGCCATTCTTCCGCTTAGAGGTAAGATCCTAAATACCTGGGAGGTGGATGCCGGGGAGATTCTTGCGTCGCAGGAGGTTCATAATATTTCAGTGGCCATGGGTATCGATCCTGCGAGTGATGATCTCGAGGGCCTGCGTTATCAAAAGGTCTGTATTTTGGCCGATGCCGACTCGGATGGGCTTCACATTGCAACGCTCATCTGTGCGCTCTTTCTCCGCCACTTCCGACCCTTGGTGCGGGCGGGTCACGTCTTTGTGGCTATGCCGCCTTTGTATCGGGTAGATGTCGGTAAAGACGTCTATTACGCTCTCGATGAGTCCGAAAAGAACGGAATTCTGGAGCGTGTCTCTGCGGAGAACTCGAGAGCTAAACCGAATGTCCAGCGCTTCAAAGGTCTGGGAGAAATGAACCCGTCGCAGTTACGCGAGACAACCATGGACCCTGATACACGCCGTCTGGTACAGCTTGTGCTGGACGCCGACGATGACACCAATAGTGTCTTTGACATGTTGCTGGCTAAAAAGCGCGCGGGTGACCGGCGCGAATGGCTCGAATCTAAGGGCGACCTCGCCGACGTATAACCCAAGCTGGTTTTTAAGTTTTGTCTGTGGGTTGGTCGTGGCCTCCGTTGAGCGCTATAACCCATCAAATCTGTCGAATGGAGAAGGTATCGATGGCCAAATCAATGTTTCCGAAACTCGTGATCCTACTGAGCGCTCTGGGTGTTATGGCCCCGGCGCAGGCAGACTGGACGTTGAGCGACAGCTCACGCATCGGCTTTGTTTCGATTAAGAACAACAGTATCGGCGAAAACAACGCCTTCGAGCGTGTTTCCGGCAGCATCTCCGCGAGTGGCCAGGTTTCGGTCAGTGTCGATCTGTCTTCCGTGGAAACCGGGGTTGGCATCCGCAACGAACGGCTCCAGAAAATGTTGTTTGAAGTTGTCAGCTTTCCAACGGCAACGATTGATGCGTCATTAACTGATAGCCAGATTGAGGCGTTAGAGGCCGGTCGTGCGCAAACCGAGAGCGTGGGCGTGAGCATTAGCCTCCACGGCAAGACCGTCAATAAGACAGCCAATCTGTCAGTGAGTGCCTCTGGTGGTGATGTTCGCGTTACGACGACTCAGCCGATCGTCATAACGGCGCAGGAGTTTGGGCTTGAGGCAGGTGTTGCGGCGCTTCAGCAAATCGCTGGGCTCAATGCAATCAGCAGATCGATTCCCGTTACTGTGGACCTTCGTCTGACAGCTGATTAACGCTGTCCGGTTGCCTGCATTAAGGCAGCCAGTTGCGCTCGATAGCGTTCGTATCGCTGTAGATCGCCGCTGTTCCGCGAGAACGCAAGGAGCGCGTTGAGCACGTCAGGCTGGCCAGGAAGGCTTGCATTAAGGCTTTCCAGCACTGACATGGCTTCAGGTCCTGAGCCAGTATCGTTAAGCGCAATCGCATAGACGTATCGGTGCCGCGATCCTGCGTCTTCCAGATCTGCTGCTCGCTTCAATGACACGAGCGCTTCATCAGTTTGACCAAGGCGGATGAGATGAAGACCTTGTGAGAACCACAGGCTCCCTGAGTCGGGGATGCGCTTAAGGGCACTTGATAAAAGCGCCGACGCCTCATCATTTTTTCCGTCTCTTCGGAGAATATCGACGAGGTTCACGATCGCGGCTTCTAGCTGCGGGTTGAGTCGAAGCGCCTCTTCGAGCGCGGCCGTCGCTTTTATACTATCGCCTCGATCGATCCAGAAGTTGGCGATTTGAAGCTGTACCGAAGGCATGTCGAGATGATCGCTTTGTACAGCGAGATACTCCTCAAACAGCGGTTCTAGATCGGCTATATCCTGCGGCCGTAGCTCTGACGCTGGGATGCCTGCGAGGAGCTGAGCGACTTCCATGCGGACAGTAAGGTTAGTGTCCTTTATGAAAGGCCGGAGCATGAGGTAGCGCTGGACAGGCTCGACGCTTCGAAGTGCCCTCACTGCAGATGCTCGTAATACTGGGCTGTCAGATCTCAGTAACATCGCCGCAGCGCTAGGCAGCTGGCGTGACCCTAAATTGCCGAGCTGCTCAATGATTGACGCGCGCATGAGGTTGGATTGACTGTCGTCCGCCACCAGAGATTCGAGCGTCGGCAGCGCTCTCAGATCACCTCGATCAGCACTGTACCGAGCCTTTGCGAGATTGAGATCTTGAAAGCGACTATTAACCCCCCAGGTTTGAAGTGCGTCGTAAGCCCAGGCGTCACTCTTATCTTCATGGCACTGCGTGCAGGCATTGGGGCTGCCAATGCTGAGCGAAATATCGGGTCGTGGTATGCGCATGCTGTGATCGCGCCGCGCATCGACGGCCATATAGACCTGCGATGGCATGTGGCAAGCAACGCAGGCGCTTCCAGTACTGGTCACTGAATGGCGATGATGCGCAGGTGCGTCGTAAGTCTCGCTTTTGTGGCACTGGGTGCAGACGGCGTTTCCTTCGGCAACCAGCTCATTGCTGTGGGGGTTGTGGCAGTTGCTGCATACCACGCCCGCCCGCGCCATCTTGCTTTGCATGAAGGACCCGTAAACATAAACCTCATCAAGAATTTGCCCGTCGTGCCAATACAGAGGCGACTCGAGGGTTGATAGCCGGTGGGTATCAAGTAGAGACTGTCCGTAATGGTAGTCACCGAGTGTGGCTCGGCGCGAGTGACACCGTCCGCAATTATCGACTTGCGTCTGGTCGGTCAGTGCGGTGACACGGTGCGCGATATCGTCTTCGGGCGCTCTACTCCATTGGCCTCGAGCAGCAAGTGAGAGGGCTAGTCCCATTTCCGCAGGACTTTGACTGCGATCAACCTTTCCCGCTGTGGCTAATTCAATGTGGCGCGATCCCGGTCCGTGGCAGGCCTCACAGCCAACATCAATCTGATCGTAGGTCGTCGTGTACTGCCGGCGTTCCCCGTCGTAGCCCTTTACAACATTGGTGCTGTGGCACTCTGCGCACCGGCTATTCCAGTTGTGGTAGATGCCGGTCCAGTGTAGCGGGCTTTCTGAGGTGACAGGCTCTTGATTTTCGTAAATATGATACCAGCGCTGACCACCCTCGGATTCATTGCGCGCATCCCAAGCGATGCTTAAGGCATTGAGCTGGTCATTTTGTATAGGCAATAGAAGCTGCTGGAGAGGATAAACGCCAAATACGTATGCGACCCGATAATCCTGTAGTTCCCCGTTCTCGTTGTCAGTTTTGACCCAGTACTCATCACCCTTTTGAGAAAAGGTAGTGGTGACGCCCTCGTAAATAAAGATGGCGTTATCAAAATCGCCAAGTACGGTCTTCTCGTTGGCCTCCTGCATGGCCAGATCATGGTGTGAGTCGGTCCAGTCCTTAACCTGAGCGTCATGGCAGGGTGCACAGGCGCTATTACCAACAAAGCTGTCCTGCGTAGTGTCTGCCACTGCGGCTTGAGATAGCAACAAAGCATAGATAGTCAGTAAGGTCTTGCGGATATATCTCACGACCAGAGCTGTCTACTCAGCTCAGCGACAGGCCTACTTGCACCTCGTGCAAGCCATTCTGCCAGTGCCCCCGCGACATTTTTAAACTGAACGTTCGGCGCCTCAGGCGTGGAATCAAACCATCGACGTGCCGTTTGCGTGTCTAACGATTGCATTGTAGTTGCGTAGCCTAATTGCTCTAGGGCGGCAGCGTTGGATAGCTGTTCCATCTGTTTTGCCAGTGGGCGGGTGAGAACGGGCTTCTTCCATTGCAGGCACTCGGAGATGAGCTCGAAGCCAGTATTGCAAATAACACCTTTAGCGGCTGCAAGGTCGCGTTTGAAGCCATGGATATTGGCTTTTCGTCGCACGACATTACCTTGAGCCTCGTCGGTTAGGTCTGGCGAATATTGTATGAACCTCTGATCAGAAAAACCCTGAAGCCAGGTGGTTGTCAGATTTTGATCCTCGAAAGGCAGATACACGAGAATATGGTCTTCTGTCGTTTCTGGATCTAGCTCCGGTAGATCAAGAATGGGCGGCAATATCGTGTCATCGAAACGCGCCCAATGCAGACCTGCGGGCACCGCTACGGGTGCAAACTGTTTCATTACTAGCCGGCTCATTACTGTATCGCCGGTCATGGGTGTGTCCTTACCGAAGGCATATTGATGCCCAATACCGATGGCTTCCCTGCCTCTTGTTTTACAGGCCCAAGCAATCACTGGCTCATAATCGCAAACAATCAGATCGTAAGGATCGAGGTCGAGACGTGTCGCATCCTTGATGAAAGTGCTAGGAGACAGAGCAAACGCTGTTTTTCGATATCTCATTTTTCCCGATTCGGTGACCATGGTGAGTCCTTCCCGGTGCTTGAAGTCACCGAACGGCTCCATATCAAATAGTTTTTCCTTGGGTCGGCCGGAGAAGAGCCAGGTCACGTCAACGTCGTAGTCCTTTAGCGCGTGGGCGACCCCGCGCGCACGACTAATATGTCCCTGCCCGGTGCCTTGAACACCGTAAAGAATCTTTCTTGTCATTACTGCGTTTTACCAGATGTTGAGCATTGAGGCAGTGCCAATGGCGATCCCTGATCCCATGACGGCACCTGCAACGATATCTCCTGGGTAATGCACACCGATGATGACTCGCGATGCACCCACTAAAGATGCCCAGATGAACATGGCGGTGTAGGCGCCACCAAAGGTGATGATGGTAATAGTTGAAAAGCAAAAGGCCGCTGACGTGTGGCCCGATGGGAAGCTGAATTTGTCGGATGCGGCGATAAGAGATTTTAGGTTTTTCTTAAAGTCGCATGGTCGCAGGCGCTTTAGCGTGTTTTTCATGATGTAGTAGATGATTCGCTCCGCGAGCATGGCGACCGCAAGCGCCACCGTATAGGTGGGTGCCAGCAACGAACCAGATAACCAAACTAATGCGGGTGTTAAGACTTGCAGATAACCATCGCCACTACGTGAAAGGGCAATAGCGCCCTTTGTCATTGCCTTGTATTCTCGACCGAGATGGAACACCTTGTCGAAAAGCGCGACGTCGATTTGTTGGAGTGCTGCCATGATCGCCATAGTTAGATTACTCCTCCCCCAGATCGCCTTTTAACGGCGTTTCGGGTCACAATACCACGTAGTGTGCTCCCGAAATATCACAAAAATGTGACCGCAAAACAATGATTAGATGACAGCCAATATGCATATAGGGATTCTCAAAACAGACGCCGTAAGACCGGAATGGGTACCAGACTTTGGCGAATACCCCGACATGTTTAAGCGTCTCCTTTTGGAGGCTGACTCCTCGGTGAGTTTTGCAGTCTGGGATGTTGAAGAAGGCGTTCATCCTAGTCATACCGATATCGATTCGGTGGATGGTTTTATCATCACGGGCAGTAAGAGCTCGGCTTATGACGACAAGCAGTGGATTCGAGATCTCGAGGTCTTAATCCAGAAGCTACACGCGAGGCGCAAGAAGATGGTCGGGATTTGCTTTGGCCATCAGATCATCGCCAAGGCCCTTGGGGGCGTTGTCTCAAAGTCGGATAAAGGCTGGGGTGTCGGTATTCACACTTATAAGCTCGATAGCGCGCTCTTCGATGGAGCGCAGTCTGGTCAGTTGAAGCTTGTGGTGTCACATCAAGATCAGGTGCACAAACTCCCACCCGGCGCGCGCAACGTTGTGTCCAATGCGCACTGCGAGAATGGGGGGTTTGTCATGGGTGATCATATATTCACCCTTCAGGGACACCCCGAGTTCATCGATGAGTACTCTGAGGCGATTATGTCATTTCGTTACGACATGATTGGTGCCGACCGTGTTGCCCAGGGCCGCGCTTCACTACAGCAGCACGATCACGAAGGCAGCCGGGTCGCTGGTTGGATACTCAGTTTCTTCGCAACTTAGCCCAATCGCTGAGGCGAGCTATGAAGGGGCATAGAGAGATTGATGAAAATCTCGACAGTCACCATGACCCCGTATTTTCCATTGACGCCCAAGGCTCCTGAGCCGGCAATGCATCGCCTTCTTGCAAAAGTTCGATCGAAATACCGTCGGGTGACTTTATGAAAGCCATTCGCCCGTCACGTGGCGGACGGTTAATCACGACGCCTGCGTCATGTAGCTTCTGACAAGTCTCGTAGATATCGTCAACACGATAGGCGAGGTGGCCAAAGTTTCGCCCTCCCTCGTAGTCCTCGGGATCCCAGTTATAAGTGATTTCTACCAGCGGACTTTGCGCTGCTTCTGCACGACCGACATCACCGGGCGCCGCTAGGAACACTAAGGTAAAACGGCCTTGCTCGCTGTCATAACGTCGCACTTCGACAAGGCCTAAATGCCGAACAAAAAATTCGAGGGTTTTATCGAGATCGCTGGCCCTAATCATAGTGTGCAAATAGCGCATGGTTGATTCCTCTCTTCGAGTTCCGAGTGTAGCGCGCGCCGCTTATTTTTATAGCCTAAGCTTGGGGTCGTTTTGTCAAAGAATTGACATAAATTGAGACAAAAGTGACCGCAAAATGCGAATGTGTGTTGTTTTTGTCGCCTGTTAGTCCGTCTCTTCGTGTGTGAGCTTATTTGGGGATATTCCTAATAGTAATCTCGCCAAATATTAAATTCTGGTCAGGCGGTTTTTACTTGAAGTTTATGAGCGACACGGGGGTTTGTCCCCACTGCGATAGCGGGAATGTGGATCGTGCCCGGCGTGAAGGTCGTGAAGATTGGGTCTTTGACCGGGTTTACCTGTGTGGTGACTGCGGTCAACGCAGTGGGCGAGTCCCTGCAGGCAACACGACTTTAATTGCTTGAATTTTCATCGCGCTACGGCTCATTTAAGCCTTCACCAACCAGTAACTTCGCCTTCTTTCCTGACCTCTCGAAGTCAGATCAATTAACCCCTACACTACCGCTCCCCAACATCGTGAGCGAAGAGTATGTGGTTTCGAAATGCCCGCCCCTACAAGCTACCCGGACGCCTAGGTATTGATGCTAGCGAGCTATCACAGCGGCTGTCTCGGCGACCGTTTCAGCCGTGTAGACCCAGCCAGCCAATCTCCAGTGGCTGGGTGGCTGCGCTGTCGGACGAGGCAACAGATTTTGTTCACAAGGCGGGCGATTACTGGCTCGTCAGGCTGCAGCGTGAAGAGCGATTGCTGCCAGCATCGGTCATTCGAAGCGAGGTGAACTCGCGCATTCAGGAAATTCAGACAGGTCAGGGGCGCCGTGTTCAGCGCAAGGAGCGCTTGGATATTGTTGATGAAGTGACGCAGGATTTTCTGCCGCGCGCATTTACAAAATCGCAGCATCTCGAAGCACTCATTAACGATAAAGCCGGGTGGGTCTGGGTCAATACGGCCAGTGCGGCAAGAGCTGAGGACTTCCTGTCTTTATTGCGAGAGGGCCTAGGTAACCTGCCTGTAACGCTTCCGGATACGCAGAAGTCCCCGGTTGTCGTTATGAGCCAGTGGGTACTCAACGGTGGCTTGCCTGAGGGATTAAGCCTTGGCGGCGATGCGGACCTTGAGGACCCTCAGGAGGAGGGCGGCGTAGTCCGCGCTCGTGGTGTGTATTTGGAGTCTGACGAGATTCGGGGTCACGTAGAGTTAGGCAAGCAAGTCGTTCGTCTAGCCTTGTCCTGGCAGGACCAAGTCGACTTTGTATTGGATAAGGATCTGAGCATTCGGCGCATTCGGTTCAGCGATGAGCTAAAGGGTGTCAACGAAGAGCTTCATGAAGATGTGCTCGCAAGGCGCGATGCTGACTGTCTTCTTATGGGAGAGACTTTGAGCACGCTTCAAACAGCCATAGCAAAAACGTTCGGCGGTATTTCGGAATGACCGATCGACCTGACCCCGGCACCTATGTGCATTACAAGAACGGTAAGCACTACACGGTCATCGATGTGGTAAGGCACTCGGAGACCGAAGAATGGATGGTATTATATCGCGCCGAATATGGCGATTATGGTCTTTGGGTGAGGCCTCTAAAAAACTTCCTTGAGCAGGTGAATCTCGATGGCCAACTCGTCCCTCGATTCAAGTGTTTGGGCTAGAAGATCATTACCAGTATTGGCTACCGCCCTCAACTTGGCACTATCACTTTAGATTTTCTCTCTAACTTTTCTATTTGTCGTTGGGACACATGAGCAAGTAGGAGATCAATTTTTTGGTCTTGTTTTCGAGTAAATCTTGTTCTTACCCAAAAGCCCGGGTTCTCGGAGTCGGCAGATACTCGAGACTCCAACACGGAGGCTTCGAGGTTTAACTCTTTATCGACTGTATCGAGGTAAAGAACAATTTCGATCACAGCATCTTCATCGATGCTTTCTCGTGAAAAAAAGCCCATACCGCTGCTGCTCAGGCTAACCTCTACACGCCGCCTAACTAACTCAACCAGATCATTTGCTTCATCTGTGTGCACAACTTCGGTTTGCAAGGCAGCTTCTAGCAACGATATTTTTTTTTGAGTCAGATCAATAAACTTATCAATCTCGGGAGAGTACGATTGAAGTGATTCTGATATTGACTCTATTTCTGCTGAGAGAGCGTCCAGTTCAATACTTGCACTTACTTGTGAGCGTGCCAGATAGCGCCAAGCCAAATTAAGCTCATCTTGTGTGTGGTAAAAATCTCTGGCCTTACTACTCATTTAAGGACCCTACGAAGTATAAGCATCAGTATATTTTGAACTTTTTAGACCGCTTTCTCGTGCAGTCCCGACTAGAAAAGCCGTTTGCCTAATTATACACCTAAAGATTTTATTGAGATTGTCTGTACAACCTCTTTTTCGAATATAAGTAACAAATAAGTCATCGTTATCAGCGCGGCACTTCAAGTTGCACGCTGGGCACTTGTCGCATTTTTAAAACGTAGATGTAACTAGGTGCCTGAGTTTAGCCCCTGATTAATTAATCTATTCAGATTTT
>Ga0255767_1002429_pt1 | contig 16146 bp, 14 predicted proteins | sample 071ome_24_FD_179967 | JGI IMG/M metagenome (GOLD analysis project Ga0255767, IMG submission 179967) | Coastal salt marsh microbial communities from the Groves Creek Marsh, Skidaway Island, Georgia - 071402CT metaG (version 2) | ecosystem: Environmental > Aquatic > Marine > Intertidal zone > Salt...
CGCCTGCACCCCGATCCAGGGGGAAACGCTCCCCCACGCCCTCTCCGACTACGACGTGGTGGGGCAGGCGCAAACGGGGACGGGGAAAACGGCCGCCTTCCTCATTTCCATCATTGCCCACCAGCTTGAGTTCCCGAAGGATCCGCTGCTGCCCCCGGGTACGCCGCGGGCCCTGATTGTGGCTCCGACCCGGGAGCTCGCCATGCAGATCGCCGACGACGCCGAAGGGCTCTGCCGCTTCTCTGGGCTGCGCGTGCTGTCCGTGGTGGGGGGTATGGACTTCGAGCGCCAGCGCCGCATTCTCGAGGAGCGCCGCGTCGATATCCTCGTGGGCACCCCGGGGCGCCTCATCGACTTTATTACCCGGGGCAAGCTGAACCTGCGTCATGTGGAACAGCTGGTGCTGGATGAAGCAGACCGCATGCTGTCCATGGGCTTTATCCCCGACGTGCGTCGCATCGTGCGCCAAACCCCGCCGAAGGAGCGGCGGCAAACCCTGCTCTTCAGCGCGACCTTTAGCGAAACCATCCTGCGCCTGGCCAGCCAGTGGACCCTCGACGCGGAGCAGGTGGTCATCGAGCCCGAATCCGTTGCCACGGACCGGGTGGAGCAGCGCATCTACCTCGTGGCCGAGGAGGACAAGTTCGCCCTCCTCTACAACCTCATGCAGGACCTGGAGCTGGAACGGGTCATTGTCTTCGCCAACCGCCGAGACAGCACGCGCCTGATCCAAACGCGCCTGGCCGCCCTCGGGGTCGACTGCGAACTGCTGTCCGGCGAGGTGCCCCAGGCGAAGCGCCTGAAAACCCTGGAGCGCTTCAAGGATGGGCGCACCCGGGTGCTCGCCGCCACGGACGTTGCCGGGCGAGGCCTTCACGTGGACGGCATCAGCCACGTCATCAACTACGATCTCCCGGAAGACCCCGAAGATTACGTGCACCGCATCGGACGCACGGGCCGCGCCGGCGCAACGGGGATTTCCATCAGCTTCCTTGGCGAATCGGACGCCTTCCTCCTACCGGAAATCGAGACGCTCCTCGGGATGAAGCTCAACTCCCAGCAGCCCGAAGCCGACCTCCTGGTCGCGCCGGAGGAAGCGCCGGGGGCAAAGCGCCTGCCTCGCACCCCGCGAAGCGGTGGTCGCTCTGGCGGCGGTCGCCCCGGCGGCGGCCGCGGCGGTCCCCGGCGGCGCTAGGCCGTGGGCCGGCGCCTTGCTCTGACGCTGCTGCTCCTCACCCTTGGGGGGCAGAGCCCCGCCCAGGCGGCGGACCGCGCCGCACCCCTAGAAGCCGCTCTAACGGCGCTGCGCCTTGACCGCTCCGCACAGATCGAAGAGCTTTCTGGGCTGACGACCAGCACGACCTATCCCGGTCTGGTGTGGGGCCACGGGGACAGCGGGCAGGCCCCGGTGCTCTGGGCGCTGGATCTCGAGCGCGGGGCGCTCGCCTTTCCCCCCTACCTTGCGAAGGAATTTGATGACGGCGCCAGCTGGCCGGGGCTGACCCTCGAGGGGGCCAGTAACATCGACTGGGAAGACCTCACCACGCTCAACGGCTGGCTCTACCTGGGGGAATTCGGCAACAACGGCAACGCCCGCCGGGACCTCGGCCTCTGGGCCCTACCGGAGCCCAATCCCCGGGCAACGGAGCGGCAGCGCCCGGCCTACTTTCTGCCCTTTCACTACCCCGAACAGCAGCGCTTCCCTGCCGAGGCTTGGGAATTCGATGCCGAAGCGCTCTTCGCCGATCCGGAACGCAACGCGCTCTATCTCATCACCAAGCATCGCAAGGCCGGGGACGTACGGCGCTTCATTCCCGGTGCCAAGCTCTATCGCATTGCCCTAGACGGCAGCCGAACGGAGAGCACCGCCCTGACCTGGATCGATCAGCACGATGAAATGACGGCGGTGACAGCAGCGGAGCTCTCGCCCACCGGCGCCTGGCTCGCCGTGCTGACCTACCGAACCCTGTGGCTGTTCCCGCGCCCCGTAGCGGGGGAGCGATGGCTTTCCGGCCCCGCCCTTTCCCGACCTCTGCCCTTCCTTGAGACTCGGCAGGCTGAGGCCCTAAGCTGGCGCGACGACACCACGCTCCTCCTGGGTAACGAAGAGGGTCGACTATGGACCGTTGCACTGACGCTTCCCAAGACCGAGCCCTAGGGCTCGCCTTCTGGGCGCTGGTCGCCCTTCTGATGCTGGCCTCGGGGAGCCTAGCGCGGTCTGCCTGGGCGGCCGCCGACGCCGGCGCGCCAGAGTCCCCGGGCGTGGTTTCGGCCGAGGGGGTGGCGCGCCTTGAGCGCGCGCCAGAGAAGGCCCATCTTGATCTGGCTATCGTGCGCAGCGCCCGGGAAGCGGAGGAGGCCCTCGGCGCCGCGCACGCCGCGCTGAGCGCCCTCCAGGAGGCCCTCGCGGGCGCGGCCATCCCCCATCAATTCTTTACCCGGGGCACCAGCGTCACCCCCCAGTATCGTTACGGGCAGAACGGCCCCCGGGCCCTCACCCATTACGAGGCCCGCCTCGAGCTTGAAATCACCACAGAAGCCCTTGATGCCCTTGGCACGCTGCTAACGGTGGCCAACGGCGCCGGTGCGGACACGGTGACGGGGCTTCGCTACGCCCTGGCCGATCCCCTAAGCCACCGCCTCGAGGCCCTGGCCCTGGCCACCAAGCGGGCCCGAGCCACGGCCCAAACCCTTGCGGCGGCGGCGGATCATCGTCTCGGGGCGCTTCTTCATTTAGAAGCGGACCGGGAAGGGAGCGGACCCACCTTTCCCCAGCCCATGATGATGCGCGCCGCCGCTGAGATGGATGCGGGGCCTACCCTGGCCCCCCCGCCCCTGACGGTGGAAGCCCGGGTGCAGGTTCGCTACGCCCTGCTGCCATGACGGGCTGGACCGTCGGCGTTGTACAGCTCCAAAGCACGGGGGAAGTCGCAGCTAACCTGGCTCAGGCCGAAACCCTCATCCGTCAGGCCGCTGCCGCCGGCGCCGAGGCCCTCTTTCTTCCGGAGGGTTTTGCCTACCTCGGCGCTTTAGCCGGGCGGCTGGCCATCGCCGAAGCCCTACCGCCCGTCGGCTCCCGGGCCCCCGCCGGTCCCCTCCTCTCCTGGGCTCAGCACCTCGCCCAAACCCTCAAGGTCGAGCTGTTCCTTGGCGGCTTCCCGGAAGCCCTGGATAGCGCCCGCACCTACAACACGGCGCTCCACCTCGATCGCCACGGGCGCCTTACCGCCGCCTATCGCAAGCTCCATCTCTTCTCCGTCGATCTTCCTGACGGCACGCGCCTCGATGAAGGGGAAAACACGGGCGCGGGGGAACAGCTGGTGCTGACGGAAAGTGACGGCTTCATCGTGGGCCTCAGCATTTGCTACGACCTGCGCTTTCCCCTGCTTTTTGAGCGCCAGCGCATGCACGGCGCCACCGTGCTCACGGTCCCCTCCGCCTTTACGGAAAGCACGGGGCGGGCCCACTGGCATCCCCTGCTGCGGGCTCGCGCCATCGAACAGCAGTGCTGGCTCATCGCCGCGGCCCAGTGCGGTGACCACGGCGCCGGCCGCCGCTCCTATGGCCATAGCCTCGTGCTCGACCCCTGGGGCCGGGTCGTCCTGGACCTCGGAAAAGCCCCTGCCGTGGGCCTGGCCACGCTCACGGAAAGCGCCCTCGTCCGGGCCCGCGGGGCTCTCCCTGCCCTGGCTCATCGGGGGCCCTTGAGCGCTTTACCTCGCTGAAAATCCTGTTAGATTTGTTTCGGGGGAGTTTCAACAATCAAGGGGCATCGCAGGCTTGATGTCCCACCCCCACGCTGATCGCGCCTTGGCACCCCCGAGGGGTGATCGCAGTAGCACTACCCGAGAATGAAATACGGGAATCATCACAGGGGAGTTCGTCATGAAATCACGCAGTTTCCTGCTTAAGGCAGGCGGCTCGCTTGCGGCTATCGCCGCCAGCATGCCCCTCGCCTACGGGGCAAGCCTGATCGAAGAAGTTGTGGTCACCGCGCAGAAGCGGTCCGAATCGGTCCAGGACGTGCCCATCTCCGTTTCCGCCTTCGACGCCAGCGCCCTCGAGGCTCGGCAGATCGATGCCTTCGCCGATCTTCAGTTCAGCGTCCCGAACGTGTCCTTCAGCAAGGGCAACTTCAGCGGCAGCAACTTCCAGATCCGCGGCATCGGCACCCTGCTTACCGCCTCCAGCGGTGACTCCGGGGTCGCTATGCACGTCAACGACGTTTACCTCCAGTCGCCTCGCCTCTTTGAGACCGAGTACTACGACATGGCGCAGGTGGAAATTCTCCGCGGCCCCCAGGGCACGCTCTTCGGCCGGAATTCCACCGGCGGGGCCGTGAACCTGAAAACCGCTAAGCCCGTGCTCGGAGAAGTCTCCGGCAGCGCCGAGCTTCAGGCAGGGAACTACGAAAACCGTCGGGCGAAGGGGCACTTCAACCTTCCCATCGGCGACGACATGGCCTTCCGGGTCGCCGGCATCGTGGTCGATCGCGAAGGCTATACGAACAACATCACCACGGGGAACAACATCGACGGCCGGGAGCAGTACTCCCTCCGCGGTTCCTTCCGCTGGGAAGCGAGCGACGCCACCACCATCGATCTCATGGCGTCCATCTTCGACGAAGATTCCAGCCGGTCCCGGTCCCAGAAGCAGCTCTGTAAGCAGGACCCCTCGGGCGTCCTCGGCTGCCTGCCCACGGAAGTGGCCACGGAATCCATCAACCCGAACGCCACTCTGGGTCGCCTCTTTGCATCGAACCTCGTGCTCGGCGCCTTCGGCGTTCCCCAGTTCGGGGCCTTCAACGTGTTCGCGCCCGTGGCGGACAGCAACCCCGACGACTACCGGGACATCGCTGCACGCTTCGATCCCGAGTACAACGCGGAAGAGCAGCTCTTCACGGCCACCATCGAGCATGCGTGGAACAACGATTACACCAGCACCCTGATCCTCGCTTCCCAGCAAACGGAAGTGTTCTCCCGCATGGACTACAACGGCACCGCTGGGGATTCGGGAGAAGGCGTGATTCCCGCAGGCTTCTGCGGCCTCTTCTCCGCTGCTTGCCAGTACTTCGGTACGCAGGACGGCGGCCCCCTGTGGTTCAGCACCATCCCGGACGCGAACGTGTCCCTTGGGGCCCACGGTGGGGAGTTCGTCCTCGATGACACGGCCTCGGCTCGGGATATTTCCTCCGCCGATTCCGAGCAGTGGAGCGCGGAGCTTCGCCTCCAGTCCACCTTCGACGGACCCTTCAACTTCCTCGTGTCCGCCTACTATCTCGACTTCGAGACGGAGAACGACTACGTGGTTCAGGCTTCCGGCCTCGACTACGGCAACGTGGTCCTCGGCTCCCTCGGGGCCCTGGGCGCGGGCATCCTGAATCCCGCTACGGCCTTCGCCAGCGGCGGCACGCCCCACTTCATCAGCGAGACGGATTTCTATGGTCTCGAGTCCATGGCTATCTTCGGGGAGGCGTACTACGACGTTTCCGAAACCGTGAAGGTAACCCTCGGTCTTCGCTACTCCAACGACAAGAAGTCGCTCCGCGATCGCCAGGTGCCGCTCCTTTCCGGCGCCCTCCAGATCACCGGTCTCGACGGCTCCACGACCTTCATCGGCAACGATGGCAGCGCCACCCCGGTGTCCACGATTACCGAACTGCTGACCGCTGCGACCGCCGCGGGCAACTACGACGGTGATCCCTCCACCCCCGGGGCTCAGCAGTATCGCGATGATAGCCAGGACTTCGACGCCGTCACGGGTCGCTTCGTCGTGGACTGGACGCCGGACCTCAGCTTCACCGACGACACCCTGATCTACGCGTCCTATTCCCTGGGCTTCAAGGCCGGCGGCCTGAACCCCCCGGTGGATTCCGCGCTGTTCGGTAACACCCCGGGCACCTTCGACAACGAAGAGATCGACGCCTTCGAAATCGGCACCAAGAACACCCTCTTGGACGGCCGGCTCCAGGCGAACATCAACGCCTTCTTCTACGATTACGGCGATCTCCAGATCGGCAAGATCGTGAACCGGACCTCGCTGAACGAGAACACGGACGCCGAGATTTACGGGGTGGAAGGGGAATTCATCTTTGCCCCGAACGAGAAGTGGGTGTTTAACGCCGCCATCTCCTCCCTCAAGACCGAACTCGGTGACACGGAAACGGTGGATCCCCGGGATCCCGTGCAGGGCCGGCAGGACCTCACGCTCCTGAAGGATCCCCTCTCCACGGCCAACTGCGCCGTGGCCTGGGGTGGCAATGGCCCCCTCTCCGCCAACCTGCCCTTCGTGGCAGCGGTGGCCGGCGCTGGTGGCTTCTACCTGCCCACGGGCACGGATCTTGGGCCCTTCTCCGCGGGCTCCCTCGCCGGTGCGTCCCTCCCGGCCACCCCCGGCGTCGCCGATTCCGCCATCGGCAGCTGCGCTGCGGTGGAAGGCGTGCTCGCCTCCGGGGCCTTCCCGGGCTACGAGTACCTGCCCTCGGGCCAGGGCGTAAACCTCAACGGCAATAGCCTGGTGAACGCACCGGAACTCACCGTCACCCTTGGCGGCCAGTACACGCACTTCTTCGGTAACGGGATGAGCCTCACCAGCCGCATCGACTACTACTGGCAGGACGAGTTTTACACCACCGCCTTCAACCGTCCCCAGGACCTGGTGGACAGCTGGGATGTGGTGAATGCTCAGGTGACCCTGACCAGCGCCGACGAGCGGTGGAACCTGCGCCTCTTCGGCCAGAACCTCATGAACGATGACAACATCGTGGGTAGCTACCAGACGGACCCGTCCTCGGGCCTGTTCACCAACGCGTTCCTCATTGAGCCGCGGCTCTACGGGGCGACCCTCGGCTTCAACTTCTAAGGCGAAGCCTCGCAGGTCCCAACGGCCGCCCTTGGGCGGCCGTTTTTTTTGCCCCTCCCCGACGCTCTTCGCGGCGCGTACACTGCGCCCTTTCCCCGTTTTCGGAGCCCCCACCCGTGAACCGCTTTGAGCGCCCCGCCCTTCGGGCCATGACCGGCTATACCTTTGGCGAGCAGCCCCAGGACGGGTCCGTCATCAAGCTCAATACCAACGAGAATCCCTACGCGCCGAGCCCGGCCATTGCCGAAGCCCTTGCGCACTTTGACGTGGCCACGCTGCGGCGCTATCCGAGCCCCTTCGCCCAAGGGTTTCGGGAAGCCGCGGCAGCGCTCCACGGCCTGACCGCGGACTGGGTGATGGCCACCAACGGGGGCGACGAGCTGTTGCGCCTGCTCATCACCACCTACCTCGAGCCGGGCCAGCCCCTGGCCACCACGGAGCCAAGCTATTCCCTCTACCCCGTGCTGGCCGCGGTGCAGGGCTGCCCTACGGTGACCTTCGATTTGGAAGTGGACTTTGCCCTTCCCGAGGACCTCGGCACCCGGGCCGAAGCCGCTGGCGCGGGCCTGTTCTGCCTCGTGAATCCCCATGCACCCACGGGACGGCTCTTTACCGAGGACGCCCTCGAGCGGCTCCTAAGCCAATTCTCCGGCGTGGTCCTCATCGACCAGGCCTACGTGGATTTCATCGACGAAGATCAAAAGGCGGCGGCCCTTGGGCTGATTCAGCGCCATGATCGGGTTCTTCTGCTGCGCACCCTATCCAAGGGCTATGCCCTTGCCGGGCTTCGCTTTGGTTACGGCCTCGCGCAGCCGAGCCTCCTTGAGCCCATGCTCACGAAAACCCGAGATTCCTATAACGTCGACGCCATTGCCCAAGCCCTCGCGACAGCGGCCCTAAAAGATCAGGCCTGGGCCCGAGAGAACTGGGCGGCGGTGCGCCGGGAACGGGACGCGCTGCATACCGCGCTGGCGGCGCGCGGCTACGAAGCCCCCCGGTCCCAAACCAACTTCCTCTTCCCCACCGTGCCTTCTGCGCTCGATGCCGCCACGATCAAAGATCAGCTCAAGGCCGCCGGCATTTTGGTTCGCCACTTCCCCGGGACCCTAGGGCAGCGCCTGCGCATCACCGTGGGCACGGCGGAGGAAAACGCGGCACTGCTAGCGGCCTTACCCAGCGCCCCATGAGCCTCCGGGGACGGCAAGGCTGGATTTTCGACCTAGACGGCACCCTAGCCCTGCCCGTCCACGACTTTGATGGTCTCCGGGAGGCCCTGGGGCTCCCGGAGGGCGTCCTGATTCTCGAATACCTGGCCTCCCGCCCAGCGGCGGAGGCCAAGGCTCTCGGCGCTCGCCTCGAAGCCCTGGAGGCAGAGCTCATTGCCCAGTGCCGTCCCCAGCCTGGAATCCGCGAGGCCCTAGAGGCGCTGCGGGATCGGGGCGGGCACCTGGGCGTGGTGACGCGAAACAGCGTGGCCAACGCCCATCTCACGCTCGCACAGCTGGGCCTCGACGATCTTTTTACCCCCAGCGCCGTGCTGGGCCGGGAAAGCGCCGAGCCCAAGCCGAGCCCCGACGCCCTCCACCGGCTGCTCCGGCAGTGGCACCTCGATCCCGACGCCTCCGTGATGCTCGGCGATCACGGCTTAGACCTCGCCGCGGGCCGCGCCGCGGGGGTTGCCACGGTGCACTTCACTGCAGACTGTGCAGAGCGCTGGCCCGAGCTCACCGATCACCTCCTCCCCCACTGGGACCACCTTGGAGCCCTTCTATGACCGCCCCCACGGAAGACGAACGACGCCGCGGCGTTGCCATCGCCGAACACGTGCTCCAAGGCTTTGAGGCCTATCGGAAACGCTTTCGGGAAATCACCCGGGGTGCCGAGGCCCGCTTTGAAGCGGCAGCCTGGGCCGACGGGCAGGCCGCCTCCATGGCACGTATCGAAAGCTATGCCAAAGCCGTGGGGCGCGTGGTCTCAGACCTCCGTCTCGCCGGCCAGCCGAGCCTGACCGTATGGCGAGCCGCCCGGGACGCCTATCCCGCCCTCTGCGAGGGGCGCGGGGATCGGGAGCTAGCGGAAACCTTCTTCAACTCCATCTACTGCCGCCTCTGGGACCACGAAGCGGTGCTCGACGACAATCTTTTCGTCCACTCCGTAGCCCCGCCCTCAGCCGCCGATCCGGCGGATTGCCCCACCCGGAGCTACGAAGCTACGGCGCCGGGGAGCTGGGCCGCCATCTGCGATCAGCTCCTCACGGACTACGCCTTCGCCGCGCCCTGGGAGGACCGTTCCCGGGATGCGGCGCACCTGGAGCGGGCGATCGACGCCGCCTTTGGGGGCAAGGCTCCCACGGGCACGGGGTGTCGTCTGACGCTCCTCGCGCCCGTGTTCTTTCGAAACAAGGGGGCCTATCTCGTTGGCGAGCTCCAGGGCGCAGGGGCCCGGCACCCCGTCGCCATCGCCATCATGAACAATGAAGCGGGGGCGCTCATCGTCGATGCCATGCTCACCGCAGAGAACGATCTGTCCATGGTATTCAGCTTCACCCGCTCCTACTTCCTCGTGGATACGCCCAACCCCGCTGCCCTCGTGGCTTATCTGCATACCCTTCTTCCCGGGAAGCCCATCCACGAGCTGTACACCGCCATCGGCTTCTACCGCCACGGCAAGACGGAGTTCTATCGGGATTTTCTCGACCACCTCGATCAATCCGACGACCCCTTCATCCTCGCCCCGGGGATCAAGGGCATGGTCATGGCCGTGTTCATGCTGCCGAGCTTCCAGACGGTTTTTAAGATCATCAAGGATCATTTTCCGCCGCAGAAACATACGAGCCGAAGCCAGGTCATGGCCTCCTATGAGCTGGTCAAGCTCCACGATCGGGTGGGCCGCATGGCCGATACGCAGGAATTCACCAACCTCCGCTTGCCTCGGGACCGCTTTGATCCGGAGCTCCTAGCGGAACTTCTCGCCGTGGCCGCGGAGTCTGTCACCCTCGAGGAGGACGCAGTGGTGATTCATCACTGCTACACGGAGCGGCAGATGACACCGCTGAACCTCTATCTGGAGCAAGCCAGCGAGGAGGACATCAGGAGCGCCCTCGATGAGTATGGCAACGCCATCCGCCAGCTCGCGGCAGCAAACATCTTTCCCGGGGACATGCTCCTGAAGAACTTTGGAGTCACCCGCCACGGTCGCGTGGTGTTCTACGACTACGATGAGATCAGCTATCTCACGGAGGTGAACTTCCGGGAGATCCCGGAGCCGCGGACCCCGGAAGAAGAGATGGCCGCCGAACCCTGGTACTCCGTGGGGCCCCTCGACGTATTCCCCGAGGAGTTCCCGCGCTTTCTCTTCGCCAATCCGCGCATCAAGCGCCTCTTCACCCAGCTCCACGGGGAGATTTTCGACGCAGCCTACTGGCGGGGCCTGCAGGCCTCGATCCAGCAGGGCTTTGTGATGGACGTCTACCCCTATCGTCGGCGTCACCGCTTTGCGGAACGCTTTTCTGCCACGCAGAATCCGGAGAGCTAACTTATGACCATGGGTCAACGCATCGCTATCCTGGGAGCCCTGGCTTTCCTGGCCCTATTGGCGCAAACGCTGCTCGCCCAGGGCACGGACGGTGCCAGCGCACTCCTCGCCAACCCCTGGGGCCAGATAACGCTTGCGGATTTCTACCTTGGGGTTCTGGTTTTCGCCCTGGTCATTTTCCACTTTGAACCCTCGCCCCTCCGGGCCGGCGCCTGGGTGCTCGCGCTGGCGTGCCTCGGCAATCCCGTCGCCGTGCTGTGGCTCCTCCTCCGGGGCCAACGGTTGTTCCCCCCCAAGGCCTAAGGCCCTAGACTCCAGGGAGCTACCTGGGGAGGGGCTTTATGTCGAAAGAGGATTCGGGCAGCGCCACCGCGCTGCCTCTTCGCACCGTTTGGGGCCATGGCACCCTGGGCTTACCGCTCGCCGTCATCGGCTATCCACTCTCGATTTGGATTCCCGCGCACTACGCCGGTGCCCTGGGCCTGCCGCTGGCCACCGTGGGCACCATGCTCATGCTGGCGCGCTTCACGGACGTCATTACCGATCCCCTGATCGGGGAGCTCTCCGATCGCTTTCGCTCCCCCCTAGGCCGGCGGCGCCCTTTTCTGATCCTTGGGGTCCCCCTCATGATGCTCGGGGCTTGGCAGCTTTTCGTGCCGGACCCGGGGGTGGGCCTTGCCTACTTCCTGCTCTGGCTCACCCTATTCTTCCTCGGCGCGACGCTCATTTCCCTGCCCCATGCGGCCTGGGGCGCCGAGCTCTCTCCGGATTACCACCAGCGCTCCCGGGTCACGGCGGCGCGGGAGGTCTACGTGCTCGCGGGGCTGATGACCGCGGCTGCCGTACCCATGGTGGTGGAGGTCATGGCCGACCGGGGCACGGGCCTTGCCGGCGTCTTCCAGCACACGCTCGCCACCATCGGCGCCTGGTTCGGAGGACCCGCACCGGAGGCGGCGCCCACCATGACCCGCGCAGCCCTCACCGGGCCCGTGCTCGAGGGCCTGGCCCTCACCGTGCTCGTCTTGCTGCCCGTCTGCGCCATGGCGGTACTCCTGACCGTGGCCGAACCACGCTTTGCGGCGACGCCGCGCATTTCCCTACGGGAGGGCTTGGCGCTGGTCATGCGCAACGGCCCCATGAAGCGGGTGTTGCTGATTGGCTTGCTCGTGTACTTCGGCGAGGCCTTCCGGAACGCCGTATCCCTGTTCTTTATGCGCGACATCGTCGGCCTCGGCTCCATCGGCAGCGCCTACTTTTTCTACTTCGTCGCTGGGATCGCTGCCATTCCTTTCTGGCTGGGGTTGGGTAAGCGCATCGGTAAGCATCGCGCCTTCATGGGCACCCTCATCACCGTGGGCTGCGTCTCCGCGGCCAACTTCTTCCTGGAATACGGGGATTACAACGCCTTCTTCGCCCTCTTCATCCTGAAGGGCTTTTGCTTCGGCGGCTTGCAGTTCCTCCCCGCCGCCATGCTGGCCGACGTGGTAGACGTGGACAGCATGCGCTCCGGCGGCAAGCGGGCGGGCACCTACTTCGCGCTCATGGGCATGACGACGAAAATCGCCATTGCCCTGGGCACGGGGGTGTCTCTGAACGTGGTGGGACTGCTGGGCTTCGACGCCGCCGGGGGCGTGGAAGCCTCCACGGAGGCCGGGGTGTTGGCCCTGCGCATCGTTTACACCATGGGGCCCGTGGTCTTCTTCGGCTCGGCCCTGGGGCTGATTTGGAATTATCCCCTCACCCCGGCGCGCCACGCCCGGCTGCGGGAACGGCTGGCTCGGCGCGAAGCCCGGCGAGCCTCAACCCCCGCTTAGGCGGGGGCAAAGGCGAGGAGCGTCGCCGTGCCGTCCTCCGTGGGGACGAAGCGCGGCGCCAGGGCCATGCCGAGCTCGAGGGTCCGCCCCGTCGTTTCCAGCAGGAAGGTGCTCATGCGCACTCCCTCCTCCAGGGTCACCACCGCCAATGTTTGGGGCGCGAGGCCCGCAAAGGGTGGCGCCGTGGGCCGCGGGCAATGGGTCCAGGTGGTTAAGGTGGCCCGGCCCGACGCGGGCTTCCAGGCAAGCGCCGCACTCAAACAGCGGGGACAGCGCGGCCGGGGATAGAACACCCAGGCTTCGCAGTCATCGCACTGCTGGAGTACCACCTGCCCTTCCCCCAGCGCCGCCCAGAAGGGCGCGCTCGTGGGCGTCATCTTCGGCGCCAGGGGCGCATGTAGGGTCTCGGTCATCACGCCCCCTCCAAAATCAGCGCAACCTGTTCACTCATCACACCCCCCGTGCCCGTGACCAGGGCCCGATTGACGTCCCGCACCTGCCGGGGCCCGGCTCGCCCCATGAGCTGGCGCGCCGCTTCAATGGGTTGGAGCAGGCCTCCAGCAAGGCCCGGCTGCCCCACCCCGAGCTGGCCCCCGTGGGTGTTGACGGGGAAATCACCGTCGAAGGCCAAATTCCGCTCCGCGAGGAAGGCCGCCCCCGCCCCCTTGGGACAAAAGCCCGCGTCCTCCAGGGTCAGCAACACGGTAATCGTGTAGCAGTCGTAGAGGGCAAGGAGATCCATGGCCGCCGGCGTCGTGCCCGCCCGGGCAAAGGCCGTGGCCGCGGCCGCCGCCACGGGCGTGACCGCCAGGTCCTCGGCAAAGGTCGGCGTCTTGATGGTGAGCGATTCCCCATAGCCGGTGATCTGCACCGGGCGGTGGGGACTCTTCTTCGCCTTCTCCGGAGAGGCCAGCACCACCGCCGCCCCGCCGGCGCAGGGCATCACAATTTCGAGGAGCCGCAGGGGCTCGGCGATCATGGACGAGGCCAGTACTTCGTCAATAGTGACGGGCTTTTCGTAGAACGAAGCCAGCGGATTCAAGGCCGCGCTGGCCCGCTGCTGCGCCGTGATTTGGGCCCTTGCCCGTTCGCAAGATCCGAAGCGGGCTTCGTAGTGGGCCGCAATCATGGCGTAGCCCGCGTTCTGCGCGACGTTACCAAAGGGCACCTCAAACTCGGCCTGCGGCGAGCCCCAGGCGTTCGAGGTGGATCCGAGCCACCGGGCCTCCGGGGGCGGCCGATCCCGCGGGTCCGGATTAGAAGGGATGGGCAGGCCCGGCAGCGCGCACAGCACAACGTCGCAGAGCCCGAGCTCGATGGCCGCTGCCGCGCGCCAGAGCATGCCCGTGCCTGTGGCACCCCCCAGGTCGACGAACTCCGCAAACTTCACGGGCTGGCCCAGGTACTCCACCACGGTGGCGGGGACGAACATGTTCGCTTCCCGAAGGGTGCCGCAGACCAGGCCGTCCACGTCCTCGAGGACCAAGCCCGCATCGGCCAGGGCCTCCGCGGCCAGGTCCATCCACTGCTCCAGCATGAAGCGCCGGGGTCCGTCGTAGCGCCGCACCGTGGGCCATTCCGCATAGCCGACGATGGCGCCCTTTCGCTGCGTTCCCATCTTCCTCTCCCCCCCAATAATGCTGACCCATTATGCAGAAAATGCCGATGCGCGGGCCTTTTGCTGAAAGCGGCCTTTTGCCGTTAAATGACGCCCTGCGCACCGCGCATCCCTAAGCCAAGGAGCCCCCCATGTCCTTTCTGTCCTTTCTCGTGCTGCTCGCCATCGCCTACCTGCTGTGGCGGATCACCGATCAGCTTCCCGATATCATTTTCCGCCTGAGCGAAATTCAGCGCGACGTCGCCGAACTGCGCCGCCAGGAGCAGGACGACTGAGCCGCGCCGCGGCCTCCACCCCCGAGGCAGCCCTTCGCGCGGATCGGGCTACCGCCCGGGCCGCGGGGGATCCCAACGCCGAGCTGTGCTGGTTGGCCACCGTCGGGATCGGCGATGCGCCCGTGACCGTGCGCACCCTGGTGCTCCGGGACCTTGAGGATGGCTGGGGCCTGTTTTTTAGCGATCAGTCCCCGAAGGGCCAGGCCCTCGCTCAGGATGACCGGCTGGCCCTCGCCCTGTGGTTTCCGAGTCTCCAGCGCCAGTGGCGCCTCTGGGGCACGACGACGCCCCTCGCCGACGCCGTGCTCGACACCCACTGGCCGCGGAAGCCCCGCCCGGCGAAGCTGTCCGACCATGTACAAACGCGCCTTGGGCAGAGCACGCCGGTCACGGCCGCGCGCCTCGCGGAGACCCAAGCGGCTGTAGCTGCGGAATTCACCGCAGTGGCCGATGGGGATCTGCCCAGGCCTGCGCACGCCAGCGGGGTTTGCCTGGCGCTAACGGGGATGGAGCAGCTGACCCTGCACCGGGACCGGGCCCACGAGCGCAGGGCCTATCACCGCAGCGCCGAGGGCTGGACGGAGACGCCCCTCGTTCCCTAAGCGCCTTTCAGCTCGGCCTTGGGCGCCGGACGAATGCCCACAAGACGCTCGAAGCAGGTGCGCACGGCGGTTTCGCAGAAGGCGGTCATGAAGGGCGTTTCCGCCTGTTCAGAACGAATGGCCGCATAGAGCACGGGCCATACCCCGTCTTCCCCCAGCGAAAGCGCCATCACCAAGCCCCGCTCCACGTATTCCGCCAGCGCCCAGTTGGGCAGGCAGGCCACGCCGCGGCCGCTGGCCACGAGCTGCACGATCATGGGGGTGAGCTCCGCCGTGCGGCGCCGCTCCGGCGCCACCCCGGCGGGGTTAAAGAAGCGCGTATAGATATCGAGGCGATCGAGATCCACGGGGTAGGTAATGAGGGCGTAGGCCGCCACCGCCTCCGGCGTCAGGGGCGCTTCCCGAGTGAGCAGATGGCCAGGCTTCACGGCGAGCACCGCCTCGTAGCGAAACAGGGGCACGTAGGTGATTCCTTCCTGGGCCACGGGATCGGAGGTGATGACGAGGTCCAGATCCCCCCGAAGCAGCGCCGGCAGGGGATTGAAGCCAAAGGCCGTAGAGAGATCGAGCTCGATATCGGGCCAGCGATCCCGGTAGGCCTCGATGGCGGGCAGTAGCCAGTCGAAGCAGCTGTGGCAATCCAGCGCCATGAACAGGCGCCCCGTCGCGCCCCCGGCAAGGCGAGCCAAATCCCTTTCCGCAGCCGCCAGCTCCGGCAGAACCCGATCCGCTGCCGCCAACAACCGCGCCCCCGCAGGGGTAAAGCGCACGGGCCGGCTTTTGCGTTCGAAAAGCGCCGTGCCGAGCCGCTCCTCCAGGGCCTTCAGCTGGTGGGACAGGGCGGACTGGGTGAGGTTCACCCGCTCCGCGGCATCCACCAAGCTCCCCGCATCGCGAAGGGCCACCAGGGTAGCGAGGTGACGAAGTTCCAAGCGGCTCATAGGAGGGCCCCTCATGGAAGGCAGACGCTCACTATACGTTTTTTAATAGCCTGAAACGATGCAGAACGCCCCCGAGGCCTTTACACTTCAGCGACTTGGCGTTGCCGCCGGGAACCCCACGCCCGCTTAAGCCCCACGCTTGACGGGCCCCGTGAACGCGATACGAGCTGGCCATGACCCAAACCATGGACGACGCCCCCGGGGCGAGGGCCCTCCCGCCCCCCGAGCGCCCCCTGCGTATTGCCCTTTTGGGCTACCGGAGCGCGCCCCACAGCGGCGGCCAAGGCATTTATCTCGCCTCCCTGTCTCGAGCGCTACGGAACCTCGGCCATACCGTGGACGTCATTTCCGGCCCGCCCTACCCGGAGCTGGACGAGGGCATTCGGCTCATCAAGATCCCCAGCCTCGATCTCTTCGCGGCGCCCAATCACGTCACCGCCCTGCGCTGGAAGCATTTTCGCTCCGCCCCCGATCTCTTTGAGTACTTCAGCATGCTCACCG
>Ga0255767_1002432_pt1 | contig 16131 bp, 14 predicted proteins | sample 071ome_24_FD_179967 | JGI IMG/M metagenome (GOLD analysis project Ga0255767, IMG submission 179967) | Coastal salt marsh microbial communities from the Groves Creek Marsh, Skidaway Island, Georgia - 071402CT metaG (version 2) | ecosystem: Environmental > Aquatic > Marine > Intertidal zone > Salt...
AGAAATGTAAATCCATATTTTCTGAGCATTTCGTCAGACTCGGATTTATTTTGATCATTAATAAATAATTTAGTAATAAAATAACATACACAATCAAATCCTATCAACGCCTGCCCTGCAGAAACCATCGTGGATTTTCCGGATGAAGGACCTTGACGCCAGAATCATCGCCCTCCTGAAGCGCAATGCCCGCATGTCGGTCACGCAGATGTCGCACGAACTTGGCGCCTCGCGGGTCACCATCGATGCACATATCAGGAAGATGGAGCAGTCAGGCATCATCACCGGCTATACGGTGACCCTTGGCGCCGAAGAGTTCCGGCATAATGTGTCGGGATGGATCATGATTACCGTCGACGCCAGCAAGGAAGAAGCCGTCATAGACAAGCTTGCCGGCATGCCTCAGATCGCCAGGCTCTTCACGACAAATGGTCGGTGGGACCTTGCCGCCGAAATCCAGACATCGACGCTGGAAAGTCTTGATGCCGCCATTTCACGGCTTCGACAGATCCCCGGGATCAAGGAAACCGATACCAGCCTGTTGCTGAGTTCGCGTGTCGGCTGAAAGCCCTTCAAAGGGCAAAGGCGTGACATTTAACCGCGCGGCGAGGCAAATCCTGATCCGTTGATGAATCGTTTTTGGCTTTTCCTACCTTGAAAAGGATGCTCATAATCGGGGTTATTGCCGGGGGACAAGGCAATGGCGACATAAATTCGGAGGAAACCAATGAAAAAACTTTTTGGAATTGGCGTTGCTGCCACCATGATGATGGCGGTGGGCGGCACAGCCAACGCATTTGAATGCAAGGTCAAGGAAGCCTCGATGGACAAGCCCGGCGGCTTTCCTGAGCGTGCCCTTACCATGATCGTGCCTTACGGTCCGGCCGGTGGTTCGGGTCAGGTTGCCGCAGCGATGGCCGAGGGTGTTACCGGCCTGACCGGCGTGGCGATCAACCGGGACCACAAGCCCGGCGGATCGGGCACTGTCGGCATGACGGCCTATATGGCCTCACCGGCTGATGGATATAACGTTCTCGAGCATATCGACGACGCCTCGTCGGCGCATGCGCTGGACTCGTCACGGCCGAACCCGGCCGAGGATCTGATCCCGCTGGTGATCTCGCAGGTCACCTTCTCGCAGATCTATATCCGCACCAACGAGACCCGCTACAATGACTGGGAGTCGTTTGTCGCATGGGTGAAGGCGCAGGGCGGCAAGGCGACAATCGCCAACGTCTCGAAAGAAGGCTCCATGGAGCGCGTCACGATGAAGTTCATCACCGACGCGACCGGCATGGAAATCCAGCAGATCTCGTTCGACAAGGGCGCGCCGCGCTATGGTGCGCTTCTCGGTGGCCAGGTCGATGCGCTGTTCGAGCAGCCGGGCGATGTTCGCAAGTTTCTGGATGCCGGCAACTTCAAGCCGATCCTGACAATCTTTGACGAGCGCCCGTCGGTCTTTGCTGACGTGCCGACGCACCGCGAAATGGGCATGGATTTCGACCCGCTGCTTCGTTTCCGTGGCTTCTATGTCCACAAGGATGCCCCGGCGGACCGCGTTGAGTGGCTGCAGTGGGCCTTCCAGCGCGGCTATTGCCAGGACAGCTATCAGTCGTTCAACGAGTCGAAGTTCATGACCGTCATCGACAGCTACCGCGACACCGCGGGCGCCCGTGACCTGATCACCCGTTCCATCGCCCAGTACCGTGAGGTGTACAAGTCGATGGGCATGGATGTGAAATAGGGCTGTCCTTCCAAATTGCAGTGCCCCCGGAGGCCTAAGGCGCCGGGGGCACACCATCTCCAGTTTGATACATTATATCGACAGCCTGACTGTCAGGGTTTGATTGAGGGAGAGATCGTTGGGTCAGCTCGGTAAATCGCACATGATCGAGACTGTCGTCTGGTCGCTGATCGCGGTCATTTTTTTCGGTTACACCTTCGAGTTCAACCAGCCGATCGAGATCTATAAGTTCGGCGCTACCGGCTGGCCGCGCGTCATCATCCTGCTGCTGATGCTGGTGACGCTTGGCAATCTGTATCACCATTTCAAGAATGGCTCGGCGGTTCAGAAGGGCCGCGTCGGCATCGCCGAAACCGATGATTCGCAGACGGATTACGGCAATCCGGCCACCCTTGCCAAGATCATCGCGATTCTGTTCACGCCTTTCCTGTTCGCCTGGCTGTTGAAGCCGGTCGGGATGTATTCCGGCGCACCATTTTTTATCGCCGCCGTGATCTGGCTGTTCGGGGAGCGGCGGTGGCAATGGATCCTCGCCATCACGCTACTGATCTATGCCATCCTGCTTGGCCTGTTTGTCGTCACGCTCAACGCGCCCCTGCCGCAGGGGAACGTGTCACCCTTTTATGATTTCAGCGGGTTCATCCTGAAAATGAACACTCAGCTGCAACAGCTCTGGTAACGCACATGCTGGAAAATTTCCTCGCCGGAACCGGCGCGCTCTTTGGCGATCCCTTCACCATCGCGATCTTTGTTTTCGGTGTCGTTGGCGGCATGCTGTTCGGTGCCATCCCCGGCGTCAGCATGCTGACCCTTGCGGCGATCCTGCTTCCCTTCACCGCCGATCTGGAACCGGCGCAAGGGGTGATGCTGTTCGCCGTCATCTACTGTACCGGCACCTATGGCGGTGCCATCACGGCGATCCTGTTCAACATACCGGGCGCGCCGGAAAACGCACCGACCGCTTTTGACGGCTACCCGATGACCCGCAAGGGCCAGTCCGGCAAGGCCGTTGGCGCGGCGGTGCTGTGTTCGGCCATCGGCGGTGTCGCATCGGCGCTGGTGATGATGGCCGCGACCGAACCGCTGGCCAACTGGGCGATCCGCAATATTGGGCCACCGGAAATCTTCGCGCTGGTGTTCTTTGGACTGGCCGTTGCCTCGTCGGTTGGCGGGCGGACCATCTGGAAGGGCTGGATGTCGGTGCTTCTCGGTCTGCTGATCGCGACAATCGGCCAGGACCCGGTCGGCGGCATCAACCGCTATAATTTCGGCTTCACCGACCTTGCCGCCGGCATCGCTTTCGTCCCGGCGATCCTCGGTTTCTTCGCCGTGTCGGAAATTTTCGTGCAGGCCGAGAAGAAGGCCACCGGCCAGTTCGATGCGCCAAAGGTCGGCATGTCCTTCCCCACGGTCCTTGAGCTGTGGATGCATAAATTCGCCGTGCTTAGGTCGATCCTTGTCGGCTTCTTCTGCGGCATACTTCCCGGCATCGGCGCCACGCTCGCGGCCTTCATGGGCTATGGCGAGGCGGTGCGCTGGTCGAAGAACAAGGAAGAGTTCGGCAAGGGCAAGCTTGAAGGCGTGATCTCGTCCGAGACAGCCAACAACGCCGCCACCGGCGCGGCGATGATCCCGCTGCTGGCGCTCGGCCTTCCCGGTGGCGCGCTGACCGCGATGATGGTGGCCGTATTCCAGATGCATGACCTTGAACCCGGACCGCTTGTCTTCTACAACTCGCCCGACCTGATCTGGATTGTTTTCGCGGCGATGTTCTACGCCAACCTGTCAATCCTGTTTATCGGGCTGATCGAAACCAAGACAATCCTCTATCTGCTGAAGATTCCGTTCCAGTTCCTGGCACCACTGATCCTGCTTCTTGCCACCATCGGCGCCTATATCAGCCGCGGTTTGGTACTGGACGTGATGGTGATGTTCGGAGCCGGCATTCTGGGCTTCCTGCTGCGTCGGACCGGATATTCGATACCGGGCATTGTGCTTGGCCTGATCCTCGGCAAGATCGGCGAGCAGAATTTCGCCCAGGGCATGCAGATGGTGCATTATGATCTCGGCACCTATTTTTCGCGGCCGATCTGCTCTATCCTGATCGCCGCCGGTGCATTGACACTGGCCGCCGGCGTGTATAGAGCGTTCGCATCATCCTCGCACAAAGCCTAAAGAGGCCCGGCCCCGGAAAGGACGCGCCGTGTCAGACGACATTGCCAAGACAGACGACACTGTAGACGAACTCGTCGCCCGTGCCCGCGAGGCGCAGAGCGCCTATGAGGCGATGGGATCGCAGGAATTGTTCGACCGCGCATGTCAGGCTGTGGCCTGGTGCCTGATGGAACCGGACCGGAACCGGCGCCTTGCCGAATTCGCCGTCGCCGAGACCGGCCTTGGCAATGCCGATGACAAGGTACGAAAGAACCACAACAAGACACTCGGCCTGATGCGTGACATCAAGGGTGTCACCGCTTTTGGCCATATCGAGGATGACGCGGGGCTGGGCCTGTCGACCTTCCTGCGGCCAAAAGGCGTTGTCGCCGCCATCGTGCCGTCGACGAACCCGCTCGCAACACCGGTCAACAATATGATCAACGCTTTGAAGACAGGCAATGCGATCATCCTCGCCCCCTCGCCAAAGGGTGTGAAGCCGCTGCTGGCCCTGCTTGAGCATATCCATCCGGCGCTGGCCGCGCTTGGGTTGCCGGACGGGCTTGTGCAGATGGTGCCGGTACCGCCGTCGAAGCCGAAAACCCAGCGCCTGATGCAGCTTGCCGACATGGTGCTTGTCACCGGATCGCAGGCGAATGTGCGGGCCGGCTATTCATCGGGAACACCGGCCATCGGTGTCGGGGCCGGCAATGTGGTAACCATTGTTGACGAAACCGCCGACATTGCCGCAGCGGCGGCGAAAATCGCCGCGTCCAAGACCTTTGACAACGCCACCTCCTGTTCCTCGGAAAATGCGGTGATTGCTGTTGATGCGGTCCATGACGAGCTTGTCGCGGCGCTGGCGGCCGAGGGCGGCTATCTTCTCGACGACGCGCAGACCGCCAGCCTTGAGGCCATGCACTGGCATCATGGCAAGCTGGCACCGCGCCTTCTGGCCAAGGATATAGATATCGTGCTGGCCGAGACCGGCCTTGCCGACAGCGCGCCGCCCGGCACCCGCTTCCTTGTCGCGCCGCAAACGCAGATTGGTTCTGATCACCCGATGACCGGCGAGAAAATGGCGCTGTTCCTGGCGCTGCACCGCGCCAGTGATTTCGACGAGGCCCTGCATAAGGCCATCGCCATCCAGAATGTCATGGGTGCCGGCCATTCGCTTGGCCTGCATTCTGGTGATGACGCGCGCGCGCGTCGGCTCGCCATGGAGGCGCGCACCTGCCGGGTGATCGTCAATCAGGCGCATTGTTTCGCCAATGGCGGTTTCTTCAATAATGGCATGCCCTTCTCGCTGTCGATGGGATGTGGCAGCTGGGGCGGCAATTCGATCGATGAGAACCTGAACTGGCGCCATTTCGTGAATCAGGTTCGCATCGTGCGGACAATACCCGAACGCAAGCCTTCGCTTGACGAGATTTTCGGCGATTATTGGGAAGATCACGGCAAATGACACCGAGCATCATCGCGCAGCTTGACGCCAATGCCGCGGCTGACGGTGATGCGGCATGGCTGATCTCGCCTGATACGGGCGACAGCGTCACCTGGTCGGAGGCGGCCGCATGGTCGCGCGACATTGCCTGCCGGCTCGATGCGATGGGACTTGCCGAGGGTGCGCCCGTCGCCGTCGCCGCGCAGAATGCGATCTGGTCGACGCTGTGCTTCACCGGCATCACCACCGGCGGCTATCTGGCGACGCCGCTGAACCTTGTCGCCGGCGCACGGGTGATGTCCTATGTGATCGACCATTCCGGGGTCGAGGTGATCCTGTGTACCGATGATCACCGCCAGCTGATTGACGAGGCGCTGGCGGACACCGACCGCCAGGTGACGATCATCAGACTCGACCCCGACAACGGGCCGGAATGGCCCGACGGACCGGCACCGGCGCAGACACCGCGTGCAACGCCGGACGCCGGGACTGCCGGCCTGCTGATGTATACTTCGGGGACGACCGGCAACCCGAAGGGTGTCGTTCTCAGCCACGCCAATCTGATGGCCGCCGGCATGAATGTTGTGGAGGGCCACGGCGTTCGCCCAGACGACACGGCGATGTGCGTTCTGCCGATTTATCACATTAACGGGCTATGCGTGACGGTGATGGGCACGCTGATGTCGGGCAGCGGCCTTGTGATGCCGTACAAATTCTCGCAACGGGCCTTCTGGCAGCAGGTTCAAAACTGCGATGTCAGCTGGTTCAGCGCCGTGCCAACCCTGTTCGCCTATCTCCTGAATGACGAGACGCCACCACAGATCAATCGCGACAGGCTGCGCTTCTCGCGCTCGGCCTCGGCTCCCCTGTCACCGGAAATCCACCGCCGTTTCGAGGATCGGTTCGGCATTCCGATCATCGAAACCATGGGCTTGACCGAAACCGGCGCGCAGATTCTGACCAACCCGATGCCGCCGGCCACCCGCAAGATCGGCTCGCCCGGCGTTGCTGTCGGCAATGAGATCATCATCGGTGATGACAGCCAGCAGGAAGTGGCACGCGGCGTTACCGGCGAGATTCTGGTGCGCGGCCCGAACGTCATGCGCGGCTATCTTGGCCAGCCGGAAGAAACCGCCAAAACCATCACCCCCGAGGGATGGCTTCGCACCGGCGACCTCGGGCATATGGACGAGGACGGGTTTGTTTTTGTGACCGGTCGCATCAAGGAACTGATCATCAAGGGCGGCGAGAATATCGCCCCGCGCGAGGTCGACGAGGTGCTGCTGGAGCATGACACCATCCTCGAGGCGGCGGCCTTTGCCGTGCCATGCGATCAATATGGCCAGCGCGTCGAGGCCTGCATTCGCTACAAGCCCGGCAAGGCGGCTGACGAGGCGGTTTTGCTGGCGCATTGCATCGCCCGGCTTGGCAGGTTCAAGGCACCTGACCGCGTGCATGTCCTTGACGACCTGCCAAAGGGTCCGTCCGGCAAGGTCCAGCGGCTGAAACTCTATGGTCTGGTCTATGATAATGGCTGATGCGAGACTGGACGGGTGAACGCACTGTCCCTTCAGGCCCTTTTGCCAAGCCTCGACCCGCTTCTGATTGCCAGCATCTGCGGCATCTTCATATTTGCCGGGATCGTCAAGGGGTTCCTCGGCATCGGGCTTCCCGCCGCCGCCATGGGGCTCCTGACGTTGATCTTTCCGCCGACCGAGGCGATATCGCTGCTGTGGCTGCCGATTCTGTTCAGTAACATGTTCCAGTTTGGTCGCGCACGGAACAAACGCGAGATCGCCGTCACCTATAAATGGTTCGCCGCCGCGATTTTCATCAGTATTTTCCTGACATCGCTGTTCATCAATGACTACCCGACCGCCCTGCTGACCGTCGCCATCGGGGTGGCGATGGTGGTGTTTTCCATGAATCTGCTATTCGGTCTGTCGTTGCCGGTTGGTCCGGGGCGCGGCTGGCAGGTCGGCGTCGGCATTGTGTCGGGTGTCCTTGGCGGCCTGTCCTCGATCTGGTCGCCGCCGGTGGCGATGTATCTGATGGCGCGCAACACACCGAAGGACATGTTCATCGGTGCCACCGGCTTTCTGTTCCTCGCCGGTTGTCTGCCGCTTGGCGCCGGACTCGTCATCTCGGGACTGATCACCTGGTCGGTCATCGTGAAATCGCTTCTTGGCCTTCTGATGACGCTGACGGGATTCCGGATCGGCGAGATTCTGCGCGAGCGCGTCTCGCAGGACAGGTTCCGTCAGATCGTGCTTGTCGCCTTCCTGATCATGGGTGGGCGGCTTATCACCACCGGCCTGCTATAATCACGCCAAACCGTGTGCGATCAGCCCTTCCCGCGCCACGGGATCAACTGTCCAATCACCCAGCGCATGGCAAGGTCGAACAGCAATCCCAACAGCCCCATGATCAGGATTGTCACCCAGATCAGCTCATAATCGGACACCGTCCGTGCGACATTTTCGATAAAGCCGATACCGGTGGTGCCAGCCAGCATCTCGGCCGCGACAAGCGTTCCCCAGCAGACACCTATGGCGATCCGCACCCCGGTCAGTATTTCCGGCAACGCGTTGGGAAGAATGACATGGCGCAGAATCTGTCCGTTCGTCGCGCCAAGTGAATGTGACGCGCGAATTTTTGACAGCTGCGTTCCCGAGGCACCGGTCCGAGCCGAAATCACCATGATGGCGAAGGCGACCATGAACAGAAGGAAGATCTTGCCATCATCCTGAATGCCGAAAATCGTCAGGATCAGCGGTGCCCAGGCCAATGGCGGCACCGGCCGGTACAGCTCGATCATCGGGTCGAAGAAGGATTTGAAGAAACGCGAGACGCCCATATAGATGCCAAGCGGCACCCCAAGAAGAATGCCAAGCGACAGCGCCACAAGGACGCGGAACATCGAATCCCAGATATGCCCGTCAAGCATCGGCACCACGCCGAGATAGACATCCCCCTGCGCCACGGCCAGCAAATGGTCCTTGTAGGTTGGCCGGAAGCCGCCATCCGCGCCATGCAGGCCGTAACGCCCCGGCAACATGTCGACCAGCCCGTCAGCTATCAGGAAGTCGACCACCTTCGCCACCGGCAGCCATTTCCACCACAACAGCGTCGTCCCCTTATAGCCGCCGCCGCCGGCAATATCCGGATTGGCGAGGGTCGAGAAGGTGGCCACAACATCGCTTGGCTTTGGCAGCCAGCGACCCGACCCCTGTTCGGTGCACTGGGTTCGCGACTTGACGATGCCCGGGCCGGGGATAAACACCGCATCAACAAACGCAAGACTTCCCTTGGCGCGGCCTACCGCGCCATAGAGCGTGTTGACCGCCTGTTCGATCCCGGCCATCGACGCGGCCGGGAAGATCGTCGCGTCATCGATCCGCCTGAAGATACGTTCCAGCGCCTTGATATAGGCGCCGCGCCGCGTTGCGCCAGCCTCGTCAAGCCGTTGCTGCGGCTCCGCCGCCTTGACGGTCGCGATCAATCCAGCCGTAGAGGCAATCAGCGAGTCCACCTCCGGCGACATGTTGCGGATTTGCAGGAACTGAGCGGCAATCGGCACCAGTTCGGCACTGACCCGGTCGAACATCACGCCACGCGGCGTCATCGGCAGGATCGGGATCTCGACCTCGGAGGTGCCCCATTTCGGCTGCGCCAGCGCCTCGGCGCTCGGCGCCAGATTCGCCGAACCGGCTTTCAGCATGTCCGACAGGTCAAGAAGCCGGCCCTCCACATCCGCAAGTTCGGCCAGCGTGCCGTCGCCAACTGCTTCCGGACCGGACAAGATCACCATCAGCCGCCGGGTCTGTCCGATGATCGCCTGCATCTGCATGATCTCGGTGCGTCCCAGAATATCGACCGGCATGCCGGCTTCCAGTGCCGCCAGCTGTTCGCCGTTACGAACAACAAGCGTCGTTGATTTCAGATAGCGTGACCGGATCGGCAGCGCCGCGGTGATCGGGGCCAGAGATTCATTGATTTTCGCCACCTGGCACATCTCGTTGGCGGCTTTCGGGAAGACGGCGCGTGCCATCCCCCAGGAATAATAGAACCACACCAGCATCAGCGCTGAAACGCCGCACAGCGCCCAGTACCAGCCGCCGCGCGTTCGCTCCGGATCGCCGAACACCTCGTCCCTGGCGCGAAGGCGCGTTTGTGCAACGCCAATCCTGATCGACCATACAAAGGCGATGACAAGCCCGATGATGGTGACGAGCGCGAAGATCGCGCGGTTGTCGGATAGCCATTCAAACATTGCCCATGATCTCCTCTTCCATGTCCCAGATCATGGTCAGGATCTCCTCGCGAATTTTGGAGAATTCGGGTTCCTGCTTGATCTCGCGGAGCGAGCGGGTGAGCCCCGTTTCGGCAAAGGGCAGATTATATTCACGGTGTATTCGCCCCGGGCGCGGCGCCATCACGAACAGCCTCTCGCCGAGAAGCAGGGCTTCCTCCACCGAATGGGTGATGACGATGATGGTCTTGCCGGTTTTCTTCCATAATTCGAGAATCAGCGACTGCATCTTCTCGCGGGTCAGCGCATCGAGAGCGCCAAGCGGTTCATCCATCAGGATCAGCGCCGGGTCATTGACAAGACATCGCGCCAGCGCCACACGCTGCTGCATCCCGCCGGACAACTGATAGGTCGGCGTGTCGCCAAACCCCTGCAGGCCCACCGTGTCAAGCCAGCTGTCAACCTTGTCGGCCGACATGGTGCCGTCCTCGCCGCGCATGCGAAGACCAAAATCGACATTGCGCGCCACGGTCAGCCATTCGAACAGCGCGCCCTGTTGGAACACCATGCCGCGCTCGGCCCCGGGGCCGTCGATATCCACCCCGCCAAGCGTCAGCTCTCCGCCGGTCGGCATGAGGAACCCGGCGATCATGTTGAGAAGCGTTGTCTTGCCGCAGCCGGACGGCCCCAGCACGGTGAGAATTTCACCCTGCTTCAGCTGGAAATTGATGTCTTTGAGAGCTTCGACCTTTGTACCGGACGTTTCATCGTGAAACGTCATGCAAAGGTCACGACAGATCAGGTCGGCCATGGCACCCGCCTTTTTGTTCAATGAAGGGGAGTGACAGGGTCCGCCATGCGGACCCTGTTCTGCATTGTGTCTTGATTTTGTCCTGCCGTGCATCAAACGGCCCTGCGTCAGGCGAAATATGCCGCCCTATTCAAGAAACTCGCCGGTGATGACCCGCTTGACCTTCTCATCGACATTCCAGGCACCTGGTTTCTTGAACGTAAGACCGATCGATTCGGCACCCGACGCAGCCAGCCCATCCTTGTTGAAATAATTGGCCAGCTGGTCCGCAACACTGGGAAACTCGAAATCCGCCATCTGACCCTTTGTTGTGTTGACATCCATGCCGGCATCGGCGGCGACTTTTCGAAGCTGCGCGTCGGAACCGGTCCAGGCGGCGTTGGCTTCGTCAGTCACTTCGAGGAAGGTGCGGAGCAAGCCGGGATTCTCGGTCGCAAACTTTTCCGTTACCGAGACGACATCAAAGGAAAAGATGCCAGCTTCCTGCTTCTGCTGCGTGGTCATGATCGGCGTACCGACCTCTCCTGCCGCGCTGGCTGACGCACCGCCGAAGATGCAGGCCATCTCAACAGAACCATCAGCCAGTGAAACCGCACCATCTGCAGGCACCTGATCGACTATCGTCATTGTACTGATATCAACATTGAGCGCTGACATGTATTTCTTGAAGGCGAAATCGGCCATGGTATTGAGCGGCACGGCGACAGTCTTGCCCTCGAGTTCGGACGCATTGGCCGAGGTGATGCCAAGATCGTTGCGGACGAAACAGTCATTCGCCTCATAGACGACGGCGATTCCCACCATCTTCAGCGGCGCCCCCTGCTGGATGGCAGTCACGAAGGGCGCAAGGCCCTGCGAATAGGCAATGTCGATATCACCGGCGAGCATGGCCTCGGTCATCTGAACACCCGTCGAGAAATTGGTCCAGTTGACATTGACCCCCATCGCCTCGTCATAGGCCTTGTCGACCTTCGCGATCTGGTTCGGCGTTGCCCATTCGAGGAAAAAGGCGACATTCACCGAATCTGCCGCCTGTGCGGTTGCTGCCATACCGGCCATGGCAAGCGATGCCGTGATGGCCACACCTTTACGTGTGAACTTTTTCATTGAGTCTCTCCCTTGAGAATTCTCTTTGTTGAGACGCGCGACCTGACGAGCCCCCATCACGCCATGACCACGCTTGTTGCGTCATATGTTCGACAGTTTCACAGACTGAACGGCCGCCCGACGACAAACGGCGGGAAGCAGGCCGGAAAGATGACAGAAACGGGAAACCACAGGCATCGTAACCCAATCGAAGTTACCAAAGGGTTAAGCCAAGGCGGTTAAAGCGTTATTTTCTTTTTTATTTGGCTGGTGTAACAAACCGCACCGGTGTGTGCGTTCGCCCAGCGTCCACATATCGGGCCACATTTCGAGATGATCTGCAGTGGGATGGTGCGAAGAATGAACAAGAGCTACCGTTTTCTGACCGGGCCTGACGATGCGGCCTTCTGCCAGAAAGTCAGCGATGCCCTTGCCGAGGGATATGAACTCTATGGCAATCCAATGATGGTTGTCAGCAATGGCGAGCGCTATTGCGGCCAGGCTGTCATCATGCCGAACACGACAATCGGTGACGGGGACCGCGAGGATGACTGACGAATATCGCCGCGACACCAAACTTGTCCGTGGCGGCCTTGCCCGTACGTCCTTTCAGGAGACCAGCGAGGCGCTGTTCCTGAATTCCGGCTATGTCTATGACAATGCCGAGGAAGCCGCCGCCGCCTTTGCCGGCGAGGCTGACCGCTATGTCTATTCGCGCTATGGCAACCCGACGGTGACCATGCTTCAGGACCGGCTTGCCGCGCTTGAGGGTGCCGAGGCCTGTCTTGCCACCGGCACCGGCATGGCCGGCGTGTTCGCGGCGCTGGCCTGCCAGCTCGACACCGGCGACCGGGTGGTGGCCAGCCGTGCCCTGTTCGGGGCCTGCTATGCCATCCTGCATGACATCCTGCCACGTTGGGGGATCACCACCGAGTTCGTCGACGGCACCGATCTGGATCAATGGCGCGCCGCCCTGTCCACCCCGGCCAAGGTGGTGTTTTTCGAATCCCCCTCCAACCCGATGCTTGACCTTGTCGATATCGAGGCAGTTGCCGAGATGGCGCATGCGGCGGGCGCGACGGTCATTATCGACAATGTCTTCGCCACCCCGATCGCGCAGCATCCGTTGACGCTTGGCGCTGATATCGTGATCTATTCGGCAACCAAGCATATTGACGGCCAGGGACGTGTCCTTGGCGGCGCGGTTCTCGCCAGCGAGACCTTCATCAAGGAGCGGATGCTGAAATTCTACCGCCAGACCGGACCCTCGATCAGCCCGTTCAATGCATGGGTCCTGGTGAAATCACTGGAAACGCTGTCATTGCGGGTTGAGCGTCAGGCGGCAAGTGCCCTTGAACTGGCGCGCTGGCTGGAATCACGCACGGACATTGCCGATCTGCGCTATCCGGGGCTGGCAAGCCATCCGCAGCACGCCCTTGCAAAGCGCCAGATGTCGAATGGCGGCTCGCTTGTCGCCTTTACGCTTGCCGGCGGGACCGAATCCGCCTTCCGGGTGCTGAACAGCCTGCAGCTGATCGATATCTCGAACAATCTTGGCGATTCAAAGACCCTCGCCTGCCACCCCGGCTCGACAACCCACAGCAGCGTCAGCGCCGATGACCGTGCAGCGATGGGCATTGCCGACGGCAGCATCCGCCTGTCCATCGGGCTGGAGGATATGGAGGATCTGAAGACCGATCTTGACCGGGCGCTTGCCGCCATCTGACCGCCACGACCATGCCTCCCGTCACGGTTCGCACTTGCGGCATGAAGGTGCAGGCTGAATAATGCCGGAACAGGCTGCAGGGCGGCTGCCAGCCCACCCCATGCACAGCAGCCGACAACTGATGATGGCTGACCGGGCGTGCCCGTGATGCGGGACGGAGGCGCGCGTGACCTCAATCGTGATTACCGGGGCCAACGGCTTTATCGGACGGCTGCTGGCCGCGCGGCTGACGGTCGGCACGCAGATCATGATTGGCGGGCAGACACGGACTATCGGCACGCGGACCCTTGTCGACCGGTTCATTCCCGATGAGGCCGCCAATGATCCGGAATGGATCAGGGGTGATCTCGGCGCGCTGATCACCGACCGGCCGGAACTCTTCACTGGCGCGGATGTCGTTCTGCATCTTGCCAGCGCCGTCAGCGGCGAATGCGAGGCCGATCTCGATCTGGGGCTGGACGCCAATCTGTTCACCGGCATCGCGCTTGGACGCTGCCTTGCCGCCACATCCCGCAAGCCGATGCTGGTCTTTGCAAGTTCGCTTGCCATCTATGGCGGCACTCCGGACCAGCCGCTTGCCGACTTGATCACCGACACCACCCGCCCGACGCCGCAGAACAGCTATGGCGCACAGAAACTGATGCTGGAGGAATTCTACGCCGACCTCGCACGGCGCGGCATGATCTCGTCCCGCTCGGTCAGGCTGATGACGGTCAGCGTGCGCCCCGGCAAACCGAACGCCGCCGCCAGCAGTTTCCTGTCCGGCATGATTCGCGAGCCGCTGCAGGGCGAGCCTGCCAATGTGCCGGTCGATACGGCGCTTCGTGTCGTGCTGAATTCGCCGACCGGCGCGGTTGGCGGGTTGATGCATGCCATGTCGGTCGCCGATGATGATTGGGGCGCGCCACTTGGTCTGAACCTGCCCGGCATTTCGGTGATGGTCGGCGAGATGGTCGAGGCGCTTCGCGAGGTAGGCGGTGAAGAGGCTGTTTCAAGACTGACTTTTGACCGCGACGAGGCGATTGAACGCATCGTGTCGGGATGGCCCACCGCGGCGCAGAGCACACGCGCCGCACGTCTCGGCTTTGCCGCCGACAGGCCCTTCATCGCCGCTGTTCGCGATTTTGCCGCATCGCTTGACCGCATCGCTTGAAAGGAATTGATATCATGCATCTGGCACGTTTCCCCCGTATCTCGCTGGCGCATCTGCCAACCCCGATCGAGCCGCTGCCGCGGCTGTCCGCGGCGCTTGGCGGTCCGGAAATCTGGATCAAGCGCGATGACTGCACCGGCCTGTCGACCGGCGGCAACAAGACCCGCAAGCTGGAATTCCTGATGGCCGAGGCGCTTGCCGAGGGCGCAGACATGGTGATGACACAGGGCGCCACGCAATCGAATCATGCCCGGCAGACCGCCGCCGCGGCGGCGCGGCTGGGGCTAGGCTGCCATATTCTGCTCGAGGACAGGACCGGTTCGAAGGCGCATAACTACAACCATAATGGCAATGTGCTTCTCGACCATCTTCATGGTGCGACAACCGAGATGTGCCCCTCCGGCGGCGACATGAACGCGGTGATGGAAACGGTGGCCGCCGAACGCCGCAAGACCGGCGCCAGCGTCTATACGATCCCCGGCGGCGGGTCGAACCCGACCGGCGCGCTCGGCTATGTCAATGCGGCGCTGGAAATGCTGGGGCAGGTGAACGAGGCCGGGCTGGCCATCGACCATATTGTCCACGCCACTGGCAGCGCCGGCACGCAGGCCGGGCTTGCGACCGGCCTTGCCGCGATGAATGCCAATATCCCGCTGCTGGGGATCGGCGTGCGCGCGCCGCAGGCAAAGCAGGAGGAAAATGTCTTTGCGCTGGCCGCAGCAACGGCGGAAAAGCTTGGCTGCCCGGGCGCGGTGACGCGCGGTGATGTTGTCGCCAACTGCGATTATGTCGGCGACGGCTATGGCATCCCGACCCCGGGCTGCCTCGAGGCGATCGCGCTGTTCGCCGAATGCGAGGGCATCCTGCTGGACCCGGTCTATTCAGCCAAGGCCGCCGCCGGCCTGATCGACATGATCAGGGGCGGCGATTTCACCGCCGGGCAGCGCGTGATGTTCCTGCATACCGGCGGGGCGGCGGCATTGTTCGGCTATGACGGCGCTTTCGACATGACCGGCAAGTGGACCGGCAGCACGGCAGAGGCTGCCTGATCCGCAGCATCCTAAACCGCGACTGGCAGGAGGATACCCCCATGAAGATCGGATTTGTCGGGCTTGGCCAGATGGGGCTGGTCATGGCCCCTCACCTGATGCGCGATGGCTGGCAGGTGACCGGCCACGACCTTGTGGTGCCGACTGACCTGCCGGACAGGCTGGATTTCAGCGCCGGTCTTAACGATCTTGCCACCAGCGATGTCATCATCACCATGCTGCCGGATGGCGAGGTGGTGACGGAGGTGGTCGACCGGCTGCTTGGCGCCGGATGCCGGGCGCTGTTCATCGACATGTCGTCCGCGCACCCCGATGACAGCCGCGCGCTGGCGCACCGTCTTTCAGAGCTGGGGCTTGAATTTGTCGATGCGCCTGTTTCGGGCGGCGTGGCGCGCGCGCGGGCCGGCGAGCTGACGATCATGGCCGGCGGCGACGAGGCTGCTTTCACGAGGGCGCTGCCAGTGCTGTCCTGCATGGGACATGCCGTCCATCTCGGCCCGCCGGGATGCGGCCATGCGATGAAGGCGCTGAACAACTATGTGTCGGCCGCCGGCCTGATCGCCAGCTTTCAGGCATTGGCGACGGCCATCGACAGCGGCATCGCGCCAGCGCGGTTTCTGGAAGTGATCAACGGCTCCACCGGCAGCAACAACACCACCCGGGTGAAGATCGACAAATTCGTCCTGACCGAGAATTTTGATTCCGGATTCGC
>Ga0255767_1002437_pt1 | contig 16112 bp, 43 predicted proteins | sample 071ome_24_FD_179967 | JGI IMG/M metagenome (GOLD analysis project Ga0255767, IMG submission 179967) | Coastal salt marsh microbial communities from the Groves Creek Marsh, Skidaway Island, Georgia - 071402CT metaG (version 2) | ecosystem: Environmental > Aquatic > Marine > Intertidal zone > Salt...
GCGAACCTTGGGAAGTGTGGGAGGTTATTTCAGAAATGCCCTTGACAGATCACGATCGCCGGGATACATTACAGGAGTAAGGAGAGAAAATGAGCGAACTGACCGACCAGCAGATCTATGACCGCCTCGGTGCCATCAAGGGTTTGCCCACCTGCTCCCAGTGGGCAGAGGGCTTCGCGGATTCCATCCGTGACCAGATCAAGCGAGGACGCACCCTTACCGACCGGCAGAAAGCGACTTGCAGCAAGATCCTAAAGGAGAACAGCGCGGAAGCCCAGAAGTCTTTGGCTAACTGGGAGTCAGAATACAAAATGCACCACAAGAAGAAGGCAATGCAGATTGCTATCTATTACAAGAATCAGGCTGGTGGGTATTATGGGGATGTTGTCAAGACCATCCTCGATGGCGATGTTCCGCGCCGTGGTTCCTACCTCAAAATGCGTAACAACAAGTACGCAAAGAAGGTTCTGGCTGAGTTGGAGCGTAAGCCCCGTTTTGGTGCAGATGACCACATCATTCCAAACAGCAAGTTTCAGACTGGCTATTCTTTCAACAACGCCATGATGCGGAGCACAAAGACAGAAGAATATGTCTCCAATGAAGAAAGAAGCAACTTTCAGAACCGTGGCGGGGTCATCATCGGCATTGACGACAAGATCTGCTCTGCCGCCAAGGGCTCCAAGCGGTACATTGTGCTCCCTTTCGGCTCGATGAAGACTTACTACGTCGAAGAACGATTCCTGAAGATCAAGCCAAAGGTCAAGAAGGCAAAGAAATGAACAAGTGGATTATTCTTTGGGACAACGATCCGAGTGACGTTGCTGGAACTTTCTATAACAGGGGCGATGCTCTCGCCTACATTTGGGGAATGACTACCAAGTGGAACAACTTTCGGGTTGAAAAGTTGCCCAACAATGTTACTCACTTTATCTGTTCTGATCCAAGAATGGAAGATGAGCCTTTTCTAACTTTGAGCAAGAAGTAAAGGAGAACGAAGATTGAGAGTCACTCCAATCGTTCCCGTCATTCTTATTCCCAAGAAGACGGACAAAGTGGAAAATGACCCACAACCTCGCAAGATCAAGAAAAAGGAGAAGAAATGATCTGGACTGCTATTTGTGTGAACTTGGACGGTGAAGTCTCTTTCACTTTCTCTTACGTGGGCTCTCACAGCAAGAAGGCTGCTTTTGCCTTCGCGCAGGAACAGACCTCTTTTGAGGTGATCGCGATCGTTCCCGGTGAACACCCCGTCTACGCCCCGTCTCTCGACGAGTGACATTTCGTGACTTGATCTTTCTGCGAGATCGGTTACATTACAAGAGTAACAAGAAAGGAGAAGCCCATGGCACAATGTCGCTACTGTAGGCAGAACGGACACAACCGTCGCACCTGCCCTACCCTCACCGAGCGCATGAAGAACCGCGCCGAAAACATGATCGCGCAGGGTTTCCCTGATCACTGGATGGTCAAGGATTATCAGGACCGTATTGCCCCCAAGGGCAAGAAGGTTTCGCAGCAGACCTGCGGCTACTGCGAAGAAAAGGGGCACACCCGCCGCAAGTGCGATGTGCTCCAGAAGGACAAGGAGTGGTTCGCAAAGCACCACAATGACCATGTTCGTCTCGCACACGACTACATTGTCTCTTCGCCTGTCGGTATTGGGTCTCTTTTCAAGTACAAGACACGCAAGTATGACTACAAGAGCGGTGAATACTACGGTGTCACCAGCATGTATGTCCTCACTGGGTTTGAATACCTCAAGAGGATCGTGAGAGGAAACATGTGTGTTTACGCAACCTTGACTGAACCCACCACCGGCAACACTTACTCGATCAATCTTCGTGACTACGTTGTCAACCCAAAGTATGGGGAAGACTACTCGTCGAAAATGTCGCTTATTTCTCCTGAAGCACAGGTGGTCCCTTCTGACTGGGTTTTCAATCAGTCTACCACTGTCGATGCTCTGGCAAATCATCCCCTTTTCCGCCGCACAGGTCGAAAGAGAGAAGATTGTCGCGAGTATGTTTTCAATGACAGGGACCGAGCCCTCCGTCTGGTCAAAGAATACAAGGACAACCCTGACGACCGATACAACCACCTTGCTCGCGCCACGGAGCAGTTGGAACAATACACGGTCGAATACAATCGTGCCAGCATCTTCAAGGATTTCAAAAGTGAGGAGTAAGATCCGGCTCCTTGCCTTCGCCCCCCTGTATCTCGCAGGGTGGGCGATCGTCGCAGGTGCGGTCGTGATGCGCTCTCTCGCGGACAGTGACAAACAGAGACAAGAAAAGGGTGGCAAAGATCCGCCACCGGGTTACATTACAAGTGAACCAAGGAGCCCCGATGGGTGCAAAGTTTACGATTGTCCTCGACACGGATGACCCGCAGGGTCTTCGCGATGCGTTGCAGATCGCTCTGCTTCTGAACAAGAACCACGGCAACCGGCACCCTTTGGGCACAAAGGTTGAACTTACAAAGATCCCTCTTATCAAGTTGGTCCGAGAGATCGCCAAGAATGTTGAGGAAGGAAAGATGGACTCTTCCCTTCGTCACTCCAAGCGATTCGTTGACGACCGCTGGGACTCTTTGGTCCACAAGGCACAGGGGTAGAATATGTCTCGTATTACTGTTGGGGCACTTGTCCGTCATCGTGTTCTGGATGCTATTGGCATCGTTGTTGAGCACAAGATGTGGGACGCCGATTGGGGCGCTTTTGGCGTCAAGTTCAACAAGCCGATCAACAAGGGTGGGACAAAGGATCTTACCTACTTGATTGATCGTGCCGACCGCTGGGTGCTTGTCAACGGCTGTGACAATCCGTGACAAGAAAGTGGTTGCACGATCTGTGCAACGGGTTACATTACAAGAGTGAGAGGGGCGATGGTCGCTCCCTCCAAAACAAAATCAAAAAATCTTCTTGACAGACCGGAATCCACCGGTTACATTATGAAAGAACGGGCGGCGACTGCCCTCCAAGTGTCGCAGCAAGCCATTACCGGAGTATCACATGGCTTTCGACTTTGCTACCTTCCTTTCCACCGTCCCCGCCATCCTTGATGCGCGGCTGCCGGTCCTCGTCCGTGGTCGCCACGGTGTCGGCAAGTCCGAGGTGGTCTACATGATCGCCAAGCAGCGCGGTCTGCCCGTTGTCGAGCGTCGTGCCAGCCAGATGACCGAGGGTGACCTGCTTGGTCTCCCCGACACCTCCGACCTCTCCGACGGTCGCAAGGCTACCACTTGGAACGCTCCCGACTGGCTTGTGACTGCCTGCACTGAGCCCGTGGTCCTCTTTCTCGACGAGGTGGACCGTGCTACGATGGAGGTCCGTCAAGGTCTCTTCGAGTTGACTGACAGCCGCAAGATCAACGGGTGGCACCTGCACCCTGAGACCTTGATCGTCGCTGCTGTCAACGGTGGCGAGCACGGTTCGCAGTATCAGGTGGGCGAGATGGACCCTGCCGAGTTGGACCGGTGGACCGTCTTCGATGTCGAGCCATCCGTCGAAGACTGGCTCCAGTGGGCGTCTTCCAAGGTCGATCCCGTGCTGTGGGACTTTGTGAACCACAACCGCGCTCACCTTGAGCACACCGACGACTACGAGCCCAACAAGGTCTACCCGTCTCGTCGGTCGTGGGTCCGCTTCGCTCGCACTGTCGAGCCGCTGTCCCTCTTCGCAGAAGACGGGAACCGCGACCTGCTGCTCAACCTCGCCACCGGCTTCGTCGGGTTCGAGGCTGCCGTCGCCCTCCGCGACTTTGTGCAGAAGTATGAGTATCAGGTTAGTGTCGAAGACATCCTTGACCACGGCTCCTTCGACAAGATCGAGAAGTGGGGCATCAACGACCACGCTGCCATGGTCGAGAAGATGCAGGGTGCCAGCACCTTCGCTGAATCTCTCACCGACGCACAGGTCACCAACCTCGCAACGTGGTTCGTGTCCATGCCATCCGAGATCTGCATGAAGTTGTGGAGCGCCATCGGTGATGCTGAGGATGAGACCGGCACCAACGCCATCCGTCTCCACAAGGCAACCGCTGCCGACGGTACCCGCGTCAGCGAACACATGGTCAAGATCCTGCGTGGGTCATGATCATGGGGTCTCCCTTGAAGGAGGGTGACTTGGTTGTCCCCTCCCGTGTTTCTCCTGCTTTCCGCGAGAAGCACGGGTTTGGGGTCATTACCCACGTCTTGACCGAAAGTCTCAAGAATGAAAATGTGATCATTTACGAGGTAAAGTTCGTAAAGTCCATGAAAGTGTTTCGGTTTGGATATGATGCTGTGAGGCGTTATGGGCAGGATTGACAAGATCAAAGAAGGTGACCTCGTTGTCCGTCGTGGAGACAAAAAGCCCTATATTGTGCTGGAGATCAAAAGATACCTCAGAAAGTCGTATGGCGCAGGTCCATCAGGAAGCAACCGCAAGAAGTTCTTACTACTTTGTCCCAACGGAAGACAAAGGTGGTGCATTGACATCTCCCTAAAAGTAGAGTATTACCTTCCCGGTGACCCGTGGTTCGATGACATTCGTTGACAAGTAGCCGCTTGCCTGTCTACGGGCGAGCGGTTACATTACAAGAGTAACAAGGAGAGAAGATGACTGGAATGGATATTTGTATTCTTATTGGGGTGATTATCTTGTGGGTTATCATTGATAGCACTCTTGGAGAGAGCATCCGAGAAGCATGGAGAAAGCGGTGAACCAAGAGGGAACTCGTCACCGCTGGTGACATTCCATTACAAGATCGTAGCAGATCGTGCTTGACAGATCCGTCATAGCAGGTTACATTACAAGAGTAACAAGGAGGCACCATGCCCGCAGACGACAAGAAGAAGTTTGACCTCAACCTGCACACGGCGCGGCTCTTGATGAGAGAGCCCTTCTTTAGCGCCCTCTCGCGCCGCATCGACAAGATCCGCACTGACAGTATCCCGACGGCTGGCGTCCGCGTCAACCCTGACACCGCCCAGTTTGAGTTGTTCTACAACCCAGACTTTATGGGTGCTTTGTCTGACGAGCACAAGTTGGGTGTTTTGATGCACGAGTTCTATCACATCATCTTTGAGCATGTGACCACTCGTAAGCCAGAAGGTGGTATCCGTCGTATTGACAACATTGCGATGGACCTCGCAATCAACGGTCTTTCCGAGATGCATGGTAAGTTGCCATGTGAGGCAGACCCCGGACCTGTCCTCCGCGAAGGTGGCGAGCCAATGAAGGGTTGTTTGCCCGGTGAGGGCAAGTTTGCCCATCTTCCTGCCAACATGACTTACGAGTGGTATCTCGCTGAGTTGGAAAAGATGGAAGAAGAGTCCGAGCAGCAGGGCGAAGGCTCTCCGTTCGGTGAAGACGACGACTTTGATGTCCACGAGGGTTTCGGTGAGGGCGGTGGCAACGAACAAGCCAACGAGATCGCCAAGGAACGCCTCAAGGAAGCAATCAAGAAGGCAGCAGAAGAGGCTGACAAGGCTGGTAACTGGGGTTCCGTGTCCTCTCGGATGCGTCAGACTATCAAGGAACGCCTCGCCACCAAAGTTGACTGGAAGAAGATGCTGCGCTACTTTGTGCGTACTTCCCAGCGTGCTGACAAGCGGTCTACTCCGCGTCGTCTCAACAAGCGGTTCCCAAAGATTCATCCCGGTAAGCGCGTCCGCCGTCAGGCAAAGATCGCTATTTCTATCGACCAGTCCGGTTCTGTGGATGATGGGATGCTCGCAGCATTCTACTCTGAGTTGGACAACCTCGCACAATATGCCGAGTTTACCGTGGTCCCGTTTGATACTCAAGTCGCGACCGACAAGGTGTATGTGTGGAAGAAGGGCGAACGCCGCAAGGCAGAGCGTGTTCTTCACGGTGGCACCTGTTTTGACGCTCCTACCCGGTTCGTCAATGAGGGCAAGTTTGACGGGCACATCGTTCTGACCGATATGATGGCGCCCAAGCCTATTGCATCAAAGTGCCAGCGTATGTGGATGACTACCGCAGAATACGCGCGTAACCCATACTTCACCACTTCCGAGGTCGTGGTCTCCATTGACCGCAAGTGACAAACGGTGACAGGATCGGGGTTGCATGAGCAGCCCCGGTCGGTTACATTACAGGAGTAAGGAGGAGAGATGACGCCTGACGCCCTGCCCATCGGCTCGATTGTCCGTTGTGACTACTACGGGCGCGGCATCATCATCGACGCCGAGATCGCGCGTGGCTCTGGTCACGTTCTGTTCCACGTTCGGTGGGACAAGTCGATCGAATGGAAAGAGACCCCAAACCACAAGGCTGAAATCTACCAGTCTTGCTGGGTTGACGACATTGACGTTGAAATCGTCTCGGAGGCAAAATGTGGTTGAATGTTCATCATCGTCATTTGCGCCCAAAACCTGACCCGGTGGTGTATTACTGCCGACATTGTGGCCACGGCACAAAGACCCCCGGTTCTCGTGTTCGCGCTGATTCGTGGGCAAAACATTGGGGCGGGCATTGTTGCCCTGCTTGCGGTGCTTCCACTCCCCCCAAAAAGTGGTAACAAGTGACCATCGAAGAATACATGAGACAAATACTTTCCTGTGATGACCCAAACAAAGTTTTCCAACTTTTGGGTGAATGTAGCAGAAAGTATGAAGATGCGCTGATTGCCTATCATACAGAAGAATTCACAACAAAGATCCTTTGGGCAGCAAATCATCCAGATACGATTACGAAGCAAGATCACGGATGCGGCTGTGTTTACGGAAAACACCGCTGCTCCGATCAAAAGGACGCATGAATGACTGACGACGAAAGAATCCTAAATGCTTTTGTCAAGCACTGGGGACTCACTTTGGAGGAAGCCCGCGAGGAGTTGGCGAAAGCAAAGGCAGACTCCAAGAAGAAGGCAGAACGCCGAGAGGCTGAAAAGCAGTCACTTTGGAGCACCGACAAGGATTGGGACTACTACCCGACCCTCCCAGAAAAGGCAGAACAATGAAAGAAGGAACACTCGTTTATCACCCAGAATGGGGCAAAGGTCTGGTCGTTGAAAACTTGTTTCATACCACCGGAGATGAATGGCCCCCTGCTGTGCGTGTGTTGTGGAACAAGCCCAAGACCATGAAGAGTGGCGCAAAGCTGACAACTTTGAAGATCTACGAAAAAGAACTTACCATCATTTCAGAAGGAGAGTAAAATGAGCCCGATTATGAGGACCATCGTAAAGGACATTATCGTTCTGTCCGCACAGGCTGTGGCGTTTCGACTGGCAGCCCCGCAAGATCAGCAGCAGGACGTGATCTTCGCCGCTGTGCCCACAAAGGGACCACCTGCGATCAAGGCGCTGCCCGGCGAGAATCAGCCACAGGCGCGTAAGGTCGGATTCTGAGACATTTCGTTACTGGACAAAATGCCCCAACGGGTTACATTATAGGGGTGAGAGGGCAGCGGGTTCGACTCCCGCCCTTGGATGACATAACGCGAGTGGCTTTGTGGTAGGTTCGACTCCTGCCGTCGCGGGTTTTCTGCTCCGAGGAGGGCGGCGACTCTCTCTCACACCTTTTCACTTGTGAGGTAAAACATGGACTGGACCAAACCACCCAAGAAGCGTATCCAACTGACTAAGGGCTTTTCCATGGGATGGTTCGACTTGTCGAGTGTTTCGCTCGCAGACCTCCGCGCCTTTGTCAAGAATCCTCCTGCCGAAGACGCCGACCAGCACGCCCATAACGTCTGGTTTGAAGCACAGATGGAGATCAGCCGTCGCAAGCGGTGACATTCCGTGACTTGACTTTCCGACCTGACAGGTTACATTACAAGAGTACCAAGGAGGTAACATGTTTTCAAAAGTGTGGGATGCTACTGTCGTGACCGGCGTATGGATCACGTTTGGTCTTTCTTCTTATCTTCTTTTCAGAGAAGGTCTTAGTGACACTTGGAGGGATGCTACTATTTTGTTTATGGTGCTTAGTTGTTGCCAAAGTATCAGGGCGTTGGAAAAGAAACAAGAATCACAAGCATCCTGACTACTTAGTCAAAAGGAGACCAGCGATGGCAAAACGCAAAAACATCAAGAAGCCGAAAAGGCGCAATCTTGTCGCTGTCGCTGGTTTCCAGACCTCTGGTGCTGGTCGCCACAAGGACCGCAAGAAAGAAGCCAACAAGCGAGCCTGCCGAGGAAAGGTGCGAGAATGACAAAAAGATTCCAAGTTGGTGATCTTGTGCTCGCCCGGTCGGCGAGTGCGGCGCGGAGAGCGGCGGTGGACATGCCTGCTTTGGTGATCAGGACGACGCTCGGGGGCGGGCGCGTCCGCCTGAAGGTGGGCTCTCGTGAATGGTGGGACAATCCCAATGACTGTGAAAAGGTGTCAGAATGACAAAACGAGTAACTTTGCAGCCCGGTGATATTGTCTGCTACAATGTAGGAGGCGCAAAAGAGACCAGTTTGGCTCACGTTGTCGAGGTTCGGCACCCAAAGCGGTGGATCGTCGGAGACGCCTTTATAGATATGGAAGAACGAACCGGATCCATTTTCATCCTCTGGATCAAAGTTGGTCACTACGCCCCCCGCACTTGGGATTACCCAGTAAAATCGGGTCGTGTGGTAAAACACCCCTATAACTCTGCTTTTGAAAAGGTGTCAAAATGACAAAGCCCATCCAAGTTGGTGATCTTGTGAAAGTCTATGAATATGTGTGGCGACCAGATCCGATCCCTATCGGTGCTCTCGCCTTGGTGGTCGAAAAGCGGTCTCCTCACGAAGTGCGATACAGAAGTGATCTGGTGATATTGTACCGTGGCTACGACTACCATGTGTCTTCAGAAAACTGTAGAAAGGTGCCAGAATGAACAAAAAAGAAATCATCATCGACGGCATTTGTGCCATTTTGGGCGGTCTCGCCTTTTATGTAGCATTTTGCATGGCAGCGATTCTGGACTACATTCACGCCGCAGGGCTGTGACATTTAGTGACTTGACAAAACGCCCCAACGGGTTACATTACAGGAGTAAGGAGAGAAGATGCCGACAAGCGAACGAGAACGCACTGACCAAATGACCCACGAAGAGATCGAGCATGAGGTGCAAACGCGCCCCACACACAGGATCGAGGTCTGGGAGACCGTCCCTGTCTGGGAGCAGGATTCTGGTGCCAACGACGAGGGCTACTGCTACCAGATGTGCCATGAGTGCGATCGTGTCACCGAGCACGACGACTGTGGCACCTGCCTTGAAGACTGCTGGTGACATTTGGTGACTTGACTTTCTGACGGGACAGGTTACATTACAAGGGTGAGAGGGAGAAACCTTGAAGCCTTCTGAACTGAAAGTCATTCTCCAAGACCACCGCTTGTGGCTTGAAAGCGACCGTAAGCGAGGAAAACGTGCAAACCTTCAGGATGCAAACCTTCAGGATGCAAACCTTCGGTATGCAAACCTTCGGGATGCAAACCTTCAGGATGCAAACCTTCAGGATGCAAACCTTCAGGATGCAAACCTTCGGTATGCAAACCTTCGGTATGCAAACCTTCGGGGTGCAGACCTTTGGGGTGCAGACCTTCGGGGTGCAGACCTTCGGTATGCTAACCTTCAGGATGCAAACCTTCGGGGTGCAGACCTTCGGGGTGCCTACCTTCGGGATGCAAACCTTCGGGGTGCAGACCTTCGGTATGCTAACCTTTGGGATGCAAACCTTCGGGATGCAAACCTTCAGGATGCAAACCTTCAGGGTGCAGACCTTCGGTATGCTAACCTTCGGGATGCAAACCTTCAGGATGCAAACCTTCAGGGTGCAGACCTTCGGGATGCAAACCTTCAGGATGCAAACCTTGCGGGTGCAAAGTTTACCACCAACTTCAAAAAGGTCGGTTGGTTCCGAAATGCAACCTTCTCTGAAGATCAGATCCCTTGGGTTGTTCTGCACCCAAAGTACCCCAAATGGGCTAACAACCTAAAGTGGGTGAAAGTCAAAGCTGAAGCAGCGTGACATTCCGTGACTTGACAAACTGACCTGACAGGTTACATTACAAGAGTACCAAGGAGGCAACATGCCAGAACTCGACACCCCGATCGACCGCTCCGCTGAAACCCTTGAACGCTTGATGGCTGCCATTGTGGCAGCGGGCACGATGAAGATCGACCCTACCGCAGCGAAGGCGATCCTGTTCCTCTTCTGTGCGAATCAGGAACCGGCAGAAGCATGAAAAGCCGACAGGATCTCGATTTTCAAGTGAAAGTGATCATTTTCTGCCTTGCTGGGTATGTTGACTGTATCCTGCTGGCTATACTTTTTACCTACTTTGGATGGATGTGATGGAAGATACAAAGATGAGCACCTATGATGCTGTAATGATCGCAGAAGGCGTGCAGGAAGCAGATACCGACCAACTGCAAGAAGCGTGGCAAATGCTCGTGGATACGGGGCTCGCATGGTCCCTACAGGGCTGGTTCGGTCGAGAGGCTACCCGCCTGATCGAAGCCGGTGTCATTCAGCCTTTTCCTCGTCCGTGACATTCCGTGACTTGACTTTCTGACCTGACCGGTTACATTATAGAAGAAGCAAGGAGAAAGAAGATGCGAAACAAAGACGTGATCAGTGCCTTTGCGTGGGGCAAGCGTGCTGCCGCCGAGAACCTTCAGACCGACGGACGATCGCTCTGGTCCTACAACCTCAAGATCGCCCAGCGCACCGATGAAGGTATCGTCGTGGGCGACTTCACTGCCCCCGGTGGCGACTTTCACTCGATGACCACCAGCAAACACGTAGGCATGGCAAAGCGCGAAGCGCACACAATCATGCTTCCTGAACTTTTCACTGAACTTTTCACCGATATGCCCTTCTGAGGAGGTTTCTCGTGGGACAACTTGTATCCCTCGCTGACTATCGCGAGAAGAAGAGAAAAGAAGCAGAAGCCGCAGCACAGGCTGAACTTGACGCACTCCGCGAGATCGTGGACGCATGGATCGAATACATCGGTGAGCCCGAAAGCGAGCCAATCATGGTCCCTCTCGCCCAGCAACTCGATCCTGTGACATTTGGTGACTTGACGATCTGGTCCTGACCGGATACATTACAAGAGAAGAAAGGAGAAACCATGCCTGACCTCGATTCCATCCCCTCCCGCTTTGACCTCGCCTACTCGTGGACTCAGCGTGACCTCGCTGGTCACGACCCCAACGGCACCCTGATCGACGACCCTCGTGGCGCGTTCTACTTCCACGAGAAGGTCGGTGGGCACGGGCAAGGCGTCGTCACCCGCCTGTGGAACCTCGCCAACGACGAGCACGTCCTTGACACGATCTCCACCGACTGCCGCAGTATCGACGATGCCTTTGCCGTCGTGGACGAGCACTGCGAAGAAATGGCGTGTCTCTCTACCGACCTCTTCCGCATGCGTGTGTGATGGACATCGGAGATCATATCCGTTTCCCCGCGACTGGCTGTCGTGGTCTGGTGGTCAAGATCACCGAGCACAACTCCGTCGTCTTTCTCCACGTCCTTTGCGGACCTGACGCCGATGGAGAGCACGGTGGCGAGGTTCTCGCGTTCCCTCGTTACCACCTCAAGATGGTTGCCGAGATCCTGTGACATTCTGAGACAACTTTCTGATTGACATTTTCGCCCAACGGGTTACATTATAGGGGTGAGAGGGAGATAGACTCCCGCGACCCTCGCTCCACTGGAGAGACCATGAAGAAGAACGACCCTCGCCGCTACCGTTACAGTCTGCACGGCGATATCAAGATCGACACCCGCTCGAACCGCAAGCCCCGCAAGGCTGTTGCCTACGCCTGTGAGCGTGTCCGCGATGGTGGTCGTGTGTGGCGCGTCCACAAGGACGGCTCCACCTCGTGGCTCTGCGATACGGTCCTCTTCGAGACCGCAGAGCGCATGGTTGCAGACTTCGCGACCGACTGAGACAAACGGTGACAAAGATCACCTTGACATTTTCCCCCAACGTGATACATTATAGGTGTGAGAGGGAGATAGGCTCCCAACCACGCTTCCCCCGGCTCCTGATTGAGCCACCCTTCCCCGGAGTGCCCCATGGCTAACCTCTTTGTTCTGAACCTCGCTGGCACCGTCGCTCCCGTCGATGCCGACAAGAACTGCAACGCTCTGATCGCTCGCGCTGTGGCTGCTCTCGCGCCCGCAGACGGCGACGTCCCCTCCGCGCCTGAGCCGATCGATGTCGATGCCCGTCGCGCTGCCCTCTTCGGTGAGGTCACTGCTGGCACGATGTCCATGGACGACGCTGTGGCGGCTCTCAAGGCGCTTGATGCTGAGGTTGCCGCTGCCGCCAAGGCTGCCAAGGCTGATCCGCCTGTCCTGCTGCTCGCTGGCGAGCCTGCGACCGCAGCCGAGGTCAAGCGTGCCTTCCGTGGTCAGGATGGCGGCACCTCCATCGTCGTCGCCTCGCTCGACGGAGAGCGCACCGGTACGATCACCATGTTCCGGGTCTGAGCCCGGTAGGTAGCGCGGTGTTGGTGAGGTTTCGCCCTGCCACCCGCGCTGCCTGAAAGTCCTACCTTCCGAGAACCAAACAAAAGATAAAGAGGTCCACGACATGAAAGGCGATGACATACGGTCCAGTGCGTAGATAGGAGGCAAACCTATTTGCGAGCACGATTCCAACCTCCCGTACCTTTTCCATTCGAGACAAAAGAGAAAGAAAACAATGTTTGGTCGCGCTATTGACATGGACGAATACAACTTCACCGCTGGCAACTTCAACTACTACCGTGTCCCCCTTAAGAGGGCTGTTCTTAACTTCTTCAAAGAACATGCACCAGAAGCCAAGGTGGAACGAGTGTGCTGCTATGGCGAAGATCGTGTCACCATTCACTATGTCGGCACCTTGCCTGACACATTCAAGCGTGACCCGTTTACTGGTCTGACTTCCATCTGAGAACACACAAAAAGAAAACATACATAGAAAGAGGATAGACAAGTGATTAAAGCAACACTCGAAATCATCGCCATCGTGTTCACCTGCTATATCGCATACCCCCTCGCGGTAGATTCTGGATACTACCCAACAGGATGGTTCGCCCACATCTGCTTTGTGCTTGGCATTTACGGCATCTTCTACACCCTTGGAAAGAGGTAAGAACCCATGTTCGCAGCAATCCTTCTCCTTACATGGTACGTCTGTTTCATCACAGCATTCGTTGCAGGATGGACAGAGCCTACCTGTGAGTGTGAGGAGTAATAGACACACAAATCCGTTGTATGTACACAAAAGCGTTTACACACACAAAAGCGTTGTATGTACACAAATCCGTTACACACACAAATCCGTTACACACACAAAAGCGTTACATATAAATCCGTTAGTGTATACGGCGTGTCACAAATCTTTGACATTTCCAATAAGTATGGTTGAATGGCGTGCGAAGGCGTTGCGTCTGGGTGTGCTTGCGGTGCGAGGGCTGATCAGATCCCATCCCGCAAGCGCAGTCAAGGACACATTTCGTCCGCATTTCTGGCAAGATCCCCTTGACAGGCGCATCGTGGTGGGTTACATTACAGGTGTCGGGGGGAGATTCCCCCGCGCCTCACTCGCTCTGGAGAGCCTATGCCGATGCCCCTTGAGAACCTCCGCACCTTCCTTCGCAAGTGCCCCGATGCCTACATCACCAAGATCGACCACCCGTCTGAGTCCATCTTCTTCACCGAGAAGGGGCGTCAGTGGGTGATGATCTTCGACGGCGAGAAGGTCGAGGGCGTGTGGGATATGACCCGTGCTGACGACAACTGGGACGAGATCGCACAGGATCAGATGGAGCGCCGCTCTGTCGGTGCTTGCTTCGGTGGCTGGAAAGCCTGATTTTGAGAACCCCCATGAACAGGGCATTCTATAACAGGTGCCCTTGGTGGGACTAAACCTTTGTCACCACTTGTCTCAGGTGGTTGCAAAATCCCCAGAACCGGTTACATTATAGGGGTGAGGGCAAGGTGTCCTCGCTCTTCTCCCGTTCGCCATTTGTTCGATCCTCTGCTCTCTGGAGCCCTCATGACCTACTCCTTCGCCCTTCCCGTCGCCCGTCGCTTCTCCGCTCTCTTCGCTGCCACTCAGGTCCGCCACCTTGCCGAGTATGGCTCGACCCCCATGGTGATCAACATCACCGTCGATGACGACATCTACTACGACGTCCACCCGCTGGCGCTGTGGATCGTCTGCTCTGCCCTCGTCTTCCACGGCGAGCGGTCGCACTCGATCTCCTACTACCACGAGCGCAACTCCTGCGCCGTCTCCGGTTCGCACCTTGGCACGGGTACACCGCTCGACGAAGCCTTCCGCCGTATGCGTGTCTGCGTGCGTGACGCTCAGCAAGGTTGGGGCACCTTTGCCGATGCCGACCCTATGCAAGAGGCACTGGCTGCCCTTAACGGCTGGGTGCCGTCCGAGGCGCAGATCATCGCCCTGCGTCGGGGCAACTGGTCCATGGGCTTCGACTTCGACCGCTACTGCCCTTCCCTTCCTGCGCATGATGGCTGGGCTGGCAAAGCCAGCGCCATGCTCTGAGCGTTCCCCCTTCCCTTTGTTCCCCTCTTCTCAAGACAAGGAAAACAAAATGACCCACTCCATCACCCTTCAGAACGACTCCGCAGCCCGCCGCGTTAAGATTGAGCGCGGGGGCATGACCGGTTACTCCCTTCGCGGCTCCGATACCCTCCGTATCTGGGAGCAGGACAGCATCACGACCCATGACAGCATCGGGCGGCGTCTCGACCTTGACCCGGCTACGGTGGACGCCATCGTGGCTGCGCTGGAGGGCGTTGGCTGGACCGTCGTTCTGTGAGCCCTTCCCCTGTTTGTGTTTGCTCCCCTCTACTTAAGACAAGGAAACCAACCATGCCTTCTCCCCTTTATGCTATCACCGCAACCGACGACAACGGCAACGACTGGTATGCCGTCAATGAACCCCTCTTCGGTGGCTGGTGTGCCATGACCCGCGATGACGTGATCATCCGTTCCCGCATGGCTCGCAACGTTGGTGAAGCGCCCCCCGATGTATACGACCACTACGGCTATGCCGTCGCCATCATGCACTGCGCCACTGTCATGGACGCGCTGCCTGCGTTCAAATGGAGCGTCAAGCGTTTCGTGCGTTAAGTTGTGTGGGGGGTACCCCTCCCCCCTCCCCCCGGAGGGTATGTCCCTATGTATATATATGCATAGTCGGGCGGGGGAGATACGTTCAGAATAGCCGCCAAAAATTTCCAGATATAAAGCCCCTACCCAAAAAAACCCCGAGTAAAAAATGCCAGATATACAAGCAGGAGACCTCGTGAGAGTCCAGAAAGAACACATAGAAGCCCAACAAGCAAATGGGCGGTGTTGGCTAGTTATGAAAACAGAGACACATGTTTGGCTAGAAGCGGCATTATGTGTCCAAGGAAACAGACACAGATGGTTTGCCATTAGCCTATTGGAGAAACTATGATTGAAGTAGGAGACCTTGTGAAATTCGAGTCTGTTTTTCCAATACAACCCAAAGAGCCGAATAGAGGTGTTTGGTTGGTCGTATGTGCAGAAACTGACCCTAAGCTTGGTAGATTTGTGACTTTGAAAAAAGGAAACCACGAAATAAGGGCTCACGTTGGTTGCTTATACAAGATTTCATCCGACAGATAGAAAATCGCCGGTAAATTTTTCCAGACTTTAGCCAAAGACTAAAATAAATACTATTTAAACACGTAGCCGCAAATTGGCAGGAGATTATTATGAAAGTAACGAAAGCAACACTAAGAGAACTTATCAAAGAAGAACTTGAGGCAATGCAAGACGAAGCACCCCTCGACGAAGAGGAAACCCTTTCCGAAGAAGAAGAAATAGACGAGGTCACGATTGGTGGCGCTCAAGCAGCAAAAATCAAGAAGCTTGCATACCAACTATACAATGCTACCATGAACTTGCCAACTTCTAGTGCGCAACAGCGATACTACCGCGATTCTTGGAAGAATCGCGACTAAAAAATTGTTTTAAAAGGATAAAAGCATGAAACTAACAAAAAACAGACTAAAGCAACTTATCAAAGAAGAACTTGAAGAGATGCAGGCAGAAGGTCAGCCTTGGCTACGAAGCCTCCCCCGCTCAATCCCTGCCGATGCTCAGCCCAGTATCACAGCAACTTACGTTAA
>Ga0255767_1002443_pt1 | contig 16094 bp, 19 predicted proteins | sample 071ome_24_FD_179967 | JGI IMG/M metagenome (GOLD analysis project Ga0255767, IMG submission 179967) | Coastal salt marsh microbial communities from the Groves Creek Marsh, Skidaway Island, Georgia - 071402CT metaG (version 2) | ecosystem: Environmental > Aquatic > Marine > Intertidal zone > Salt...
GGAAGCAAGCGAAGCGGGGCAACCAGACGCCGTCATGTTTGCCGAACTGTGTAGGCGCGGACCTGGACGGCGCGAACCTGGTGGGCGCGAACCTGTCAGGCGCGAACCTGTCCTACGCGAACCTGTACTACGCGAATCTGTCCCACGCGATCCTGGTCCGCACGAAACTGTCCTACGCGGACGCGTACCACGCGAACCTGACCGGGGCGAACCTGACTGACGCGAACCTGACCGGCGTCACGTGGTACCACACCGTCTGCCCCGACGGCACCGTGACCTACACCGGCTGCCCGACCTAGCGGGGGCGGGGCATCAGCCGGGAGGGGCGGGCCGCTAGCCTCCCGGCATGATCTCCCGGCTTCTCGCCCTGATCGTCACCGCCGCCTTAGCCCTCGGAGTGGCGGGGAGCGCGAGCGCGCTGAACCAGCGGGGTGGCAATCGTACGATGGGGCCGACCCAGTTCATCGTCACCGGCACCTGGGACACCACCTACACGTACGGGGTGAACGGCAAGAGGCGCACCTGCACCCTCACGCGTGGGGCCAAGTGCGTTGGGGCCAAGCTCAGGGGCAAGGTGAAGCACCACGGCGATCTGAGGAAGGCCAACCTGCGCCGCGCCGACCTGCGCTTCGCCGACCTTCGCGGGGCGAACCTCCAGGGGGCTGACCTTCGCAGCGCCAACCTGAAAAACGCCGACCTTCGCGGGGCGAACCTGAAGTGGGCGAAGCTTCAGTACGCCACTCCGGTGAACGGAAAGAAGGCGAAGCGGGGCAACGACTTGCTTTGCGATCCGTTCTGTGGGGGCGCGGACCTGAAGGGGGCGAACTTGGCCGGCGCGGACCTGGCCGGCGCACACCTGAACAACGCGAACCTGAGCTTCGCGGACCTGACCAACGCGGACCTGACCCTCGCGGACCTGGCCAGCACGAACATGACCGGTGCGAACCTGTCCAGAGCCGGCCTGGCCAACGCGGACCTGACCGATGCGAACCTGACCAACGCGGACCTGACCGGTGCGAACCTATTCCACGCAAACCTGTTCGGCGCGGACCTGGGCGGGGCTAACCTGACCGGCGTCACCTGGAACACAACCACCTGCCCCAACGGCAGCGTGGCGGGCACTTGGGGCGGTGACACCCCCTACGCCTGCCCGACCTAGCGGGGGCGGGGCGGCGCGGTATTCTCAGGCGCATGATCTCCCGCCTGCTTGCCCTGACCATCACCGCAGCCGTCGCCCTCGGAGTGGCGGGCAGCGCGAGCGCGGGGCCCCCGCCGGGGGTGACTTTTCCGAACGTTGTCGGTGCCGCGACCTCGGGCACCTGGGACAAGACCCACACCTACGCCGTGAACGGCAAGAAGCGCACCTGCACCCTCACCCGTGGGGCCAAGTGCGTGGGAGCCCGGCTGCGCGGCCGCGTGAAGCACCACGGCGACCTGCGCAAGGCCAATCTGCGCCGCGCCGACCTGCGCTTCGCCGACCTTCGCGGGGCGAACCTCTCAGGCGCGGACCTTCGGGGCGCCAACCTGAAGCATGCGGACCTTCGCGGGGCGAACCTGACGGGCGCGCGACTGCACCACCCGCCCGGCAGGCGCCCGTCGCGGGTGAAGGTCGCGACAGCCAGCAACCCCTTCTGGGATCCCGGCCCGAATCCACCATGCGCGACCACGCCGCAGAGCTGCAGGGGCGCAAAACTCGCGGGTGCAAACCTCGCGTACTCGAACCTGAACGGCATCAACCTTTCAAACGCAGACCTCTCGGGTGCGAACCTTGAAGGCGCGATGTCGACGGAGGCGACATGGTCTGACGCGAACGTGACCGGTGCGAACGCGACCGGCTTGGACCTTTTCGACACGGACCTGACCCGCGCGAACCTGGCTGGCGCGGATCTCTCCCGCGGGGTGTTCAACTCCAACAACTTCACCGCTGCCAATCTCGCCAATGCGAACCTCGCCGGTGCGGCCTTCGGTGGGTCCGACTTCACCTTGGCCAATCTGCTGGGCGCGACCGTCACAACGGGTCCGGACGGCGGCACCCCCTGGCCAGACGTCACGTGGAGCAAGACCGTCTGCCCCGATGGCAGCGTGACCAACTCCGGCTGCCCGACCTAGCGGGGGCGGGGCGGCGCGGTGTGCTCCGCCGCATGCTCTCCTGCTCGCTCTCACCACTACCGCAGCCCTCGCCCTCGGACTGGCGGGTAGCGCGAGCGCGGGAGGGGATTTCCCGACCGTCGTCGGTGCTCCGGCCTCCGGCACCTGGGACACAACCCACACCTACTCAGTGAACGGCAAGGCGCGCACCTGCGCCCTCACCCGTGGGGCCACGTGCGTGGGAGCCCGGCTGCGCGGGCGAGTGAAGCACCACGGCGACCTGCGGAGGGCCAACCTGCGCCGGGCCGACCTGCGCCATGCCGACCTTCGCGGGGCGAACCTGTACCGCGCGAACCTGTACTTCGCGAACCTGAGCCGTGTCATCTGGAACAACACCACGTGCCCCGACGGCGTGAACACCTCGATCGCGGGGTTCTGCGACTAGCGGGGACGGGGCGCAACCCCTCGGAACCCGTCCAGTACCCTCCCCCCATGCTCCGCCGGGCTCTCACCGCTGCGGCATTCGCCGCCGTCGCCGTGGGCGTGGCGGGCGGCGCGAGCGGGGAGATGCAGCAGCGGTCCATTCCCGGAGGTGGCGTGGATCAGCAGCAGGCGGGCGTTCCGGGCACCGGCTCACCGCGCGTCGCAGGCGTGGACCTGGCATCAGGTCATGCTGATCCCGCGTGGCTGATACGGCCCAGCGCCGTCGTCATCGCTCACGGGAGCGTCGGGTCACGGCCCCTGCCTGACACGAGCCAATCCGTGATCATGGACGCCTCCATGGGCCCTGCGCCGCTCGTGATGAAGAAGAGCCAGGTCGTGGGCAACGAGGTACAGGCATTCGTGATGAGCCAGGTCCCGGAGGGATCCGCCGTCGAGAAGTGGGACAGCACGCAGCGGAAGTGGATAGATGTCAGCACGTCGCCGGAGACCACCAGTCCGCGGGAATTGCTGGGGTTGCTCGACAAGCGTCTGATCAAGCCGGGCGATGCACTTCGTTGGGTGCCGCCGGCCTCTGCTCCGGTCTCGCAGCCCGCGTTCTCCATGAGCGACTGGGTGAAGGCGGGCATGCCGGTCCCGACTACGGTGCGGGCATGGCGGGACTGAGCGAGTGCCCTATCTGCGGCACCCCCTTCGTTGCGGACGGCACCGGGCGCCTGGAGCGCGAGCGGCTCGCTGCAGCGGGGTATGGGGCATCGGGCCGCAGCCGCTACCGGGATGAGCCCGTGTGCGCGCGGTGCGCCCAGCGTGAGACGCTCGCGATGTTCGAGTTCCGCGACCAGGTGCTGGGCGAGGACGAGGCGGGGGTGTAGGGCACATGCAGATCCCTCCCATGCACCCTCCGCCCGATGACGACGATGGCACGGGCGAGCGCACCGATGCATCCCCCGTGGTGTACGTGGCCCTCGCCGTGCTGGCGCTGGTGGGCCTCGGCCTGATCGTCGCGGGCTTCCTGATGTAGCGGCGCTAGGCCCCGGGAGCGCCCTTGTTGAGATAGTCGAGTATCGCGCCGTCGGTCATCTGCTCCACGGGCGCGTGGTCGTCGGTGAACACCTCGCCGCCCGGGGCGACCGGGGTGAGCAGGCTGCCGAGCAGGCGCGATGGGACCGCCACTGGGTCGGGCGCCCCCGCGAGCCGCGCACGCGCCTGCCGGGCCACCTCGGGGTCGCGGAACCCCAGCACCACGCTGTTGAACTCGCCGTAGCGGGCGGCCTGCACCGCGGGGAACACGCGGCGCATGGTTGCGGCAATGCGATCCACCACCTCATCCTCGTCGGGCGGAGTCCCCACGTTGATGGCCACGACGCCCCCGGGCGTGAGCCGGTCCCTGACCTCCTCGAAGAACTCCACGGTGGAGAGGTGGAAGGGGATGTACGGCTGCCGGTAGGCGTCCACGACGATGGCGTCGAACGGCCCACGCTCGCCAGCCAGCCAGAAGCGCGCGTCGGCCTCGTGGGTGGTGAGGTTCGGCCCGGCCATGTCGAGGTATCGGTTCCCCGCCTCGGTCACCACGGGGTCGATCTCCACGCCGTCCACTCGCACCCCGGGCCACGTGAGCCGCAGCGAGCGTGCGGTGGTGCCGCCGGCGTTGCCGAGGATCGCGATGCGGGCATCGTCGCCTCCGGCGAGGAGCGGAAGGGTGAGGAAGGCATCCCAGTAGCCACCGGTCAGCGCACCGCCGCCTGCGGGCAGCACCGAGTGCAGCGCCCAGCCCTCGTTCAGGCGCAGGACCCGCTCGCCGTCGGGCTTCTCGGTCACCTGCACGTACTGGTACGGGCTCTCGGCCTCGAACAGCGTGCGCTCGCCGGGCTCCTGCTTGATGGCGCCCACCGGCAGGGCCAGCAGGGCGGCCAGCGCGGCGGGGGCCACCAGTGCGCGGGCGCCCAGGAGGGGCACGGCGGCAAGCGCCAGCACCGCGGCGATGAGGATGAGCGTGCGGCGCGTGCCCAGGGCGGGGATGAGCACCAGCACCGGTAGGAACGTCCCGAGGATGCTGCCCACCGTGGAGATGGCATACAGGCGACCCGCTACCGACCCCGCGGTCTCCACGCTGGTCACCGACAGCCGGATGGCCCATGGCGACACGGTGCCCAGCAGCGTGATGGGCACCAGGAACATGAGCATGGTGCCCACGAACGAGGCCACGAACGCCCCGGCCGACAGGTCGGCGAATGCCGACTGCGCCGCGCTGAACACCGGGGTGAGCGCCAGCGGCAGGGCGGCGACCGTGACGGCCGCCACGATCACCACTCCGCCGAGCACGCGGGGATTGGGGTAGCGGTCGGCGGCCTTGCCGCCCAGCCAGTACCCCAGCGACAGGTAGATGAGCGTGAGCCCGATGACGTTGGCCCACACCAGGTTGCTGGCACCGAACCACGGCGCGAGCAGCCGGGCGCCGGTGAGCTCGGCGGCCAGCGTGGCGGCGCCCGCCACGAACACGAGCACCGGAAGGGAGTAGCGCAGCGGCACGCGCCGAGCCTAGACACATGACCCAGTCCGGATGGGGGCATCGGGGCGCGCGGGGGGCGGCTGGTAGCCTCGCCCCGTGCCGCTGTCGCCTCCGGAGGACGCCCCGTGAAGTTGTTCATCGACACCGCGAACCTCGCGGACATCGAGGAGATCGCCTCGTGGGGAGTGCTGTCCGGCGCCACCACCAACCCCACCCTCCTCGCGCAGGTGGAGGGGGATGAGGACGACATCTACCGCCGAATCTGCGAGCTCGTGGATGGGCCGGTGTCGGCCGAGGTGGTGGCGGACGACGTCCCCACGATGATCTCCGAGGGGCAGCGCCTGGCGGCCATCGACCCACGCATCGTCGTGAAGCTGCCTACCAGCCGGGAGGGCCTCAGCGCCACCTCGGTGCTGGCGCGCGAGGGCATCCGCGTGAACATGACCCTCTGCTTCACCGCCAATCAGGCCATCCTGGCCGCCGCTGCAGGTGCGGCGTTCGTGTCACCGTTCATCGGCCGCTACGACGACATCAACGAGGACGGCCTGGGGCACCTGGCCGAGATCGTCGAGGCCTTCGCGCAGTCGGACTTCGAGTGCGAGGTGCTGGCCGCCAGCGTGCGCACGCCGGTTCACGTGATGGAGGCCGCGCGCATGGGCTCCGATATCGCGACGATCCCCCCGAAGGTGTTCCACCAGATGCTGCATCACCCGCTCACCGCCGCGGGCATCCAGAAGTTCAACGAGGATCACGCCGCCCGCCTCGCCCGGAAGGACGCATGACGACGAACGACGTTCCCGCCCCCGTACCGGATTCCCTGAAGGGGCACGAGATCGTGCCCGCTACGGACTTCCTGCGCGTCACCGAGCAGGCCGCGCTGGCATCGGCGCGCTGGGTGGGGCAGGGCGACCGTCACGCTGCCGATGGGGCTGCCGTGGACGCCATGCGCAACGAGTTCAGCGCCATGCCCATCACCGGCGAGGTCATCATCGGTGAGGGCGAGAAGGACGAGGCGCCCGAGCTGTACGTGGGCGAGGTGCTCGGCACGGGCGGCATGCCGTGCGAGATCGCTGTGGACCCACTGGAGGGCACCGACCTGGTGGCACGCGGCGACGCCGGCGCCATCGCGGTGTGCGTGATCGGGGCGCCGGGTGGCGTGATGGCCGCGCCCGACATGTACATGAAGAAGCTGTGCGTGGGGGCCACCGCCAAGGGCCGCGTGGACATCGATGCCTCCATCGCCGACACCCTCGACACCGTGGCCCGGTGCTATGACCGCCGGGTGAAGGACCTCTCGGTGATCGTGCTCGACCGCCCCCGCCACGAGGACATGATCGAGGAACTCCGCAGCCAGGGCGCCCGCATCAAGTTGATCCCCGACGGCGACATCACGGCGTCGATGTCGGCGGCGGTGCGCGGAACCGGTGACCACCTGTACGTCGGCATCGGCGGCTCCACCGAGGGCGTCATCACCGCGGCGGCACTCGAGTGCCTGGGCGGCGAGATCCAGGCGAAGATGTGGCCGAAGGACGACGCCCAGCGCGAGCGGCTGAAGCCCTTCGGCCTGGACGACACCGACCGCGTGCTGACCTCGCGCGAGTTGGCCCCGCAGCCGCTGTACGTGCTGGCCACGGGGGTGACCGATGGCAACCTGCTGCGCGGCGTGCGGTACTTCAGCGACGGCGCCAGAACCCATTCCATCCTCATGGACCTGCGCACGCGTACCGTTCGGTTCGTGGACACCATCCACATGTTCAGCCGCACGCCCCTGAGGGAGATCCGCCTGTGAGCGACGAGGACTTTCCATTCGGCTTCGCCTTCGGCGAGGGCGCATCCGAGGAGTTCAAGGAGAAGTTGAAGGAGATGATGCGCGCCCAGCGCGAGGCCATGGAGGAGATCCAGGCCGAGGGCGGCGGGCAGATCGCGCCGGTGGACCGCTTCCAGATCGTCACCCTCGCGGTGCAGATGGCCTCCGCCGGCCTGGGCAGCCTCACCCCGCGCGACACGCCGGATGAGGCCGCGGACGCCATGGGCCTGCTGTTCGCCCGCGCCATGGCGGCGCTGCAGGGGAGCATGCTGCCGCCGGAGTAGCGGTCGGCGCGCTCCCGCGCGCCACCTCAGGCAGTTCGCGCGCCCGGCGCCACCATCCGTGCTTCTCCCCCCATGGGTCAGCGGCAGCGGATGACCCGTTATGGTCGCGGGCGTGAGCGGCGAGACCCCATGCCCCCGGTGCGCCGCGGGATCACGCTTCCTCCTGCGCCCCCGTGACCGCATGGGCGAGGTGCTGGCCGCGGTCCGGGTGTGCCGGTCACGCGCGTGCGGGGTGGGCTTCACCGTTCCACCACCGTCCGGGACCGCGGCCGCACCGGCGGTGATGCCGGGGCGTGAGGTGGAGGACCGCCTGGCGGCACGCGTGGTGGCCGCGGGGCTCCGGCGCTTCATAGGCCGGCTTCCGGCACGTGGGTTGGTGGTGGATGCCGGCGCCGGATCCGGGTTGCGCGCGCGGGTGCTTGCCGAGCACGGCTTCCGCGTGGTGGCCGTGGAGCCCGATCCGGTGGAGGAGGCGCGTGCCCACGCCATGATGGCTGCGCTGCCGCCGGGTGCGGTCGAAGTGGTGCGCGCCGGGGTATCGGACCTGCCTGCCGTGCTCGCGGGGCGTCGCGCCGACGGCGTGCTGCTGTGGCACGTGCTGGAGCACCTGCACGACATCGACGCCGGGCTCGGGTCCATCGCATCGGTGCTCGCCCCGGGCGGGCTGCTGCAGGTGGCGGTGCCCAACCGCGCATCGGCCGAGGCGCAGGCGTTCGGCCCCCGATGGCATGGGTGGGAGCCGGCACGGCACCGGTGGCACCTGGATGGCGAGTCGCTGCGCATCGTGCTGGGCGCCGCCGGCCTCGCGGTGCAGGACCTCGGCACGCGCGGTGGGTGGGGCTACCCGTCGGGGCTGGCCTTCTCCGTTGCCCCCGACCTGGACCCGCAGGTGAACCCCCGGCGTGCGCTGGCCGGCCGCGCGCTGGCCGCGGCCCTGGTGCCGGTGGCCGCCGCCGCACGCCTCGCGGGCCGGGGAGGGCAGCTGGTCGCCACGGCCCGCTCCGTGCCGGGCTGACGGCGCCGCGCCGTCCCGGGGCGTGCGGCCCTACTCGCCCTTGCGGTGGGCGGAGTCGCGCGGTGGCGCAAGGGCGGCGTCCACATGCTCGATGGCCGCGTGGATTCCGTTGTCCCCTGCTTCCAGCCATGCCCATGAGGGGCGCTGGTCATCGGCGGTGCCCTCGCCCACGCTGCCCGGATTCACCACGAGTCGCCCGTCCACCCACCGCAGCATGGGCGAGTGGGTGTGGGCGGTGATCAGCACATCCGCGCCCAGGGCGTCCATCGTCGCGATGATCTGGTGGTCGTCCGCTCCGTGATCCACCATGCCCGGGGGCACGGTCTGGTCGCCGTGCACGGCGACAACCCGGTGGGGCCCTAGGTTTGCCTCCACCATGGCCGGCAGCCCATCCAGCCAGTCGAGTGACTTCTGGCTGAGCATGGTCTTGGTCCACGTGCGCGTGCCGGGGCGCATGTCGCGCGGCTTGGTCTTGGGCTTTACCTTCTTGCCCACGACCCGCCGGTCGGTGTTGCCCTCCACGCACGGCCAGCCCGTCTTCCGCGCCCGTGTCACGCACTTCTCGGGCTGCAGGCCACGGAGCACGATGTCACCGGTGATGATGCCGTGGGTGATGCCGGAATCCGCGATGGCCTCGAGCACCGCATCGAGGGCCGGCAGGTTCGCGTGGATGTCGCCGAAGACGGCCAGCCGCGGGGCGTTGCTCACCCGGCGAACATAGCGCGCGCGCCGACCCTGCGGCACCCCCCGTTCCGGTGGTGACACACGCCGACCGGGCGCCCGGGGCGGGAGCAGCGCCGCCGGGCGCCCAGCGGCCTACGCCGCGCGCCGGATGGGCGTCGCGACGGACTCGTCCGGCACTAACACGGGCCGGAACTCGCTGCGGGAGTGGACCAGCACGGGCTTCGGCAGGAGTGCCCGCTGGCGCTCCTGCTCGCGCTCGCGCCGCACGCGGGCGGTGCGCCGACGGCGCTGCGCCACCTGGCGGCTGCGGAACGCAGCGGCAAGCGTGAGCCCGGCCGCGCCGGCCACCGGCAGCAGCAGGGTGCCGAAGGTGCCCGGGTGGGTGACGAGGGTGGCCACCGCGCCCAGCGCCAGCCCCAGGGTGAGGCCGGCGGCCAGCGCCGCTGCGCCCGCGGCCCTGCCGCCCGGAGGGCGATGCGCGGTGGTGCCCCTGCGCGGCATGGCGTGCCGGGCCCGGGCCGGTGCCCCGTCGTCGATGGCGGGGACGAGCGTGAGATGGGTTCGCGTGTTCATGAGAACAAATGTACGACCCCCCTCGGACGGAACATGTGTTCTCACCGCACTTTGCGTTGCATCGTGCCGCCCGCGGGTGAACGACCCGTTGCGAGGCGTGCCTGGGTAGAGCGATGGGGTGACGTGAGAACAGATTGGGGAAATTGGGTTGCATTGTGGGGAGAGCGGGGGTAGGTTGCCGCGTGTGGCACCCCGTCTGCTCAGTGGCACGTATGAGTGCAGCCTCGATGACCGGTCGCGGGTGGCGATCCCGGCCCGCCTTCGCGAGCCCTTCGCAGACGGCACCGTCACCGCGTGGTGGCTGGATGACTGCCTCGTCGTGGTGCCGCGCTTCGAGTGGCCGGGCTTCATCGAGGGGACGTTCGGGCGCATGAGCGTGCTGGACGACGACCAGCGCGAGATCAGCCGCTTCCTGCTGGCGGGCGCCTTCGAGCAGGAGGGCCTGGACAAGCAGGGCCGCCTGCTGGTGCCGGCCGAGCTGCGCGAGCACGCCGCGCTGGACGGCAAGGTGAAGGTGGTGGGCGCCGGGTCCTACCTGGAGCTGTGGAACCCCGATCGGCTGCAGGAGCGCTTCGACCGCCTGCGCACGGACGGCGTGGCGCAGCGCGCCGCGCGCCTTGCGCAACGGATGGACGGGGGCCGGGGATGACGGCCGCGGCGTCGCGCATCGAGGCCGTTCCCACGGCCGCGGGCGGCGCCCCCCACGTCCCGGTGCTCCTCGAGCAGGTGCTGGCGCTCACGGCACCCGAGCCCGGCGAGGTGGTGGTCGACTGCACGTTCGGCGCGGGAGGGCACGCGGCGGCGCTGGCCGCCCGCCTGGGCCCCACCGGTGAGATGATCGGGATCGATCGTGACCCCGAGGCCGCACGGCACTTCGATGCCCTGCGGGCGTCCATGCCCTGCCCGGCGCGCCTCGAGCGGACCGATTTCGCCACCGGCCTGGCGTCTCTGGCCACGCAGGGCACCCGGGCCGACGTGGTGCTGATGGACCTGGGGCTCTCGTCCATGCAGGTGGACACCGCCGAGCGCGGGTTCTCGTACTCGCGCCAGGCGCCGCTGGACATGCGCATGGACCCGGCGCTACCGGTGAGCGCAGCGGATCTGGTGAACGGCGCCGACGAGGCCCATCTCGCGCGGTGGTTCCGCGAGTACGGCGACGAGCGCCACGCACGCCAGATCGCGCGGGCCATTGCCCGCCGCCGGGCCGAGCAGCCCATCGCGACCACCGGGGACCTGGTGGAGATCATCCGCGGCGCCGTGCCCACGCCGGCCCTGTTCGCCGGAGGGCATCCGGCCAAGCGGGTGTTCCAGGCCCTGCGCATCCAGGTGAACGATGAGCTGGGCATCCTCGAGCGGGCGCTGCCCGAGGCCTTCGGCCTGCTGCGCCCCGGCGGGCGCCTTGCGGTGATCGCGTTCCAGTCGCTCGAGGACCGCATGGTCAAGCGCTTCATGCGCGACCGCACGCGCGGCTGCATCTGCCCACCCGACCTCCCCGTGTGCGGGTGCGGGCAGTCGCCCGAGGGCCGCATGCTCACGCCCAAGGCGGTGAAGGCCGTGACCGCCGAGATCGCCGCCAATCCGCGGGCGCATTCGGCGCGCCTCCGGGTGATCCGCAAGGCGGACGCATGAGCACTCGCACGGGGGCAGCACGGGCCGTCCCGGCCCCGGCGCCCCGCCCGGGCGGCGCACCGGGCGATCCGCGCCGCTCCGGCGCCGGGCAGCCACTGCGGCGCACCCGCCCGCGGGTGGTCCATTCGCGCCGGCCCAGCCTGCTGGAGCGCCTGCACCTCGATGGCATCCGCCTTGCCTGGGTGCTCATCCCGCTCATCGCCCTGCTGCTGGGGGGCGTGGTGTTCGTGAACGTGCAGCGGCTCAACCTCACCACCCAGACCGGTCGCACGGTGGACATGTACAACCAGGCGCAGGCCGACATCCTGCGCCTGCGGGCCGTGCTGGCGCAGAAGGACGGCCAGGTGGTGGAGCAGGCCGTGCAGCGGCTGGGCATGGTGCAGGCGCCGGGCAGCGGACTGACCTACGTAAGCGTGCCGAAGGAGGCCCGCATTGGGCCGGGACAGGCGCCCCGCACGCGCTGACCGCCCGCGCGGCGGCCAGCGGAGGGGTGATGCCGAGCGGCGTGCCGGGCGGCGCATCCGCCTGATCGCCATGGCCACGGTGGCCGTGCTGGGCGTCATGGCGCTGCGCGCGGGGTGGCTCGCCACCGTCGAGGCCGGCGACCTGTCGAAGAAGGCGCAGGACCAGCACGAGAGCACCATCCGGCTGCCGGCCCCGCGCGGGCCCGTGCTGTCGGCCGACGGCCGCGAGCTGGCGGTGGACAAGCACGCGGTTGCGGTGACCGCCACGCCGTACCTGATCGAGAACCCGCGCGCCACGGCCGAGAAGATCGCCACGGCGGTGGGGCTGCCGGTGGCCGAGGTGGAGAAGCGCATCTCCGGCAAGGGCGGCTACGCCATGCTCAACACCGGGGTGGACCAGCAGCGCGAGCGCTACCTGCGCGAGCTGGACCTGCCCGGCATCACCCTCCAGGACACCCAGAAGCGCCTGTACCCGCTGGGCCCGGTGGCGGCGCAGCTGGTGGGCATGACCGACGACTGGGGAGTGGGGCTCACCGGCCTCGAGAAGACCATGGAGTCGGAGCTCAAGGGCACCGAGGGCATGCGCGAGGAGGCCCGCGACCCGGACGGCAAGTCGCTCAGGATCATCAAGGATCGCGCGCCCACGCCCGGCACGCCCATCACCCTCACGCTGAACAGCGCCATCCAGCAGAAGACCGAGGCGGTGCTGGCGGAGACGCTCAGCACCCATGACGCCACCGCGGCGTCGGCCATCGTGATGCGGCCGGACACCGGTGAGGTGCTGGCCATGGCCACCGTGCCGGGCTTCGATCCCAACGACCGCGACACGTTCAAGCCCGAGACCGAGCGCGTGCGCTCGATCACCGATGCCTACGAGCCGGGGTCCACCTTCAAGGTGGTGGCGATCGCCGGTGCGATCGAGGACGGCGTGGTGGATCGCACCACCGTCGTCAACGTTCCCGAGACGCTCACCCTCTATGACCGCACGCTGAAGGAGGCGCACTACCGCCCGGCCGTGTCCTGGAGCGTGCAGGAGATTCTTCAGAACTCCAGCAACGTCGGCACGGTGCTGATCTCGCAGAAGCTCGGGCAGCGCAAGACGCATGAGTGGATCCAGAACTTCGGGTTCGGTGCCAAGACCGGGTTCGACTACCCCGGTGAGGTGTCGGGGTCGCTCCCGGCCTTCGAGGACTGGTCCGGCGTGTCCATCCTCAACATCCCCATCGGCCAGGGCGTGTCGGTGACCCTGGCGCAGATCGCCGAGGCCTATGGCGCCATCGCCAACGGCGGGCGCATGGTGCCGCCGCACGTGGTGAAGAAGGTGGGCGACCGCGTGCTTCCCCACCCGCGCGGCCAGCAGATCCTGAAGCCCCGCACCGCCGAGCAGATGAACATCATGCTGCAGAAGGTGGTGAGCGATGACGGCACCGGCAGGGAGGCCAAGATCGAGGGCTACACCGTGGGCGGCAAGACGGGTACGGCCAACAAGATCGACCCCAATACCGGCCAGTACACCGAGAACTACATCGCGTCGTTCGTCGGGTACGCGCCCGCCACCAAGCCCGGCATCGTGGTGGCCGTGATGGTGGACGAGCCCAAGGCGGGGGCCTTCTACGGGGGCGACGTGGCCGCGCCGGCCTTCGAGCAGATCACCGAATTCGCCCTGCGGCAACTGCGAATCACCCCATAGGGTCGCCGCCGGGGGCACTGGTATCGTGGCCACCCGGATGAGGCTCACGGACCTGACCGGCGGCGTGCCCGGAACGCGGCTCGTCGCCGAGGCGGAGGACACCCCCGGAACCCCCGACATCACGGCCATCCGGTACCGGTCGGACGAGGTGTTGCCGGGCGACCTGTTCGCGTGCCTGCCGGGCAGCCGGGCCGACGGCCACGACTTCGCGCCCGACGCCGTCGCGCGCGGCGCCGCGGCCCTCCTGGTGCAGCGCCCGCTCGACCTCCCCGTGCCACAGGTGGTGGCGCGCGATCCGCGCGCCGCGATGGCCATCATGGCGGCGCGGCTGGCCGGCGATCCATCGTCGGCGATGACCGTGGTGGGCATCACCGGCACCAACGGCAAGACCACCTGTGCCTACCTGGCGCACTCGGTGCTGCAGGCCGCGGGAATGCCCTGCGGGCTCATCGGCACCGTGGAGGTGCGCGTGGGCGGCCAGTCGTCGGTGCCCACCCACACCACGCCCGAGAGCGTGGAGATCCAGGCGCTGCTCGCGGCGATGCGCGCGGCAGGCGATACCGCGTGCGCCATGGAGGTGTCGTCCCACGCCCTGCACCAGGGCCGGGTGGCGGGCCTGGCCTTCGCGGGCGCGCTGTTCACCAACCTCACGCGCGATCACCTGGACTACCACGGCGATGAGAAGGCCTACTTCGCCGCGAAGCGCCTGCTGTTCGCGCGGCCCGAGGGCCACGGCGACGATCCCCCCGCTGCCGTCAACGTGGACGATCCGCGCGGGCGGGAACTGGCGGCGTCGCTCGACCACGTGGTGCGGTACGGCATCGACGCCGCCGATGCGGATGTCGCGGCCGAGGCGCTCGACATGGGTGCCCACGGATTCACGGCCACGGTGCGCACGCCGCGTGGTCCCCTGCAGGTGTGCAGTTCCCTGCGCGGGCGCTTCAACGTGTCGAACGTGCTCGGCGTCGTGGCGCTGGGCGAGGCCATGCAAGTGGACCAGGGCGCGGTGGCACGCGGTATCGCCGCGGTCGCGGGCGTGCCCGGTCGCTTGGAGCCCATCGAGGCCGGGCAGCCCTTCCAGGTGCTCGTGGACTACGCCCACACGCCGGATTCCCTCGAGAACGTGCTGCGTGCCACCCGTGACCTGGCGGCGGGCGGCAGGCTGATCGTGCTGTTCGGGTGCGGGGGTGACCGCGACACAGGCAAGAGGCCGCAGATGGGCGCCATCGGTCGCGCCCTGTCGGACGTGTGCATCGTCACCTCCGACAACCCGCGCAGCGAGGACCCCGACGCCATCATCGGCGACATCGTCGCCGGTGCCACCGGTGGCTCCGCTGAGTTGCACGTGCAGGCGGATCGCCGCAGGGCAATCGCGCAGGCCATCGCCATGGCAGGCCCCGGGGACGTTGTGCTGATCGCCGGCAAGGGGCATGAGTCCGGCCAGGAGGTGAACGGCGTGGTGACGCCGTTCGACGACCGCGCGGTGGCGCATGAGGTGCTGGGGCAGGCACGCGCCGCATGAGGTTCTCGGCCACCGACATGGTGCTGTGGGCCAGCGCGTCGCAGGTGGCGGGCCCGGACGACGTGGTGTGCGAGGGCGCCACGGCCGACAGCCGCGACGTGCAGGCCGGTCAGCTGTTCGTGGGCGTGCCGGGCGAGAACGTGGACGGTGGGCTGCACGCGCCGGAGGCCATCGCCGCCGGGGCCGCGGCGGTGCTGGTGTCGGAGGAGGCGTGGGGCGAGATCGTGGATGAACTGCGCGACTCCGGCGCGGCCATCCTGGCCCACCACGACCCGGTGCAGGCCCTCGGCCTGATCGGCCGTGGCGTGCTGCAGGGCCTCGGCGCCCGGGTGGTGGGCGTCACCGGCTCGTATGGCAAGACCTCCACGAAGGATTCGGTGGTGGCCGTGCTGCGCGCCGCGGGGGCACGTGCCGAGGGCACACCGGGCAACCGCAACACCGAGGTGGGCGTGCCGCTGAGCATCCTGGGCCTCTCGGATGACACCCAGGTGGCGGTGATCGAGATGGGCATGCGGGGGGCCGGGCAGATCGCCGAACTCGCCGCGCTGGCGCCCCCGGACGTGGCGGTCATCACCTCGGTGGGCCCGGTGCACCTGGAGTTGCTGGGCACCGTGCAGGCAATTGCCGCCGCGAAGGCGGAGATCCTGGCTGCGCTGCCCGACGGCGGCGTGGCCGTGGTGCCTGCCGACGAGCCACTGCTGGACCCCCACGTGGCGCGTCTGCCGCCCGCCATCGAGGTGCGGCGGTTCGGTGATGAGCCCGACATCCCGCTGGACCTGGGCGACATGAAGGCATGGGAGCGCCGGAACATGGCGGCGGCCGTGCAGGCGGCCCTGGCGCTGGGCCTCGCGCCCGCGCCCGGCACGCACGTGGTGCTCGAGCGGTCGGCCATGCGCGGTGCCGAGCACGCGCTGCCCGGCGGCGGGGTGCTGGTGGAGGACTGCTACAACGCCAACCCGCCGGCGATGGATGCCGCCCTTGCCGACCTGTGCCGACGCCCCGGGCGCCATGTGGCGGTGCTGGCCGACATGCTGGAACTCGGCCCCGACGAGGCCGCCTTCCACCGCGCCGTGGGCGCCTGCGCCCGCGACCTGGGCGTGGACCTCCTCGTTGCCGTCGGCCCCCGGGCGGCCGCGTACCCGCAGGGCGCTGAGGGCGTGGACAGCGTGCTGTTCGCCGACACCGACGCTGCGGTGGCGGGCGTGCCGGCGCTCATCGCCCCCGGCGATGCCGTGCTGGTGAAGGGCTCGCGTGGGATGGCGATGGAGCGGGTGGCATCGGCCATCCTGGGGCGGGGGTAGGCGCGTGCCACGCGTGCTCATCGCGGCCATCGGGTCGGTCATGCTGCTGCTGTTCCTGGGCCCGCGCGTCATCCGCTGGCTGCGCGA
>Ga0255767_1002455_pt1 | contig 16057 bp, 12 predicted proteins | sample 071ome_24_FD_179967 | JGI IMG/M metagenome (GOLD analysis project Ga0255767, IMG submission 179967) | Coastal salt marsh microbial communities from the Groves Creek Marsh, Skidaway Island, Georgia - 071402CT metaG (version 2) | ecosystem: Environmental > Aquatic > Marine > Intertidal zone > Salt...
CCGCTGTCGCAGCGGAGCTGCTCCACGAAATCGAGTAGTTCAGTTGGCGTGCTAAACATCGAGTGGAAGGCTGGGCTGATACAGTCCTCTCCGACGGGGATGCGTCTGGTCTCTGCAATCTCATCGGTTACCTTGCCGCCTAAAAGCATCCCGCCATGACCTGGTTTAGCCCCTTGGGAGAGTTTGATTTCGATCATTTTCACCTGAGGCAGCGAGGCTTTGGACTTAAACAATTCCGGATCAAAATTGCCTTTCTCATCGCGGCATCCAAAATACCCGGTGGAGATCTGCCAGATCAGATCACCGCCCCCAGCTTGATGGTACTTTGATAACGAGCCCTCGCCGGTGTTGTGCGCAAAGCGGCCAAGTGATGCGCCGGTGTTTAGCGCTTGAATGGCCGGCGGAGAGAGCGCGCCAAAAGAGGTGCCTGAGATATTGAGCAGCGAGATGTCGTAGGCCGCCTCGCCAATTCCGACCGTGGTAAGAAAATCCGGTTGATGAACGTCTATGGGCCGGAGCGAATGGTTTAGCCAGTCGTAATCTTCCTCGTACACGTCCTTAATAGTGCCTAGCGGTCTAGCAGCTAGCTCACCCCTCGCGCGCTGGTACACCATGTCGCGTTGATTACGCGAATACGGCACCTCGTCGTCGTCGTCTTCCCAAAAATATTGTCTGAGTTCGGGACGAAAGCTCTCGAAGAAGAATCGAGCTTGGGCAAGGATGGGAAAGTTAGCCCTGATGCCCGAACCTTTTTGTTGGAGCTCGTAAACACCGAAGAGAAAGATGCCGAAAAAGATGAGAGAAATAACCAGTCCGACGACTGATGCTGCGCCAATCAAAAATAAGCCACCAGCCGTCAGTGCGATCAGTAGACTATAACTAATGGCTGAGTATCGACCGAAGATCCAATCCATCATTGTGTGACCCCCTTTTTTGACTGGTTTACTAATTGGGCTTGCTTAGCCCACCAACCAAATTAAGGGTTAGCTCTCTTTCCGGCAAGTCTTGAATGGCGCCGAGTCGCCGCTCTAAGCACTTAAAACAAGTGCTCAAATTAAGCACTCAAACTAAAAGTTACGAGCACCGCTAAAACCGTTGGTGTCGAGCGTGGCAAGGATTGTTTTATCGAGGTAGTCTTGAGGGGTGAGGGAGGCGCTTAGTATGAAGCAGGTAGATGTAGTCATTGTCGGTGCGGGGTTTTCAGGGCTTTACCTGATGCATCGATGCTTAAAAGCCAATCGAACGGCCGTCGTGCTGGAGCAAGGCTCGGATGTTGGCGGTACTTGGTATTGGAATCGTTATCCCGGTGCTCGATGTGACGCGGAGAGCCTGGCCTACTCGTTCTCGTTTTCATCAGAGCTCGAGCAGGAGTGGACCTGGTCTGAGCGCTATGCGCCGCAACCTGAAATCTTGGACTACGCGCGCCACGTGGCTGACAGGTTTGGTATTCGCCCGCATATTCGATTTAACACACGAGTCACGGGCGCCGAGTGGAATGGCGATGATGCGCGCTGGACTGTCAGCACTGAGCAAGGAAAAAGCTACTCCGGGCGCCATTGCGTGATGGCAACGGGCTGCCTGTCTGTTCCTCAACTGCCTGATATCGAAGGTCTGGATTCGTTTGAGGGAGCGCGTTATCAAGCGAGCCGCTGGCCGCACGAGCCTGTCAGCTTTAAAGGGCAGCGGGTTGGTATCATCGGAACCGGTTCGAGCGGCATTCAGAGTATTCCTGTCATTGCTGCAGAGGCAGAGCACCTCACTGTGTTCCAGCGAACGCCAAACTTTAGTGTCCCTGCGAAGAATTCGAGCCTAGATAACGCCTGGGTTGCCGCCTTTAAAGCTAATTACGCGGCTCACCGCCACAATCACCGGATTGGCAACGGCAGCGGGTTTGGCGATTTGGACATTGAGCCTAAAGCCACGGTAGAGTCCCCGACCCTGTTTGATGAAGTGACAGAATCCGAAGCGCACGCGCTCCTTGAGGCCGCGTGGCAGCGGGGTGGGGCGCGCTTCATGGCGGCAATTGGCGACACCATGTTGAATCAAACAGCGAATGACTACGCCCAAAAATTCATCCACGACAAGATTCGAAGCATTGTCCATGATCCAGAGACCGCAGAGGCGCTTTGCCCCACCAGCCATCCGGTAGGCACGCGAAGAATTTGCGTGGATATCGATTACTTCGAGACTTACAACAAAAGCAATGTCCGGCTCCTAAACGTCGCTAAGGACCCTATCATTCGAGTGACTGAATCTGGTGTACAGACTGAGTCAGAGCATGTGTCACTCGACACGCTTGTCCTTGCAACCGGATTCGATGCGATGACGGGCGCGCTTTTGTCGATGGATATAAGGGGCAAAGACGGCATTCGTCTAGAAGACGAATGGGCGGCAGGGCCCAAGACTTACCTCGGCTTAATGATGGCCGACTTTCCCAATCTCTGGACAGTCACGGGGCCTGGGAGTCCGTCAGTGTTGTCCAATATGATGGTATCTATCGAGCAACATGTAGATTGGATCTGTGACTGTTTGGACTGGCTAGATGCGAGTGATCATCAGACCATTGAGGCCGAGCGAGAGGCGCAAGAGGCCTGGGTGTCGCACGTTCAGGAAGTGGCTGAGGGCACGCTCTTCCCCAAGGGTGGGTCATGGTATCTAGGTGCTAACGTGCCGGGTAAACCGCGAATCTTTATGCCCTATGCGGCAGGTGTGGGTCCATACCGAATGATTTGCGATGAAGTGGCCGAAGCGGATTATCGGGGATTTGTTGCCGGGTAAGTCGCAGGCTAGAGGGGCCGCTTAGTATCAACGTGGTGGTTTTGTGCGCGTCAGGGTCTGTGGCGATGTGAGGCCGTGAGCGGTCCCCATCCCATTGACTGCCGCCAGATCAGCCTATCTATCATGCTGGCTTACTCTGGGCTTCGTGTACCAAAACAGGATGTTGGGTGACGAGCCATTAACCGCAACGAGCCGCAGAGCCTTCGGGACTGGCTAAAGCTCCTGACAGGCGAGCAACTAAACAATAGCAACTACTGACGGAGTTACCTCTCGGTGCGATCGATATCCTTTTTTTGCCAATGCTTAGCGTTATACCGACGCTTAACGGCGGGTCGCTGCCTGACTCGGTCGCTTGCCTTGCTTGGCTGGCTTTTGGTCGCGACCACCAGTGGTTTGGCTGCTCCCTCGACGCCCGAGCGAATCAAGATTTTGTATACCAACGATATAGAAAGCGTACTGGATCCGTTGCCGGCGTTTTGGCGAAGCGATATGCAGCGCATTGGCGGTATCTCGAAGCTAGCGACGCTGATCAACCAAGAGCGAGCAGTCGATCAGCCAACAGTCCTCTTCGACGCCGGGGATATCTTCACCGGCGCGTTGTCCAAACGGACCGGTGGGCGGTTGGCAGTCGACCTGTATGGGCTCATGGGTTACGACGCTATCACTCTTGGCAACCACGAATTTGAATACGGTTGGCAGGCCCTCCTTCGCGTCTTACCAAGAGCCAAGTATCCGGTGTTAAACGCCAATATTTTCTATGAGGGCGGTGCGCCCTTTGCGCGTCCCTATGCATTGATTGAGCGTGGTCCAATCAAAATTGGGGTTATAGGGCTCATGGGGATTGATGCGTTCATGAATACGATGATGCCCTCGAATCGCAAGGGCCTTGAAATAGCGCCTCTCGAGTCCATCGCCCAAGACTGGATTGACGAGTTGAGAAACGAGGTCGACGTTATTGTGCTGCTCACTCATCAGGGAAGAACAGCGCCGATGCAGACAGACAAGGAGCGCGATGCGGAAGTTCAGCGCGGCATCGATGAAGAATATGCGCTCGCCGGCGCACTGCGTGGCGTGGATGTCTTGATCGCAGGGCATACAGACCATGGACTCGATGCGCCAGTTCGTCATCCGCGTACAGGTACATGGATCGTGCAAACTTACGGACAGGGCATGCACCTCGGTATTCTAGAGTTGGAGCGAGACGAGGCTTCAGCGTGGCGTCTTAAAGAGGGCCGGCTTCAGGTCGTTAATGCTGACGAACTCATTGATGATGCGCGCGTTGCCGAGCGCATCGCTAAGGCTAGAAACGAGCATCCAGACCTGCTCGAGGTTGTTGGTGACCTTCATGAGCCCATTGTCAGGCGCTACTACCGCGAATCGTCTATGGGTTCGATGGTAGCCGATGCGATCCGAGAAGCGGCCCAAGCAGAGATCGGAATGATCACTCCCGGCGCGCTCCGAGCTGACCTAGCAGCCGGTCCCGTTACGAAAGAGGCGGTGTTGAATGTGTTCCCGTTTATTGATCGCGTAACGACGCTCGACGTCCCAGGTCATATCCTTCAATCAGTGATTGAGCAGGGATTAAGACGGGACTATGGGTTACCCAACTACTCGGGACTCACGATGGACTATCGTTTGGGCGAAGTGCCTGATGCTGATCTAAAGTCGGTCAAGGTCAATGGTGAGCCGCTTCAGGCAGACAGAACCTACAAGCTAGCGACTGGCTCATTCACAGCAACCGGAGGCGAGGGTTATCAGCAGCTTCCAGAATACGTTGACGAGCAAATGAAGTTGAGTGTGGCCGATGCCATTGCGCGGTATATCGCGAGCTATTTTCCATCCAATTCCCCCAAAAAGCGCTCAAAGGATGAGAGCCCTTAGCGGATGAGAGTCCTCACCGGAGGATGAAAAGAGCCCTCAGCGGAGGATGAAAAGAGCCCTCAGCGGAGGATGAAAAGAGCCCTCAGCGGATGAGAGCCCTCGGCGGAGGATGAAAAGAGCCCTCAGCGGAGGATGAAAAGAGCCCTCAGCGGATGAGAGCCCTCGGCGGAGGATGAAAAGAGACCTCAGCGGATATGCAGGGCCCTCAGCGGATATGCAGAGCCCTCAGCAATTTTTAAGCAGTCGATTGTTGGCCGGTCCGTTGAATCTGAGTTCACAAGTGTTGGTTGAACGCCTGCCCTCTCATTGTCGTATAGTATGGGAAGCCGGTCAGAGAAGAAGACACGGCTTTAAAGGTAGGCCCAGAAAGGACGGACAATCCTCAAAGGGAGGACTCGCCCTAGAAAATTCATTACCATTGGCGAGGTGAAGCGCGTCAACCAAAAGCCCTCGTTAACCGACGCTAACTAAGCTCCAAAAAGGGTGTTTTGGGCAAAACAAACAAAGACTAAAAGCCACACACCCATACATCATTGGAAGAAATCAGAAATAGCCTGATGAAGGCATTGATCAAAGAAGCACAGACACAAGAAGCACAGACACAAGAAGCATAGACATAAGAAGGATAGAGTGAGGTGAGCATGGACCTGCAAGCATTCAGAAACGAGACGCGCGAGTGGCTGGACGCCAATTGCCCCCAAAGTATGCGCAATAAGATGGTGCACTTTGAAGAGGCGTTCGAAATATACGACAACGATGACGCGAGGCTATGGAAAGCGCGGTGTGCAGAGCGCGGTTGGATCGCACCACTTTGGCCGAAAGAATACGGCGGTGCAGGCATGAGCGGTGCAGAGTACAAAGTCCTGCAAGAGGAGATGGCCGCACTCAAGGTGTTACCACCCGATACAGGAATGGGGCTCGCGATGATCGGGCCAACCCTGTTGGAGTATGGCACTGAAGCTCAGAAGCAGGAGCATCTGCCCAGGATCGCGAAGGGCGAAGTGCGTTGGTGTCAAGGGTACTCGGAACCGGGATCAGGCTCTGACCTCGCCAGTTTGCAGACGCGAGCAGTATTGGAGGGTGATCACTTTGTCATCAATGGACAAAAGATTTGGACGACGGGGGCGAACCACGCGGACTGGATGTTCGCACTCGTGAGAACCGATCCAGATGCGCCGAAGCATGAAGGAATTAGTTTTGTCTTGCTCAAGATGGACCAACCCGGTGTGACGGTTAAGCCGATACAGCTAATCTCAGGTTCGTCCCCTTTTTGTGAGACTTTTTTCGACGACGCGGTTGCGCTTCGCGAAAATTTAGTCGGTGAGATGAACCGAGGGTGGACAGTCGGAAAGCGACTGCTGCAGTACGAGCGATCGTCTGCACCGGCTCCGAAGAAGAAAAAGTCAGCCGAGCCAACCCTCAATGCCTATGCCCGAATCGCCAAGCAATACTTGGGCGATGAAAATGGCAAGGTTCAAGATGCCGAGGCTAGGGACAAGGTGACGAAACACGTCATGCTCGAGCGGTCGATGCAACTCACTGTTCAGCGCGTTGTGGCAGAAGCAAAAAGTGGCGGCGCACCTGGTGCGACCACCTCAATCTTCAAATATGTAGGGTCGTCCTTGGCTAAAGACGGTTCATCGTTGAAAGCTGAATTGCGAGGATTCGCAGGTGTTGGTTGGGAAGGCGAAGCATTTGATGCGGACGAACTTGAGTCCACACGGTCCTGGCTCCGAGACCGAGCGGTAACCATCTATGGTGGAACCAATGAGGTACAGCTCAACATCATTGCGAAGCGGGTGCTTGGCCTTCCAGATTAGGCGCCAACCCTCGATTGTGAAGGAGCCGGCCTTGAGCCGGCTTTTTTATGGCGAAACCTCTTTTCCTAAGAGGACGGTGCCGCGAAATACCCAGTAAGGACTGATCTATGAGTAAAGCAACAATCTGTGCGATTAGGGCGGTCGTCAGGGTGTACTCGCTCTGCGAGCGCGCCGTTCCGGTGCTGCTTTTGATCTTCAGTGCATCGACTTTTGCGGCGCCTGATCAAGACAGCAGGCTCTTAGTGCATATCGATGTGGAAACGACGGGTCTCGAGGCGGGTTACCATGAGCTAATCGATGCTGGGGTGATTGTTACGACCATTGATGGGGACATCGTGGATCGGTTATTTCTAAGGATAATGCCTGATCACCCCGAGCGCTTGGATCCGGGAGCGGCGGCGGTCAATGGGTTTAGCGTGAGTCGGTGGCGGTCGCTTGATGCGCTCGATGCGGCCGAGGGGGCGAGCGCGCTCAACGCGTTCTTGCTCCAATACAGTACGGATCATCAGTTAATTTTTACCGCCTTCAATGTGGGGTTTGATCAGCGTTTCATCATGCATTTTTTGAAGTCGCACGATCTCGCGTTCAACACTTTTTTCCACTACATGGTGCTTGATCTGCCGTCTATGGCGTGGGCGCTGGGTGCGAAATCCTTATCAGGTGACGGCATTGCTGCACACTTTGGCGTACCTAGTGAGGTCAAAGATCCCATGCTGCACACCGGCGAGACGGGTGCAGCGTTCAACGTGGCGCTTTATCAGGCGATGTTACGGCAGATATCGAGTCACCAGACCGGACTGGTCGTTCAAGGCGAAGACCGAGACTGATGCTCAAAAGACTGGCATGCTCAGGGGAGGGGCTGCTTAGTTGGAGAGTAGGCAGGCTCTGTGCGCGCGCTCCTGAAAAAGAAAGGCACACCCGTTGTGTTTGAACCTAAGCGTGAATCCTAAATCCGCACTATTCGAGATTACTCACTGGTGAAGATGGCCTCTTCCTCGATCAGTGATGCAATGTCTGAATCCTCAAGACTCAGTAGCTCGCTCAGTACGGCTTTTGTATTGCTGCCTAACGCCGGTGCCGGCGACAGTGTTTGCAGCGTCTCGCCTGTAAAGCGTATCGCTGAATGCATTTGCTGAATGGCGCCGAGATGCGGGTGGGCTGTGGTTTCGAGCGTCCCGCGAGCGATAAGATGTGGGTCGTTTACCACATCATTCAGATCGTTCACTGGCGCACAAATAACGCCCGCTGCCTGGGTGATTTCAAGCAACTGTTGGCGGGTGTATTGCCGTGTCCATTCATTAATCAGCTCATCTAATTCATCCATGTTTGCAGAGCGGGTTGCGAAGCTGTCGAATCGAGGGTCCGTTATCCAGCCTTCTTTGCCCATCGCTTTGCACAGTTTACGAAAGTGACCCTCTCGAACGCAGATAATGGCGATATGGCCATCCATCGCCTCGTAGGTATTGTAAGGAGCGAGCGCTTTCCCCGCATGACGATTACCTGCCCGATTCGGTAGCTCACCGTTCAAATAGTAAGTGCCTAACGCAGTCGCAAGTGTCGGGAAAACACAGTCCTGCATGGAAATATCAACGATGCTGCCTTTGCCGGTTGCTGACCGTTTGAGTAATGCGGTGACAATACCAGCGTAGAGATGCGTTCCAGCGATAAAATCGGCAAACGCAGCAGCTGACTTGAGTGGCCCACCACCTTCCTCTCCGGTGACGCTCATAACGCCCGAGACGGCCTGGAGGGTGATGTCCATACCTAAGTAGTCTCGATAAGGGCCCTCAGCATTGCCATACCCAGTGCTGGAGGCGTACACCAGTCTTGGGTTGATAGCGGTGAGGTCCTCCGCCCCTATGCCATATTTGCTCATCGTGCCTGGTGCAAAATTCTCGGATACGACGTCGACCTCTTTGGCGAGTGATTTGATGAGAGACTGGCCGGAGGCCGATTTAATATTGATGGCCAAGCTCTCTTTGTTCGCATTCAGTAGCGCAAAAGGATAGCTGGACGTGGCGCGTTCGCCTCGGGCGCGCAGTGTTTCGCCAATGAGTGACTCAACCTTAATGACACGGGCACCCGCTTGTGCCAGCAGAAAACCGCAATAGGGTCCGTTGTAAACCTGGCCAAAATCCAGGACGGTAAAACCATCAAGTGGTAGAGACATAGCGATTGCTCCTGCATGACATTACGGCCGAGAGCATGACATGAAATGAGCGCAGCGACGACAACGACGGAGGGTTTGATGGAGGTTCTGCTGAGATCGCGAGCTCCTAACCGTTTAGGGCGAGTATCAAGACTGTCGTCAAAGATGATGCACCGAGCACCGAGCACCGAGCACCGAGCACCGAGCACCGAGTACGGACTTAGGAGCACGAGGCCAGGCTAGAAAGCGAAAAGCGAAAAGCGAGAAGCCAGAAGCAAGCAGCGAACAGCAAGCAGCAGTCTGCTTGAGTACTGAAAAGCGTTAACGCTTCGTGAGGAAATAGTTAAGCGTGAAATTTCACCCGGTTGAGATTCTGCTGATGAGCGGTGTTCCCGCCCCCGTGCAGGAATACTGCCGCCAGCGGGTTCGGGAACAGCGTCAGGGCGCCAAATGTTGGGAGTGCCTCAGACTGTCGGAGCGCGTGTCGTGTGACTCGTTCGGGCTGAAATGTTGTCGCAATGCCTTCGTTGCGATGGGGTTGGAGCGCGAGTATGCTCGAGAAGGGAGGGGTGTTCGTCGGCGTGAGCGACAGACAGAGCATGAAGACGTGCCAAGACTCGTTGCCGATACCAGTGGAGTGAGCGCTGGTAAACCGGATTGCATCTACTTGGTGTGTCCGGTGGCAGTTTGGCGAGGAATACCATTGAATCCACAAGAATTAGATCTACAAAACAAGCATCAAAGGAGTGAGCCGTGAATAAGGGACTATTAGCACTTGCGGTTGTTGTGATTGGCGCCGTGATTTACCTGTCACAGGGTGGAGAAGAGGTTGCGCACGAATCCAGCACTGCCCCCGTCGCTGTTGAAGTGGAGCGCACCATCGGGCTGATTGATGATGAAAGAATCAAGGCCGCGGACTCGGAACCGGGTAACTGGCTGGCCTTCGGCCGCAATTACGAGGAGCAACGATTTTCTCCGCTCACTCAAATTAACAAGGAAAACGTCGATTCCCTAGGTCTCGCGTGGTTCAAGGACATGAACACGAACCGCGCACTTGAGGCGACCCCCATTGTCGTCGATGGGCGTATGTTCTTCACGACGTCTTGGAGTCGAGTGTATTCGGTTGATGCAAGAACCGGTGAGACCCTTTGGTCCTATGATCCGATGGTCCCAGGAGAATGGGGGCGTCGTGCGTGCTGCGATGTCGTCAACAGAGGCGTTGCGGTCTACAACGGTCGCGTGTATGTCGGAACGCTAGATGGTCGATTACTCGCCCTAGATGCAGAGTCAGGCAAGCTGGATTGGGAGGTCGACACCCTCATTGACCGGGATCGCTTTTATACCATTACTGGCGCACCCCGCGTGGCGAACGGGAAGGTGTTCATCGGTAACGGTGGCGCGGAGTTTGGCGTCAGAGGCTATGTCACGGCGTATGATTCGGAGACGGGTGATGAGGTGTGGCGTTTTTACACCGTTCCTGGCGATCCCAGTCAGCCATTTGAGCATCCTGAAATGGAGCTAGCTGCCGAGACTTGGAAAGGCGGCGAGTGGTGGAAGATTGGTGGCGGCGGCACCGTCTGGAATTCGATTGTTTACGACCCCGATTTTAATCACGTTTACCTGGGCGTTGGCAACGGCTCGCCTTGGACCCGCGTTATTCGCTCGCCAGGCGGTGGCGATAACCTCTTCTTATCGTCCATCGTAGCGCTCGACGCGGATACCGGGGTAATGAAGTGGTACTACCAGACAACCCCAGGCGATAACTGGGACTACACCGCGGTTCAGGATATTGCGTTAGCAGACATGACCATCGACGGTGAGCCCCGCAAAGTATTGCTCCAGGCCCCGAAAAACGGCTTCTTTTATGTCTTAGATCGCTCGGATGGTGAGTTGCTTGCTGCCAATCCTTTCGCGACAGTGACTTGGGCGACCCATGTTGATATGGAGACTGGGCGTCCCGTAGAAAACGAGGCGCTGAATTTTGAAGAGAACGGTAAATGGGTGTTGCCAGGGCCGCTCGGGGCCCACAACTGGCAGGCGATGTCGGTGGATGTGAAGGCTGGCTTGGTTTACCTGCCAGCGCAAGACAACCCGCTCTTCTATGAGATGTCTGAGGAATACAAAAACACCGGTATCTTCAAGCGCAAACCCCAGGGATGGAACACTGGGCTCGAGTTTGGTCGTCTGGCTCAAGTGATCCTCGACAATGTCGCTGATCAGCCGACCCCCAAAGGGTACCTCAAGGCGTTTGATCCATTGACAGGAGAGGAGCGCTGGGTCGTTGAGATACCCAATTACTGGAACGGTGGTGTACTGGGCACAGAGGGTGGTCTCGTGTTCCAGGGCAACGCGCTCGGGTTTTTAAACGCTTACGATAAAGAAACGGGTGAAACGCTGTGGTCGTTTAACACCTATACCTCGATGCTCGCGCCGCCCATCACGTTTGAGTTAGATGGCGAGCAGTATGTGTCAATTTTGACCGGTACGGGCGGAGGTGACTTGTTCGGGGGAGAACCACTTCCCCCGGTCGCAGAACACGCTTCGCTAACGTATAACAATTATGGCCGGTTGTTAGTCTTCAAGCTGGGCGGTGATGCCGAACTGCCCGTTCCCGACCTTCGCGATCGAGAAATTCCTGCTCGGGATGTTGCTGCCATTGAGCATGGCAGCGTTCAGCGAGGGGAGCGCCTGTACAACGAAAATTGCGCTGTCTGCCATGGGTTCCTTGTTCGATCGGGGGGCGCGATTCCTGATCTTCGCCGTATGACGGAAGATAGCGTTGCCGCCTGGGATCAGATAGTCCTAGATGGCATATTGGGTGCGAATGGTATGGCCTCGTTCGCTGACGCGTTAAATCCGGCTCAATCAGGTGACCTGCTCAACTATGTAAAGATGCGAGCAGAGGAAGACCGCTTGGTGAGGGTAGGCGAGAAAGAGGTGCCACGGATGACTTGGTTGGACGGTGCAGAGTAGCTGAATCGTCACAACCGACAGGCTTTGCGTCGCTTCGCTCCTTGAAAAAGCAGGGTGTTACGAACGCTTTGTCATGGGGAAGAGTGTCGTTGTAGAAAGCAGTGTTGTTGCGCAAAGACGCGTAGCGGCGGACGAGAAAAGAGTACGAGTGCGTCAATGCGTGCTTGCCTAGCATGATCCATGCAACCACTTCACTCGCATCGAAAGTGGCGCTCCTAGGTCTCTCGCGTTAGCAGGTAATCGAAATAAGTCCCTCTGCACGATGGGTCATCAGCGTATCGGGATATCTTTTTCGGGAAGGGTCGGCGGCGCCACCTCAAAAAACTCAAAATAGAGCGCGGCGGTATCTTGCGGTGTCCCATCTGTCGCCTGATTCCCTGATGCCTCTTTTTCTTTCTTATCGGAGGAGCTAATCGCTGCCCTGGACTGGCGGCCATTGAGTAACTCACCGTCTTGTAACTTTTGGTTCGCGGCCTCTGCGGCAATTGCTTCGGGAATGGAATAGGGCCGCTCGTAGGCTCGCGGTGGTCCACTTGGCATTCCCGCGCTGTCTAGCGAGCGCAGCCAATAATAAATTCCCCCTTGGTTATCTCCCTCGGGCTCATCGATATGAATCCAAATGACCCTAAATTCGCTCGGTAAAGGTGAGGGAGATGGTTGGCCGAGCAGTTTTTCAATGCCAAACCAGGTCACGAAATAGAAGAGGCAGGTGATGGCTGCCAATCCTAGTTTGACGCTAGGCGGAAGGCCTTGCTGTCGCAGAGCAATGAGCACCAATACAGCGATTAGCACGTAGGCCGCGAGTAATCCGAGCGAGAGAGCCACTTAGGCTTTTTTCCTAACTTTAACGAGCAGTGACTTTTGCAGTTGGTTAGTACTGGTGACAGACCCTTCCGCATCCAGTGTAAAGCGGACGGCTGTTAGTTCATCCCCAACACCATTCAGTTCGTGCTCCCCGTAATAAACCACCGTGACAACAGGATTGAGTTTTTCTACCTTGACCGTGACTGGCAGCGGTTTCGTGTAGTTGGCCTGGTAGTGGAGAAGGTTCACCACATACTCGCCGGCAAGGGTGCCTCGCAGCGTAATGGTCTCTTGGTTAATAGCATGGGTAATGAGCTGTCCATCGACGCTAATTTGGTCTGCAAATACGCCGCGATCGTCACGATCAAGGTGCATCAGGTCCGAGTCACGGTTGTAGTACCAAACGATTTCTCCCATCGGGTCCTCGACGATGGCATCGACATCGTCCGGATGATCATCGGGCCAGCGGATCGTGACTAACATCTCCGCATGACTATCAATCGTGCCTTGTTTGATGGGATTACTGATCAACATAAACGCGATGGCAAACATGAAGACGAAGCCAAGGAGCGCGTTGAAAAGGAGATCCGTGAACGCATTGCTATCAGAGGTTGTCTTGAGCGCAGGATGACGCATTAATCGCGCGCGCCCTGCAAAGTTTGCGTGATTCGAATGACCGCTGAATCCGCGAGGTAGTACTGATATTTCACGAGTGTGCTCGTAATCAATCCCGTTAGCGTGGTGTAAAGGGCAACAGCCATTCCTCCGCTCATACTGCTGAGTAATTGCTGGAGGGTGCTCGGGTCGAATGTTTGAATCTCTGCGATGGGCATCAACATTAAGATGAATCCGATGACCGTGCCCATAAGGCCCAGCTTTAGCAGTAGTTCTGAAACAAAATGGCCTAACGCGTGGTGGTTGAGTTGATCGTCACAGAACCCCTCAATGTTGCCTAGTTTGAGCTCCGAAAAACCCTTTAGCGCATTGGTTTCCAGTAGGTCACTCAGATCCGGGAGAGACCTAAGCAGCGAGGATTCCATGGACGATAGCGCGGTCATCCGGTATGCCCAGTTCAAACTCGTCAGCAGATAGAGCGCTAACATCACAAGGGACAGGTAGCTCCTATCCTGATCAACTAAGCGAGCCAACCAGCCCAAATCAAATGCAAGGTAGAGCCCCAGGAGAATGACGCCTGATACGAGAATCGTGTCATAGAGCGCTCGGTGAATGCGATAGGCGTTGATGAGATCGCTCCCCACTCAGTCAAGTGACCACTAAACCATGTAATGTCGAGCCAGGCAACGCGGTGACAGGGTTCGCGGTTTTGGAGCCCATGAGGAGCTAAGTGCTCGGCGTTTTGAGAAAGTGCGCCCAAAATTCCCGCTATGGCCTCACCTGCAACGGTAGGGCTGCAACCGTGCGTTAGGTGGTGCAATATGCAGGTAGAGCCAACGATCAAAAAATCCCGTGAGCGAGGCTCGGGCGGTAACCGGAACGCGGTCACAAGAGCAGATTCGGCGTTTGATTGCGCAACATGAATAGACAACCAGGAGAGTTGAGATGTCACAACCCATTGTAGAAGTGAGGGACTATACGATTAACGAGGATGATTTCGCTGCCTATTGTGAGTGGGCTGAGACCCTTGCTGCTCCGTGGCTCAAAGAAAACCTCGATCTAGTGGGGTTTTGGCTCGCGACTGATGATCCTGCTGAGGTGACGGGGGTTGACCCCCATGTTTCCAAACACGGGCAGGCAAATGTGCACTGGATGATTCGTTGGGACAGTCGAGAGGCGCGAGAGGAGCGCTGGCAGACTTGGACGAAAGATCCAGGTTGGGAAGCGATCTGGGCAAAGCACCCTAATCCAAGCGCGTATCTGCAAATGAATGTGCGATTTATGACGACCGTCTGAGCACATACTGATGACGGATTCTACGGTCAGATTTGGATTGCTCGGCGCGGCCGCCATCACGCCCCTGGCGATGGTTACGCCCGCTCGGGAGGTTGATGGCGTGAGCCTTGATGTCATTGCTGCAAGGGATACAGCGAGAGCGAAGGAATTTGCCGAAACTCATGGCATCCATCGTGTCAGCGAGCACTATCAAGCGGTGATTGATGATCCTGATATCGATGCTGTTTATATTGCCTTGCCAATTTCGGCACATGCCGAGTGGGCCATCGCAGCGCTGGAAGCAGGAAAGCATGTGCTCTGCGAGAAATCGCTCTGTCAAAACGCAAGGGAAGCAGAACGAATGAAGCGAGCGGCTGAGGCGTCTGGTCGCGTGTTGATGGATGCGTTCCATTATCGCTATCACCCGATGTTTGAGGCGGCAAAGCACTGTGTCGGCTCGGGCGAACTTGGAGCGATCAAGCATATCGACGCACGATTTCATGTGAAGGGTCCTGTCTCACCCCATGACATCCGTAAGATCTACGACCTGGGTGGTGGCGTTACGATGGATATTGGATGTTATCCGCTCAGTTGGCTCAGGCATTTGATGGGAGAGGAACCCGACGTGTTGTCGGTTGAAGCAAAGGAGGATCCGGCTGATGTTGACGTCGCTTTGGCTGCAGACCTGCGGTTTCCCTCTGGGGCAACTGGACGCATCAGTGGAAGAATGGACGAGTGCTCGAGGTTTTGTGCGGCAGTATCAATATCAGGTGAGGCTGGTCAACTCTCGTTGGTTAACCCACTCGTACCGCAACTGGGTCATCGGTACCAATTGCGCAAGGGAGGGGAAGTCATCGATCGAACCTTTGATCAGAAGACTACCTATGCCTGCCAGTTAGAAGCGTTCCTTGCCGCGACACAGGGGAAGGCGTCCAACCTGACTGATGCTGAGGATGGTTTGAAACAAATGCAGTTGATAGACGCGGTATACGCCCGTGGTGGCTTGAGGCTAAGAGGCGAGGGCGAGACTCACATAGGACAAAGCGTATGATTCGGCGCATCGGTGGGGTTTTAATCGCGCGAGATCCAGAGTCTGCGCCCGAGGAATCGAGACAGTTACAACAAGCGGGCTTCGCTGTCCTGCCCGAGGTGCTCGCCCACGACGAGGTGGTGAGCCTCAAAGCTTCAATCCTCGATGTGTTCGAGCGCTATCCGCCTGATCGCAGAGCGCCCAAGCCTGCCCAAGATGAAGCGCATTTCCGGTACGAGTTGCTAAATCGTTCCGAAGCAGCTCGAGCTTGCATCGCCAATCAGCGGGTGCTGAGCGTCATAGAGCCTCTCTTGGGAGAGGATTGCCATATCATCGCTAACACGGCATGGAATAATCCGCCAGCGCCAGGTAGCGAGGGTCAGGCTTGGCACGTTGATGGAGGTCCGCACATTCCATTACCTAAAGGCATGCGCTGGCCAAAGGAACTCCCCCGGCCAGTGTTTGCAATCGGGGTGCACTACCTCTTGAAGGATGTCACGCTAAAAGATGGCCCAACATGGGTGATTCCTGGTAGCCACTGCTCTGGACGGGTTCCGCCCCACAAGCGCCCGTTCGACATGGAATTGACGGACAACGGTGAGGCCCCGGTTCCACTGACCGCGAAGGCTGGCGATGCGCTCCTTTTTGTTTCAGATGTTTGGCACAGGCGCGGCCCGTCTAGCGAATCTGATCAGGGTCGACTCTTTCTTCAGGCACACTACGCAAGGCGAG
>Ga0255767_1002468_pt1 | contig 16026 bp, 14 predicted proteins | sample 071ome_24_FD_179967 | JGI IMG/M metagenome (GOLD analysis project Ga0255767, IMG submission 179967) | Coastal salt marsh microbial communities from the Groves Creek Marsh, Skidaway Island, Georgia - 071402CT metaG (version 2) | ecosystem: Environmental > Aquatic > Marine > Intertidal zone > Salt...
CGATGGTCATGGATCCAAGGGCGCGATCCACTTGCATTAGTCCGCCTTTGGTGACTACGCTCATTTTTAGATCGTCGAGCTGACCCTTGCCGATGAATTCCATATCTTCCACGCCGCTCAGGTTGCGGATCGTGACCTTGCGAATATTGGTCGCTTTGATATTGTCCAGCCTGATGGTCCAGGGCGGCTTGATGCCGGCGGCATCTGTCGCTTGAGCGTTACCCGCAGATCCGGTGGAGCTGGAGGTGATAGTGGATGGTGAAGTGGAGCTTGAGAGATTGACCGCGCTGTTGGTCTCGACTTTTACTTTGGCATAGTCCACCTCAACACCGTCACCTCTCCCCTGCGTGATGTCTACCGTTCGGGACAAAAAGCCCGTCAGCGAGAAAACGACCTCTCCTGAGTCAACCACTAGTGCGAATTGATTGCGCGGCGTTGTGGATTGAAAGCGTAGGCCTTCGACTGAGAATCGACCGGGGATCAACGTCCAGGCGCTATCCCAACTCATCGCGAGCTTTTCGGGCTTGATGTTTGCAAGGGTGTGGGCCGCGCCGGTGAAGATCAATACGTTGCCGATGACCGGATAGGCCAGAAAAATCGCTAGGACGATAATCAGGGCTCGAGATATACGTTTATTCATGAAACGACTATTCCGTCACGTGTACGCCGACTACATTCGTTAAGACAGGTGGATTTGCTACTATCGGCGTGATGCTTTTTGGGGCGAGGAAGCCACCGAATAGCGGTGCGGTCAATAGTAGCAGACGGACAGATGGCGTGATATCACAAGGTCGACGTATGAACAGGGTGCTGTGGGGGCTGGTTATTCTGGCAATGCTTGGCGGATGCGCCTCGTTGCCTCGCCCGATTGACCGCACGGATGAATTTGCGACTCCGGTCAGTGGCGACACCGAGCTTGACCAGACGGTGGCTACGCTCTTGGCGCCGTTTCCTGGCCAAAGTGCAGCCCATTTTCTTGAAGATGGCCTGGACGCTTTCGCTGCCCGATTGGCCGCTGCGGAGCGCGCCAGTCGCACCATTGATGCGCAGTACTATCTTTTTCACGACGACGTTACTGGAAATCTTTACTCCGAGCGGTTGCTCAGCGCGGCCGAGCGCGGGGTACGAGTCAGATTGCTGCTCGATGATATGGGGGCGTACAAGCGTGATCAGCATCTGCTGGTGCTTGCAGCACACCCCAACATCGATGTGCGAATTTTCAACCCCTTCGCCAACCGAAGCTTTCGGGCTTTTGAGTACCTGTACCGTTTTGGCTTTGTAACCCGCCGGATGCATAACAAATCCATGATCGTGGACAACGTGGTGGCAATCACGGGCGGGCGCAATATTGGTGACGATTATTTTGATGCCAGTAATAAATCAAACTTCATTGACATGGACGTTGCGGTCTTTGGCCCGGCGGTGGGTGATATTGCCGATCAATTTGATGCGTATTGGAATAACGCGTTGTCTTACAGCATTGAAACGCTCGCCAAAGATGCGATAAACGACACCGAGCTCTCCAGCGCCTGGCGTGAGTTGCACGAGTATGCCAAAGGTCAGAAAGACAGCGTCTACATTAAGCGTCTGGACCAGGCCCGATTTTTTGAGTATCTGCGCGCCAGGACGCTCCCCATAACTATAGGCCCAGCCGATGTGCTGGTTGATCAGCCCACCAAGGTGATCAGCCCGATCGACGATCTTCGAACCCATCTAGGTCCGGAGTTGTGGCCTTATTTCAGGGCGAGCGAGAGCGAACTGGTCATTCTGAATCCGTACTTTATTCCAGGTGATTCAGGCGTCGAGGTGCTGGCTGACGCCGTGCGTCGCGGCTGCCGGGTTGTGGTGTTGACCAACTCGCTGGCTGCCAACGACGTGGCACCCGTGCATGGCCATTACTCCAAATACCGAAAACCCCTGCTGCGCGCCGGGGTGGAGCTCTATGAACTGCGGGCCGATCGGCCAGCCCAATTGGGGGCTCAAACGACGACTGAGTTACCCGCTGAGCATATGAGCCTGCACGTTAAGACATTTATTTTCGATCGAGAAAAGACTTTTATTGGCTCAATGAATCTTGATCCTCGGTCCGTGTTTCAAAATACCGAGTTGGGCGTAATTGTGGATGACCCCGCTATGGCCAGCAAAATAGCCGATCTGGCACTGGATAGCTTGCCTACCATCTCATACCGGGTAGAAATGGATTCAGACGGGCGCCTGTCCTGGCGCGGACTGGATTACGCCTCGGGCGCTGAGCAGATCTTCACCAAAGAGCCTGGTGCCAGCCTGTGGCTTCGTTTGTTTGCGTTTGTTTCAAGAATTCTGCCGGTGGAGAGTCAGTTGTGAAGACGATGCAGTGTGTGATGTCGGTTAGATGAATCGTTAACAGGAGACCTGTATGGATCTTGGCCTTAAAGGAAAGCGGATTATGGTGGCCGCGGGCAGTCGCGGTCTGGGATATGGAATCGCACATCAAGTGGCTCAAGAGGGCGCACGAGTGTCGATCGCCGCGCCTACGGCACCACGCGTCCACGAAAGCGCAGAAAAACTTCGCACCGAAACCGGAGCAGAAGTCATTTCATCGGTATTCGATGCTCGTGATCCGAACTCGATCCTTCGCTGGCGAGACGATGCGCTCGCTGCGTTTGGCGGTATTGATGGGCTGGTGGTAAATGCCGCAGGACCGCCAGCTGGGAAATTCGACGACTTTAATGATGATGACTGGTACTCCGCCTATGAGCTGACGCTTTTAAGCTCCGTGCGGATGATCAGGGCTGTCCTGCCATCAATGCGTGAAAACGGCGCCGGGTCGATCATTACCGTAACGTCCACTTCGGTGAAAGAGCCTATTGACATCCTGCTGCTCTCAAATGTGATGCGCTCTGGCGTGACCAGTCTGGCGAAAAGCCTTTCCCGGCAACTGGCGCCGGAGGGTATTCGCGTAAACAACCTGGTGCCTGGTGCGATCAACACGGATCGACTGAAGGGCCTTATAAAAACCGAAGCCCAACGCTCGGGAAAGCCTGAGGCAGAATTGTGGTCGGCTCGCGAGGCCACTATTCCGATGGGCCGGGTAGGCGAGGCGGATGAATTCGGCAGAGCCGGTGCGTTTTTGCTGTCTGACGCGTCTTCCTACATTACCGGCCAAACGCTGGTCGTCGATGGCGGCGCCGTAAAAACCGTTTGGTGAGCGCTCCGCGACCTTAGCCAGCCCCGGTTACTTGTGCTCGATTACTTTTCTGCGGTGAGATAGCAGATAAACGCGCTGTCTGCCTCGCCAATTTCGGTTGCGGTGAAGATGCCATTTCCCTCATCCGTTTCGGGATCGGTTCCTTCCCAATGCACTAGCACACGCTTAAAGCCTGCTTCCTTTAAGAGCTCGCGAAGCTCGGGCAGTGTCCAAAGCCGCCAGTGATAACTGAACGCACGCTCGATTTTTGAGCGATCCGGAAATTTAAAGTGAATATGGCAGTTGAATTCGCCGGTGATCGGGTTGTACTTAGCCTGATCCCAGACGTAGGTAAAGTCGCCGTGGTCTGTTTCTTCTTCCATCTCGGTCATGGATTCGGCGCCGCCATAGGCATCCATAAAAAAGACCCCGTCGCTGTTTAAGCAGCTGCGCACCTGCGAGAAGTACGCTTTCATCTGCTCGCGAGTGGAGAAAATCCAATAGCTGAAATTCATCGCCAGTATCGCATCAACGCGAGGCGTTTTTGCCGTGAGGACATCCCCCTGGACGATCTCGACCCGATTCCGTTGATGCGGCTTCAAAGGCTTTATCCGATGGGTTTGACCCCACTCCAGGACTTCAGCATCGAGGTCGACACCCCAGGCGCGATTATCTTTTCGTCGCCGCACCCATTCGCAGCTGGTGTTGGCCGTGCCACAAAAATCTTCGCGTAGCGTCATTGCCTTTCGTCCGCGAAGGTTCTCAAAGGTTTCGTCAACCATATCGATTTCAGCTTCCACACACTGAACTGCCCGCTCGTAAAGCACATGACGGTCTGCCAAAGCGGCCTGCGTCTGGGACGGATCGCGAGCGGCGCGCTGCTTTTTCGTATTTTTCTTTTTGGATGGTTTTTTCTTGGTCATGTGCTTTTCAGAATTTGCGACCGCATCGGTGCAATCATCAGTAGGGTTTGAAAAAGGGCTCTCGAATTACCGAAGCGAGCTGAGCCTACGATGGTATCGTAAACCGCGGCTTAATCGAAGGTGGGTCGATCGTTCTTCGTGCTCTTTTCCGGCATGACCGCATCTGCGACGGCCGAGGCGATAACCGAGAACAAGCGGACCATCGTGTTGGATTCTTCTTCTTCGTTCACCACGACAGGCACGCCGCATTCATCGGCCTCCGAGAGGATAAACGACTGCAGTTCCCATATGGCGGAGATATTGTTCAAGTAATGTTTACCCGGTCGCCGGCGGGCGGTGATTGAGCGCCCCTTGAAAAATCGCCGCAAGGTTTTCTGCCGATCCACCCTCAGAATGACCGGAATCAGTATCGTGTTCGGATCGAGGGCCAGCCTCTTTATGATGGATGGGCGAATATGCACGCCCTCCACGATAATCGAGGCCTGCTCCTTTTGCGCCCTTTCCAAAAGGGCGCGTACGCCTATCTCAACCTCGTTAGCCTGCTGGTCAAAACCTTGTCGGATGCGGTGGGGAAGCTCATCCTCTGAAGGGGACTCGCCAAGCGCCTTCCAGGCATTGAAGCTGGAGTAGTGAAGCTCGGGCGCCTGCTCCGGTGAGCGCAGAGTCCGCAATACCTCCCTAAGCATGTCTGTGGATTGCGTTCGCGTGATGTTGAGTCGAGCGGCCAGTAGCGTGGCGGCGGTGCTTTTACCGACGCCAGAAGCGCCGCCGATCAGGATAATCAGCGTTTTGTGGCCTTGCGCCAGCTGATGCCAGGCCTCGAGGTGACGGGCAAAGTGTGGTCCCGCCTGCTCAAGGACCATCTTGAATGACAGGCGGTGCAAGTCAGTTCGGTCGATGCCACCGGCATAGTCATTGAGCAGACGCTCGTGCATGCGGTGGGCAAGATCTTCGGCAATTTGATGGGGGATGCCGCAGATCTCCAGTCGGTATCTAAAAATGGTTCTTGAGAACCATACGTCCTGACCGTTTTTCTCGCCGTGCTTCTGGTACACCCGCACCCAGGCGGGCTCGGTGCGATCCAGGCGATACCGCTCCTCGGTCCCGGGGCCGAATTCGGAGACCAGGATGCGGGATACCTCATCTCGAAGCGCTTCTGAGGAGACGGTCTCGTTAGCCGAGAGACTCTCGCGAACCCGGCTCGCCACCCCATAGGCCTCTGGAAACGTCAGGCCCACTTTCTGTAGTGAACGAGTCAGGATTCCGCGAAGAAAAGGGGCCGAGTCACCACCCCGAGTCACCACACTCAGGCGAGAGGAACCGGCAGGATCTGGATTCTTCGGTTTGGCTCGCATGATCACATTCTCACAGGGTTTTCGGCGACGCGCGCGGGCGTATCGCCTCCAGAAGCGGGCGATATAATAATCGCTCTGTGTCCGACCGGAGAGGTTTTATGGGAGCCGAAAGCAAAAAATCTGTTCCTCAGCGCTCAATCGACGCTGCCATTGAAGAACTGAAGAGCCGGTTTGGGGAGCACGTGTCGCAAACTGCAGCGGTCCGAGAGCGCTTTGGTAAAGATGAATCGTTCCATCAGAGCGTTCCGCCCGATGCGGTCGTAACGGCGCACAGCACGGAAGACGTGAGTGAGATCGTCAAGATATGCGCCTCTCATAAAGTGCCCGTGATCCCCTACGGAACGGGCACGTCTCTCGAGGGACATGTTGCGGCGCTGCATGGGGGGATCTCAATTAATCTGCAGGAGATGAATCAGATTATTGAGGTTCACGATGACGATCTGGATGTGGTCGTGCAGCCCGGCGTCACCCGAAAACAGCTCAATCGGCATCTTCACGATAGAGGGTTGTTCTTCCCCATTGACCCCGGTGCGGACGCGTCACTGGGTGGAATGACGGCGTGTCGAGCGTCCGGAACCAACGCCGTACGGTACGGCACGATGCGAGAAAACGTGCTCGCGCTGACGGTGGTTCTGGCCGACGGGCGGGTGATCAAGACCTCACGACGGGCCAGAAAATCGGCCGCCGGATACGATTTAACCCGACTCTTCGTCGGATCAGAGGGAACCCTGGGCGTTATCACGGAGATCACGCTAAGGCTCTACGGTATTCCAGAGTCCATAGGCTCTGCGGTATGCACATTCCCGGATCTGGACAGCGCGGTATCCACCGTGATCTCCACGATCCAGTTTGGGGTTCCCATCGCCCGTATTGAACTCATCGACGAAGTTCAGATTGATGCCATCAACCGGTACTCCAAAACCGATCTCGCGATTGCGCCCACGCTTTTCCTGGAATTTCATGGAACCGAGCGGGGAGTCGAGGAGCAGTCCCAAATCGTTCAGGAGTTGGCCGCCGAGGCGGGTGGTAGCGATTTCAAGTGGACCACCAATACCGAGGAGCGAAACCGCCTGTGGCAGGCACGCCATGATGCGGCCTATGCCTGCAAGGCCCTGATGCCCAACGGCGAGATCTGGGCGACGGACGTGTGCGTACCGATTTCACAGCTGGCGGAATGTATTCGCGAGACGCAGCGCGATATCCGTGAGTCCAAATTAATTGCACCGATCGTTGGCCACGTCGGCGACGGCAATTTTCACCTGGTGCTTCTGGTCGATAAAGAAAATCCGGAAGAGACGGCGCGTGCCCAGGCCCTTCATGAGCGAATGGTCATGAGGGCGCTGGCGATGGGCGGCACCTGCACGGGTGAACACGGCATCGGCTATGGCAAGCTCGACTTTCTGATCGCTGAGCATGGCGAGGCGGTCAGTGTCATGCGATCGATCAAGCAGGCATTGGATCCAGACAACATCATGAATCCAGGAAAAATCCTGCGCGCGTAATTTACCGGTCGAGCGCCGTCCCATCGCTTTAGCGGCAACGGTAGCGACTCGCTTTTCGCTCTCATTATGGAACACTGGTCTATTCGTAAACCGGCTGTGCAGTCCCGCGGCGGGGTGGTGGTGTCACAGCATGCCCGCGCCGCCGAGGTCGGCGCCGATGTGCTCGCCAGAGGTGGAAACGCGATAGATGCAGCGGTTGCGAGTGGATTTGCCCTCGGCGCCGTTGAGCCCTGGATGAGCGGAATCGGTGGATGCGGTTTTATGACCGTCTACCTCGCGCGCGAGAAAAAATGCTATTCGGTGGAGTTCGGGGTGCGCGCCAGCGAATTGCTCCGCCCCGAGGACTATCCTTTAAGTCGCGGTTTTGATTCGGATCTGTTTGCCTGGCCGGGTGTGTTGGACAACCGAAACGTTCTCGGTCCGTATTCTGTAGCGGTCCCGGGATATGTTGCGGGCGTCGCCCAGGCTCTTAAGCGCTTTGGAAGCTGGCAATGGGCCGACGTGTTAGCTCCAGCCATTGAGCTGGCGGGGGAGGGATTTACCGCCGATTGGTATTCAAGCCTCAAGATCGCATCGAGCGCGAAAGATCTCGCGTGGTTCGAATCCAGCCGCTCGGTATTTCTCCCGGATGGGCATGTGCCGATGGGGCAGTGGGCAGCGGCGCCGCCCACCGTGCGGATACATGGCCTGGCAGACACCCTGCAACAGCTTTCGGATCAAGGTCCTGCAGGCTTTTATCGCGGTGAGCTGTCAAAAAGAATCCTTGATGACTGTCAATCCGTCGGAATCAAAATAACCTCTGACGATCTGGCTTCCTATGAAGCGGTAACCCACGAACTTGAGGCCGCGCCTTTTCGGGATCGACAGGTTTTTGCTCCCAGCGGCCTTTGCGCTGGTCCCACCCTGATTCAGGCGCTTGCGCACCTTGAAGCGGTCACCGATGCGGGTCCGGTTTCGCCGGCGGGCGATTACTACACGGCCATCGGCCAGAGTCTCGAGCGCTCTTATGCTCACAGGTTAGCGCGTATGGGGCACAGTCCGGATGGCAACGCCTCCGCATCGACTACCCATCTCAATGTAGTCGATCGGCACGGTAATGTCGTTGCGCTGACGCAAACACTCCTTTCTATTTTTGGCTCTAAACTGATGCTCCCCCATACGGGCGTGCTCATGAATAACGGCATCATGTGGTTTGACCCCGAGCCGGGCAGACCCAACTCGTTAATGCCTAATCAACAGCCCCTGAGCAATATGTGTCCGGCCATTACGGTTTCTCCGAGCGGATCCGTGGCGGCGATTGGCGCGTCGGGTGGCCGGCGAATTGTCTCTTCGGTGATGCAGTTGATTTCGTTTATGACCGATTTCGGCATGGACCCTGAGTCGGCGATGCATCAGCCACGTATTGATGTAAGCGGCTCGGGCCAGCTTCTTATGGATGCAGCGCTTGAGGAAAATATTCAGGCAGCCCTTCGCGATTCTTTTCAAGATGTCTCTGTGGCGCCGCATCAGGTGTTTCCCAGCATGTTCAGCTGTCCGTCCATTGCCCTTTGGGATTCTGAGCGACAGGCGTCCGTCGGATCCGCATTTGTGACCTCTCCGGCCGCGGCCGCGGTCGCCGAGCGTGCTCGATGATCGTCAAGGGTCGCCCGGGATTTGCCATGGTGTCGTCAGACAGCCCTCAGGTTCGTTATTGCCCGGGGTTTCTTGACTTGAACGAGGCCTCGTCTCTTTTTGAGACGCTAAACAAAACGATTCAATGGCATCAGCCGCGACTTTTTATTTACGGTCGCTGGGTCGATTCACCGCGGCTCGCCGCCTGGTATGGAGATCCCGGAAAAACCTATCGATACTCAGGCCTTGTTAACGAGCCGTTGCCCTGGACGGCCGAGCTTTCTGCGGTGCGGAAAAATCTTGAGCGTTATTGCGGTACGGTCTTTAACAGCGTGCTGCTCAATCTTTATCGGGACGGCGAGGACAGTATGGGATGGCACAGTGATGATGAGCCTGAGCTCGGAGTCGATCCGGTAATTGCCTCACTCAGCCTTGGCGGCAGTCGGCGGTTTTTATTCAAGCATCGGCGACATAAACCCACGTCGACCCATGCGTTTACCCTGGAACACGGCTCGCTTCTGGTGATGCGCGAAGGCGTTCAGCGCGATTGGCGGCACAGCGTACCCAAGACCCGTCGCCCGGTTTCGGCACGTATCAATCTCACTTTCCGCCAGGTGATCGGCAACGGATCGCCCGATCCTGCACGATCCAGATGACTCAAGGATACCGTGGTGTCACAGACGGAATTTGACTTGAGCTCGTCAACAGCGAGCCAGCGCTATCAGCCGCTTGCCGAGCGCATGCGCCCGCATACGCTCGATGAGGTGATGGGGCAGGGTCATCTGATCGGCCCGGGCACAGGCCTTCGAGAGGCGCTTGATGCCGGACGCATCCACTCGATGATTCTTTGGGGACCCCCTGGCACGGGCAAAACAACGCTCGCGCGGATGGTGGCGCGCTACTGCGATGCCGAGTTTGAAGTGCTCTCGGCCGTCACGTCGGGCATCAAGGAGGTCCGTGAGGTGGTCTCTAGAGCCCAATCTAGTCCATCTCCTTTGGTGCTTTTTGTGGACGAAGTGCATCGCTTCAACAAGGCGCAGCAGGATGGATTTCTTCCGCATGTGGAAGACGGCACGCTGATCCTGATTGGCGCGACGACTGAAAATCCGTCGTTTGAGCTGAATAACGCCTTGCTCTCAAGACTGCGTGTTTATGTATTAAAAGTGTTGACGCCCGAAGATCTTGGCTCTTTGCTGGAGCGGGCGCTTCAGGATGAAGAGCGGGGACTGGGTCGAACGCCCCTACGCCTGTCGGATCATGCAAAAGAGGCGCTTATTAACGCGGCAGATGGTGACGCGCGGCGCCTTTTGAACCTACTCGAAATCGCCTCGCAGTTTGCCAAACCGTCAGATACCGGTCTGGAACTGCTGGACAGTACGGTGCCTGATGTGATCGGGGCTCCCGTGAGGCGTTTTGATAACCAGGGGGATATTTTTTACGATCAGATCTCGGCACTGCATAAATCCGTTCGGGGGACTGACCCCGACGCCGCGCTGTATTGGTTCTGCCGGATGATCGACGGCGGGTGTGATCCCCGTTATATCGCCAGACGGGTGCTTCGGATGGCCAGTGAGGACATCGGCAATGCAGACCCGCGAGGTCTCACCGTGGCGTTGGACGCCGCCCAGACCTATGAGCGCCTGGGCTCGCCCGAGGGGGAGCTCGCGCTGGCTCAAGCGGTGGTCTATCTGGCCTGCGCGCCCAAAAGCAACGCGGTTTACGTGGGGTTCAAAGCCGCTCTATCGGCCGCGAAAGACACGGGATCGCAGGAGGTCCCGATACACCTGCGTAATGCGCCTACCCGCCTGGCGAAAGACCTGGGTCATGGAAAAGGTTATCGCTATGCGCATGATGAGCCTGAAGCCTACGCTCAGGGCGAATCCTACCTGCCGGATGCGCTTGCCCGTGAGCGTTTTTATCATCCTGTTGAGCGAGGGCTTGAGATCAAGATTCGCGAAAAACTGTTGAGGTTACGCGGCGAGAGCAAACCGTCCTCCAATGGATGAGCGCGCGCAGGTTGTAAAAGCGCTTCGCCCGGGCCTCGTGTGCTCGCTTGCGGAGATTGCCGCCGCCTGCCAGCTGGAGGAGCGGGAGGTCCTGGATGCCCTCGATGGGTTGCGTGCCGACGGCGTGCCGATTGACGCGGTTGAGCAAAACGCTTTTTGCCTTACCGAGACGCGCTCGCCGATGGATAGGAGTCGCCTCGAAGCCGCACTTGAGCGGCTCGAATTTTTATCCCTGGGACGGTTTGAATTACTTGATACCGTTGATTCCACGAGCAGTTGGCTGGACCGTACAGCGCGTGCCGGTGAGAACATCCATCGCCTTGCCTGCATCACGGACTTTCAAAGCGCCGGACGAGGCCGGCGCGGACGCCAATGGCACGGTGCGCCTTACTGTCATGCGATGCTGTCCATGGGTTGGGAATTTAAATGCGCCGTTGACCTGCTGTCGGGCTTGAGTCTGTCCCTGGGTGTGGTCATCGCACATCAGGTTCGAGCGTTGACCGGCGTGCGGGTGGGCCTTAAGTGGCCGAACGATCTCTGGTGTCGCAACCGAAAGCTGGGCGGCATTTTGGTGGAGAGCTATCCCGGCGGGCGGGATCTCACTCGGGTGATTGTAGGGATTGGTCTTAATCTCAGCGAGCCTGGCCTGAATGCGCTGTCGCCTGATTATCCGGTAACCGATCTTGCCTCCGAGAGTGATACCGCGCTGCCCCCGAGAGAAGACATCGTGGCGACCCTATTGGCCGGTCTCTCGCGGCGGCTCGACTCGTTTCCCGAGGAAGGATTCTTTGTTGACCAGGCGCAGTTCAACGCACTGGATGTTTTTCTTGGCAAGGAAATAACCGTGTCTTCTTCGACCGACGAGCGTCTGGCGACGGGAGGCGGGGCAGATGAAAGCGGTGGGTATCGGCTCTTGGTCGCCGGCCATGAAGAAATCATCAGCGCCGGTGAATTAGGACTCTCGCTGCGAGATAATGCGGGTTCTCGAGCTTAAGCCGAAAAAAGAACATGACGCAGAAAACGTCAACGTTACTGGTGGATATGGGCAACAGCCGCATCAAGTGGGCGAGTCTGGTTGGCTCTGACAGACGCGTCGGCGAGCCGTTTGCCAATCGGGGTGCCGACACGGATTTTGCGACGCTTGAGGCTATACCCCGGCCCCAGCACATTGCAATTGCCAACAGCGCAGGAGAGGCCTGCGCGTCGATATTCGCTACCTGGTGTGCTCGCGTGTGGTCGATGACGCCACGTTTTTTGCGCGCACAGGAAAATCAAGGCAGCCTGCAAAATGGCTACACCCATCCCGAAGCGCTTGGCGTCGATCGCTGGCTGGCGATGCTCGCTGCACGTCAGACGGTGACGGGCGCGTTCGCCGTGGTCGATTGCGGTACCGCTATTACCGTTGACGCGGTGGGGTCGGATGGCCATTTTCTGGGCGGGGTCATTTGCGCAGGCCCGGCGAGTACCTTGCGAGCGTTGACAGATGCCGTCGAACATTTGCAGGCAGGTCAAATCGACTACCAAGGGGTGCTGAATGTTACTACCGCAAGCGCGCTTACCTCGGGCGCCTTGATTTTTTCCTGTGGGGGGATTGAACGAGTGCTGTCCGAATTTGAAGCAGCGCTTGGCAAAGAGATGCGAGTACTGATCACCGGCGGCGACAGTGAGCCGATTGCTGGTCTTATCCGTCGGCCGGTTGAGCAACGACCACATCTCGTACTCGAAGGCATACAATGGGTCGTTGAACAGAGACTTTAATGCGATTTTTATTCTTTCTCTTTGTGGCGGCGAATGTCGGACTTTATGTGTGGGCGACGCAGGCGAGCCCCAGAGCCGGATCTGGCCTGCCGGTAGCTCAGTCCGGGCATAATCTTTCTCAGATGGCGTTGGACTCGGAGCAGTACAGCGCCCAAGGCAAACCAAAAGACTGTTTGCGAATCGGCCCGTTCTCAACTCAGCAGACGCTGGCCGGCGGGCGGCGAATTCTCGTGAATAACGGCTACGGCCTTGCGCAGCAGCGAACGACGGCCCGTGAAGCCCATGCGTACCAGGTATTGGCGGGCCCGTTTTTATCTGATATCGCTCGTGACAATGCCCGGATAAAACTGGAAGACCATGATATGCGCTCAGCGGACGTGTCCCGCGGCGATCAGAAATTTCTCCTTCTGAGCGAATTTTCGGTTGAGGCTGACGCCGCCTCTTACAGTGCCGGAATAAATGCGCTCGCCCTAGACACCATTACGCAGAAGCAGGTTCGCAATCTTGGGCCGTTACATTGGCTGGACGTGCCGGATGTGGTAACAGAAGAAAGACGCCAGCAGCTAAGAGCGCTGGAGTGGGGCGACGCCATAACGCGTCTTACCCCCATTCCGTGTCCTGCCGCTGGCTAGATCACTGGCTAAATCAATGGGTGAGCCGAATCCTGGCGAACACCGTAAAATACACCGGTCTCGTTTAAGCCCGCATAGCTCAGTTGGCAGAGCAGCTGATTTGTAATCAGCAGGTCGTTGGTTCGAATCCGACTGCGGGCTCCAAGCTTTTTAAAACGATGAGCTCATCCACAACACTGTCGCGCGGTCCAGGCAGCAACTTTTGGTTGATTCCAGAGACTATTATCCTCCTGATAATACCCATCGTTTATCCTGCGATCCCCAACATTACCGGTCACGGTTCCAGATAGAACTCTTGTTGTTGGGGGGCTCTCCGATGTGCTCGACAGAATGTTGAAGTAGCCCTGGTCATTTATCGTGCCTTGCATCAATCGAGTCTGGACATTTGCCGTGACGATCCCCTCGGCAGAAATAACAACCAGGCCGGCAGCAAACCCATCAATATTTTGCTGGAAGACCATCTGATAGTCCCCCGCGTAGGATGCAATCAATTCCACGGAATCCGGCGTGGGAGGAGTACTGGTACCCGGGGGCTGCGTCGCCCCAGCACTGGTGGTTGGCGATGCCGGAGTCGCTCCGGAGTCGGAGGAACTACCGCTGCAACCTATCGACAAACCGATAGTTGCAGAAACAAAAGAAATCACCGCAAGTCTTGTGAGGAATGTGGTCATCCAATTACGCTCCGTCGTTTTAAAGGCGCGTCGATTTTAGGTCTTCCAGGCATGCGTCGTATTGGGTTCTGAATACGGATGAGGTGCGCGCGACACTCATCTTCTCCGTTTTTTGGGATGTTTTTCTACGTTGACCTGCTCACAAGAATACACAAAAATAAAGCACAGAGGGAATTGCTGAACACTAGACAAGAGAAGACATCATGACAGCTGTGCTCAAGACGCCCATTAAGACGCCAATGTTGTTAATTTTTCTTTCTGCGCTGCTCTTTTTAACTGGTTGTGGCGGCAGCAGTGAAAGCGGCACAACGACTGCCTCCAGTCCGCCGCCAGCTGGTGCTTCAACCACCGATCCCAATTCCCCAGACCCGGTCGCTTCTTCGACAACAAACCCGGATCTTCCACCCGATCCGATTCCTATTCCAACAGAAGCGGAGATGATCGCGGGCTATTCCGCGGTCTACAAGGTTATCTTTGATAGTCGTTTTGATGATAAGTTCTTACACGTGTGCCCCGACGGAAGCGCAAGTATGATCGTAGACGCCAACAAGACGCTTATTGGAAACGTAACTAGTATCGGATCTCTATCACTGAGTCATCGGTTGGGAACATCCGCAACGGTAATGACAGGACGCCTGACCGGAGCTCCGGGCAGTTATAAAGTTGAAGATGGTATTTACACCGTCACCGATCCGGTACTTCCTTCAGGAGGCTATACGGTAAATTGGACCGCCGAGAAGTCCAGAGATTTCGTCCCCGGGTGTTAACCCAGTTTCCACCAAGGGCGAGCCAAGCGCGTTGCCGGATTTTTTTCAAAAACAAAGTCCAAAGAGAGTCCACAGTTCGGAAATAGGCCTTAAAAACCTGCTAATTAGGACATCAAACTTCTGCGTCCTGAATCTGCTCGTCTACCCAGGCCCAGAATAGTCGATAGCCCACGGCAAGAATCACCGAGCCCAAAAAGAGCCCAATTAAGCCCATCCCCACCATGCCGCCAAGGGCGCCGATGAGGATCACCGGCATCGGCACATCGACCCCGCGCCCCAAAAGCATGGGCTTGAGAATGTTATCCGCGAGGCCCGCCACCATCAGGTAGACAGTGAAAACCCCATTCATCACGGTCGAACCGTCTCCAGATAGCCATATCCAGGCGAGCACCGGAAGAATGATCAGCAGCGCAGGCAGCTGCATGATGCCAAGAAGCAAAGCAACAACGGCTATCAGTGCCGCGCCGGGAACGCTCGCCCATAAAAAGCCGATGCCGAGCAGGATCGCCTGAATCGCGGCAACGCCAATCACGCCGGTTGCCACAGAGCGCATCGTGGCCACCGACAACGACTGCAGCTGCGCACCTTTGCTGCTGCCGGCCAAGGCTGTGGCAATGCGGCCAACTGCTTTTTGTCCCGACTCGCCGTACACCATCATGACCCCCGCAATGATGAGAGCGCCAAGAAAAATGGTCGTTGTTGATAACACGCTTGCGGTTCCTGCGAGCGCACCCTTGGCCACCGCCATGATCTGATCGCCGTGGCCAACCAGTAAGGTTTTAAGATTGGTAGAGGCGGTTTGCCATAGATCGTACAACCGCTCGCCGATAACGGGCCACGTTTTTACCGATTCTGCGGGTGCTGAGATAAACGGCGTGCCGTCTTGCCATTGGCTGATTAAATAGCTTGCCTGCTCCACAAACGATATTCCGAGCAGCACGAGAGGTACGCCCAGTAAGAGCAGACCAGCAAGAACAATCAGCGCTGCGGCGAAAGAGTGGCTGCATCCAAACGCTCCCTGAAGCTTCAGGTGAAGCGGGTAAAGGGTAACGGCCAGAATCAGCGCCCAGAGCATGATCGATGCAAACGGCCAGAAAATCTTCGCGCAGACCCACACGATACCGAGCGCCAAAACAAGCCTTAGGATGCCCTGGGTCAACTCGTGAGCGATACGATCTCTCGCTGGATTGGGTTGATCACCCATAGTCACTCCTCTTTATTTCGATGACGACGTTTATCCCCGCCATCAGGTGCGTAAGAAAACAGGTCGAAAGTGACGTCCTGCGCTTAGGCTACAGTTTAACGGCGCCAGTGAACGGGGGTCTTCTTCGGATATGATGCAGTCCGTCTCCCCGGCTGAAATATGGGTTTTGCGTGTTTTTGGGCGCAGGCAGAAAGGCGACCGATCGCCTTCGGCGGTGATCCCTTGTGGTGCTGAGCCATTAATTGAGATCCCGTGGAAACCGCTCCTCCCACTGCTTGACGTAAATACGCTCTTCGTCTTCAAAGGCTTCCAACGAGGCGCGAAATAAAAATTCTGTGGGTGTAGACGCTAAAGAAGAATTCGTCTCGGTGCGGGTGCGCACGCTCATCTGCTGTTGATTGCAGCGCGTGCTCCAGTGGACGCTTGCTTTA
>Ga0255767_1002476_pt1 | contig 15985 bp, 12 predicted proteins | sample 071ome_24_FD_179967 | JGI IMG/M metagenome (GOLD analysis project Ga0255767, IMG submission 179967) | Coastal salt marsh microbial communities from the Groves Creek Marsh, Skidaway Island, Georgia - 071402CT metaG (version 2) | ecosystem: Environmental > Aquatic > Marine > Intertidal zone > Salt...
ACCCTGAGGGTGTTGCAGAGGAATTTGAGGCGCTTCGAGCGGACCATGCGAGCCTCGAGGAAGGGTCAGATGAATACTCCCATGTCTTGATCGGTTACCGCAGCAAATATGTGCTGAATTCCTTTGGGCTTAATTTGCCGGCCATTAGGGCGAAGCAAGGCACGACCAACCCTGCATTGATTCATCCCAATGATCTTGCAGAGTTAGGTATTGACGATGACAGTGAGGTGGTCGTTGAGTCCGCATTTGGTGCGATACCGGCTGTTGTTAGAGCGACGGATCGAATCAAACGCGGCGTGATTGCCATGCATCACAGTTGGGGCGCTGCACCTGACCGGAACGCATCGGTGAGAGAGGTGGGCTCGAATACCAACCTCCTGGTGAGTAGTGAGACCCAGTTGCAAGCGTTTACCGGAATGCCCAAAGCGAGCGGAATTCCTGTGAGGATCAGACCGTAGGAGTGCAGGCAGTTAGTCGGCACCAGGCGCCGGATAGTGTGCATCAAAGCCCTTGCAGTTAGTGTAAGAGCTTGGTTAAGTCTAAATGGGCGAAGAGTAAAGTGCTGATCATCGAAAGTTCAGACGAAGGGAAAGTAAGAATAAAAACATATAAAACAATAATTTGTAGAAGTAATCTATAACTAATCGAGAAATATTGTTGCCTAAGATGTTCAGGCAAGCTACACAGAATAGGGAAGCGGGTGATCTAGAGGGCTCGCACTATCGTCGGCTTCTGGGGACCCAAAAAGGATCGAGAGGTCCAGTCGAATCCAAAGGCCCAGGCAAATTTAGAGGTCCAGTCGGATCGAAACGCCTAGGTGTGTCAAAAAGTATGGATCATCAAGGTCTGGGTGGATTGATTGGGCCTGGCTAGCTACAAGGACACAAATGCCGGCAGTATTGAGTTAGCGAAAACAGATCGAAGCTAGGGCTGATAGCGGACACAAACAGAACAGAAACAGAATAGAAACCGAATCAAAACCGAATAGAGACAAAATAGAAACCGAATAGAAGGTTACAAGGAGGCGATAATGGCGTTTGATACGTTGATTCAGGGTGGCGAGGTCGTTGATGGAACTGGGGCTGCTGCCCGAAAAGCAGATGTAGGCATTGTTGATGGGAAGATTGCGGCCATCGGTGATCTAGCAGGATCTGAAACGGCGAAGACCATCGATGCGACTGGCCAGATCGTCACGCCAGGCTTCGTGGATCTACATACCCACCTTGATGCACAAATTGGCTGGGATCCAGAGCTGACTTCCAGCTCCTATCACGGAGTAACCACCGCGCTCATCGGCAATTGCGGTGTTGGGTTTGCGCCCGTTTCCGAGGAAAACCGCGCTTACATGGCCAAACTCATGGAGTCGGTGGAGGACATTGCCGCTGAAGCGATTTTAGATGGTCTGCCTTGGGATTGGACCAGCTACGGCGGTTATCTTGATTCCATTCAAGCCATGAAGCCCGCGCTCAATATTGTGGGGTTGGCCGGGCACTCATCCATTCGATTTGAGGCCATGGGCGACAAGTCGATGGACGAAGGTGTGCAGGCCGATGACCGAGAGCTCGCTCATATCGTTAAGCTCGTTGAAGAGTCGGTCGCCGAGGGTGCGGTTGGCTTTTCAACTTCTCGCTTCCTGCCTCATACGGTACCCGATGGTCGTTGTACCCCTGGCACTTGGGCAGACCTTAGGGAAACCCGAGCCATTCAAGAGGCCGTGATTCGCGCGGGTGGAGCGGGCGCCATTTTCCAATCTGCGAACGACTTTCAAACCCGCTACGACACTGAAATCGAAATGTTTGAGCAGGGCGCAGATTTAGGGTGTCAGATCATCTTCTCTGGCGGTGCGGGTCCCCAAGGCGACGGCGGAGTCAGTCGCTGGGCCGACTTCTTCGCTAAGCAAGATGCTAAAGGCAGGCGGGTAGCAGGCATCTGTCATACCCGGCCAAGCGGGGCATTCTTTGGGCTCGCGCAGTTATCGCCGTTCACGAAGGAATCGAAGGCATGGCGAGACTTGATGGCGTTGCCAACCATTGGTGCGCGGGTTGAGGCCATGAGCCAGCCCGAGATGCGACAAACCCTGATCGATGAGGGTATCGCCGCTGGTAGTATGAAGCAGCTCGCACCGATGCTGCATCCATTCGGTGTAGACGCAAGGCCGAACCTTGATTTTGAGCGCAAGGCGAGCTTGCAGCAGTTAGCCGATGAGGCTGGCGCAGACCCTGTTGAGATCTATGTGGATCGCTTGATCGCATCTGAAGGCCGCGAATTCTTCAACTTCTGGATGTTTGGCGGAGCGCTTGAGAATCAGTGGGAATACATGCGACTGCCCAACATCGTGCCGATGCTTGGAGATGCTGGCGCCCACGTTGGGTTTTTCACGGATACCGATTCCCCGACTATTTTGCTCAGTGAACTAACGCGCAAACACGGTGTGTATACGCTGGAGGACGCCATTCACAGGATTACTCAAAAATCCGCAGACATTCTGGGGTTGAAGGATCGCGGTGTTCTGCGGGAAGGCATGATGGCCGACATTAACGTCATTGATTATGAGAACCTTTGTTCACAGCAGCCCGAATATGTGAATGACTTCCCCCACGGCGGCGGTCGCTTCGTCGTGAAGAGTCAGGGGTATACTGCAACCTTGGTCGCAGGCAATGTCGTGGTCGAGAATTGCCAGCATACGGGTGTTCGACCGGGTCAGGTGATTCGGGAGTTCGTACGCGGCTAGCGAGTTGGCTGAAGCGTTGAAGCAGTTTTAGCAGGAGATGCTCGATGCATCCGTGTGAGTGGTGGGAGAAACTCAGCCCGAGCGTCGACCTGCAGGACACTCGGTTGTATTTCGAACCTGCCGCTCATGATCCTGCTTCCGCGCCCTTGCTTGTGCTTATCCATGGTGCGACGGTTCCCGCCTGGGAGTTCTCGTTGTTGGTCCCAAAACTGGTGGATCGGGGTTGGAACTGCCTCTCGTTCGATCTAATCGGGCACGGCGAGTCAAGTATGGCCTCAGGCCCTTACGATCACGGAGCTTTCCTCGAGCAAGTATCAAGAGTGCTTGATGCTTTGCCGGTGAAGGAGTTCTACATCCTGGGCCACTCACTGGGAGGTATGCTGGCTGCGAGTTGGGCATCACAGCAGCGAGGACGATTACTAGGGCTCGCTTTGGCCGCGCCATTGGTTGATTTTGATCAGGGGCGAACAGCACGGCAGCTCTTAAAGCTACCGCTAATCGGCAACGTGCTCGTATACGCCGTCTTGCTCCCCTCTCTGATCATCCGGCGGATGTGGCGATACCGGACATTCGATCGTGGTCAATTTGGCTGGTGGTTCGCGCAGCAAGCATTGAAGCCCGGATTCGGACAGGCCTTAAAAAACCTGCTGACCTCGGGCGTTCTGGATGATCAGTTGCACCGCTACGAAGGGTTAGCCAAAGAGGTCTCGAAAATAATAGTACTAAGAGGCAGCGAAGATGAGGTGTTTGCGTTAGGTCATAAGCAGAGGCTAACCGATGTTTTGCGTGAGGCGCTTCAGGTTGAGGTGCCCAATACCGGACACTCGCTTCACCTATCTGAACCGGCCTTCGTTGCGAAAAGTTTAGATCAGTTGCTATTGACGTAGCGCGAGAAGGGCGTAGGGTTAGCGCCATGCAGATTCTCGCAGGATGTCTCTGAGTGATGAGACGATTGAACTTCCGCGCGATCCTTATTCACTGTTATGCAAGATCGGGGGTGGCGGGGTAGTTCTAAGCATGCGAGACTCTTTGATTGGTTTTTTAGTGCACCTTTGATAGAGGATTGCTGATGTTTACGGCCGTTCACCACATCTCACTCAATTGCGCGGATGCTGAACGCGATCGAGAATTTTACGTCTCGGTCTTGGGATTTGAGGAGATGCCGAGGCCTGATCTCGGTTTCAAAGGGGCTTGGCTCAGGATCGGTGCGCAAGAGTTACATCTTTTAGAGGTTCCAGCCTTTGAGGCGCCCAAAGGACAGCACTTCGCGTTCCAGGTGGCAGACATTGATGCAGCTCGCACGCACCTGATGGCTGCGGGGGTGAAGGTTTCAGACCTCCGGGAAATGACCGGCGTCTGCAGGCAGTGCTTTTTCAATGATCCGTCCGGGAATCTTTTGGAACTCAACCAGCCGATCGCTCAATAAGTGGCAGAGCGTCGACCCCTCAGCCCCTTCTCGAGTGCGGACCAAACAGCTAGATATTGGTGTATTTGGGCATCCGAGAGGTGACTTTCTTCACGTAATTGCGCGTTTCTTCTCGGTTATGCCTGTTAGTCAGAAACCAGTAGAACTCTTCTGGCGTCATTTTATTGACTCGATCTACTGCACGCTGTTTGTTGCCTGCCGGATCCAAACTCTTCCACAGGTTCCCCGCGCCCCCGTTGTAGCTCGAAATCATGGCGTATTCGAGTTTAAGCGGGTGGTAGATACCCCTAAGGTAGCGGTCAGCCAGAATCGCTAAGTATCCGGTGCCGACTTCTATATTGTTTTGCGGGTTATAGAGATAAGCCGATGTCGGTGTGTGTTTGTAGCCCGCAATGAGTGAAAAATAGTCTCGGCCAGCGGTATTGGCTTTGATCTGCATCAACCCAAGGGCGTTGGAGCGTGACCTTGCCATAGGGTTGAAAGAACTCTCTGTTTCCATAATGGCCATGATGAGAGATGACCTAATCCGATGTTTGGTGCTCGCCGCTCGAACCCACTGTTCGTATTTGTTGCCTGCGACGCTCTTGTGCTGGCGAATCATAGGGATCCGGACGGTGAAGTCGCCCCGTTGACTCAGCGCGGTGTCAAAGAGGTGAAAGGCGAAGGCTTCGGCCTTTTGCTGAGTATCGATAGGCTGGCCGTTATGGTCGTGTACCTGGCCATAGAGGAAGGGTTTCCCGCTTTTTCCCTGGAGGCCCAAATCGTTGGCAGTACCTGCGTCGATCACGCCAGGGTCGATCTGCGTGAGGAGGACGTCCTGGATGTCTTTTAGCAGGAGGCCGATGGATGGGGCGGATACGACGATTAGGCCCCGGTCAAAGTCGATCAGTACGCGTTCGGTTTGGGAACTGCGAAACGCATAGACAGAGGGAATGAGGGACCCGCGTTGATCGGATGCCCCCGCGTATTCCTCAAGCAGCAGGCGCACATCATCAGGGTAATCTCGATAGTCGGCGGCGATGCCTGGCAGCACTGGAATGAGCATCAAGCCGAGGAATGCGAGTCGCCTTGCCCACGCCCCAGGCCAGGAGCTTTCTCGTGCAGCCGAGTTCAGCCGCGGTGTTCCGCTTCGGCCTGTCAGCGTTCTCAATCCGCAAACGAGACCAATAGGCAAGTTTCTCTCGACTGGCTGTGGCTTACTCATGGGGATGAGCTTACCAATTTATTGATGACTGTCCGATGAGCGGGGTTGCCAATGAGTCGATTGGCCTTGAGCTGATGATCTCGCGAACGGAATTACCGAATTCCGATTTATCGAGGAACCTGTACGTCGATGGAGCGATGAAGCGCTTTGCCCATGAGCTCATGAATGATGATCAATGCGAGCAGGGCTTTCTTCAATTGATTGTTATTGAGCGCTTTTGGACGCATGGCGACACCTTTTTTTCATTGGGTGATTCTTCCATTACACGTTCAAATTAGCGCATTTCGTATCGTTACATGCTAATTCCTACCATTTTGTGGAATTTTGGATGGGAATCGGCTTGAATGTTGACAAGCATCTAACAAGGACGTTCTTTTGACTCGGCCTATTTCAACCGATTGCTTCCGACTTTTTCTTCTCTTTGTGATCACTATGCTGGCCTCATTCGGGGCGAATGCAGACCGTGTCATGGTCAGTGGCCTCAAAGGCGAAGTGAACAATGGCAGCGTTGATCAAGTCATTGAAGATCTTGAGAACGCGGAGGCGACTTCAAGCCATCTGTTCGTTCTGAAAATCGACACGCCTGGGGGCTATATCGAGCCGACCCGTCGGCTAGTTCAGGCAATCCTGGATTCTCCAGTGCCTGTGGTGGGCTATGTTGCACCCGCTGGTGCAAGAGCCGGCAGCGCGGGAACCTTTATCTTGAGCGCTTGTCACATCGCAGCCATGTCACCGGCGACCAACGTTGGCTCCGCTAAGCCCATTATGTTGACCTTTGGCGACCCAGATCCTGATCTGAAAGATAAGCTTATCAATGATGCCGCCGCCCAAATGCGCTCGCTGGCCCAATTGCGTGACCGCAACGCGGAGTGGCTCGAATCGGCAGTCGTGGATTCGAAAAACATCACCGCCGATGAGGCATTGGAATTAGGGGTTATCGACCTGATTGCGCCCAACCAATCTGAGCTGCTTAAACGATTAGATGGCCGTACCGTCGAGTTGGCGGGTGATTCCATCACGTTAGACCTTGGTGAAGTCGAGACTGTTGAGGGCGAGGCAGGGGCAGGCCAACCTGAATTCTTGTGGTGGGTCTATGCAGGCATTGGCTTGCTGATATTTGAGATTATTGCCCCTGGCTTTATTGCCATGTTCTTTGGAGCGGGCGCGCTGATTACAGCGCTCGCCATTTACCTCGGTTTCCCGACGGCAGAGGGGTATCAATTTGGGCTCTTCACCGCGCTGTCGTTGGTATTGCTATTTGCCTTTAGGTGGCGATTCAAAAAGACCTTTACCGGCGATTCAACAGCAGAGCAGGGCTCGTCTGAGCTTGAGGAAGGAATGGTCGGTCAGCGAGTGGATTTTGTCTCTGGGTTTGATGAATCGAGCAAAGGTCGAGGGGTTGTTGAGTTCAGAGGTTCCAATTGGCAAGCGAGGGGTAATTTCGATGTGATCGAACCTGGTCAATCCCTCGTGATTTGCGGTGTGAACAGTAATGTACTTGAAGTGGAGGTGAAGTAATGGAGTGGTTGACTTGGGCGGTAATTGCAGTCTTTGTTGGATGGGTATTTTTCCAAACGGTGCGGGTGGTTCCCCAGCGGGAAGTGTTCGTGGTGGAGCGGTTGGGCAAGTTCTACAAGTCGCTAGAGGCAGGGTTCCACATCCTGATTCCCTTTATCGATAAGGTGTCCTACAAGCACACGCTGAAAGAACAGACCATCGATGTTCCCTCTCAGAGTTGTATCACGGCAGACAACATCGCGGTAGAAATCGACGGCATTTTGTACCTGCAGGTTCAGGATGCACAGGCTGCGAGCTACGGTATTCAGGATTACAGATACGCTACTTCTCAGCTTGCGCAAACGACACTGCGTTCAGAGATTGGTCGAATCGAACTCGATAGAACGTTCGAAGAGCGAGACACGATTAACGCGCAGGTCGTGCAAGCAGTCGATAAAGCGTCAAATCCTTGGGGCGTCAAAGTGCTTCGCTACGAAATTAAAGATATTAATCCTCCTACAACGGTTCGAGATGCACTCGAGAAGCAAATGCGAGCGGAGCGGGAGCGTCGCGCGGTAGTCGCAGAGTCCGAGGGTGATCGACAGGCCCGAATCAACGTGTCAGAAGGTGAGCGACAAGAAATCGTCAACCTCTCTGAGGCGCAAAAGCTCAAGCAGGTCAACGAAGCGGAAGGTAAAGCGAGAGAAATTGAGTTGCTTGCGGCCGCAACTGCCGAAGGTATTCGGACAATCGCCGGCGCCATTAACGAGCGCGGCGGAATGGAAGCAGTGAACCTGCGTGTTGCCGAGCAGTACGTCGAGCAGTTCGGTAAGCTTGCTAAAGAGACGAATACGCTCATCTTGCCCCAAGAAGTGGGGAACATCGGCGGCTTCGTGGCTACTGTGACGTCGGCTATGCAAGCGGTTAATAATGGCGGCGAGAATAAGGGCCCTGAGACTAAAGTCCCGGTTGAATGAGGCAGTCAGGCGCTGTGAACGTCGGGTGCCGCGCTGCCCGCACATGACTCGGCGCCCGCGCTAGTGACATGGATTGATGCTTAAGCGTTTCGCTAAGGGGCGGATTCTGCGTTAACTGCGCGCGCGTCGGTTCGGCCATCACGCTCCTTTACCCTATATCGGTTCGCCTACGAGACTGATGGGGTAGGCTCTACATAGCGCGTGAGCCGCGCAACCATTGAGTCCTAACCCCTATGCCCAAAGCTTATTTTTATGCCGGCCTAACGCTCCTCATGTGGGCAACCGTGGCGACGGCCTTCAAGCTGACGCTCAACGTCGCAACTGTCTTGCAAACTCTTTGGGTGTCGACGCTCGTTTCGAGTGCCACGCTATTGATGATCTGTGCCGCCAAAGGGGAGCTTGGCGCGTTGTATCCGGCATTTAGAAGAACCCTCGGGCTAACCTTGCTCGCAGCGCTCTTAAACCCGGTGGCCTACTATTTGATTTTATTTGAGGCATACGATCGCCTGCCAGCGCAGCTCGCGCAGCCAATCAATATCACTTGGACGATTGTGCTCGCGCTCATGGCGGGGCTCATTCTGAAACAGCCCGTCAGGTGGGTGGATTACGCCGCGGCAGGCATCGGGTTTTTTGGCGTGCTCATCATTGTGAGCCAAGGGCAATGGAATTTCATCGATTCGGCGGATTGGTGGGGTGTCTTTTTGGCGGTCGGCTCAACAGTGATTTGGGCAGGGTACTGGACCCTAAATGTAATGGACGACCGGCCGCCGCTCGTTGGTATGACGCTCAATTTCTTGCTGGCAACACCGATGATTGGCGTGTTGTGGTGGCTGAATGATGGCGCCTGGCCGCCAATGACCGGCATTGCTGGCGGTATCTACATTGGGCTCTTCGAGATGTCACTCGCGTTTTATTGCTGGTCGCTTGCTCTCAAAGCCACCGATAACACTGCGAAAATCAGTAACCTGATTTTTCTGTCACCCTTTATTTCTTTGCAGCTTATCGGGTGGATTTTGGGTGAGTCGATTCATCTCACGACCTACGCTGGCTTGATTGTCATCCTTGCCGCGATCATCTGGCAGCAGCGCTGGCACGCGAATCAGCAGAGAGGCTGAGGGCCAACCCTTGAAAAGTTGACTTGCGGGCCCTATCTAGAGGAAGTCAGTAGGAGCATGCACCATGTCGGATGAGAGCGAATTTATACCTCGGGATATTGAGGAAGAAGGGTCAGCGAATGCCAAAGCGCTGGTGCACCCTGATTCGATCATGCCGGACACGCTGCAGATCATTCCGCTCAAAGACCGGCCTTATTTCCCCGTTCTTATCCAACCTCTCGTCGTCAACCAAGAGCCTTGGGGACCTGGCCTTAAGATTGTCTCCGAAAGCCCTCATCAACTAGTTGGGCTTTGTTTTGCACCCGATTTAGGTGAGGGGGAAAACGCCAAGCTCGATCGCATCAACGCGGTAGGCTGCGTTGCAAAGGTGCACAAGATGCAAGCCGCCGACGGGAAGATCCAGTTCATCGCACAGGGACTTAGACGGTTTCGAATCGAGTCATGGGTCAGGAAGTCGCCGCCACTTGTGGCTCGAGTTCAATACCTCGATCCGACGGATGAGGAAGATGAGAACCAGATCCGCGCTTACGGCCGGTCGATGATTAACATTATCAAAGAGCTTGCGTCGCTGAACCCGCTGTATTCCGAGGAGTTGAAGCATTACCTCAACTATTTCACGCCGAATGAACCATCGCCGCTCACGGACTTCGCAGCGGCGATCACCAGCGCGGATCCGATGGAGCTCCAAGGGATCCTCGAGACGGTTCCTATTCTCGACCGGATGCAGCGCGTACTGCTGCTCATGAGTCATGAGCTCGAACTCGCGAGGCTTCAGGCCAAGATCACGCAGCAAGTCCAAGATCAGGTGGATGATCAGCAGCGAGAGTTTTTCCTGCGTCAGCAGTTGAAGGCCATTCAGCAAGAGCTTGGCATCGCCAAAGACGACCGTGAGAGCGATGCGGACAAGTTCCGGGAGCGGCTGGAAGGACTCATTGTGCCGGAGGCCGTGAGTGAAGTGATTCAGGACGAGCTCGACAAGCTCCAAATATTAGAACCAAGCTCCGCCGAATATGGGGTGACGCGGAACTATCTCGACTGGATGACGAGCGTGCCATGGGGCAAAACGTCCGTTGATCAGCTGGACCTTAAAGCCGCTCGAGATATTCTCGATGCGGACCACGACGGTCTGGATGATGTGAAAGATCGAATCATCGAGTTTCTAGGAGTGGGTACCTATCGTGGTGAGATCGCGGGTTCAATTTTGCTCTTGGTGGGCCCACCAGGGGTCGGCAAGACCAGTATCGGGAAGAGTATTGCGCGTGCGCTCGGGCGTGAGTTCTATCGCTTTAGTCTTGGCGGCATGCGCGATGAAGCGGAAATCAAAGGCCACCGGCGTACATACGTTGGCGCCATGCCAGGCAAACTCATCCAAGCGCTAAAAGATGTCAAAGTCCAGAACCCGGTCATCATGCTGGATGAAATCGATAAAATTGGCGCATCGTTTCAGGGGGATCCGGCCTCTGCGCTCCTTGAGGTTCTGGACCCTGAGCAAAACGAGGCGTTTCTTGACCATTACCTCGATGTGCGGGTGGATCTCTCAAAGGTGCTCTTTGTCTGTACCGCAAATCAGCTAGACACCATACCCGCGCCGCTCCTCGACCGAATGGAAACGATCCGCCTTGCGGGTTATCTGACGGAAGAGAAAGTTGCCATCGCCAAGCACCACCTGTGGCCAAAACAACTGGCGAAGGCAGGGCTCAAAAAGGGGCAAGTGCGGCTCAGCGACTCGGTGCTTCGGAAGGTTATTGACGGTTACGCGCGAGAAGCTGGCGTTCGAATCCTTGATCAGTTGCTTGGCCGAATTGTGCGCAAGGCGGTGGTGCAATTCCTAGAGAAGGATCTTTCCAAGATCACGATTAGCCTTGAAGTGATTCACGAGTGGCTTGGCGCACCCATTTTCAAGAAACAGACACCGCAACAGGGTTTGGGCGTGGTCAATGGTTTGGCCTGGACGGCGCTAGGCGGAACCACGCTCAGTATCGAAGCGACGTCGGTGCCAGGGCAAGGCCGCGGATTCAAGCAAACAGGGCAACTCGGTAGCGTGATGCAGGAATCAGCGCAAATCGCATACAGCTACGTTGCCGGTGCGGCAGAGACGCTCAAGCTTAATCCTGACTTTTTCGAAAGTGCATTTGTTCACCTTCACGTGCCCGAGGGCGCGACACCTAAAGATGGCCCAAGTGCCGGAATAACGATGGCAACGGCGCTGGTATCACTCGCTGGCGGTCGCAAGCTCAAAAAAAATATCGCCATGACGGGGGAGCTCACCTTGACAGGCCGTGTGCTGCCCGTTGGCGGCATTCGCGAGAAGGTGATCGCCGCCAAGAGAGCGGGGATTAAAACGATCCTTCTACCCGAGGCCAACCGCCGCGACTTTGATGAGATGCCGGATTACCTGAAGCCGGGTATCACGGTGCACTTCGTTGATACCTTTGACGCAGTAGCCGCGCTAGTTTTCTGAAGGCTGTATGTGCGCCAGAAAAGGCGTCATTTCCTCGAGTCTCGTATGATGTATGCCGTGACCAAAAGCTGCGGTCACCTTTAGGTTCCTCATTCTATTGCTTCGGCTTGGCCGCCCCGAAGCTTGTATGCACTCCAGGATCCAGAAGCCAATTTACGGTTTCCTCGCGGCGCTGGCTGAGTCAGTGACTATCTCGTAACAGAAGTCCAGGACGCTCCGTTCCGAGACACATACCCTGCTGTTGCACTCCGTAGTTCTAATACATAGCGATGCTCTCGACGCGCATATCCGAACCTTCGGTCGACAGAATCGCTGGATCATCGCATGATGGTTGCAGAACCGGAGTGATTAACGATGCTGAATGAAAAGTTAGAAGCGGTGTTGGGCGAAAAGGGACTCGTCTTGGGTGATGCGTTAGCGGAACGGCTCATCCCTCACGGGCACCCAGGCGTGCTGTTACGCCCACAGTCAACCGACGAAGTGGCTGCTGCCTTGAGGCTCTGTAACGAGGCCGGTCAGCCGGTTGTGCCCTACGGCGGTCTTACGGGGCTCGTTGAAGCGACCACGGCTAACGGTAGTGAAGTTGCAATCTCGCTTGAACGGATGAATAAGATCGAGGAAATCGATATCGCAAGCCGTACCATGACGGTGCAGGCGGGTGTGCCGCTGCAAGTCGTTCAGGAAGCGGCTGAAGCAGAGGGCTTGCTCTTTCCACTCGACATCGGAGCCCGCGGATCAGCAACCATCGGCGGCAACGTCGCTACCAACGCTGGCGGCAATCGGGTGATTCGCTACGGCATGATGCGGGATCAAATTCTTGGTATGGAAGTCGTGCTTGCGGATGGCACGGTCTTGTCATCCATGAACAAGATTATTAAGAACAACACGGGCTACGACCTTAAGCAGTTGTTTATTGGATCCGAAGGGACCCTTGGCATTGTCACGCGGTTGGTGTTGAAGCTTCGGCCAGCACCTACGAGTCAGAATATGGCGTTCCTAGCGGCGTCTACATTTGATGAAGTTACGACGCTCTTGAATCGACTTGATGCTGGACTCGGTGGCTCGCTCAGTGCCTTTGAGGTCATGTGGTCCGATTATTACGAGCTAGTAACTAAACCGCCCGCAGCAGGCCAGCCGCCGGTCGCGCACGGCCATGGGTTTTACATTCTGGTTGAGGCGCTTGGTGGCGATGAGCAAGCGGACAGTGAACGTTTTTTGTCGGTGCTATCAGAGGCGATGGAAGAGGGTATCGTTGCTGACGGCGCTATCGCGCAGAGTCAAGGTGAGCGGGATGCCATGTGGGCCATCCGAGACGATGTCGGTCAAGTTGCGCAATTTAGGCCCGTCTTTGCCTTTGATATCAGTGTGCCGCTCAATCACATGAACAGCTACGTGGAAGAAATGAAGAGGGCATTGACCGAGAAATGGCCTAGCAATCAGTGCATGGTGTTCGGTCATCTTGGCGACGGCAATTTGCATGTTGTAGTGGGCGTAGGAGACAAGGGCGCCAAGCAAGCGGTAGAGGCCGTGGTCTACGAAGGGCTTAAGTCCCGAGGAGGCTCGATCAGTGCTGAGCATGGCGTTGGGGTGCAAAAGAAAGCCTATCTGTCGATGACGCGCACGGCCGATGAAATCGAAATCATGCAACGCATAAAAGCGAGCCTAGATCCCAACGGTATTTTGAACCCCGGGAAGATTTTCGGCGCGGTTTAGGACCACAATCCTGAACCATTTGGGGTTTATTGGCTGGGGTGTGATTGGCAATTCATTGTGGGGTGGCTGCCGGGGAGCATTCGCCAATTACAGCCAAGAGGGCACAAACACGCTGCCTGTAACTGCGACATGCTCAGCTGCAAAAAGAAGGGAATCCATTCCGTTTTGCCGACGTTACCCACCTGACTATTAGTGCTGTGTCCCAGCGCATGAAGTTTGAACGCTCAGGCGTGCAGTTCTAGAGCATCGATCTCTTCGCGAGCTAACGAAGCGCTGTCGGTTTTTTTTAAGAGTACTTCTACCGAGTAAGCCATCAACTTTGTTTTGGTGTTGTTTGCCGCTGGGTCATTAGCGTTGAGTCTTTGCTGATGAGGCGTGAAGGCGCAGGCGCCCAATTCTTCAATATTTGCTTGTTGAGGGCGGTAAGCAGGAGTGTCCTCAGGATGCCTAGCTTTCCTCGAACAGCGTGAGCTGCTGGTCTTTCAAGGGGTCTGGGTCTCTAAGGCTCACACCGACGCCTATGAGTCTGACTGACTTTCCATCGCCGCGAGCCCAGGCATCCACCATGAGCTGTTTGGCAAGCTCCAGATCAACACGCTCTGCCTTGCGCTCCATGGTGGTTTGGCTGAAGTCGCTGAACTTTAGTTTGACCTGCAGGCTTCTGATTCCTCGTTCCTTGTAGGGCTCGTATCGAGCAGCGACTTCTTCAGTGATTTTTGCGAGCAGCTCTAGTCCCTCACTCGGATCCTCATAGTCAACGGTGAGGGTGCGCTCGGCGCTCACTGATTTGCGTACCCACTCGGTGACGACGCTTCGCTTGTCAATGCCCAGCGCTCGTTGGTAAAGGGCTCTGCCAAATTTGCCAAATTGTTTAACGAGGAGCGGCTCGCCAAAATCCCGCACGTCTTGGCAGGTATTTAAACCGAGCTTCGCCAGCTTCTGGGCACTCACTTTGCCAACGCCTGGGATTTTTCTTAGGGGCAGGGCGGCTGTGAATTGGTCCACTTCGCTCGGGGTGATTACAAATTGACCATCGGGTTTATTCTCATCACTGCAGATTTTTGCGAGGAACTTGACCGGAGCTATACCCGCGGAAGCCGTGAGCTGTAGTTCATTGCGAATGGCTGAGCGAATGTCCTCAGCGATCAGTGTCGCGCTGCCCCTGCATTGATCGCAATCCGTCACATCCAAAAAGGCCTCATCCAGGCTGAGCGGCTCGATGACATCGGTATAGCGCTGAAAAATCGCTCGAATCTGCTTGGAGATGTCTCGGTAGTAGCTCATGCGGGGCGGCAAGATCATGAGGTCTGGACATCGCCTGACCGCCTGAGACATTGCCATCGCCGAGTGAATGCCAAAGGCTCTCGCCTCGTAGTTGCAGGTGGCCACAACGCCTCGTTTGTCGGGTTGGCCGCCAACTGCTAGCGGATGGCCCGCGAGGGTTGGGTCGTCGCGCATTTCTATGGCGGCATAGAAGCAATCCATGTCGATATGGATGATTTTCTTCATCGGTTTGGAGGCTGTTCGCTCGGCGCTGACTTGGCCCCAGTATAAGGTGCTAAGGGTGCTCCGTGGAGAGAGCATGGAGTCCGCTTAAGGTTGCTTGTTGATATACTGATTGCCTTGCGAGGAACACTATGAATATCAAAGAGGCAAGAGCGCAATTCATCCCAGCTGTAGAGGAAATCTTAGATGATTGCAGGCTGTCTGATGATTTGGTCGATAAAGATCGATTTCAGATCATGATGGCTACGATCTGGGGCAATGCGGTCTTGGACCCGCCTCGCTCAGGTATTGAGGAGGCCGACTTGCCTGTGTTGCACGATTTCTTCAACGAGGAACTTAACCGCGTGTTGGGTGGCGGCACGACTTTAACCGATGTGTTCGAATTCTTGGTGAGCAAATCAGGTCGCGATGCAATGACCCGCGTGTCCGTCACTCAGCGCCATAAAGAATTCATTATCTATTTTGCGCGGCTCATTCTGATGCGCGATATCAAGCTTGAAGGCTAGAGGGCTTTCTGCAGCTGGCTTCCGGCGTTAGTCAGTTAACCAGCACCGACAACAAGTGACCATTGAGTCTCATGAACGAGGGGCTGTTGGGACCACCGGCGTGAGCATGCTCTGCGCGCTTGGTAGTTCGTAATTGAGATGCAGTGCTCGGCTATCGGTGATCAACAAGGATTAACAGGCCCGCTCGTCCGCACACGGCGGAGGTGAGTCTCAGACGTCATTGGATTTTGACGATCAATCCGCAGAAGCGGGACTTTTGCGCCTCATCATGTGATTGACTACCACGGACCCCATCAAATCCCCATTGACATTGACTGCTGTTCGAAAGGTATCGAGGGGCCGTTCAATGACCAGCAAAATCGCAATGGCTTCCAAAGGAATCCCCGCGGCCAGCAACACAATCTGCATGCCTGACATAGAGGCTGTCGGCATCCCCGGGGCGCCGATAGAGGAAATCATCGCCATCAAAAAGATGGTAATGACCATCAAGGTTGAAAGCTCAATGCCATACAAATAGGCGAGGAAGATTGCGGCTACAGCCTCAAACAGGGCCGTACCGTCCATATTCATGGTGGCGCCGAGGGGTAACACGAAGCTGCTCACACTCTTGTCAACGCCTAGTTTTTCTTCTGCGGTCTTGAGGGATACCGGTAAGGTTGCGGAGCTTGATGACGTTGAGAAGGCGACGACGAGAGGTTGCGCTGCGCGTCTTAGGAGAGCAATCGGCGACTGCCCGGTCACGATGCCCGCAAGAATGGGCAAGATGATGATCCCGTGGAGCAGGGTAATGATCGTCACGGTGACGCCGAACTGCAGCAGCTGAGTTAGGAAGGTACCGCCCAACTCGCC
>Ga0255767_1002491_pt1 | contig 15929 bp, 14 predicted proteins | sample 071ome_24_FD_179967 | JGI IMG/M metagenome (GOLD analysis project Ga0255767, IMG submission 179967) | Coastal salt marsh microbial communities from the Groves Creek Marsh, Skidaway Island, Georgia - 071402CT metaG (version 2) | ecosystem: Environmental > Aquatic > Marine > Intertidal zone > Salt...
GACCGCTATACCGCGATGGCTGCTGCACCGGGCGTGACCGGTCAGATCCGGGTGCGGAGTTTGACGATGGCTGAGGAGCGCAGTCTGTCACTCGATCAGTTACACACGCCGCATCGCGACCCCTGGATGCGCTACATTCAGGGCGTCATCGCCCAATACGATCAGCACGGTGTGCGCTGCCCCGGGCTCGATGTGGCTGTTGTATCGAGCGTCCCGCCGGGCGGCGGTTTGTCCAGTAGTGCCGCGCTGGAGTTGGCGACGGCGCACCTGGTGGAGGCGGTGACCGGGCAGACCTTGACCCGTGCCGGGCGGATTCAAGCGAGTGTGCTGGCCGAACGCGAGATGGCCGGTGTCCCTTGCGGGATCATGGATCAGACCGTGGTTGAGTTGGCAGAGTCCGGGCACGCGCTGCTCCTCGATTGCGTGGATCAGACCGCGAGGCCAGTCCCTTTTGACTCGCAGGCGCCGGCACTGTTGGTGATTCACTCCGGCGTTTCCCACGCACTTGCGGAGGGCGCGTATGCCCAAAGACGTGCCGAATGTGAGCAAGCCAATGCGCTGCTGGGGGTGAATACGCTCCGCGACGTGAGCCGGGATCAGCTGGCGCAGTTAAAAGATGAGGGGGTGTTGCACCAGCGGGCCACCCACGTGGTGTCGGAAAACGAACGGGTTCGCGATGCCGTGATGGCGATCGAGCAGGGTCACTGGGATCGCTTGGGGGCGTTGATGACAGGCAGCCATCGGTCTTTGCGGGATGACTACGAAGTGTCCTGCGCGGAGCTGGATCTTTTGGTAGCGCTCACCACCGCGGAGCCGGGCGTTTATGGCGCAAGAATGACCGGCGGCGGCTTTGGTGGTTGCGTCATTGTGCTGGTCGAGACAGACCAGCTCGAAGCAGTCGCAGACCGTATCAGTGGTCAGTATGCCGACCGCATGGGTTGGGAACCCGGGTGTTATCGTGTGCAGGCCAGCGCTGGCGCCCGCGAGATCTGCACCGCCCTATGACTGATTTGTTATCACAACGCCCCCATCGCCGCCGCAATGCACTGACGGGTGAGTGGGTCACGGTCTCGCCCCAGCGCGCACAGCGCCCGTGGCAGGGTGAGGAGCGCCCCGCCTCGGGCAGCACTGGGGTCACTTACGACCCCGATTGCTATCTCTGCCCAGGCAACACCCGTGCGAGTGGCAACGTGAACCCACCCTACACAGCCCCCTGGGCGTTCGATAATGATTTTCCCGCTGTGCAAGCTGACCTTGATTCAGGGTCAGCGGCAGTCGATGCCACCGATCCCGGGGAGCCATCGGCACTCTTCAGAGCCGAGCCGGTTGCCGGTCGTTGCCGGGTGCTCTGCTATCACCCCGACCACAGCAAGACGCTGGCCGACATGACCGAGCAGGAGGCACTGGCGGTGGTGCAGCTGTGGTCTTCGGAGGTTGGGGTCCTGCGCCAAAGCCATCAGTGGGTGCAGGTGTTCGAGAATAGGGGTGAGATGATGGGATGCTCGAATGCGCATCCTCACGGGCAGATCTGGGCAGTCGATACGCTCCCCAACGAGGGGGTGAAGGAGCTGGCTCAGCAGCGGGCGTTCTTTGATGCGGAGGGGGTGGCGCTGCTAGAGGTCTACCGGGCCGAGGAAGAGCGATTGGCAGAGCGCATTGTCCTTCAGGAAGAAGATTGGACGGCGCTGGTGCCCTATTGGGCAATGTGGCCCTTCGAGACGTTGTTGCTGCCGCGGCGCCAGATCGATCACCTCGATGCCCTGACCGAGCGCGAGCAACTGTCGCTGGCGCGAGTGCTCACCTGTTTGCTCCGCGGCTACAACGCACTGTTTGATACCAGCTGCCCGTACACCATGGGGTGGCACGGTGCGCCGGGTGGTGGTCAAGCGCCGCACTGGAAGCTTCATGCGCATTTTTATCCCCCTTTGCTCCGCTCGGCGAGTGTGCGCAAACACATGGTGGGATATGAGATGCTGAGCGAGGCGCAGCGGGATCTGACACCCGAGGCGGCTGCAGAAAGGCTGAGACAAATCCTGTGAGTCGACCGGATATGGGCCAGACTCATCACAGGGACCGAGGGTCCGAACAGAGAACATGATGAAAGTATTGGTGACTGGCGGGGCAGGCTATATCGGCAGCATCACGAGCGAGGTGTTGCTGAATCGCGGCCACGATGTGGTGGTATTCGATAACTTGTCACAGGGACATCGGTCGGCTGTGCCTGCGGCAGCCGAATGGGTCGAAGGTGACCTGTCAGCCCCGCAGGAGATCCGCGACGCCATTGAACATCATCGGCCTGACGCGGTCATGCATTTCGCGGCACGTTCTCTGGTGGGTGAATCGATGGATAAGCCCTTCTTTTATCTGCGGGATAACGTCGTGAACGGTCTCAACCTGCTGGACGCTTGTGTCGCAGGAGGCGTCGAGCGCTTTATTCTGTCCTCGACCGCCAATCTTTTTGGAGCGCCGACCAGCGCTCTGATAGACGAGCAGGCTCCGATCGCGCCGGGCAGCCCCTACGGTGAATCCAAGTGGGCGCTCGAGCGGGCGCTAGACTGGCTGTCGCAGACCAAGGGCCTGCGCTTCGCGAGCCTCCGTTATTTCAACGCTGCCGGCGCCAGTGAAGGCCGAGGGGAGCACCACACGCCGGAAACCCACCTCATACCCTTGGTGTTGCAGGTCGCGGCCGGTCAGCGGGATCACATTACGATATTCGGTGATGACTATGACACGCCGGATGGCACCTGCATTCGCGACTATATTCATGTGCTGGATCTTGCTGAGGCACACGTGCTCGCGCTACAGGCACTTGATCAGGGCAATCGGGTTTACAACCTGGGGAATGGCGAAGGCTTCAGCGTGCGGCAGGTGATTGAGACCGCGAGAGCGGTCACCGGTGAAGCCATCCCAGAGCAGATGGGTCAGCGCCGCGCGGGAGATCCGGCCCGACTGGTCGCATCGAGCGACCGGATTCGCCAAGAGCTGGGGTGGGCGCCCCAGTATCCGGCGTTAGAACAGATCATCGACAGCGCATGGCGCTGGCACCAGTGCCACCCCGACGGTTACATTGACTGAGCCCCGGTAGCCCCGTTAAGAGTCGGAGATATCGGCCGGACGGAGTACGGCGCAACATCGGCTTTTGCGGTAGTCTGCTCGCCTCGCGGTGCGGTGCAGAGACGCGCTCATCGCACCCACCCTACGACCATGCGCTGAAGAGGTAGCCCGTGCCCGCAATCGACAGTTTATTTAATCCCTTCTCGCTCAAATCTCTGAGCACCGAGAACCGTGTCGTGATGGCACCCATGACCCGTAACCATTCTCCGGACAACATTCCCAGCGAGGCCTCAGCGGCCTATTACCGGCGTCGTGCGGCAGGGGGTGTCGGGCTCATTATTACGGAGGGTACCTGCCCGAATCACATCGCAGCCAATGGCTATCCCGACGTGCCCTATTTTCATGGAGAGGAGCGGCTCGCCGGCTGGAAAAAGATCGTTGATGCGGTCCATGCGGAGGGCGGCAAGATCGCACCACAGTTGTGGCATTGTGGCGGTATGCGCAAGCGCGGCACGATGCCCGAGGGCGATGTCGATGGCCATACTCCCTCAGGGATGAATATCCCCGGAAAAGTTCGCCGCCATGTCATGACCCAGCAGGATATTGACGATGTCGTACGAGCCTTCGCCGAGGGTGCCCGGGATGCGCAACGGCTCGGCTTTGATGCCGTGGAGATTCATGGCGCTCATGGCTACCTTATTGACCAGTTTTTTTGGGAAGGCACCAATCAGCGTACCGATGGCTATGGTGGCTCCATGGCGGCGCGAGGTCGTTTTGCGATCGAGGTGATTGAAGCCTGTCGATCCGAGGTGGGGCCGGATTTCCCGCTCATTCTGCGCTGGTCACAGTGGAAGCAGCAGGATTTCACGGCGCGTCTGGCCCCGACGCCGCAGTTGCTAGAGAGCTTTTTGCAGCCACTGATCGACGCGGGCGTTGATGCGTTCCATTGCAGTCAGCGCCGGTTCTGGGAGCCTGAGTTCGAAGACTCGGACATGAATCTGGCGGGGTGGGTGAAGAAGCTCACCGGAATGCCCACGATTACGGTCGGCAGCGTCAGCCTCGATCAGGACTTTGTGTCCCAGCCCAGCGAGGGTGACGGCGCCACCAGTGAACCCGCCTCGATTGATCGTTTGCTGGAGATGATGGACCGCGGCGATTTCGATCTGGTCGCGGTCGGTCGTGCGCTGATCGCCAATCCGGATTGGCCCAAGGTGGTTCGGTCCGGTGATACGGCGGGCCTTCAAGCCTACAGCAAGGACCTCCTCGCCAACCTGGAGTGAAGCGCTGCACGCCTGCCGCTGCACTCTGATCACACCGACATTACGCTTTGCGCCATCTGACCAATAGTCTGTCACCTGCGGGTTCGCGTTGGCTGATTCTGATGACGGTACTGGCCGTCTATATCTGCATGATTGATCGGATCGCCATTTCGATCGCCATCATCCCGATGGCAGAAGAAAACGGCTGGTCGTCGACCGTTCAGGGGGCGGTCATGTCGGCGTTCTTTTTGGGCTACGTGACGCTGCAGATTCCTGCAGGCTACCTTTCAGACCGCTTCGGCGGGAAGTGGGTGCTGGGGCTGGGTGTGTTGTTTTGGTCGCTGTTCACCCTCCTGACGCCCGCCGCTGCCTTGACCAGCATGACGGTGTTACTGGGCTGTCGTTTTCTTATGGGTGTTGCTGAAGCCGTGACCTGGCCATCCATTTACTCTCTTTACGCCTCTTGGATTCACCCCGACCGGCGCGCATCTGCGGTCGGACTCATGAACTCGGGTATTGCCGGCGGCAGTGTGATCGCTCTGATTTGCACACCCTGGCTGATCAACGTGTGGTCCTGGCAGGGTGCATTCTACCTATATGGTGTACTGGGTATTTTATGGTTTGCCCTGTGGGCGGTTCGTGCCCGGTCCCGACCTATGTCCCGCCCTGACTGGGCCAGTACTACTGACGAGCCTTCGACAGCACTCCCGGTATCTGATGCCGGCGCCGAGTCACACGCCTACCCCACCCTGACAGTACGCGGCATGTTGCGATCTCGCGCTGTCTGGGCGATCGCCGTGGCACACATGTCGATTAACTGGTCGCTGTATCTCGTGCTGTCATGGTTCCCTACCTTTGTAAATCAGGAGTTAGGCGCTGATCTTCGGTTAGCGGGGCTCCTCGCTCTGGCGCCTACTCTGGTCTCACTTGTCATGGCCCCAGTGGCAGGGCGGTTATTTGATCGTTTGGTAGGGCGCGGGGTCGATCGGCTGAAGGTCAGGCGCATCATGCAGAGCGTCGCTTTTTTCGGTATCGCTGTAGCCATGCTCGCTATTACCCTGACCCACTCAATTTTCGTCAGTGTCGCTGTCATTACTCTCAGCAACGCGCTGACAGCTTTCTCAATTGGCGGCTTTGCCACCAACCATCTCGACATTGCGCCCAATCAATCAGGCCTTTTGATGGGTGTGACCAATACGCTGGCGGCGCTCTCTTCCAGCGCCTCGGTCTTCGCGTCAGGTTGGATTCAGGATGTCACCGGGGGCTGGGACGCGGTGTTTCTCACCGCTGCTGTCATATCGGTGGCAGGCGCCGTATGCTACCTACGCCTGTCTGCTGTACAACGAGAATTTGATTGACCGAGGTCGGGGCCTAGCGATACGCCAAGCGCCCAATGCGGTCATTTTAGAACCAACGGAAAAATTATATATAAATTTAAATCATATTAATTAATATTTACCGTCCTTAAAGTTAAAAAACAAGTTTTTATAGGCGTTTTCGCTGATCTAAACCTGACCAAAATCCCTAAAATCTCCAGCATAGGCACTGCTGTGGTGCCGGAATTTTTGAAGGAGCAGGTCATGATCAAAGGAATTGGATCGCATATTGATAGCCTTGGTTTATTTATTTTGTTTTTCTATGTCACCAGAGTTATCTATTTCTCTGTTAGCACTATCGTGTGAATGACGACGACGCGCTTTTGCCGGGGGCGGGACGTATTGGTGAGTGCTCACTCCCGAGTGTCACGCCGCCGGCAGTTCGCGCGGACGCGCGCTGAACGCTGTGATACCGACTCTCGCGCTAACACCCACCCCTATATCGCTTTAGCCTGCCAGAACAGCGAGGTAAAGTACGGCTCTTAAGCTGGGGTGCTCCTATGGTCAGCCTGCTGGGCGTCTGTTTACTTTTGTTTGTCGCGGTGGGGCTATCATCCAATCGTGCGGCTATTCGGCTCAGAACGGTTCTACTGGCCTTTGGTTTGCAGGGCGGCATTGGGTTTGTGGCGCTATGGACCGATTGGGGTATTGCCGCCCTCGCCGCGGCCTCCGAGTATGTCGCCGCCCTGCTTGGTTACAGCAGAGCGGGTATGGAGTTTATGTTCGGAGGACTGGTTGGAACGAGCGATTCGCTCGGGTTTGTCTTTGCGTTTAATGTGCTCCCCGTTGTCATTTTCTTCAGCTCCTTGATCGCTGTGCTCTACCACGCGCGCGTTATGCAGTGGATGATCAGGATATTGGGTGGTGGTTTGCGCAAGCTACTGGGCACCAGTCACACTGAATCGCTCTCCGCTGCGGCAAATGTTTTTGTGGGTCAGGCCGAAGCGCCTCTGGTGGCCAGACCGTACATTTCGAGCATGACGCAATCCGAACTGTTCGCAGTGATGGTCGGTGGCATGGCGTCTATAGCAGGCTCTGTGATGGCTGGGTATGTCGCGTTGGGCGTGCCACTGGAGTATCTGCTGGCCGCGAGTTTTATGTCAGCGCCGGGCGGGTTACTGATGGCCAAACTGATTGAGCCCGAGGTCGATCAGCCTGCTGAGCCCGCCCAAGGCGAAAAACTGGCGACTGAGCAGTACGTTAATTTTATTGATGCCGCAGCGACCGGAGCCATGAACGGTTTACAAATGGCGGGTGCCATTGGCGCAATGTTGCTCGCATTTATTGCGCTGATTGCGATGGTTAACGGTATTTTGGGGGCGGGCGGTGCATGGTTGGGTATCGAGCAGTTGACCCTCGAAGGCATGCTCGGTGGATTGTTGCAACCTCTGGCGTGGACCTTAGGTATTCCCTGGGAGGAGGCGCGGCTGGCGGGGAGCTTGATTGGCCAAAAGTTCATCCTGAATGAATTCGTCGCTTACGTCGCGTTCAGTGAGATCGCAAGTGACCTGTCGCCGCACTCTCAAGCGATCGTGATCTTTGCGCTCTGCGGCTTTGCCAACGTTTCCTCGATTGCCATCTTGCTGGGTGGATTGGGCGCGGTTGCTCCGCAGCGGCGAGACGATATTTCGCGATACGGGTTCAGGGCATTGATCGCCGCGAGCTTGGCTAACCTGATGAGCGCAGCACTTGCCGGTTTGTTTCTCAGTTTTGGCAGCGTTTAGGTGCGTTTGTGACTGAGGTAATGGAGCTCGCGCAGATTTCCCTCACCGCAGAGGATTTTGATCAAGCATTTATGGCGTCTCTCCGTCGTTATGGTTTTGCGGCCTTGATACACCACCCGCTAGATGACGATCGGGTTCAACGAATTTACGAGGCGTGGCGAGTCTTTTTTGGTAGCGGCGTGGCCAGCTCTTACGCTATGGATCCTGAAGCACAGGATGGTTATTTCTCTCCAGAGCAGGCTGAGTCGGCGAGGGGCTTCAGCCAGCGAGACTACAAAGAGTACTTTCAATACTACCCCTGGGGCCGATGCCCAGACTTTCTGCAATCTGACCTCAATGCGCACTTCGAGGCCGCGGTGGCACTGGGAAGCCGACTACTGCGCTCTATCGCCGGGCAGTTACCTGAGACGATTACCGCGCAGCTGACGGAACCTCTGTGCGCCATGATCGAGCAAAGCGGGCAGTCCATGTTGCGTGTTTTACACTATCCGCCCTTCCCGGCGGAGGAGAGTCTTCTGCGCGCAGCGCCTCATGAGGACATTAACTTGTTAACGCTGCTCCCCTCGGCGGATGGCCCGGGTTTGGAGTTACAGTTGCGCAGCGGTGAATGGATCTCAGTGCCGAACCGGGCTGGCCAACTGATTGTGAATGTGGGGGATATGCTGCAAGAGGCGACGGCGGGTTACCTGCCCTCAACCACTCACCGGGTGGCGGTCTCAGACCTGAGCCAACCAACGCCGAGTCGCATGGCGCTGCCGATGTTTCTGCATCCCCGGCCCGAGGTGGTGCTCTCCTCGCGTTACACCGCCGGTGAATACCTTTCTCAGCGCCTTGACGAGCTGCGCCTCAAATGAATGGCCGGCGCGCACAGGCTGGCGTTTTATTGCCGCGGCTCGCCAGAACACTTTGCGCGGGCTTATTGTGGGCGTGTCTCAGTCAAGGCGTTGAAAGCGCTGAGGCGCGCATTGCCGTTGCAGCGAATTTTCGCAACACCGCCCTGGTCATCGCTGAGGCGCTTCAACGCGTCTCGCCACATCGCTACGAGATCATCGCCGGCTCGACCGGGAAGCTGGCGAGTCAAATTCTCAATGGCGCCCCCTTCGATATTTTTATGGCGGCTGACTGTGACCGGCCGCAGCAGTTGGTTGATCGCGGCGCCGCAGTGGCCGGCTCGCAACAGATCTACGCGGTGGGAGAATTGGGCTTGTGGTGGCCAGGGGTGTCAGGTACCCCTGCACTTGGCGCTCTCGCTAACCTGGAGCCGCGATCGGTCTGCATTGCTAATCCGGCTTTCGCGCCCTATGGGGAGGCCGCTTGGCACTCGCTGGCGCGGGCCGATATCAGCGCTGCTTGGCGGGAGGGCATCCTGCGCGTAGACAATATTAATCTGGTGACCGGGCTCGTTGCGCAGGGCCATGTGAGTGCGGGTTTTGTTGCAAGATCGGCCCTGATCTCGGGAGTGCGCAATGGCAGCCTGAAGGTCAATGAGTCGGAGGTGCTGTGGTTAGCGGGCGATGCAGCGCTTGATCAAATGATGGTCCTCCTGACGCGAGGAGAGAACAATCCTGCGGCCCAATTCTGGCTTGAACAGATGCAGACCCCTTCTGTTCGTGAGCTGATTCGTCGAGACGGTTATCGGTTTCCGGGGGAGGAGAATGATGCCTGACGATATGCAGGCGGTTTGGTTAACCGTGTTGCTGGCCGGCGTAACAACGCTGCTTCTTTTCCCTATCGCCTCTCCGCTGGCATGGTGGTTGGCGCGATCTGATTCAAAAGGTCGCTCTTTGGTAGAAGCCGTCGTGGCCATGCCGCTGGTGCTTCCTCCTACGGTACTTGGATTTTATTTGCTGGTTATGCTGAACCCGGAGTCGTTTGTTGGGGGCCTGTGGTTCAACGTCACAGGTGAATCGCTGACGTTCTCCTTCTCTGGATTGGTGATCGCTTCAGTCATCTATTCCCTGCCGTTTATGGTGCAGCCGCTTCATGCGACTTTCCGTGCCGTACCGGTGCCAGTGCTCGAGGCGGCGGCTACGCTTGGTGCCTCTCCCCGGGACCAATGGTTGAACGTGGTGCTACCGCTGGCGAAACGCGGGTATCTGACCGGGGGCGTGCTGACCTTCGCCCACACGGTGGGTGAGTTCGGCGTCGTGCTGATGATGGGTGGCAACATTCCGGGCGAGACCCGGGTGCTGTCGATTGCCATTTATGAGCATGTTGAGACCCTCAACTATCAGGCCGCACACTCATTGGCACTGGGACTCATGTGTTTCTCGTTTCTCTCCTTGTGGCTGGTATACCGTTATGCCGGTCATCGGTTTGAGGTGGTTCGTTGATGCGCAACCAACTGATCATCAGAGGCTGTCTTGAGCGCGCCCGCTTTACTCTGGATCTCGATCTCAGCATCGACCTCAACGAACCGTTGGGCATTATGGGTGCGACCGGTGCCGGCAAAACAACGCTGCTGCGAATCATCGCCGGGCTGGAACCTGACTTCACCGGCTCCGTGGCGTTCTGTGGCGATGTCTGGCGCGATGGAATGATTGACCGGGTGCCCACCCATCAGCGCGGTTTGGGCGTGGCTTTTCAGGACAGCAGGTTGCTACCCGGGCGAACGGTTGAGAACAACCTAAACTTCGCCACACAGCGCGCCCCCGCCGTCGATTCCCGCTTGGATTACATGACACTGGTGGAGGCTTTGGATTTACAGCATTTGCTTTGCGAGCCAGTCGACAGCCTCTCGGGCGGAGAGCGTCAGCGCGTCGCTCTGGCGCGTGCGTTATTGGCGCGACCGCGGCTGTTGTTGCTGGACGAGCCCCTTTCCGCCAACGACGGTGTTCATCGTCAGCAGGTGATCGCCCATCTCGGGGACTGGATGTCAGCCGGGGGCACGCCGTTCATTTATGTTTCTCACGCTGCGGCCGAGTTGGCACAGCTGACGCGCCAGGTGCTGATTCTCGATCAGGGTGCTGTCCGGGCGCTGGGGAAGACCGACACTCTGCTTGATGCGGGTAATGTGGTCCCCGGGACTGAGCCCTCGTCTTTTGCGGCAGTGGTGGTGGCTACAGATAACGATAGCCGCACAGCAACCCTAGAATTCACTGATGTTGATGATGCGGGCATCGCGCTTAATCGGGGGGAGCGAGTCGTGGTGTGCCGCGACGTCAGTGAGGGCTCAGGGCTCGACGCGTCGCTGCAGCCCGAGTCCGATGAGGATCAGCGCTAAACCCAACAGCGTATAGCCTTGAACCGGCTCGCCCGCGATCATCCAAATCAAGAGCAGTGACAAAGGGGGAGACAAAAAGATCAGACTTGAGATCCGCAGCGTCGAACTCGTCGCTTTCATTGCGCCCATCCACAGCACGAACGCAATGCCCATCTCAAAGAGCCCCACATAGAGGCCGCCAGCCCACGCCTGCCAAACCTGCGGAAAGGGTGTGTCAGTGAACCAGAGCAGAGTAAGCAACAGCGGTAAGGCGCCGGAGAAGTTGAGAAACAAATTAACCTCCGGGTCCAGAGAGAGCCGCGTATTGATGACCCAGTAGAGACTCCATAGCAGGGTACTGAGGAGGGCAAGCCCCACACCCAGGGGTTGGGCAAACTCCAGAGACAAGGGCGCACCCCGAGTCGCGATCACCACAATGCCGCTGTAACTGATGCACGCTGCGAGCAGCGCCCCGAGGGTCAAACGTTGCTGTAGCAGTGGCGCGGCGATGAGGGCCAGCGTGATGCCCCAGGAGTAATTGATGGCCATCGCCTCCTGTGCCGGTAACTGATCGTAGGCGGCAAAAAGTACAAGGTAGTAAAGCCCAGGATTCAGCCATCCCACAAACAAGCACATGGCGCGCTGCCTGCCGGGGGTGGCTCGCAGGGCGTTTTGTCTCTCCGGTGAGAGCAAGCGGATAGCAAAAAACCCCCAGCTGACTCCGGTGGCCACCGTCACCAACTGTAAAGGAGTCAGATACCGCAGGCTTAGACTAAAAGCAGTGGCCACCGTGCTCCATAGCATCACGGCTCCCAAACCCATTTTGATGGCGCGGCGGTCGTTGTCTTGCATGAGCGACATTCCAGTGAAGCGAGTCGTGAGCCTTAGCGATTAGACACGCAACGTGACAAGATATGCGTTTTAGTGATCACTCAGGAGTGCCCAGCATGGGATACATTGGTGAACATGTCACCCTCGACGACCCCGCATATATCCATGAGAGCGCGTGGTTGTATGGCAAAGTCTATGTGGGCCCCGGCGCGTCCATCTGGCCCAATGTGGTCACCCGTGCCGAGACCTTCGAGATCCGAATTGGTGCACGCACCAATATCCAGGATTTCGTCATGATTCACGTGGGCATTGCCTCTCCCACCCTGATCGGTGAGGACTGCTCCATTACCCATCACGCCACCTTGCACGGTTGCGATATTGGCGATCGCTGCTTGATAGGTATTAACGCGACCATTATGGACGGTGCGAAAGTGGGGGAAAACTCCATTGTTGCAGGGCATACAATCATCACCGAAAACAAGGAATTCCCCCCCAACTCAGTGATTGCAGGTGTTCCCGGTAAGGTTGTCGCTACGCGTGACTGTGGTGAGGCAAACCGGCTGAACGCGCAGTTCTACAGTGCCTGCGCAGCGCAGTACAGCCAGGGTCAGGATCGATTACCCGACGAAGCGCTGGCGCAATTTTCAAGCTTGGCGAAACCCGCCGACTGAGAGCTGTCGATCTCACGGTGCAAGGGCGCCAAAAAGCGCTGCGCTCTTCCGTTTCCGAGGCAGATGGGCGTGCGGCTCAGTGGTTGGGTAAGGCTGCCGTTCTGCCGGTGGCAGCCAGCAGCGCATTGAGGCCGCCAACATTTTTTGCCCCGGAAAAACCCGCCGACTGCAGGCGGCCTTCTGCCTGACCCGAGCGGTTACCGCTCCGACAATAGAGCAGTACGGTCTGATCTTTGCCCACGTTGAACTTTTGGATTCCCTGAATAATGTCTTCATGGGGAATATTGATCGCCCCGGGAAAGTGACCCGCTGCGAATTCCTCGGCTGTTCGCACATCCACAATCAACGTGAGCTCGTCGACTGAAGTATCGCGTGCGGCATCTGCGGAGGCGTCAGATGCCTGTGCAGACCCCAGAGCCAGCACAACGAGCGTAGCGATGACCCATCTCATAGCGATTGACCCCTCGAACCGTAACGGGGCCAGTGTATCAGGCCCCGCTGGCACTGTTACGCGAGTGGGTCAGGCAACAGCAGGCTTTCCTGACGCGGATGGATCACCGTTTTCGTCAGCTGAGTCGACGTTTTCAAATATCCAGTCCCGGGCAGCCGTCAGGGCGTCGACTCTGGTCTCAAAGCGTGATGTCGCGGGAATGAGCTCACTCACACCCAGACCTTCGAGGCTGGTGGCGACCTGCTCATTGATCCCGCAAACATACAAATGCTTGCCGGCGTGCGCCGCGTCCTGAGCAATCGTTTCAACCGCACGCGCTGCAGAGACATCCATAAACGGCACTTTGCTGAAGTCCAACACCAGTGAGGTGTGATGGGTGGGGCTGATGCGCTCGCGCACATGGTGGCCTAAATCGGCAGCCGCGCCAAAACTGAGTGGCCCACCGAGGTCGAAGTAAGTGAGGCGACTGCCGCACTCGCTGAGCAGGGTGCTCTCCGGCTCAGATAGGCCATCGGTTGAAACCGCGTTCTCTCCCGCGGCGGCGGCCAGCTGCGCATCGGCCACTTGTTTGACAAACGCCAACGCGGCAACCACAACTCCAGCGACCACGGCAGTGATGAGATCCACAAATACCGTAAGGCTCAACACCATGACCATCAGGGCCAGGTCGAAGCGGGGGCCCCGGTGTGCACGTTTGAGGTATGAGACATCGATGATGTCGTAACCGACTTTGACGAGAATCCCGGCAAGCACGGCATGAGGGATTTTTGATGCCAGCGGCGCCAGCACCACCACAACGGCCAATAGCAGCAGACTGTGTAACATCCCAGAAATCTTGGTCACGCCACCAGTGCGAATGTTGACCACCGTACGCATGGTCGCGCCGGCACCAGGAATACCGCCAAAGAAGCCGGCGATGGTGTTGCCTACGCCCTGGCCAATCAATTCCCGGTTGGAGTGATGCCGTGTGCGGGTCATGTTGTCCGCGACGAGAGAGGTCAGCAGGCTATCAATCGCGCCGAGCACGGCGAGAATCATTGCCGCTTCGAAAACGATCAGCAGCGTATCGCTTGAGAAGGCGGGCATGATGAATTGGGGAAGACCCGTAGGAATATCCCCAAGCACTGGCACGGTGCTCAAGCTTAGGCTGGCAACCGTCCCCGCGATGAGTGCCGCGAGGGGGCCTGGCAAATATCGCCCCCACTTTGCGGGCCACCGAAACACAATGGCTAGGGTCAGGAGGCCAATACCCAAGGCCTCCCAATTGGGATTCGATACTGCGTTCGGCACTTCCATTAAGGCCGGTATGGTGCCACTGCCCGCCGGTTCATGGCCAAACAGTCTCGCGAGCTGCAGTGCGATGATGATGCAGCCGATACCACTCATAAAGCCCGATACCACGGGGTAGGGCACCAGCCTGATGTACTGCCCAAAACCCAGTACGCCAAATGCAATCTGAATCACCCCGGCGAGGACTACGGTGGCGAATACCAGCGAGACATCTCCACTCAACGAGGCAAACACGCCGGCGAAGACGACAATCATCGGCCCGGTTGGCCCCGAGATCTGTGACGGTGTGCCGCCAAACAGTGCGGCGAAGAATCCGACAATAATCGCGCCGTACACGCCAGCAATGGGTCCTGCACCGGAGGCCTCACCAAAGGCCAAGGCCAGCGGCAACGCCACTACGCCGGCAGTCAAGCCGCCAAAAATATCGCCCCTGAGGTGAGAAAAGTCGAAAAAGCGCGTCATGCCTTACTCCTTGTGGGCGGGTTAGGCCACCAGATCGGCGTAGCGATCGGCGATCGGGTGGAACTGCCCCGTGTCTGAGTCGTGGCAAGTCACGGCGCCAGAGCCAATGTGATAGACCCAACCGTGCAAATCGATGCTACCGGCATCCAGCCCGGCGCTCACCGCGGGATGGGTGCGCAGATTGCGGAGTTGCAAGAGCACGTTGGCCTCGGTGACGGCTAATAGGGGATCTGCAGGGTTATCCGCTGCCGCACTGGCAGCTTCTTCTGCGTAGCCAAGCCACTCATAGACTTTGGGCAGTGAGGCGACCCCTTCCCGATTCATCGCACCCTTCATGGCGCCGCAGTCGGTGTGTCCCATCACGATGATGTGCTTGACCCCAAGGGCGGCCACGCCAAATTCAACGGAGGCCGCAATATCGCCGCTGTAGTCGGGCAGTGGCGGCACGATATTGCCCGCATTTCGGCAAATAAAGAGCTCACCCGGGTTCGTTTGCGTGATGAGTCCCGGGTCAATCCGCGAATCTGCGCAGGTAACGAGCAGCACGTCGGGAGACTGTGCGCCTGCCAGTTGATCAAACAGCGCCTGCTTGCTGGGCTGCTCGTTGGACTGGAACTTCAAAATACCTTGGATGACTGATTTCATGGTGCGGGGGACCTTCTTAGATGCGATCGCAATGCTGAGTGCGCTTTATACGTGATAGAAAAATTAAAGATCATAGAGATATGTGATAGATTAATCCTATACCTTAATGATGGGGCACTTCTCACACGGGCCTCAACTGCTATCGCAAACTCGGGTCAATCTGCTGATGTCGAAACCAGAGCAACTCACCTTCAAACAAATTCGGTATTTTCAGGCCATTGCGGAGGCAGGCAGTTTCCGTCGCGCTGCCGACCGGCTGGGTGTCACCCAACCGACTTTGACCGTTCAGATCGCGACGATGGAGGAAAACCTGTCGACCACGCTCTTCGAGCGCCAACGCAATGGCATCGTGATGACCCCCGTCGCCCGCGAACTTCTCCCGAGAGCCAGACGGATCGCCGAGGAGCTGCAAGGATTCGCTGATCAGGCGCAGGGAGTCTCGGGCCAGAGCACTTATCGCTTGGGCGTCACCCCGACGCTGGGGCCTTATCTGTTACCTCGCGTGTTGCCTGCGGTGCACCGACATTTTGAAAACCTGCGGCTCTATGTGCGCGAGGGCATTCCCGCGCAGCTCAGCACTGATCTGAAATCCGCGGCCCACGACGTCATTCTTACGACCTTGCCGCTCCAAGGAGAGGATCTCGAGGTGGCACCCCTGTTTCGTGAATCTTCCAAGCTGGCGGTGCCTTTAGAGCATCCCCTGGCCAAGAAGTCCGTGATTTCAGCCGAGGATCTGGTGGGTGAGGCGGTTCTGACGATTGACGAGCAGCACCTCTACCATCGGCAAATCAGTGCGCTCTGCGAGAGCCTCGGTGCGACGGTCAACCGGGATTACGAAGGCACGTCGCTGGATACGCTCCGGCAGATGGTGGTGATGGGTATGGGCATCACCTTTCTCCCGGCACTGTATGTCGCCAGTGAAATTGGTGACTCCGACACGTTGCGTGTAACCGACGTCAAAGGC
>Ga0255767_1002493_pt1 | contig 15918 bp, 10 predicted proteins | sample 071ome_24_FD_179967 | JGI IMG/M metagenome (GOLD analysis project Ga0255767, IMG submission 179967) | Coastal salt marsh microbial communities from the Groves Creek Marsh, Skidaway Island, Georgia - 071402CT metaG (version 2) | ecosystem: Environmental > Aquatic > Marine > Intertidal zone > Salt...
TTTCATTCATTATTTTTTCATACAAGATTAACGGTTCATAAATCTCGAATTTAGGTAGGGACTCTGAACGTGAAAACGACTCAAACGACTCAGCGAAAGTCGTTGAAGTGTGGCGGTTGCACGGACTGCGTCGTCACAATTTGACACGAAGTTAAACTACTCACGTAACAATGGCCGGTAAGAAGCCTGCTCAAAAGAAGCCGTCTGGCGCCAAGAAGGGTGGCCGCAAGTCCAAGACGGAAACCTACAAGATCTACATCTACAAGGTGCTCAAGCAAGTCCACCCGGACACCGGTATCTCCTCCAAGGCGATGTCCATCATGAACTCTTTCATCAACGACATCTTCGAAAAGATCGCCACCGAAGCCGCCCGCCTCGCGCGATACAACAAGAAGCCGACCGTCACCTCCCGGGAAATCCAAACCGCGGTCCGCCTCATCTTGCCGGGTGAACTCGCCAAGCACGCCGTCTCCGAAGGTACCAAGGCTGTCACCAAGTTCACCTCCGCGTAAATCTTTTTACGACTCGGTTGAAGAACTTTTAGACGCAAAAAATTACAAAAAAACCAAAAACTGGAACGCGAATTCCTCGTGCTCCAAAGTACATGGTGTTCATTTAACACCACCAACTCGCACAAAAAAGAAAGAAAAAACTCATCATCACTCTAACTAAGAAACTCGGTGTAAGTATTACAATGTGACCACGCACTCAGGGCCGCCTATCAGTTGGTTCGCCGCGAACTTTCCAATTGACAGAACTGGCAATCTTCGACTCGAAGAACGCCTCCAGACGATTTGCGCATTTGAAATACACGGTGTCTGGGGAGTTGTAGAGACGGCAATTGTTAAACATGAGGCGGAAATCGGCGCAGAACATTTCGAGTGAGACGTAGTACTTTTCGCCCGCCACGCGCTCTTGAATGAGCTCCATGTCGATGGGATCCTTGACCACTTCGTAGTAATCTGGAACTTCCATCGGGTTAACGGGACCGGCGAACGGCCAAGAATCCGCGTGCGCCTGAATCACTGCGACAATTGCGCGCATAAACTTGTTCAAGTTGGCGGGCGTGGGTAAACCATCCCCGCAGCCCGGGTGCACGAGGCGAAACTTTGGAAGCCCGGCGGATTGCTCCCACTTGGCCTCTTTGAGCCCCTTGATCTGATTCAACGGATCGGTAATAGTGACGTAAGGTTTACCGTCCGACGACGGCTTGAATTGATCCTTTAGCCCCGGATAAACCTTGTGCGCCGTGCTCATCTCTCGTACCTTGGCCTCAACCGCCTTGCGCTGTTCGCGAATTTGATTGACGAAATCCACGTAAGAGACGTGACCATCGAGCTGACACTCCATGATGGTACCGCCGTCGTACTCTTTAATGTACCCGTTCCACTTTTCACGCTCCATCATAATCTCCTTTGTAAAGCCTTGCTTTTGGAAATACCCGACGGCGTTGTTATCCGCGAAGGTGATTAGGTGCGTCATGTTCTCCTTCTCTTTAGCGTACTCTTTGATGTGGTTCATCAGCCGCGTGCCGTAACCCTTCACCTGTTCGTTCGCGCTAACCGCACAGAATGCAATCTCAGCCATGCGTTGCTTTGGAAACGGTCTGTATGTAATGCCGCCGATGACGTTTCCTTGCTTCATGCAGAGCATCGAGTGGTGTCTCGTGTCAAAAACTAAACGCACAATGTACTCCTTCGGCATGTTGGGCAACTGTTTGCTAAAGATATTTTTCAGCGCCACGAGCAGACGAGATGAACGCTCGGATCCGTCATTCTTAATGACCTCCCACTTAAGTTCGCCGTCTCTCTCTTGCTTTCTAAGATGACTCTCGCGCGTGACGTACGCGCCAACTCTAGGTGACGACGACGTTCCCGCCTTTCCATCGGAGGGAGACGCCGGTTCCGCCTTGCGAGCTGGAGAAGACGACGGTCTACCACCGGTTTTCTTCGGCGTTCTCACATTGCTAGCTTCCTCCGTCGCCTTCTTGTCGGGTCCCGCGGAGGCGTCCGCCACAGAGTCTTTGCGCGCAGACGCGCCGAGCGCGCCCCCGTTCCTACCATCTTCCTCACCCTTCCCACGCTTCGCAGAGTTCCCTTGCGAAGACTCGTCGTCCCCACGCATCCTCTTCTCACCCCCTTTTCCAGTGTCATCCTGCTCCGAACCCTGCGCGCTCGGCGACACGAGAGACTTGATGAAGTTCATCTCTGCACAAAGCCTCTCCCAGTCAAACCTTCACCCACTTCCGCACGAGTCTTCCCCTCTCCACCGTCGGGGATGCGCGCGAAATTCGCCGTCACCTGCGGATACGCGCGCAAACTCTGCGGTCCGTGTTCGCGTCGGCGATTCCGCCGCACCGACCTCTGCCGTCGTCCGAAGTCGTCGTCCGAAGCTTCGAGAGAGAGGACTCGAAATCTCCTCCGCGCCCAAGCTCAGTTTTTTATCGCACACCTTTCGTTTGAATTTTCACCACATTGTGGACTAAAAGTCGCCATCAAAGAACCAACCCCGAGTGTGTTTGCCAGCGCACCAACGGTGCTTTCGATCGGTGAAAGGTGAAAAACTAGGTTTGAGCGTTTCTATCGGTAAAATCATCGATTAATGCATCATCGTTCGAAGCTTCTTTTGGTGCTGCTTTCTCACCGAGCAGCAATGCATGCGAAGGTTCGAGCGACTCGAAAGCCGGTGCATTTCGCCGCAGAGCTCGACGAGCGACGTCGGTCTCGGGCGTGACGCGCGGGGAAGGCGTGGTGATAGATTTTTTCTCGCGTTTTACCGAAAGTCCCGGGGCTTGGGGTCGATCGAGAGCGGAAGACGAGGGAGATTCCGTCGTTCGGTCGGTGCGAAGCGCGAGGAAGAAACGCTTGCGACAGTGGATCGAAGCGAGCTCGGACGGCGAAGCGAGGGAGCGGTGGACGAGGTGGGGGTAGAAATGGAGGAAGCGGAATGTCTTCGTCGCGCATCCAACGCCTCGGCGTCGTCTTGGCGCACGCTCGCGCGTAGGGTGGAGGAGAAGGCTCCGAAATCACACCGTCGAACGTCAACCGCTGTAGGTAAACAGTCAGAGTCAGGCGAACGCACTGAACCAGAGGAGGAGGAGGACGAGCGGTTCGTGACGCTGAGCGACCGCCTGCAGGCGACGCGCGAGGAAACACTGCGAATGGAAGAGTTCCCAGAGTTGAAGCGCCAGAAGAAGCTGGAAGAGACTAACGATGCGTCGAAAGTGTGGGCGCTCGCGCCTGGTCAAAGTACGGTCGCCGCCACTGCGGCGCCGTTTTTGAAGTGGTGTGAGGAACATTTTAGAGGAGTGACGAAGAAAGACATCGAGTCTATCGCTCCGAGTCGCGAGCATGACATAGAAAAGGATGCTGATTATCTCACGCCGCCTTTGGGTAGACATTACATTCACGGTTGGGAGACAGAAGATAGAGAACGAGAGCAAGAGAGACTTGAGCGCAAGCGTGCTGTGGCGGCAGCAGCAGCGCGCAAACCAGACGTGCCTGCAAAGAAGAAGACGCCAAAAAAGTCGACACCGAAGCCAAGGCAGGAACTTGAGCCGAAGAATTACCAGATTACACGCATTTCTCCATTAGAAAACCCTGAAGAAATCGCGGAGTGTTGCGGAGTGTGCTTTGACGGCGACTCGTACGACGAAAATCCAATTCTGTTCTGTGACAAGTGCGATGTCGCGGTGCATCAGTCTTGCTATGGCATAAAGAAGGTACCCAAAGGTGATTGGCTTTGTAAAGCTTGCAGTGCCCGAGGAGGTCGGAAATCCTGCTGCTTGTGCACGGTCCCTGGTGGCGCGTTGAAGCCCACGGTCGATGGAAGATGGGCGCATCTCTTCTGCGCTCAATGGATTCCAGAGTTATTCATTTCCGATCTAGATGCCATGGAGCCCATCGAAAACACAAAGGCGATTGTGCACGAGCGTCTGCAACTGACTTGCGCAGACTGCAAGCAACATGGGGTCGGTGCGTGCATTCAGTGCGCCTACGGTGCCTGCGCTGTTCCATTTCATCCTATGTGTGCGCTCGTCAATGGCACGAGGATGGAGGTGCGCTCGACTGAAACCTCTCCGAATGTCGAGTACTTGTGCTACTGTGAGAAGCATGTCAAGGAAATGACTAAAAGAGCTCAACGTTTAGCGAATGGGGAAACTGAGTCAGCAGTGGCGACTCCGTCGGCGACTCCCGCCAAGCAAGAGAAGAGCAATACGCCGCCGGCAGCGTCAAAGGAACCGGCGGAGATTAAAGAGGAATCGAAAGAGGAATCGCGTACGCCAGAAAAGCGAGCTGAGGCCCCAAATGTATCAGCAGATTATCCAATGAGCGAATTAGATTCGAAAGAGTTGCGCAAACTTGTCAAGAATCTGTTCGACATTTCAGGCATCAGCGCGGCAGATATCGACAATGTCGACGATGATGAATTCAATGCTTGGTTGTGTGAAGACCCTCAGGAAGATGCCATGTATGGTAGCCCTGGAAAGACAGCTCTTACGAAGGCAACGATGAACCGACATGAGCTCGCGGCTCGTCAGTGGATATCACAGCAGTGTCTGGCAGAGATTGCCAAACCAGTCAGTATCATTCAGGATGAACGACCAGTGAACAACGTGAGCGATAGCGCCATGGAGACGGCAGCGTCATCGCCATCAGATGAGAAAAAGGTGACTCAACAAATGGGTGAGGACAACGAACAAGAGGCAAAGCTTTACCCGCCTCTGGTACCGCACCCCATCGAGTGCTTGGCTGAGTACACGCGTCTCACGTTGGACACCATGCCTGTGCCAGCACTTCCAAAGAGCGTGGAAGAAGTCATTCCGGACCCACCCGGCCCTAATGGATTGCCCCCAGGATTGAGACCGCCAAAATGTGAAGTTTGTGTCATCCGCAAGCAAGGTGTTTGTGGTACTGCCTCTGCGCCACCGAGGTGCTTGCGGCGAAGGGAAAACATTGCAAAAGCCCGCGCGGCGGAGAGAGCCGAGCGCGAAGCACGCGGTGAAGAGTTGCCAGATCCGCTTGACGTGATCAAAAGTGAACTGGAGAGACTCGAGGGTCGCACTGATCTCCTTCACATGGCTCCAGATGATGAGGTTGTTGCCGAAATTTACAGGGCACAAACAGCTTTGGCTAGAACATCGTTTGTCAACAGAGAGCTCATACAGAAGCTCTTGAGCAAGGTGGAGCCCGCTCTTGCCGAAGAAGAAGAAGCTCGGGAAGAGCAGCAAAAGGCACTCGATGAGACTGCGAAGTATGAGGAACGCTGGCGTGGAGGGCGGTGGCGAATGGAGCGCCTTCGCGCTGAGGGCAAGGAAGACGAAGCTCGTTTCGACGGGGGCGAACTCGCTGGAGCAGACATGTGCGATCCGCTTGTCGAATCTGGTGCCATGGAAGACGCACTGTGTTGCGTCTGCGCTGGAGGAGAAAGCGAGTATCCGAATGAGATTGTGTTTTGCGAACGGTGCGAGATGTGCGTCCACCAACAGTGCTACGGCGTCACGAACATCCCTGAAGGCGAGTGGCTTTGCTGGCCATGCCACGAAACGGAGAGAATCGAACGCGAGAATGGTCTTCCGGGAACTCGTCCGCCCAGATATATGCGTGAAGCTGGCGATGGTGCGATGTATGATCCCAGAGTCACTTGTCTGTTGTGCCCTGTCAAGCGCGGCGCTTTGCGTTGTCTGATTGATCCGAGAACGCAGACACCAATGACTGCTAACGCAGAAAGCACGTCGCCACTGGCGGTTCGCTCTCCGACTTCCGCAAAGTCTGTTCCGGAAGGCAAGTGTGAGGGAGATGCGGCAGCAGCGCCGGTGGCACAATCCACGCCCGTTACAAAGACTCCCACTCGTGGACGCAACAGATGGTGTCACGTTGTGTGCGCTCACTGGCAGCAAGGCATGGAGACGGACCTCTATCTCGATGGGCCATCAGCGGTGAGCGGTTTGGAAGACATCAGGCCTCAGTTCAAGAATGCCCGTTGCTCCGCATGCCGGCTTGATGATGGTGCCTGCATACCGTGTTCCGCAACCGGCTGTTCGATCGTCTTTCACCCCCTCTGTGCTCGTCGATGTGGCTGGCACATGCTTCCGCTTCAATCCCCAGAACCACTCGCATTCTGCGCGCGACACAGCGTGGACGAGCGTCGTAGCCCTGGATCCTCGATGAAGGTCAAATTTAGCGCCAATGCAAGCGGTGCTCGTTTCGGTCAACGGGTCTCGAGTAAGAAGAAACGGCTGCCCACGTTGGAGGAAATGGAGATGCTTCGACGCGCGCGCGTCGGCCTCGAAACTTTGCGCCTACTCTGTGATCGCATCGTCAAGAGGGAGAAGCTCAAACGACTAGAACTCGAACAACATCACAAGCTTTGGTTGGATCAAATAAAGGGCACGGCGAGTGGTCCCGTTTACGAGCTCGGTGATGACACGCAAGCTCACATCAAGGTTCCGGATATCGCGAATGAGCGCAAACTTATTTTCCTAGGTCCTGAGCAAGCCAAACAGTTCGAGCTCGAGTTCATGCCGTACCTCCCCGCGGACATTCGCCTCGTGCAGGCTGAGCCAGAGTCTGCCATTCGGAACCCCGAATAGCGCAAAAACATCATAGGTTGATTGTAGTATCAGCATAATTTTAGATATTTCCATTCCAACCTGCGTCCAGACGACAGCCAGCTGGCCAGTGTACCAAATTTGCCGAACTGGGATCACGACGCGCACTCGTCGTCAAACACCGTCAACCGGTCCCGATAACCGCGGGGTTTGAGTAACGAGCGCGAACGAGGACGTGTCCGAAAGGTACGCTACGCATCGTTCCGGTGCAGAAGTCGCCGCTTGAGGTGAGAAACGCGTCAACCGCGGCTTTGATCGACGATTGAATCCCGTTGTTGGAAATAGACTCCACCGAACGCTCGAGACGGAAAACGAGTCGAAATGGGTTGCGCTTCGTCGAAATCCGCGGAGGCGGCAACGCGGAAGAGTCCGAGTCCGCCCGGTAAGCGGCCGAGCATGGATGACGGCGATACGTTTTACGACGCTTCTGAGGCTCTGCTCGCATTGCCGAGCTTCATGCGCGCAAAGAGTTTGGAGCGGCTTAAGAGCGTCGATATTCAGCCGATGAAACGAGCTACGTCGGTGAAGCGAGCGAAAGCGCCAGAAACGATCCTTGAAGAAGGGATGTCGAGGTGCGTCGTCCCTTTGTTCGAGAAAGGCTTGACCACCCTGGCGGATGAAAAGTCAGATGCTTCTTGGAGCAAAAATCCGGAAGGTAAAGGCTTCGTCTTGAGAGGGAAGCATTACAAGAAGGATAAGAAGAAGGTTCCGAGCTTGGCTCCATTCTACGACGTTAAAGGTGTTCTCGCGTTCAAGAGCGACGAAAAAGTTGGAGATTGGATCAAAAATCTCTTCTCTGACGACCTTGGTGTAAAGGTTAAGGGAGAGCTTCCATCCGTCCTCATCGTGAACATCATGGTCCCAGACTACAAGCCGACTGGCAGCTTATTTGCAAAGAAGGAGAACGATGGGCCGGGTCACAACGTCGTGTTGTTGTGCAAGATGAGCGATTTTGCTAGGAAGATGTTTGAGGAAACTGAGGACTGGAACACTCTGCCAGAGGATTACAGATTGTTGATTAGATATCTCAAGGGCGACGGAACTGGTCGCGTCGATACGCATCCGCACGAGCTCGCGGTGAGACAACAAACTAAGATGGTGGTCATGGTAGTAACTGGTCACGAACATCTTCCGTGGATTGTGCGACAAGCAGTCAACCACGGTAATGGAAAGCCTTTCATGGTGAACAGAACTTCCTCTTACATCGAGCGATCGGGTGCTCTCGAGCTCAACGTTGATGCTCATAACTTTAGTAATGTGGCTTTGAACGGTTTACGAACCGTTCACTCTTCATTGGGTAAGCTGATCCTTGATGTTGGTGCGACAGTTCAAGGTGAGAACGAAGACGAACTTCCAGAGCGTCTGCTCTTCTCCTGTAGGATAAATTATGCGAAGATTGAGCTCATCGATGCTCACGTAGACATGCTCGAGGCGCATCCAACCGATCGCGATTGGTTGCCTCCCGTCAAAGCCGCGCTTGCATGAGGTTGCGTCGAATTTTAGAAGTGAACATTCTCATCGCAAAGTCGACTTCGTGCGTTTCAGTAGACAAAAAGACAACAACAGCCTCTTTTTTTAAAATGCTAGTTCTTAAAATCTCCCATGGTACCCATCGGCCGACGATCCCACGACTCTCCGCCTGCACCCTCGCCGTCAAAATCGACGTCCACGTCAACCGATGGTGGACGCTCGCCTCGTGCGATAGCATCCAAACCTGCGCGCAAGTAATCGCTCTTCTGTTGGGCATCTTCGAGATAGTCCCAACCAAAAATTGGAATTGAAAACACCGCGAGCCCTTGTGCTTCGAGTTGACGTTGCTTCAAACGAGTTTGTCCCAGCGCACGACTTCTATCGTTTCGGGTAAAGTGCGATGGACCGTCTACTTCGATAACCACTCCGTTTGGCATGGCGTTGGCGAGCAATATGTCACATCTGTAGCCACCCACGATGGCTTCTTCTTCATACTTTTCGCCCATGTATGAAAGAATCGCGCCGACATCACGCTGAAACCAAGATACAACCGGTGGACGATGCTGTGAGTTCCACGCTTCGTCCGCCGCCGCCCCGAGATCGGTCGGAAGGGGCTCAAAACCAGCCTTGACAGCCGTCATACACGCTTGGTGCAATTGGTTCAGCTGACGACCCTTCCACGGACCGAAGACGTTAGCATTGTGATGAGCGTGCTCCGGATCGGCCGCATTGTGCGCGACTTCACGTTCGTGTACAACTTGAGCGTCGTGTTCACCCCGGGAAATGATTTCGCTCCACAGAGTTCGGAAGAATAGACTGTCCAACGAGTCTTCCATGACGCTGAAGGACCACGCGAGAGATGCAAGAATCGTCGCGTTGAAACGATGCACCTGCGCTTGAGCCGCCTCTTCTCTCGACATGTCCTTGTTACGCGCGGGAGCTTTCGTCACCCAAACATCAATACCGTCGAGGAACCCCGCATGAGCGTGTCCGAGATGGGCAAAAGCCCACGCCACGGTCGTGATTTGGTACGCTTGGAATCCCTTCAAGCCATGCATGGCGGCGTGCACGTCAAGCTCGTGGAAAAAGCGATCCGAGGCGTGTCGCGAGATTGCAAGCGACCAAGAAATATCAGCTATTTCGTCGGCAGACAACTTATCCATGAGTTCCGCAGCTCGGTTCGATAAAACCTCGAGCTCAGCGCTGTTAGCGCGCTCGCCGGCAATCACTCCAAGCGCCCAGCAGCACTTCGCAACTTCCTCCGCCGGTAGCAAATCACTCTTGCTCCGCGCAGCGGCGACGCACGTGCCAATCATGTGCGCGACTCGTGGATCGCGCCGGATTCCGGCGAGCTCCTCGCGATCGCATCGGCTGTGTTGTGCCTTTTGCGCAATGACCTTGAGCATAGACGCAGCCATTTCTGGAGAGATTCTTCGGAGACCAGCTCGCTCAAAAATGGCAACCGCATCGTGCGGATACGTCGCGGTTCTGGCTTCGGCTTTCACAGCCTTCCATTCTTCTCTAGTCATGGCAAACTGACTCGAATCTTGAGTCGGGTCCATCTCCCATGCCGTGCCTCGCAAGAGCTCGTCAACGGATGGCTCTGGGGCAACCCAGTTGCCATCTTCATCCATTTCGTAGCCACGCACGGCAGCGGTACGCGCTCGGTCTTGCTCTCGACCAGCGCGAGTATACCTACGGCTCGTTTGCTGCGCCCCAGGTTGCGCCCCACGCTCCTTTCGAAACTCCGCCGCGCGCTTGTTCGCCGACGCGCGCGCCTTCTCCATCCACTCGCTCTCACCACTCGCGCCAAAACCATCATCCTTCCCTGCTCGCACGAGCGCCATTGATCCTCGCGTGTGTTTCTTCCACTCACAATCACTCTTAGCCACCGTTCGAGTGCCCACGTTTGCAATCAAACTCGTTCTCGCGGACAACATGATGACAACGTCAACGACTCACTCGCTCACTTCTTCTTACCGAGTACCTTTTGCGACAAGAAGTCAAACTTGCGGTTAAACTTGGCCGTTTGCCCCGTCGCCGGCCCCTTGATCACCTTACCCGTGTACGCCGGGTGGTTATTCGCGTCGATCGTGAGAAACAACAAATCCCCGAGCTGTTTCACCGGCGTATTCACCCGATATGTCGCCCCGTTTGTCGCCACGAGAGTCAGTTTATGCAACAAAGGATGAATACCCTTTCGTGGCTGTGTTCGTTTCGAGACGCGCGCGCGCGCGATTTCAGTCAGTCACTCGTTCGCGATCGAAACGCGCGCGTCGCAATAATCATTTCGACCGGTCCCTTTACGCCCTCGGTTCCATCCGTCGGCGGCGGCGCGGTCGTCGTCCGTCGAAACCGTCGTTCAGAGATCCCTCGTCAGCGAGCACCCTCCGCGTGCCCGAACGAAACGCGACGACGACGATACGCATCCACGGAACGAACGAACGAACGAACGAGGGCTTCGATCGAAACGCGAGACGTACCATGCGCGCGCAAAGTGTGCGACCGACGCGCGTTCGTTCGCACGCGTCGCACAGTGCAGGCGGCGCGGCGCGGCGCGGCGCGGGCACGCCCCGCTTAACCCACTAAGTATGAGTAAATAGTTTGATGTGGTGATGTCTGTATGCACAAACAGTTGGTGCATTTTGCGGCAGATGTCGACGCGCGTCGCGACCAACGTCGGCATCGGCGTCGCCGGTGATTCCGGTTTCGCGCGACGACGGACGGTTTCGTCCGACCGTCGTTCGCGATGTCGGCGTCGGCATCGACGTCGATGGGCGGTGATGGTTCCCGCGGTTGAGGGAGAGACGACCGAGGACGGCGGTGGGAGAGGAACCGTCTCGGGCGTCGTCGTGCGCGTGGCTCGAATGGGTAAATCGCTCACGTTTGTCGACGTTGCGGCGTCTGAAAGACTGGTGGAGAGCGATGGGGCGTCGGATAGGGTGTACGCCAAGGTGACGGAAGGGAGAGTGGATCGAAAGGTGCGACCGGGGGCGATGGTGGAGTTTGAGTGGACGTGGCAGACGGAGCGCGTCGGGGGCGAGCGACGGCCGGGAGCGTACGTGGAAGTGAGAGGAGATGTGCGCGTTTTAGAGGCGGCGCCGGTAAGCGCGGTGGCGAACGCGACGAAAGAAATGTTGGATGAGTACGCGAGCGCGAGAGGGCGGGTAGGATTGATTGATGTGACGAGTAAGAAGGGTGAGAAGGGGAGGACGATGTCGGCGTTTGGTATTTGCAAGGCGGTATTGGGAGGGGATGTCTGTGTCGATGTTAACTGTACCAAGAGGCACAACGTCACGGATTATGAGCTTCGATCGGCGAGGGAGAGCAGGGAAAAGGCGCGAGAGCGCTCTCGGGCAGCCATGGCGGCGGAAAGGAGCGCTGATGATCCCCACGGGGAGGCAAATAAGGAATCAAAGGCTGTGAGCGATCGGCTCTTCGCTAAATGGTGCATGGATACCTTCAAGTTGAACGAGCGTCGAGATGATGGTAGTTTTAAAGTTGTCGGTGATGTAGCCGGCGGTTCGGGCACGCTGTCTTTCGAGTTTCACGTGAATCACGGCGTGGGATGCGTCCTTATCGATCCGAGGTGCGTGTCGCTCACGCCTCGCCAACGAGCTAACTGGTCGAATCTTCGGCGTAGAGGCGCTCGTTCTGATGCAAAGCCGGAAGCGAAGGATGCTTGGCTAAGAAGTGAGCTTTGGGTTCAGTGCGCTGACGAGCAACGCGAGAAGCGTCTCGAGCAGCATGTGCAGAGGCTGGTTGCGTACACAGAAGCCGGCAGCGAAGAAGACGTCGACGATGTCATAGCTGGCGCGCCTCCGAAGAGCGATGAAGACTTGACGCAGCTAGAATTCGATGAATTTCCAATCGAATTGCCGCCAACTGTCGCGTCCATGGGTGATAACATTGCCCCTTTTAGGCACATTCGATCCGAGTTGTGGTCGCTAGACAACTCCTCGGTGGGACGGAGACTCAAAATGTTGAGACCGTCTCTTTTGGTCGGTATGCATCCCGATCAGGCAACGGAGGCCATCATAGACGCGGCACTCGAGTTGGATGTACCGTTTGCCGTCGTTCCGTGCTGCACTTTCCCTGAAATGTTTACTCATCGAAAAACCGCAGATGGAGAGCCAGTCGCTACGTATAGCCAACTCATAGACTATCTGATGCGGAAGGATCCTTCGATTCAAAAGACATTCTTGCCATTCAAGGGTCGCAACCAAGTCTTGTATAGGACTCTCTGACGGGCCCTTCCTTGCCCAGCTCGCTTTAGGTCTTAGAATTAGAAATGTGAAAGTGGGGTCACTGAAGCCGACGCGTAAGAACCACGCATGAAGTTATCCTACCCACTCCTTGCGCACGTGACACATCGTGACGCGCGTACCGCAAGCATGTCGGCGCGTGAGGAGCAGAAGGAGGATGAGCAAGATAGTTTTGATCTAGCTGATGCGCTCCAACGAGCCTCATCTGAAGCTGAGGCGTCTTCGTCAGCGGAAGACGCTGATCCGATGAAAAAAGTAGAGGCGGCACTCGCGTGCCCCTGCGTCGCTGACCTTCGCAACTCGTCGTGCGGGAAGACGTTCGACGAAGCTTTGACGTGCTATATGCTCGCTAGTGATGAAGAGAAGGGTAAGAAGTGCGTGGAACAGTTCGTGACCTTGCACGCGTGCATGGTTGAGCACGCGAGCGAGTTTGAAGAGTTTACAGATCAACTCGTGGAGCACCAGAACGTGGAAGGGCCGGCCAAGGTGAAAGCCGCGGCGTAGCTTTGACTTCGTGTAGTATTTTAGCGCGTTAGACAGTTGAGTAGAGCGTGTAATTGATTCGTATTTCTCTTACTTGGGAAACGCTGCGCGATGGTTTTGCATGTATTTGTGCGTGATAACAATGTTAGGGATCTAGAGCGCTCCAGCGTTTGAGAGCCAGGCGTTAAACGCGTCAGAGCCGCTGCTACCCGCGCACACGGCAGCCAAGTAGATGTCAGCGACAGTGGCCGTGGAACCGACAAGGAAGCCAGACGTGGACGACGTGAGCGCTTTCTCTGCCTTACTGGCAGCCGCCTCAGCACCACCGGCAGCCGCTTCGAGCAAGGCCTCAACCCGAGCTTGTTCGTCAACCGCAGCGGGATAAAGTCCTGCGGCGACTCGGTTAGACTTGGCGATGTGTCGCAAGATGGCAACCGGTGCAGACAGAACAAGATCACCTTGGCTGAAGACAGGTGCCGCACCATCAACTTCCGTCTTGATTTCCTCGGGGCACATAGCCGCTGGTTCAACCTTGATGGAGGCTCCCGTACTCTTAATGACCTGTTGAATGGCCGAAGACGCCGCGCAGGGTCCAGCGTTCACGTAAACGGTGGCTTCCGCACCCGAAGCGACAGTACCATTGGTGGCAAACAAGTCAGCCGGCGGCGGCGAGACATCGACAAGCTTACCCTTCTTGTCGAGCGTGCGCACAAACGGAATGAACTCGATGCCATTCATCCACGGGCGCAACACTGGAGGGACAACAAGGCCCTCCGGAGTTTGCCAGTTCTCGATGAGGCAGCACAAAGTACGTTCAGTGGCGGTGAGCGTAGAGTTGAGCAAGTGTACGTAAGCCTTCTTCTTCTCCGGGCCCTTTTGCGGCGCGCCCTCACGGATTTCGAGGCGTCGCGACTGGTAATCCGTACAGTTGGAGCATGAAACGAGCTCGCGGAAGGTGCGAGACGACGGGAACCACGCCTCGAGGTCATACTTCTTCGCAGCCGCATCATTCAACTCACCACTCACAATGTTGACAACTTGGTACGGAATGTTGAGCGATTGGTAGAACGCCTCAGAGTTACCAATCAGTCGCTCCATTTCCTCCCAGCTCGCGTTCCCTTCACCAGAGACAGCGACAAATTGTTCAACCTTCTCGAATTGGTGCACGCGGAAGATACCGAGAGTATCGCGGCCGTGGGAACCAACCTCCTTACGGAAGCACGTCGAGTAACCCGCCAGGCGAATCGGGAGCTCGCTCGCGTTCAGCCATCGCTTGCGCAAGAAAGAGCAGCACGTTTGCTCGCTCGTCGCAATCAAATACTTGTCATCACCTTCGCCAGTGACCTTATACAGTTGTTCGTCGAAATCCGCAAGCTGAGCACACTCAGCCATACGATCCTTGCGCATGAAAAAGGGCGTTGCGAGCGGCGTGTGACCACGGGAAGACAAGAACGCCAACGCGTAGTTGATCATCGCTTGGTTCAAGAGCGCACCCGCACCTTTGAGGTAGTAACCGCGACCGCCAGCGACGTCGGTACCGTGTTCAACATCCGCGATATCCAACATACCAATCAAATCGACGTGGTTCGGCAAGTTCTCCTCCATACGCTTCGTGCCCCAAGTGCGAACGATGGCGTTGTTCGCTTCGTCGTTGCTCACCGGTACGCTATCGTGCACAATGTTACCGATTTTCAGCAGTGCGATGTTTGTCTTTTCCTCCCACTCCTTTTCCTCCTCAGCCAACGCCTTCTTTCTCGCATCAATCTCCTTTGCCTGCGCCATCAGCGGCACAGCCTCTTCCTTTTGACCCGCCTTCATCAACTTACCGACTTGCTTGTTGATGGCGTTGAACTCGGCGTTAATGCTATCGAGGTTGTGTCGACACTCTCTCCACTTGAGATCGAGCTCGAGGACATCATCCACATCCTCGACACGACCGAAACGCCGTCTCTCGCTCTCTCGAACGGCGTCCTAAGCGACGATGAAACGCGTCGCAACGCGCGCGATGTTACCCCAGTCAGTCTTCCACCTCTTTTTCACACGAATCGACGTCGCGCGTCGCTCGAGACGACGCGACGCGTCGAGCGCGTCAGCCGCCGAACAACCCCGAAACGCGCGAGCGGGGAAAAATCCAAAAAGCCGAAACGCGACCGAAGCGCGACGCGAGAGTCGATGCGCACCGGATCGCCGCCCTTATCCGGACGAAGCATATTAATGTCCAACATTTTAACTGCGGCGTGCAATCGTGCGACGCTCGCGCGTGGGTCTGCGGGGCGACGAAAGTTGATTGAGCCGAGGTTCGCGAGGTCGCACACGTTTACACTCTGTTTACATATACGACGAACGAGAAAGACGAGACCATCCCTCTTTTCGTTTCGTTTCGTTTCGTTTCGTTTCGTTTCGTTTCTTGCGACGACGACGACGAACGAGTCTTCTTCGCTACGAATGTCGCATCAACTTTTACTACAATCGACTCTAATGAACCCGGGTTTACATCGCGCGACGTCTACACGGCGAGGAGCTCACCAAAGTTGCGCATGAAGAGCACCGATGCGACAAACATGCCCGCGCTTCGGAGGAGGATCATGTTTGATTCTCGCACCGCCGGGTTGCCGTTAAACTCGGATTGGATGAAGGATGCGATGGACATGATGTCGTTGGGGTGTTCCGTCGACGCGGGGCGCGCGAGTGAGTGATCGGTCGTCGAGACGCGGCGTCGAATGACTGCGGTCACTTTGCACGGGTGGGTGGTGCTCGTGCGCGGAGTTGAGAGATTTAGCCGGCATTCGACGCCGCGGGTCGGCTCGGCTCAACTCGGCTCGGCGAGACGAAGGCGACGAAAGGCCGAGCCGGTTAGAAAGAAAACGCAGAGTCGTACGCGAAGAACGCCCGTCGATCGCCCACCCGTGCGCGCGCGTTTCGCTTCGTTTCGTTTCGTTCGAATGGATGGGAACTCGACCGAGTCGGTTGGAAACCAAAGTAACGACATCGACATCGACGCGCTTGCCGAGCGCTTGCGGGAGCTGGCACCAGACCAAGACGCGCTTGAGGAGGTGCGAGATGCGCAAGAGCGCGCGTGCGTCGATCTCG
>Ga0255767_1002498_pt1 | contig 15897 bp, 15 predicted proteins | sample 071ome_24_FD_179967 | JGI IMG/M metagenome (GOLD analysis project Ga0255767, IMG submission 179967) | Coastal salt marsh microbial communities from the Groves Creek Marsh, Skidaway Island, Georgia - 071402CT metaG (version 2) | ecosystem: Environmental > Aquatic > Marine > Intertidal zone > Salt...
GATCATCGTCGATGGCGTACGCCTGACCAACGACCTGAAACAGATCGACGCTGTGCGGCGCGAGGTCGGCATGGTGTTCCAGTCCTTCAACCTGTTCCCGCACCTGACGGTGCTGGAGAACTGTACGCTGGCCCCGATCTGGGTACGCAAGACACCGAAGGCCGAGGCCGAGGCGACGGCCATGGAATACCTCGAACGTGTGAAAATCCCCGAACAGGCCGACAAGTTTCCCGGCCAGCTCTCCGGCGGCCAGCAGCAGCGCGTCGCAATTGCCCGATCGCTGTGCATGAAACCCAAGATCATGCTGTTCGACGAGCCGACCTCGGCGCTGGACCCGGAAATGATCAAGGAAGTGCTCGACGTGATGGTCGATCTCGCCGAGACCGGCATGACGATGCTGGTGGTCACCCACGAGATGGGCTTCGCTTCCCAGGTCGCCAACCGGGTGATCTTCATGGATGAAGGCCAGATCGTGGAGCAGAACACACCGGACGAATTCTTCAACAATCCACAGTCCGACCGGACCAAGCTGTTCCTCAGCCAGATCCTGAGTCATTAGTCAGTCTTCGTTCCTCGCCGCTCGTGCTCATGCCAGAATGAGCCCTCATCCTGAGCCTGACGAAGGACGAGGGTGACGTCCTCATACTTCGACAAGCTCAGCATGAGGATTCTCTAGACCTGAGCGAGCGAGCTCAAAACCCGCACACACCATGCTCCAGACCTTCCTCGCCCTGGCTCCCGTCTTCCTGCTGATTGCGATCGGCTGGTTTGTGCGCGCCACCTGGCTGCCCGAAGACAGCTTGTGGCGGCCCATCGAGAAGCTGGCCTACTACCTGCTGATCCCGGCGCTGGTGATCCACGACCTGTATTCGGCCGACCTCGGTTCCCTGCCTTTCGCGCGCATGGCAATCGCCCTGCTGGGCGCGATCGCCATCATGACGGCGCTGCTGCTGATCCTGCGGCCCGTACTGTCGCCCCTGCTGATCCGACGCGATAAGAGCTTTACCTCCGTTTTCCAGGGCTCGATCCGGGCGAATTTTTTCATCATCCTGGGCGCAGCCCCGGCGCTGCTGCCGGCAGACAGCGCCGCACTGGTCATCGTCGCGGTTGCCTTCTTCACGGTGACCGTCAATATCCTCAGCGTGCTGGTGCTGGCCCGCTGGGGCAGCGAAGGCGAGGCCGATCTCGCCAGCCTTCTCAAGAAGCTGCTGACGAACCCCTTCATCGTTGCGACGGCCATCGGGATCGGCGCCAACGTGTCCGGCCTCGAAGTGCCTCATGTCGTCGATACAACCATCGCCATGCTGGCGGGTGCGGGTGTGCCTGCCGCACTTCTCACAGCAGGGTCCGGGCTGCGGCTGGCCTCCATCGGGGAACACCTGCCCGGCATCCTCGCCGCCAGTACCGCGCGGCTCCTGGCAATGCCCGCGATTGCCTACGGGCTCGGCTGGCTTCTGGGGCTGGAGGCCCCGGTGCTGGCGATGCTGGTGCTGTTCCACGGCCAGCCCACATCCACCTCATCCTATGTGCTGGCGCGCCAGATGGGCGGCGACCACGAGCTGATGGCCGCGATCCTGACCACCCAGACACTGCTGGCGATCGTGACGATCCCGGCGCTGCTGGCGTTCTTCGCCGGCTAGGCGCTGCCCCAGACCTCTTCGGCCACCTCGACCAGCAGCGCCAGCTTGGCTTTCTCGTCGTCCTCGGTGAGATCATTCCCGTGCACTGTCGATGAAAAGCCGCATTGCGGGCTGATGGCGAGCTGCTCCAGCGGCGCGTACTGCGCGGCCTCCTCGATCCGGCGCTTGAGCACATCCTTGTCTTCCAGCGCGGCCGACTTGGTCGTCATGATCCCAAGCACGACCGTCTTGCCCTTGGGCAGGAAGCGCAGCGGCGCGAAATCGCCGGAGCGTTCGTTGTCGTACTCCATGAAAAACCCATCGACATCGAGCTCGTTGAACAGGATGTCCGCCACCGGCTCATAACCGCCCTGGGCCACCCAGGCGCTGCGGAAATTGCCCCGGCACATATGCACTGTCACCGCCATGTCGTCGGGTTTTCCGGCCATGGATTGGTTCAGCAGGCGGCAATATGTGCGCGGCAGTTCGTCCGGGTCCTCGCCCATGGCCTTCGTGGCCTCGCGAATCTTGCCGTCACACAGATAGGCGAAGTTGGTGTCGTCGAACTGCAGGTAGCGCAGCCCCGCATCGGCCAGAGCCCTTACCTCCGCGTTGTAGGCGGTTGCCAGGTCCGCATAGAAACCGTCGAGATCGGGATAGACCTCCTCACTGATCGCCTTTCGCCCACCTCGGAAATGCAGCATCGAGGGTGAGGGAATGCAGACCTTCGGCATCCGGCGCGTCACGGATTTCAGGTATTCGAAGTCGCAGAGCTGGATGTCACGGCTGTGGTGGAGTTTCGCCTCAACCGTCATGGTCGGCGGCGCCATGCCCACTTCCGTGCCGTCGTCCTTTCGGAAATGCGATACGAAGTTGCCTTCGGTGATTTTCACCCCGTCGATCTGCTCCAGAAAGTCCAGATGCCACATAAAGCGGCGGAACTCCCCGTCGGTGATGCCTTGCAGGCCCGCATCTTCCTGCAGCTTCACCACCCCGGCGATGCATTCGTCCTCGATCCCGCGAAGCTCGGCCGCATCGATCTTGCCCGCTGCCGCCCGCTCGCGCGTATCCACGAGACGGGCCGGGCGCAAGAGACTGCCCACCTGATCCGCGCGAAACGGCGGTTTTCCGTTCGGTGCCATGACGGTTCCTCCCCTGTCCTCCTATTATGCCCGCGCTCCGGCCTCGCGGGCCATGGCCCGTTTGGCGGACAGCCGGGTGAAAGCTACACTCCCCGTACACAAGGGGGAGAATCACGATCATGCTGAACGTCCAGACCATCGACCACATCGGCATCCGCGTGGCGGATTTGGACCGCGCGATGGATTTCTACGGCCTGTTCGGCTTCACCATCGAGCACAAGGCCGACAATGACCCGGTCGCCGTGGTGAAGAACGCCCAGGGCGTGGAGCTCAACCTTGTGTACAACAGCGGAGACGACAATGGCGGCAACAACATCCTGATGGATATTCCGACCAAGTATCCCGGCTTCACCCATGTGGCGTTCCGGGTGGATTCGATTCTGGAAACTGTGAAGACCCTGAACGCGAACGCAATTCCGATCACCCAGGGTCCGGTGAAGTTCGGACGCGACGGCCATGTGTCGGTCTTTGTGCGCGACCCCGACCGCAACGTCATCGAGTTCCGCGGCCGTGAGGAGGATCTCTCCGAAATCGGCGGCATCGAGAAATACGAGAACGAGAACTAGGACGCAGAGACATGCAACTGATCGACCTGAGCGGCGAAATCTTCCACAAATGCCCGACCCTGCCGAACCATCCGCCGGCGGTCATCACCGACTGGAACACCCACGACACTTTCCGTGAGGCGGACGGGGTGAAGTTCTCCATCGCGTCCAAGTACATGTCCTTCGGCGAACACACCGGCAGCCATGTCGATGCACCGGTGCACTTCGACGCCGACCCGAACGCAAAGTCTGTGGACCAGATGCCGCTGGAGGATTTCTACACCGACGCGGTCTGTCTGGACCTGTCCCATGTGGAACTGAAAAGCCGGATCGGGATCGACGAGCTGGAGGCCGCCGAGAAAGCCGCCGGGATCGAAATCCGGCCACGCGACACGGTGCTGCTCTACATGGCCCATTACGACCGGACCTTCGGCACACCGGAGTTCATGACGGATTTCCCTGGACTGACCAAGGAATCCGCCGAATGGCTCGGCCACAAGAAAATCGTGATGTTCGGCGTGGAGGCCGCGAGCCCCGGCCGTCCCGGCAAGGACAATTTCGAGGTCCACCTCGTCTGCCGGGACATGGGCTTCACCCATATGGAGGGGCTGGCCAACCTGCATCAGGTGGTCGGCAAGGGCCGGTTCCGCTTTATCGCGTTTCCGCTGAAAATTCGGGGTGGCACGGGCAGTCCGATCCGCCCGGTGGCGGTGCTGGAGGACTGACCCTCAGACCGCCATCAGGCCGCCATCGACAGCCAGCACGTGGCCGGTGACGGACTTCTGCTCCGGAGCCGACAGGAACAGCACCGCCGAGGCGATTTCCTCGGGGTCCGGGAAACGGCCCAGCGGGATACGCTGGAGCATGCCTTCGCGGCGCGCGGGGTCTTTCAGGATTTCCTGGCGGCTTTCCGTCAGCACCGTCGTCGGCGCGACCGCGTTCACGCGGATGCCGTGCTCGGCCCACTCGACCGCATGCATGCGCGACATCTGGATCAGGCCACCCTTGGTGATGCCATAGACCGAACGCCCGGCGAGGCCCGTCATGCCATGGGTGGACGCGATATTGACGATCGCGCCGCCGTGTCCGGCCTCCATGCAATGCTTCGCGAAGCAGCCGGACAGGAAGAACGCACCCTTGAGGTTCACATCGACGACCGCGTCCCATTCGTCCCAGGTGACGTCCTCCGCCGCACGGTGCAACGGCACGCCCGCATTGTTGACCAGCACATCGAGCCCGCCGAGAGCTTCGATCGCCGCAGCGCAACCGCCTCGGATGCTGGCTTCGGAGCGCAAATCCAGGGTCACGGCGACGGCGTTGATGTTCGCCAGCGCGGAATCGCCCATCACGGGATCAAGCATGCCCGCATCGATATCTGCCAGCGCCACGTCATAACCGGCGCGTGCAAATGTCAGCGCGGTTTCCCGGCCCAGGCCTGTGGATGCGCCGGTGACCAGCGCGCGGCGGTTCGGTGCATCGCTCATGCGGAGACCAGATCGCCGGCTTCGTTGCGCTGAAGACCGGATTCGGACGCTGCATCGGTGATGGTCTGGTGCCAGTCCACACGGCCCGCATCCGGCCCGCCGATGATGGTCAGCAGCGTACCCTTGCCTTCGCTGACGTGGCGAAAGCCGCGATAGACCCCCTGCGGAATGCTGATGGAATCGAAGGGCTGGAGCGTGATCGACTTCTCACCCTCGTCCGTGTCCCAATAGACTTCCCAGTCGCCGATCAGCGGCATGAAGACCTCCTCGGTCTCATGCGCGTGCAGCGCCGCGCCATTGCCCTGTTCGGCCTGGATCATGCCCAGGTTGAAGCCCTTGGCCGGCAGCGGAATGTTCGGCGCCAGTTCCGGCTTGTCCGTCGCCTCGACCACACCCATGCCGACGATGTTGATCTTGAAGCGGCGATGACCCGGCAGACGGCTGTCCACGAAGGCCTCCTCGGAGCCGGTCAGCTCGGAAAACCGCGCAACGAACTGCTCCATCTCGGCAACGGAGACGTTGTTGATATCCATGTAACTTTTCCTTCTGAACAGGCGGATCAGCCAGCCGCCACCCGGTGGTCATGCACGGCCAGGCCCGCACGCGCCGCCAGCAGGATCGGCGTGTGCCGCCCCACCGCCTGCGCCCGGTCCACCATGTCACCAATGATATGGGCCCCCTCGGTCGGCCGGTTCGCCTGGACGTCCCGCAGCATCGAGGATGCGAACTTCGACCCCTGGGTCGTGAACATGCGCTCGTAGGTCTCGATCGTCTTCTGGCTGACCGGATGACCCAGCGCCTCGGCCGTGTCCCGGCACTCCGCCAGTGCGGCAAACAGGAAGTCCTTGCCCGACGGCGTGTCGAGGATTTCGCCCACAGTGGCACGCGCCAGCGTGTTGACCGACGACATGGCGCACAGCATGGAGAACTTGTCCCACATGGTGACCTCGATGTCGTCGCGGGGGTCCACGTCGAACTTCACCACATCGTTCAGCGCACCGAACGCCTTGACGCGATCCGACATGGAGCCATCCATCTCGCCATAGGCGATGCGGTGGAAATCGCCGAAATGGACGATATCGCCCGTCTCCGCGTCCACCCGCGCACCGATATAGGTGGTTCCGCCCAGCACCTTGTCGGCGCCGAAGCGGTCCTGCAGAACGTCGATCTGCTTCATGCCATTCAGCAGCGGGATGAAGGTCGTGTTGTCACCGACGGCCGGCGCCAGATCCTCCATCGCCGCAGGCAGGTGATAGGCCTTGCAGGTCAGGATGATGAAGTCGTAGGTGCGGTCGATCTCGCCCGCGGACACGGTCTGCACCTTGTCCACCTTCGCATCATCGAAATAGTCGCTGTGGATGGTTATCCCGTTGGCGTCGAGCTGCTCGCGCCGCTTGCCGCGTACCAGGAATGTGGTGTCCACACCGCCTTCGGTCAGGCGCGCACCGAAATAACCGCCGACGCCGCCAGCGCCGAGCACCAGAACACTGGGAGCCATAGCGCGCCTACTCGGCCAGACAGAGAGCGTGATCCGGCGGGAAGGTCAGCCAGACCTGCTGGCCGGGTGCCAGGTTCTCGAAGTGGTCGATCTGGATGCCGATTTCGTGCGGCCCGACCTGGACGCGACCTTCAAGGAAGCTGCCCAGATAGATCGTGTCGATCACGTTGCCTTCCAGCACGTTCACGCCACCGGCAGCATCCGGCTTCGAGAGGTGCAGCTCCACATCTTCCGGACGCAGGCTGATGAACACCTGGTTGCCAGTCTGGGCACCTTCGCCACCGGCCGCGCCGAGACGCAGCGGCTCCGCGCCCTGCCCCATCGACACCTCGACCTGGCAGGCTTCGCCCTCACGGCCGAGCAGCTTGCCCTGCAGAAGGCTGGTCACGCCGATGAAATTCGCCACGAAGGAGTTCACCGGATTGGCGTAGATGTCCTGCGGATCGCCGATCTGCTGAATCACCGCCTTGTCCATCACCACCACGCGGTCACTCATCACCAGCGCTTCGGACTGGTCATGGGTCACGAAGATCGAGGTGATGCCCACTTCCTTCTGAAGGCGCACAATCTCGTCGCGCATCTGCTCGCGCAGCTTGGCGTCGAGGTTCGAGAGCGGCTCGTCGAACAGGATGACTTCCGGCTCATAGACGATGGCGCGGGCCAGCGCGACACGCTGGCGCTGACCGCCCGAGAGCTTGGTCGCGAAGCGGTCGGCCAGGTGATCGAGGCCCACCAGTTCCAGCGCCCGGGTGGTCTTCGTCTTGATCTCGCTGCTCGACGCGCGCCGCACCCGCAGGCCATAGGCCACGTTGTCGAACACCGTCATGTGCGGCCAGACCGCATAGCTCTGGAAGACCATGCCGATATTGCGGTGTTCCGGGAACAGGTAGATGTCCTTCGCCGGCGCCACCACGGTGTTGTCGCCGATCCGGATCTCGCCTTCTTCCGGACGCTCCAGCCCGGCGACGCAACGCAGGGTCGTGGTCTTGCCGCAGCCGGACGGGCCGAGCAGGGTCACGAACTCACCAGGGGCGATGTCGAGATTGAAGTCATCCACCGCGGTCTCGGAACCGAAGTGCTTGTACAGATGCTCGATGGAGACCATCGGCTTGGAATTTGCGCTCATGGCTTCGTTCACGCTCATGGCTGCACCGCCAGGGTGTGTTCAGGATCGAATTGCAGATAGACCTTCTCGCCGGCCCGTAGGCGCGCGCGTGGATGGGCAATGACCTTCCACTCGAAATCGCCCCACTGGACACGGCAATCGACATAGCTGCCCAGGAAGATGGCGTGGGTCACCTCGCCTTCCAGCTTCACATCGGCGCCGTTCTCGCGCACGGCGTGGACGTTCTCCGGACGGACCGACAGCACGGCGTCGTCGCCTGCCCCGATGCCCGGTCCGATCATGCAGGGCACAGTGATCTTCTGCCCACCCTGCTCGACTTCCACACGGCCCTTCCCGTCAGCGGCCTCAAGCACCTTGCCCTTCATCAGGTTGGCAACACCGATGAAGTTGGAGACGTACTCGTTGACCGGCTTGGAATAGATTTCAACCGGGCCGCCGCGCTGCTCGATCTTGCCCTTGGACATCACGATGATCTCATCGCTCATGACCAGCGCTTCGGACTGGTCATGGGTCACGTAGATCGAGGTGATACCCACTTCGGACTGGATGCGCTTGAGCTCGACACGCATGGTCTCGCGCAGCTTCAGGTCCAGGTTCGACAGCGGCTCATCGAAAAGCAGCAGGCGCGGGTTGGACACGATGGCGCGGGCCAGTGAGGCGCGCTGCTGCTGACCGCCCGACAGGTTGGTCGCCAGGCTGTTGGCCCAGTCGGTCAGCCCGACCAGCTTCAACACGGCGGCCACGCGGTCGTCGATCTCGGAACGTTCGACATTCCGGATTTCCAGCGGATAGGCGACGTTCTGGGCCACCGTCATGTGCGGCCAGATCGCGTAGCTCTGGAAGACCATGCCGATGTCGCGCTTTTCCGGCGGCATGAACAGGCCTTCCTTCGGCGAGGTGAAGATCGCATCCCCCACACGGATCCGGCCCCCGTCGATGGAATGGAGACCGGCGATGCTCATCAGCGTCGTGGTCTTGCCACACCCGGACGGGCCCAGCAGGGTCAGGAACGAGCCCTTCGGAATACCGAAGGAAATGTCGTCAACGGCACGGTCGTTGCCGAACCATTTGACGAGATTCTGGACCTCGAGATAGGCCCCGGACGTCTCGGCGGCACACATACGTCTCTCCCCCTTACGCCGTGAGTGCTTCGCGGCCGGCAACCCGCCGGAACGCGTAGATCGCGATAAGCAACAGGACCGTCTGCGCCATGGACAGCGCGGAGGTCAGCGGCTCGTTCTCGAAGTTCGTCAGGTAGTACACGCCGACCGAGAGGGTCTCGGTGCCTGTCGTGAACAGGATGATCGAAATAGAGAGTTCGCGAAGGAAAATGATGAACAGCAGGATCCAGCCCGCGAAGATGCCCGGCTTGAGCAGCGGGATGGTGATCCGCCGCAGCGTGGTCAACCACGACGCCCCGGCCATCCGCGAAGACTGGTCGAGCTCTTCGGAGATCGCCAGCATGATCGACGAGATGTTGCGCTGACCATACGGGAAGAAGCGGGTGATGTAGCCCAGCATCAGGATCCAGATCGTGGCGTAGATCGGCGTCTGGATGTAGGTGATCAGAACGCCCATCGCCAGCACGATGCCCGGGAAACCGATCGGAACGACCGACAGGAAGTCGAGCAGGCGCACGCCGAAGCCCTTGGTGCGGTGGATCATGTAGGAGATCACCAGCGCCAGGACCATGGCGATCGACGCGCCCACAAAGGACAGGAACAGCGAGTTCCCGATGCCGTTCGTCGCGGCGGAGATCGCCTCGGGGCGCCACCAGAACAGCGTCTTCACGTAGTTGATGGTGGTCATCTCGCCCCACTGAACCGCTCCGGTCCAGACCGGGTGCAGGCTCACGAGGATGAGGCAGATGATCGGCAGCACAACCGCCACCGCAATGAACAGCAGGTTGTAGGTGAACGCGACCCAGCGCCACGGACCGAGGTCAAGGACGTTGGGACGGAAGCCCTTGCCCGTCACCGTGGTGAAGGACCGCGGTGCGATATAGCGCTGCTGGATCCAGATCAGGACGACCGTGATCAGGCCCAGCGCCATGCTCATGGCGGCGCCGAGGTTGTGGTTGGCGTCGTCACCGACGGCCTTGGAGAAGATCTGCGTGGTCAGCGTTTCCCAGCCATAGGGCGCGGAGAGCTTGAACGGCACACCGAACTCACCTGCGCTGGTCACGAACACGATGATTGCCCCCGACAGGATGCCCGGCATCACCAGCGGCAGGGTCACCGTCATGGTGGTGCGCAGGAGGCCGGCACCTGTCGTGCGCGCGGAGTCCTCGAGAGACGGGTCCATACGGCGCAGGGAGCCGACCACGAACAGGTACACCAGCGGGGCGAAGAAGATGCCGGTCACCCAGATCACACCCCAGATGTTATCGACGTTGATAAACGCCCCTTCGACCCCGAAGATCGAACGAATCCAGTTGTTCAGAAGGCCTGTCTGCGGCTCGCCCAGGTTGTGCCAGGCGATCGCGCCCACGAAGGGCGACAGGAAGAACGGGATCAGGTTGTAGGGCTCAAGATAATCGCGCCAGGGACAGTTGGTGCGCGCGTTGATCCAGGCAAGTGACACGCCCAGGAACGAGGCGAGTACGGTGGAGCCGGACGAGATGATCAGCGTGTTCACGAACGCCTTGGGAATAATACGGTCTGTGAACATGATCTCGTAGTTGCCGAACCCCCAGGTGGTATCCCAGCCACTTGCATCGAGAACTTTGAAAGACGACACGAACAGGACGGCCAGGGGCACAATCACCGCCGCAGCGACAATGATCGAGACCACCGCTGTGATGATGTTTTCCTGCGTCACCATCGCTCGCATACGATTTTCGAATGCGGAACGCTGTTGCGTCGGGGACAAGCTTTCCGTGGTCATCGCGGACTCACCTGATTCTGTTGGCAGAACTCAATGTTCCGTCTGGGCGCAAATTATTCTTAGCAGCCCAAAGCATGGGCCAGCGCTAGTTCGATGGCTTGAAGCTACCTTCAGAAAACAGGGTCCCGGCTATGCCGGGACCCTGAAATCCGATGTTAGCAGAATGGCCTAGCGGAAGTTTTCCTGCCAGACGCCACGAACGTCCTTGTACTCGTTCACGGCACTCACCCAGTCCTTCATACCGACGAGCTTGTGCTTGGAAAGGTCCATCAGGTACGGGGCCGCAGCGGCCGGGGCCTGATAGCCTTCACGGAACGAGTAAACAGCTTCACCTTCAACGAAGATGTCTGCGCCTTCCTTCGAGAGCAGGAACTCGACCAGCAGCTTCGCGGCGTTCGGGCTCTTGGAACCCTTCAGCACGGCGACCTGGTTGCCGAGCATCGCCTGGCCTTCCTTATAGGAGCCCATCTTCAGCTTGTCCTTGAGGTCCGGCTGCTTGATCACGTTCTGGTACACGCGGCCCGAGAGGTTCCACATGTCGAACGGACGCTGACACGAGATGACCATCTGCATCTTCGGCTCCGTACGGAACTCGACGATCGGATCGGTCTTAGCAAGCGCCGGCCAGAACTCATTGAAGTCCACCTCACCGCTCTGCTGCATGGCGATCACGGTGTTGGTGTAGGTGAACGACTTCGTGATGTCGGACGAGATCGTCTTGCCCTTCAGCGAGGCTTCGACCGCGTCCTTGTAGGACGTCACGTTGAAGTTCTCCATGCCCGGGCAGGACGCGTTCCAGACCGGCTGGAAGGTATAGGCCAGCGGGGTCACGACATGCGGATAGCTGGAATACTGACCAGCCGATTCCGCAAGGCCCTTGCTGTCGTTCCAGTTGACGGAGTCCAGTGCCTCAAACGCGCCACGCTTGGCAGCCTCATCGAAGAAGGCCGGCGAGTGCACGAGGATGGCATCGACGGTAAACTTCCCGGCCTGAATTTCCTGCTTGACCTGAGCGACGGTCGCGCCAGTGCCCTTTCGCAGGCTATTGAACTGGAAGTCGTCCCCGAGGTTGTACCGCTTCTTAAACGCCTCGCCCATACGCTGGGCCGTGCGGTCAGAGAAGAGTGGGTGAATGATCGTGACCGAGCCTTCTGCCTTGGCGAGCGGCGCGAGCTTAGCTTCCGTGGAGTTCATGTGGCCGGCAGCCATGGCGACCGAGCCGGTCGCGAGCATGGCCACTGCCGAAACGGCACCGACCAAGGTTGCTTTGAAGTGGGATTGCATCGCTTTCTTCTCCCTGATTAACAAGAGCACGTAATTTTTTCTTTTTGTGTAACGGAATCGGCGGCTGGATGGAAGAGGGATAAACACTGCTGTCCGCATCCCGAACCCGTGACAGCCGGGGCCATCGGGCCGTTCCAAAAGCGGTGATCGCGCGTGAGTTTCGAGAACTGCCAGCCGGTCAATCCACCGAACCCGTCGCCGAAGCGCGCGCGCAACGGACACACCACATCGCGCAGGACATCGTCAGGGGGCAGATGCCCACTCGACGCGTCGTCGCGGTACACGGGCAATCCCACGAGCATCTTCTCAGACGGCCAGGCCAACCCGGCCGCGCCGTCCGTGAACCCGATATACGATGTGTCCCACTGACGGCGCCCCTCACCCACCACGCGGGCGGCGGTCGGCGCGTCGAACGCAGGGTTGTTGTAATACTGCACCGTGATCCAGTCGATCAGCGGCCCGGCCTCACGCAGGACATCCAGATATGGGCCGCCGTGCCAGTCGGGGCTGAGATAAGGGGCCTGCGGCGCGTGGCTGATCAGCGCGCCCTGCGGCAATCGCCGGCGCAGGGCTGCCGTCAGGTCGATGAGGAACCGGCCGCCGTCCAGCATCCCCGGCGGACGACGCACCTGCAGGGCCTCGCTCACCTCGAAGTCCAGATCGACACCGTCGAGCCCGTGCCGCCTGACAAAGGCCGCAATCGCCTCAGCCAGCGGTGCGGTGCGTCCCGCCAGGCCGCGATACCCGTCGATGTGCATGTCGCCACCGCCGAAGGAGATCAGCACACGCTTGCCCTCGGCCCGCAGCCGCGCCACGACTTCGAGCGCCGGCGCCAGCTTGTCCGGCACGTCCAGTTGCACCGGCCCTTCTACCGGCGCGTCGGCCGCGACCGTGATGAATGACAGGATCACATGGGTGTAGGGCGTGCCGACCAGCGTCTCCGGCGGGCTTGCATCCGAGTTGTAGTAGATGACGTAGCGCGGCGTGCTGTCGGTTTGCGCCGCCGCGGACACCGGCACGGCCGGGGCCAACAGGTACACAGCCAACAGCAACAGGACGGCGTGGCGCATCGTGCAGGCCACGAAAATCCTATTCGCCGCGCAGGCGTTTCAGGGCGGCGTCCTGCAACGCGCGCGTCTCGGGATCCGACATATTCAAAAGTACCTGATCCTGTTCGAGCGACGCGGTGTCCGGTCCGGCGGCCAGCCGGTTCACGGCTTCCTTGACCATCTGCTGCGCGACACGTGGCTTGCCGACCGCCTCGCGCGCCATCTCCAGCGCGGTGGCCAGCGTGTCGTCCGCCACCGCCTCGCACAGCCCCCAGTCGAGTGCGATCTTCGCATCGACCTGACGGCAGAGCGCGGCGATCAGCTTGGCGCGCGCGGGGCCGACCAGACGGAACAGGCGTGGCAAGGTGCCCCATGAATAGGTGATACCCAGCTCCACCTCCGGCGCGCGGACCCAGGCCCCGGTCTGGAACACCCGGAAGTCGCAGGACAGCGCCAGCGACATGCCGCCGCCGATCGCGAACCGGTCCACCGCCGCGATGGTGATCTGCGGCAGCGCCTCCCAGGCCCGGCACATCTCCAGACCCAACCGGATATGTCGGCGCGCATCGAGCAGCGCGCGGTCCTGCGCAAAGGAATCCGGTTCGGAAATGTCATTGCCCGCGCAGAACGCCCCACCGGCACCGGTCAGCACGACGGCACCGATATCCGTGCGCTCGGCCAGTTCGCGCGCGACACGAGCCAGTTCCCGCTTCAGCTCGGCCGACAGCGCATTTCGCTTGTCCGGCCGGTTCATCCGCACGATCAGCGTTTCAGGCGCGAGATCGCCGGGAGCCTCTTCGACAACGACAACAGGATCGGACATTGCGGGTGCGGCCTAGTCGTAGAACACGAAGGCGCGCGTCTCGATAGTCTCACGCGGCGCCGCGTCGGCCGGCGTGTCCGGATCCGCGAACGCGGAGTGGAGCGAATAGCGCGCGGTGCCGTCCGTCAGCGTGTCGTAGTTCTTGAACAACAGCACCTCGTCACGGGTCATGCGCGGGAACCAGTACCATTTGTGATTCGGATCGTAGATCGCGTGACGTGTCTCGCTCGGGCGGTTGTATTCAAACGACGGCTCAGGGCGCAGCGGTGCCTCTCGCCGCGTCTGGGTCATCGAGGTGTCATCGACGGTGCGCGCGTCGCAGACCGTCAGCGGCCATTGTTCGAGCGTGCCGGTCATGGAACGCCACGCGTTGACGATGGCGAAACGCCCCTTGAGACGCCTCTCCCCTTCCTCGTCGCCGAACCTGTCGCGCATACGCTGGAAAGCCGAGTTGTCGGTGTAATCGCTGTGCGGTGCGGGCACCGGATCGCGCGAGGCATATTTCTCACGGTGCGACAATCTGGTGGAGCGCCGCGTGTGATCGAACACCACGGCCTCGCTGCCGCCGGCCACCGCGGCGATGAGCTGTTCCATCTCCGGCGTGTAGATATCGGCAAGCTGGGCGTCATCGTTGAAGTCGGCGACCTTCGTCACCTGCGCGGCCAGGGTGAAGCCCTCCACGTCGAGCGAGAAACCGTCCGGCGCCAGCCGGCCATTGAGAATCGGAACATCGCGCGGTGCGCGGTTGTCGTTCACGCGGAACGATTCACCGGCCCGTGCGGAGTGGGAAAACACCGGGATCTTGTCGAGATTGGCCAGATAATTCAGTTCGGCCACGATCTCCGGCCGCGACAGCGCATCCTGCTCCTGGGCACTCATGCCGTTCCTCCGATTGTTTTTCGGAAGTCTAGGTCGCGCGGCGGCGCAGAGTCCACGCGCAACGGCCTGCATGCCGCGCAGGTCAGATCAGCGGATTGTCGGTCTCGAGCCCCAGCGCGACGCGGCCATGGGCCGGGCCGTTGATCTCCCAGGAGATATGGGCATGGGTCAGCCCGGCTGTGAGATCGCGCATCGGCCGCTGAAGCGGTCCCGCGCTGGTCATCGCTGAAGCGCCCATCACGCTGAAGATGCCGCGCCCCGCGTCCCCGGCAAACTTCGCGGCCAGCGCCCCGTCACGCCGCCAGCGCAGTTTGGCCTCGACCGGCGGCACCGCACCGGCTTCGGCATAGGCAAGGGATTCGGCAAAATTGGCGAACAGAAGCGCCCGGCCCGCATCGATCAGCCCGCCCGCTTCGGCTACCCTGTTCTGCACCGGCACGAGTTCGGCCACCTTCCGCCCGCTCTGCCGGGCGCTGCGCTCGCGCAGGGACTCCACGCCCACATCCCACATGCCCCGGGCGACCCCGAGCAGCACCGTCGAGATCATGTGGGGAAATAGCCCGCCGACAGACTGGCGGTACACGGGCGACGGGTTGGCATCCGTGCCGGGTGTGCGGTCGCCACGCGTCGCGTTGCCTGCAAGCGTCATGTATTCGGGTACGAACAGGTCATCGCATTCGCTATCGACACTGCCCGTCGCGCTCAATCCCATCACGTCCCAGTTGTCGTGGATCGTCAGGTCCCGCGTCCGAATCAGAAAAACCCGCGCCTCGGGGCCGCCATCCGGACCGGCCCCCTCGACCATGCCACCAACCATGATCCATTCGGAGTGGTTGATGCCGCTGCAGAACGGCCAGCGCCCGGTCAGCCGGTAGCCGCCGTCGGTCTTCACCGCCCGCCCCGCCGGATAGATCACCGAGGATGCGATCAGCGCGTCAGGGTTCTCGTTCCAGACCGTGTCCTGGCCTTCGGGCGGCCACATGGCCAGCATCCAGTGATGCACGGCGAGGTTGATATAGACCCAGCCGGTCGAGGCGCATCCGCGCGCCAGTTCCTGGGCCAACTCGGTCAGCAGACGGAAGTCGTACTCACCGCCGCCGACGCGCGCCGGCTGGTTGATGCGCCACAGGCCGTTCTTGTGGAGTTCCCGGATCGTCTCTTCAGGAATACGGCCCACCGCCTCGGCGGCACCGGCCCGCGCACGCACGACAGGGATCATGGCATGCGCCCGCGCCAGCATTTCCTCGCGTGCTGTAAGGGGTTTGGTTTTACTCATAGCCGACATAACGCAACAGAGATGCCCCAGACCGCAAGGCAAGAATAATTCCGACGTTTGCGCAGCTCTCCGTTCCTGCTGGTTATATCAATCGCAGTGACCACATAAGCGTCAGATCGCACCCCAAAGGCAAACCGCGGCGGACATCCAGCCCCATCGGGCGCTTTGGCGTGTTCTAAATTTTCAGGTCGGCCGGAGCACGTTGTTTCATCTGCGGGGTTGACCGAGCAATCACGAACGAGCTGTCCGCGCTTGCCCCGCAATAAGCAGCAGACCCCGACAGTGT
>Ga0255767_1002499_pt1 | contig 15897 bp, 11 predicted proteins | sample 071ome_24_FD_179967 | JGI IMG/M metagenome (GOLD analysis project Ga0255767, IMG submission 179967) | Coastal salt marsh microbial communities from the Groves Creek Marsh, Skidaway Island, Georgia - 071402CT metaG (version 2) | ecosystem: Environmental > Aquatic > Marine > Intertidal zone > Salt...
GTAGCGCGTATACCTGCTTCAAACACTCGAATAGGTGTTCTCCAGAATAGGTTGGTAACAAGTTTGAGAGCTGGTTGTTCTCTTAGGTTTCTTTCCCATCCTTTTGCCGCAGCAGAAAGAGGATTGTCACCAGAAAACTCAAGCCTAAAAACCATGTCGTTTGCAAAATGAATACCGTGTTCATCAACAGCTCTACGAAAACGATCTTTGTTCTTCATTACAAACTCACGCGCCCACTCTTTAGCTGCATCGCCTCGCAATCCCCGCCGTAGTGCAGCCATGCGAGCCTGTCCAACGACTGTTTGATCAATCGTTGTGTTCAGTGCTTTTTTATCAAAATCTAGAAGAGCAGCTTTTATCTCGGCCTTGACCGGTCTGCCTGCTTTCTGCGCTCTAACAACAGCTTCAGCGGCTAACTCTCCTTCTTTCCAGCCACGATAAACAGCCATTTGAATAGCTTCGTCGGAAGCAGCTAGAAATTTGTAAAAGAAGTTAATGAAATGATGCTCGAATCCTTGGTAAGAAACATTCCTCTTCATCAGGTCTGTTCCTCTAAGATTACGTTCTAGCCACTGAGATTCAGTTCCTGTGAAGAAAGACTGTCCCATTTCAAAGGAAAGTTTTCCAGCTTGCAAAGCGGCACGTATACCCCGAAGGTAACCCATATACGTCTGAGTCATCTGTTTGAATGCTGCGTAGCTTAGTGTGCCATTTCCTAAAAAACTTAGCGCAGGGCTGATAATCATTCTATAGGAGTTAGAGACTATGTTAATAATCGTTGAGGATGGGCCTAGAACAAGACCACCAGCAGCGTTAGCAGCGTTCTGCATAAAAACATAACTTATCCTGTCAGGTTTCTTAGACCCCTCTAGAATCGCCAATGCGTCTTTCTGCGCTCTAAGCTCCGCTATGCTCTCAAATATGTCGATTGCCCTATCCATGTTAGCTGGATCGTTCATATCTCCTAGCTCTGCTAACTCTAACTTTAACTTACTAATGTCAAAATCGTTAGTATACTGAGCAGTTTTTAGTTCTAACTGCTTGAAGAACTCGGTTTCGGCTTTGAGATAATCGTCAGCGACTGATGGATTTAATCCCATTTCTTTTGCTATTTCAGATACGTTCAGGTCTCTGTTAGCACCTTTCAACGTGCGAAGTCTATTCTGCACCACGTCTCTACCAGCAGAGCTAGAGAGCTGATTGGTAATGGGCTGAATACGAGACAGAACGTCATCCGCTAGCATACTTTTCTTGACTTCGGCTTCAATAATAGGAGCGCCAGCGTTGGTTTTCTGTAGCTCGTTTATCTTGTCAAGCTGTGCTTTCTTGTAGGCAACTAAAAGATTCTCCGCTTCAATAGCAGCAGATTGTATACCTTGAAACTCAGGATCAGTGTTACGGAGTTTCGCTATCTGCCTAGCTAGCTCATCTGCATCTTTTCCAGTCATGTTTGCAAAAGCGCGAGCTAGTGGAGAAGACAGGTCAGCGAGTTCTTTTAGTCTTATCGAAGCACGATCACCTATTTCGTCACCAAGATCACGTATTAGCTGCTTTACATCATCCAATGTAACCTTGCTACCGTCAATAGGGTTTTCAGCTCCTTTAGGACGTGGCGGGCGCTGCACAGGAGGTTGCCCAAGATCAGGTCGATTCGGAACAGCCTCTTCAAACACTTCATCGACAGCCGCCGCCCTTCTTGCTCTCAATTCAGCTTGATACTCAACTTGCTTCTTTGTGACCATAGGAAGATTGTCAAAAAGCTCTATCTGAGGAGAACCTTCAACAAACAGATCAGTTTGAGCGCGATCTCCTAAACGAGGAGCGCTAGGCTGCGTTAATGGTACGCCTGCTTCGTCTACAGTAGGAAGTCCTGTCTTAGAGTCCAATATAGGATCGCGAGGATTAGGAGGTACTACGTTGTTGCTAAACTTTTGCTGCCAATCCTGTACCGTGTTTATGGGACGGGTTTGTTCAACATCAGCAACGCCCGGAAGACGAGGCTGTGTAGTCAAAGGAGGTTGTTCTAAAGGTAATCCTAACTGAGTAGGCTCTTGAGCAACCGGAGCCACTGGCGTAGCGGGAGCGTCAGGGGAGGCAGCAGGAGCAGCGTCAGGGGCGACAGGAGGAGTAGCGTCTTGGGTAACAGCCCTCGCTGCCCTACGATTAGCCAGTCCCTGAGTGACTGCGCCTATACCGCCGCCGATTACACCACCAGCTCCAGCTCCTACTACAGTCCCAAATCCTACCTTGCTCCAGTCAACTCCTGTTTTTGTAGCATCAGCGTTAACTAGCGCAGTCTCTCGCGCTGTTTCTTGAGCAGCACCGTAAATACCGCCTTCAACCGCCCCGTACATACCTGCACGAATAGCAGCTTTTAACGCCGTCTTCCCTGCCATTTTGGAAGCCTGTGATGCAGCGGTTCCCCAACCAAGAGAGAGAAGACCGAAGTATGTAGAAGGATCGGTTAGAACTTCGCGTAGCCCTCGCCAAAATCCTTCTGCTGAGTAGTCAATTTTATCAAAAGAATCTACCATGAAGAGAAAGGCTTGCTTCTCTGTGTCTGACGCATTCTTTATAGACACAGCGTCAGGTACAGTACCAAGCATCAAATTGTAATTGAAGCGAGCCATCTTGTCCAAACCCCAGTTGGCCAACGCTTCATCTGAACCCTTCCAAGACCGGCCCATGCTAGATTCGTACATGATACGACTAGCACGGAGCCAGTTCTTGTTTTTCTTTATTTCGTCAATTTGAATTTTGTTTGGAATGCTGGCAGCATCAGTTTTGAAGACACTGCCGCCAGCAGTGTTTGGCTGGGAGGCAGAGGCTCTATTCTGACTGCCTGTCAGCGAGTTGAAAACGTCTTCAGCAGATACGCCTTCAATGTCATAACTGCCTTCAGGACTTAGAACAGTAACACTCAATTGAAATGCCTTTCCTTATTATTTAGGTTTATAGAGATTTTTCATATAATACTGACGAAGCGCCTCGAAATCTTTCAACCATGCTCCGTAATCAGTTTTTCTGAGCTTAGACATTTTCTTTCCTTCTTTAGACCGACGGAACGTCTTTTGATACCAACGGGAGAACTCTTGCTCAGCTTGTTGAGCAGTATTGACTTTTGTGTTATCCAGAAATTTAGAGATAGCTTGACCGCCTTGAGACAGCGCCTGCCCTGCCTGATTAAGAAGCGCAGGAACTCCTGCCTGATTAAGAAGAGCAGGAACATCTACCTTCGGTACTCGTTTCTGCGGTTCCGATATTTCAATACGTGGTTTTCCTTCGGGCTGAGCAGACGGAGCTGGCTGTTTTGCAGCCGCAGCCGCAGCCTGAGCCGGTTTCATGCGCTGAGGTACAGCAGCAGCAGTCTCCGGCGGTTGACGAACCAGTTCGTTTTCAAACTTATCCATTTCATAAGTTGTTGGACGCAATATTATTTGCTTGTATCTTCCTGTTGTAGGATCAGGGAAATTTACCAACATTGTTCCATCTTTTGCATCAGCTTTGGCTACGTAGCTATTCTTTGGAAACAAGCTTGACAACTGGTCGATGTTAAATGTTTCGATAGGAACGCCTAACTTGTTTTCAATCGTTACAAAATCTACTGCTCCTTGCTCGGTAAGCTTCCCAAAATGCTGTGCAACTTTTTGAATCCGCTCGCTTGCAGAAAGCTTAAGAGCGCTAAGAGTTGTTATTGGGTCTCCACCCTTCATATAGCTGTTAATAATTTCATCAGATATACTCTTAGCGTATTCATAAGCTTGCTTATTTGCCGTCTCAAAAAGATTAGACATCTCCTGTTGCTCTGGGTATTTACCAAACGCCGTTCTGTGTCGTTCAGCCAATGCATTTACCCTATCGAAATAAAAGTTCTTGACCAAACCAGCCCACGGTAGCTGGGATTGATTCGTTATACGATTTTGCAGCATGAGCTTCTGAGCTTGTAAGGTAGCAGGAAGGGAGTTCCCAGTCAAATTAAGAAACTTAGTAGTAATCGGCATGAGCATTTGAGACATGCCGTTTTTCCACGATGTTTCGAGGACAGGCTGAGTACCATTCTTATCAAAAGCAAACGGAGTCCTATCCATAGCAAAAGAATGCTTAATTATTTTTAGCGACCCCTTGAAACCGTATTTGCCTACAATGTTCGGATTTTTTAAAGCCATATCCATTGCCTCGTCAACGTTTTCTGGCTTCTTTTCAAATCCAATTATCTTCCATAAATCTTTCTTTGCACCATGCTGTGCTATGAACGTTTCTGTGAGCATTTCAGCACCCGCAGGAGGAGCAATGGCCAGATTCATAAAAGCTGCTTTCATGGAACTTCCGTCTTTAGTCTTAGAAAAACGCTCTGCTGCTTTCTGAGCCAAAGCAAGACGCTTGGTTGGGTCTGGTTCGTTAGCTAATTCTGTTGCTCCGGCTTCCCAAGCTTTTCTATTGCTAGCCTTGTCCGCTGCCTCCTGCAAACGTCTAGCTTGTAGTGCGATGTTTACTGCCGTAGACTGCGCCTGTATAAGCGTGGTATGATCTTCGGGTGTAAGGCCACCTGCATAAGACTGAATAAATCCAGATAAAAGATTTACGCTGTCTTGTGGATTACCAGTCCTAGCCGTAGTAAGCGCGTTATTAATGGTATTCTTAATAAGAATGCCACGAGCATCCTTAACAGATATACCATGCTTTCTAGCAAGGTTATAAGCTTCGGTATGCAGAGAACTTGGAGGATTACCGTTAAAACCGGAACGCCGGTAGTAATTACCAGCCGAGGCATATTTCGCACCCTCAGCTTTGAGTTTAATCAACTCTTCTTTTGTTATAGAAGGAGCTTTATCGCCTGTTCCTATCCAAGATCGATTCTTTGCTAGGTCAAAATGAATCCACCCTTTATAAACTCCAATACCTTTAATTCCAATAGACGAAAGAAATTTTATTGTCTCTCGCTGCTCTTTTGGATTAGTAATTGCAATGTCTAAAGCGTTTCCGTGAATATGTTGCGATCCACTAACGCCGCCAGCTTTCTTATTGTAATCTACGCCACGCTGTGCAGACGTAACACCAACCTTTCTATTTAGAAAAGTCGAAACTTGATCAAGAGCCTGTACAACACGACTATCAAGAAAACCTTTTCCACCGGCAACGCCGCTATTCTTAAAATCTTTCCATTGATAATTCCATCGCGTAGTTCCTTCTGGAATGCCAGATGTTTCCGTAAAAATCACACCTGATTTCATAGATGAGATGTGCTGAGCTTTTCGATAATACGGATTTTGAAGCTTCATCCGATTGTTTATTTCGGAAAGGACTTCATTAATTGACTTTCCCGCATAAAGGTTGTGATTATTTAGAATAGCATTACGAGTGTTTACATCATAATTCTTATAAAGATCGTAAACGTGTTGTCCGCCTTTGCCAGCAGCTATGTCTTTCAGTACGTTTGTTCCACCACCATCTCCAAGATTCCAAAGAAGATAAATTTCAGATGTTTTTGGAGTACGACCAAGTATAGACTTAGCTTTAGCTTCCATTCGTGGAAGTTCGTAAGCGAGAGCTAAGAAGGAGCTTTGTGAATCGCTGCGATCTTTCATCATAGCGTAAAGATCGGTACGACCGTCCTTTAACATTCTCTGCTTTATTTCGTCAAATCTAGCCTTTGTTGTCTGCGTAAACCCTCTAACTCCTGTAGGAGAAACTGCATCTGGATTCCATTTTGGATTTTCCATCTGTGTAAACTGAAACAATTTAGCAGCAGTGCCTGAAAAATCACCTCCCGCTCCTACAACAGCTCTAACAGCAGACTCAGCCATTATACGGTATTGACGGGGAACAGAGAGAGTGCTTGCGTCATAATTAGCATTTGCCCTACCAGCGTCTGAAAGAGTTTTCATATACTCTTTCAAGGCTCCTTCAGAAGCTTTGTCAGACGCTGACAGTATTGACGAACGAAATCCACGCAAGGAAGCTTCAGAGGCATTTGGATTTTTTGCTATATAAGCAGCTTCCAATTTTTTACCTAGCGCAAGGACAGCCTCTTTCCGCTTTGTAGCGGAGTCAGGATCATTTGCATAAGTACGCATAATGTTAGCATAGTCAGGACTCTGTAATAGAGCCTGTGTGCCTGCTCGAAGACCCATCGTATTCTCGCCCTGTAGACGGACTAATGGGGTAGGACCGTTAGTCCCCCCAAACATACGAGCCATTGCACCCCACACTCCTCCTGTAGGGTTCTCATCTCTGAATTTACGAACGTCATCTCCTGCTGCTACAGCTTGCCTGTAAGCAGCATTAGTTATATCTTGCTGTTTTCTCTCAGCTTGGCTAACAGTATTAGTAAACCCAGCCATAGCTCTAGTAAGAGCTGCTGCATTAGACATAGCGCTGTTATACTGAGCAACGACTCCGCTAGCACTCATAGGAGACGTGGCAGTAGCCGTTATACGTGAGTTACCTCGGTTCAACAAAGTCTCACCACCCCCGTAGGGATCATTATAGGGTAAAGCCATTATTCCTCCTATGCGACGCCTTTGACACCAGCTCCTGCTATACCAAGACCCATCTCAGCGAAGATTGTTCCTTCGTCCTTGAACGGAAGTTTCGATATGTTAGCCGCTGCTCTGTTTTGTGCATCAAGACTAGCGTACTGTGTGCTTGATATAAGATCATCGCGTTTGTCTCGTACAATTGCTTGGTTTTCAGCACTTACCTGATAAGACTGGGCTTCCAAATCTTGAAAACTTGTCGAAGCAAACTGAACGCCAGCAGCACCTGCTCCTGCCTGAAGTTTTCCTCGTGCTGCACGTCCTTTTAACGCAGTCTGCATACCCTGTTGATTAAGGGACTTCGTATCAAACTGAGCTTTTTCTGCGAGTCTCTTGTAATTCTGAGTAGCTGCTACTCGTTCACTCTGGTGATAAGCAGCAGCGTTTGCGTTGTAAGCATTGGTTGCAGACAGCTTGGCAACGCCGCTTACAACTGAACTAACAGCCATAAAAGCTGCTGACAATGTACACATTTAAGTTTTCCTTATAGAAACAAATTCTAAAAATGTTTCACCGTGTGGCGGTAAATGTATCGACCGTAGGAACTTAAATCCTAACCAGTGCAGCCAATCGTGGTGAAGTGTATTTTTTGAATACGTATAGTTGTAGAAGCCTTCTTTATTAGCTTCATCATACAAAATGTTTAAGAACGGCTTGCACCGTCTGAGAAAAGTAATCTTGTATTTAGCTATGTCTTCCGTGCCGAGCATCCAGAGGATTCCTAGACGCTTGCTGATAGGACTTTCGCTAACTCCAAGTATCGCTGCTGGAACGAAGTCAACTGGTCTAACAAGAGAGTAAGCTAGGTTACAATTTTGAAAACTCTTAGACAGAGCGTCGTGTGGCGTGAGTCCACCAGCTACGCATTCATCTCTGTCTTCTGTCCTCATGTTGTCAGACACAAAGTTAACATCGTCCCAAGTCGCAGCACGATAGAAATCGTATGTCATATACGCCTTACTGCTTTAGGTGACATGATGCCGCTCCATTCCGCAGAGCCAAAAGCTGACGGGAATGGGCTGTCGTTCTTGATCAAGATACGTGCTTTCAGGTTCTCAGCCATAACTGGAACTCTAAAGCGACCTGAAGAGAACTGGACGCTACCTAGAGTAGAGGCAGAAGAGCCTAAGATCGTTCCTACGTATGTTGACGTAGCTACATCCCTGCCGGGAGTAATCACCTCTGTTGTGAAGTAGGCTGAATCGTGATGTTCCAATGTAAGGTAACGAAGCTGCAACCTACCGTCTAGGATGGCTACCTGCCCTTCACCCTGAGTTTGTTTAGCATAGATTGTAGAGAACTCGAAAGACTTCTCGTAAGCGATGCCTACATAGTTAGTATATGAAGAGTAATCGCCGGGAATTGATACCTCGGAAGCGTTGATACGTGTTACTACATGACGAATACCGTAGATATTGTTTAACGGATCGTTGCTGATGACTTCAACTGTTGCGTCTGTTGAATAAGGCAACGTAATAGTAGTAATATCGTTTACGGAATCGTATGTAGCAGCTCCTCCGGAAAGCTGGGCGTATCTGTCAATTAGAAGAGTGTAGTTTGTAGAATTATCAAACACGTCATCTTCGATTTTAACTTTTTCCAGATACTCACCATAACTTCTTTCGACTACAACGTACAGATCAGAACCTGAGAAGCCTGCCCAGTGTAGGTTAAGTGCGTCAGGAAATGACCACTTAGTCCACGAGCTTTGAACTTTCTTGTTACCTGCCCAAAAGAACTTGTAGAAGTACAACGAGGTAGGGTCATTAGTACTGTAGATAGCTAGTACGTCTGAGCTGTTTGATGCAGTTGTGAACTGAATGTTGTTAGGGATAAGCTCAGGAACAGCAGCGGACACGTTCTCAGCATCATCTTGCGTAGCGTTATCTGTAGGGAAGTATTCGTACAAAGCCGCAAACGGTTTGTCATCTCTGTCGTCAACAAAGTAAACAGAGTTACCAACGTTTATAGGTTTTACGCGAGTGTTGACATTGAATGCTGTACGATACTGAATGCTAACCGTCGTAGGCCCAAGGTAATTCTGATACGTTAGCCTGAACTGGTTCTTTTGAGACATTAAAAGAAGATCACGGTTGTACGGAATTGCGTGGTACAATATGTCTACATTGTTATGCAGCACAGCAATATCTATTGGATCGCTATCTAGTACCTGTGCAACAGTAGTCCTGTAGAAGTTTTCAAAGTTATCTGCTTCTGACAGGACAACGTTTTCGTCGGAAAGCATTCCTAGACGGTTGCTATACACGAAGATGTCGTTGATGGTTAACCCTGCAAACGAGGGGTTAATCGAGCTTTCTGTATCACCTACAGTTCGACCATCCCAATTGTGTTCTTGGAAAGTCCACGATCCTCCACCATTGTTGATAAGAACGTGAGGCATTGTAGATACATCGATCTGCTCGCCTTGGTCCCAGTCTAGAGTTTCTACCCACAAGCCATCCTTGTATACGACATAGTAGTCATCGCCTAGCTGCTCCAAGTCACCAGCTACACGAACAATACGTCCTTCTGGAGATGTAGGAGGAAGGTCAGAAAATGACTGAACGCTACGTTTAAACACTTTCATGTTCTTGTCACCAGAGCCACCTTGGACAGCGATTGTGTTAGCAGCTCCTAAATCTTCGATGGTAAGTGTTGAACCCGTCTGTGTCACAGTGTAACCCGGCCCTGAAGAGTAAATGGCTGCGCCGTGACCACTCGCTAGAAAAGTAGGAGTGGTATCATAAGCGGTAGGCGTACCGATAGTAGATGTAGACGTAAGTAGATTATAAAGCTCTGTGGCTATCTGACTTGTATCTTCAATAGCGTTAGCGCCTGAGCCACCATGAGGGGTTAGAACTGATGCAACAAGAGTGTTGTTTACGAACACAGAGTAATAAGTGTTGTATGCAGCTACGGTAACGTAAACTGTAGCTTCATCTGTAGGGTCGTTACGAGTAGCTCCAGCCACAGGCTCAGCAACTGCACTTGTTGTTACAGTTACGTTACGATTCGCAATAAATGTGTAGTCGCCAAAAGTAACAAATCTAAAAGAATCAACAGGAGAGCTAGCTGTAAGATAGGATTTACCGTCTGGAAAGCTAACAGTTTCAAAAACTCCCGTGTTAAGATTGAGAACGCGAACGTCACCGTTTTCAACTACAGCTAAATACCTGTAATCATCATTACGCTCAATCATGTACCCTGTAGCTCCACTAGAAAAAGCTGATCCTAGACTGGCTACATGTTCGGTGGGAGGGCGTTTCTGTAGGCCGTTAACGATAGACGGCCAAGCGTTAGTCATGTCTTCACAAGCTGTAGTGAGGCGAAGAGCAGGCGGCTGTTGAGAGATACCGCCAACAAGGTTAGGGATCGTTCCAGCCAGCAAAGACATTAGTAAGCTCCTCTAGCGAAATACCCTCGTGAAATTATTGACTTTGTGGACCAAGAATCAGTCAGCATATTGCCGTCATACGTCTCAGCCTCTTCCTGCATGAGTGCTACCCACGCACGCTGTTCGTCCGCAGTGTTGAACTTGTTCAGCGTGTCTGAACCAAGTAGACGAGTCTGTAACAGGCGAGCTGCTCTAGCAGTGATGAACTGCTTGGCAGCAAAAGGTAGCTGCTCGAAAGGAAGGACTACATAAATCTCTAGCTTCAGTTCTGTTTGATCGAACTGGAATGTTGCGTTCTCTACGTCAAACAACTTTCCGTTCCTGTAGACTACGTTGACTGATTTGCTATCATCAACCGTATCCACGCGAATAGTGTTTGCAGGGAGAACGACTTCTTTTGAGACGTTAGGTGTTAGTGTGTGACGTTCACGGTTCCAGTGCCAGCCCATGCCTTGCACGGATCGGGCGGTTTCATCGATGAGGTCACCGGCCATCTGAGCGTCGATGGCTGCACCGTCAAGCGTGTTTACAACCGGCTCGCCCATTGATGACAAGCAGATATTAACTGCTTCCAGTTTTGTCATCGGAGTGTCGTAGTAGGCCAATAAAACCTCCAAAAATAATTAAAAGAAAAAGGGGAGAGATTTCTCCCTCCCCAAATTAGAATTACGCAGCACGGATTTCGTACAGGCATTCGGGGCGAAGAACGCCGTGTCCGACAGCCATTTTAGAAATCATGAGCGTACCCTGCCGACGCATGTCATATTCCATTTCAGAAGACAGGTCGAGCAGTTTGACAGTACCCATAGCCTGCGGGTGCATGAAGAGACCCACAGTGTCAGAAGCGTCAACGGTGTACTTGGACGAGTAGTCCGGGTACGTGCTCGTTACGGACGTGTGGTTAACCGTCAGGTTGTTAGACTTCACGATAGCGAAGCCAGCAACCGTCTGGACCTTGCCGTCACTGTACGAGCCGTTGTTGCCGGGGTTGTAGAAGATGTTCAGGATTTTATCAGACTGAACAATTTCGTAGTAACGCTGTGGCGATACAATCAGGAAGCGGTTTTCAGCAGGGATGTTCTTCTCATCAAACGCCTGAGCTGCATCGAAAGCAGCGTCGATGATGTCTTGAACAGTAGGCGTAGCGCCAATGTTGCTGGAAACAGCGTCACCCTGACCGACAGCACCCACGCCGATGCCACCAGCGCCAGTGTCGCGAGCGGCCTTGACGCCAAGAGACAGCAGGTTGCGGTCGTAGGTCTGCGCAAGAGCCTGACCCATCTGGACCGAGTATTCAGAGCGAACATCAAAGTGGCTCATCGCTTCATCGATACGCGCAACGAAGGTGTTTGCAATGAGCAGATCATCGATGGTGATGACCTTCTCGTCCTGCTGGATCACGTTGCCGGTAATTTCAGCACCAGCAGTGTGGTACTCCGCTACCGTCTTACCGACAGCAGGAAATTGAGCCGACTTGCCGCTAGAAATGTTACGAACGCGAGTCTTGTCTTTCATAATAGTATTTGCATTGAAAGTCGTCAAGACTTCTCCTGAAAAAACCTTCAGGAACAAAGCACGAGCGTCACCAGTACCAAGCTGTTGACCGACCCGTGAGGGGGTTGCGTCTGCCATAATATATTTTCCTTCCGAAAATTATGTGAGTTGAGTTGAAAATTAGTAGAACTCAATCACCATACCAGTTGTCCTATTGTTAACTCCGCAGAGCGTATCGTCGGGCCGGAAGGTAGTTTCTGTTCTTAATGTTTTGCGCGATTCTTGCCTTTTGACATAATGCGCAAATTAGAAGGGCGGTTGTCCAAGGTGTTATGATTTGCATGATCAACGTCATTACCATCACCTTTGCGAGCTTTGCCCTTCCTTATCATGAGGCGTCTGGCCTTATTGCGACCAGCGCGTCGTTTCTTCTGTGAAGGTTTACTGTGATAATCACTGTATTCCTTTGCGTAGTCGCGAGCCATAAATTACCTCATTTAGAAAATGTCGGATCGACCAAGCTTTCTTTCAACGTCTCGACGGAAAGCAGGGTCTTCCTTGTAACGAGGATCACTCATGTCCTTCTCTAGTTCTGCAACTGAGCGATATACGCTCGCACTTGCCTTAGCAGTCTGTCCACGAACTTCACGAGAAGGCTCGAAGCCAACCTCTGCCTCAAAGCGTGCCTTCAAACCTTTTACGGCCATCATTGCAGATGCAGTGTTTCCACCGTTGACTGCTGCGTTGTATGCAGAAATCTCGTCCTCTGAAAAATTGTCAGCAGCCCACTCAGTCATGGAGTTGTAATTGTCTTCTCCACCGACTGAGTTAAACACATTCTGACGTGTTGATGCAATAAGCGCTTCCTGACCTGTAATAAACTGGTCAACAAGCGACTTAGGAATGCCAGCCTCTTCTAGTTTTTTGTACTGGCCGTCACTGAGTTCTCCGTTTTCCCAATAGGAGGTAGAAAGCTCATCAAAGTTAAGTCCAGCTTTCTCAGTGACCTGTCGAGCTTTTTGTTCAACCGTTTCGGTCTCTTCGTCGTAGTTGTCTCCTTCGGTGGCATCATCAACATTCTGCCCTTCCGGTTCTTCATCCGACTGCTCAACAGTGTCCTCCTGTCTAGTACTTCGTGAACCCATTTTACGCTCCAGCTCAGAGTAGGCTTTTGCCATATCTTCCGGAGACTTAAACTTTTCGGGTAGCCACTCTGGACGGTCTTCAGCAGAAGAATCGAAGTTGTCGTACTTAGCGGCTTCTTCTTCGAGCGTCGGTTGTGCAACATCCTTTGAGGTATCTATAGATACAGATAGAGTCTCACCCATATAAAATTTTATCCTTCAGTAGGAGCAGCTTGTTCTTGATCAGGCTGTCCCTGATCTTCTCTTGCTGCCCTGTCAGAAATGCCCTTAATAACGTTAGGGCCGAGTTTACCCGCAAGATCGCCACCCATCTGCAACATCTGCTGCTGCATTTGCTGCTGCTGCATGGCTTGGATTTCCTCTTGCGATTTGACTAGACCGGCTGCGTCTATGCCAAGAGAAGTGGCAACACGCGAAATATAATCGCCGGGATTCATGAACTGCATAAGTATCTCTGGGCCTAGCGGCTGTAGAGCTTGCAGCAGTGACATGTATTTGTTTAGATCGTGTCCACGTCCCAAAGCCTCAAGACCAGTGACGATAGCAGGTTTGACCACGCCCTTTGGTAGAGCAGGCAAACGCTTGGATCGTGTCATACGGTCCATCAAACGATTGACAAGAGGTAGCTGGAACTCCTGCGAAAGCACGGAGTAGACGCCACCAAGTATCTGTTCAAGCTCAGCGGACATGAAGCGAATTTCTTCAGCAGTCACACGCTCAGCTTGACGCTGGACAGCGGAGTTCATCAAGAACGCCATAGCCAACCGTTCAGAAATCGTCTTAGCAGCTTCGTATGCAATACGCATATCTGCTTGCTTGTCAGACTTTACAGACGAAAGGTCATCAGACTTGCCGAGGATAACGTCACCGCTTTCAGCTTGGGTAACATCCTTAAGGCGAGTCAGGCCGTTGGGATTAAGCAGATAGACAACCTTGGCTGCTACTGCGCTAGCCTCAACGATGGACTTAGAGAGACCTTCAAGCGAGATAAGATCACCAAGATATTCCTCGACATATGAGCGACCGTAGTCTTCGCCGTCAACAGCATTCCAACGGAGTGCCATGAACGGAGGTTTATCTACAGGGAAGCGACCTTCTGAACCGGGAACAACTTTACCGTTGATCTCCTGATACATCTTCCAGTGAACACGTTCGCCATCGTCATCACATCGATACCATCGAGTGTAGACTTTAACATTGCGTTCCAGTTCTTCGTTCTCGTTTTCGTCGGCGGAACTGTCATCCAACAGTTCTATTTCACTTTGGGAAAGAGAGTAAGGGCTAACTTCGTCCTTTGCAATAACGTCAAGAACGTTGCCCAACACATCACGCTTCACGACATAATTGTCTAAGCGCCAGATGCGTATACCTTCCTTTGGGAGGTAGAGCAGGACATTGCCTGCAACAATCAAATGTTTTAGTGCGAGGAAGACTGGACTACGTAGACCAGAACCTTCAATTTCAGTTTGAACTGCTCGCTCAATTTTACTAAGACCCTCGTCAACAATCGCCTTCGATCCGGGCTGGCCGGTAAGCTCGTCGCGAGTGAAATCATCGACAACTAAGCGGAAGAACGGACTGTTAGGTGGTAGTAACGAGAGCAATAATTTTGAAGCTAGGTTATTAACACCTCTAGCGCCAATGCCTTGCCACGGTGTGTAGTAAATCGTGGACTTTGAATGTGCCTGTGGAGGCACAAGTGTAGGAATAGTCAGCTCGCTACATCTGCGAGCGCGATCCAAGAACGTAAGGCGGTCTGACTCTAAGGCTTCATAACGGGCTTCACAAGTCCGTTCGTTACCGTGCATGTCTATCCTTACATCGATGTCCCACCGCCGATACCAAGACCACTACCGCCAGCTCCTGCTGTTGAGGTAGAGCCTGTAATACCAAGGCCGGAGGTTCTATATTTCTTTGTGCCTACAGCACGCCTCTCCAAAGTTTCAGCCTGTCTAGGTGCAGAGGTCTGCGGAGTAGACTGCTCCAACACCGGAGGCGGTGCGGGAGGAGGCGGCGGTGGCGGTGGCGGGTCTGGGCTACTAAAGCACATCCTTTAAGTCTCCTAACATATTTTCTCGTTGTTGATCATAGACGAGCTTCAAGTGACGAACGACGCCAACTGCTCCTCTGTTCATCCAGATTTGACGTTCAGTTTCGTCCGGCTCTGGAGCCTTGTCGGGATAGAGCCGCTGGAGATAATCCAGCAGCCCATCCTCGATAAACGGTAGTTTCAATTCATCCATCTATACACCACACGAACCACCATGCCCGGTGATGTCGCAAATGTCGTGGGTCTGAACAGCTTCTTCAAACTCTTCTCCTAGCGCATCTTTTGCATCAGCGTAAGGAACAGCAGTAAGAGGCTGACCGCCACGAGAACCATCAGGATAGCAGGTAAAACCACGAAGACGGTGAGCATAGCGAGCAAGAGTATCAGCGAATCCCGAAACAGTGTCAGGGTTGTTGAGCTTGCTGCCCCAAGCCGGTAGATTGATTGTCGAGCTAATAGACTGATCGACATAATCCTGAATGTCAGCTTGGAATTTAATGCGTCGTTCATAGTCAGCAGCCAAGTCAAGAGCGCTCTCGATTTTGTTAGGATCAGCTCCATAAAGATCAATAAGCTCCTGTGCAGCGCTGTCTACAACCATCTGGTAGTGCCATTTAGTGCCTTTCAAATATCGCCTTTTATAAGCAACAGCAAAGATAGGCTCAATGCCAGTAGAAGTACCTGCGAGGATGCCAATAGTGCCGGTTGGTGCGATAGCACGAACAGCCACGGGACGATTAACACTAAGATTAGCAGCAAAATTGGTAGCTGTTTCATCGCTAACTCCTTTGTATATGGAAAGCCAACGATGAAGCTCAGGGGTAACTTCATATACGTCACCACGTTTGATGAGCCATTCGTGTACGCCCATCAATCCAAGACCAAGGCGGCGATTCTTTTCACGAACATCGTAGACTTTATCGTAAGGTAAGTGTGCGCGTTTAGTACCACACAGCAAGAACATAGTTGCTAGCTGAACCACGCTACGTAGCTCACTAACAGTATCGATACGGCCCAAGTTAAGCGAGCCAAGGTTACAGACGTCGCTATCGCACTGCGAGGTCACTTCTGTGCAAGCGTTGCGTAGGGTTTCATTCTCTTTTTCGAAGAAATTGAAGCTAAATCCGGGTTCAGCAGTGCGAAGAGCTTGCTCAACGTTCTGCGTAAACACTTCACCTACTTCGCCAGTGTTCCAATAATTGAGCAACCACTCGGTGTCGTAGTTTACAGAGATGTTAGTCATGTCCAACGGAGCAGGAAAATTGAAGTCCTGCTGTT
>Ga0255767_1002508_pt1 | contig 15870 bp, 11 predicted proteins | sample 071ome_24_FD_179967 | JGI IMG/M metagenome (GOLD analysis project Ga0255767, IMG submission 179967) | Coastal salt marsh microbial communities from the Groves Creek Marsh, Skidaway Island, Georgia - 071402CT metaG (version 2) | ecosystem: Environmental > Aquatic > Marine > Intertidal zone > Salt...
TTCAACCGTCGGTACGTTTTTTGCACCTCGCTCTGGTAGAGAAATAAACTCATCTCCCAGAGACAGATGAGGACGTTGACGGCGTTGAAGAGCGTCAACGACGCTTGCGTGAAGTTGATTTTTGTATCGTCGTAGTAGTACTTCTCGTGATGAACTTTGACGAACGGGAGCCAGCAAAGGAGGACGAACGCGGTGACGTACGCGAACGCGTAGAGTTTCGGCATGTTTTCCTTTTTTGTTTGCGGTGTGCAAGCGCGCGCGCGCGCGCGAAAGAGCGGACTTTGTTTAACAAAAGTGAATTTTTGTATCCAGATGTTTAGGGTTGTAGAAACGCTTTTTCTTAAAAAGAGAGGAAAAAAAACCACACACGAGAAGAACAAGAAGAAGAGTTAAGTTGAAGACGAGAACGTACACGACGACGACGACGACGACAAAAACGAGCAGAGGGAGACGCCGGGAAGCGTTTTGAGAGCAAAGAGAGATGTCATCTGCGGTGAGAGCTCATTTTTTCATTCAGAGCGTTCGTTTCGATTTTTGTCTTTTGTTTTATTAATCTCACAAAATTACATTTCACTTTTCAAACACCTAAAAACAAACAGCGGGGAATCGAAGAGTACGCGATGGATTTCACCGACGCGGCGTATTTGTCCTCGGATTCGTTCTTTCGAGTCGAGGACATCTCTTTGAGAGACATCGACGCGAACGTGGAGAGAGATTACGCGAGCGAGGAGTTTAATCTCGACGCGCTTTGGAAGAGCACTTTTAGTAACACCGCTCGTTTTAACAACGGCCAGGAAGAGGAAGAGGAGAGTCGAAAAAAGAAGCAGATGAAACCACGCGAGGACGAGGATGAAACGCGCGCGTTTCTGTTCAACTGCGCGGACGAGAGCGTGGAGAAGTTTTGGAGCGCGAGCGAGGACGTGTTTTTGAACAAGATGTGGTGCGCGAAAAAAACGCATTCTCCTTCCTCGACGGGCGCGGCTTCGGACGCGTCTTCCGAAGAAGACGAATCTTTCGCGGCCCTGTTTTTGGATCGATTGGAAGCACTCGCGAGGGAGGACGAAGACGTCAAGGCGTTGTTCTTCTTGGACGATGCGTTGGGTGAAGATGCCAACGACATGAACGATGGTGTTGATTTTTCGCGCATGACGTTGAGCGAGAGCGTGGGAAATAAAAATGTTCTCGAGAACAAGTTCGCCGGAAGCGTTCGAAGGCGCGCGAGAGACGTTTTATTGTTCGAGCTCGAGCGCGCTGGATTTCTCACCGCCTCCGCCGATAAGAAGACGAAGAAGAAAAAGACGAAGAAGGAGCATGAAAAAGAAGAGGAGACGATGAATAATCCGACGATTCCAACTTCTCCGACGCGTGCTCCCAAGAAATCTTCTTCGATACAACCGCAGCCGTGGGATAATCTTTCCTTTGCCATCGATCGCATTCGAGAGTTGCAAAAAAACGTTTGCGCTTCTTCGTCCTCCAGATCGTCGACGAGACCTTTCGATGACCGAAAAATCAACATCGTCGCCGACAACGTGTGCTCAAGTTTGCGAGATTTGCAAAACATCGAAACTCGTCAGTTGAATCGCGCGAAGAAGGCGATGAAAATGACTTTGTCTGTCCCGGATGGACGAGTGTTGCGCGTCATCGAAGAAAAGTTCAAACATTCCAGGAAAGTTGCTCTGGTGGCATTTGAAAATTTTTGCGCAAAGACAACGACGACGACGACGACGACGACGACGTGCGACGATACTACTTTTCGCGATTCAGACAACCAGGAGAACGATGAAAAGTTGTTGAACACGCCAACTCGCGATAAAAAGCATCTGAAGAAGAGCGAGGGTTGCGAGAATGATTTCATCGTCGACCGCAGTGTAGAAGAAGAAAAATCGAAACGACATGGGAAACGCGTCAAAAAAATTCTCTCCGAGTGGTTATATGAAAACTTTTATCCGACGGACACGAGAAAGCGACCGGTACCAACAAAAGTGGAGAAGAAAATGCTAGCCGAAAAGACTGGGTTAACGCAAACGCAGGTGACGGACTGGTTCGTAAACGCTCGCGCGAGGTTGTGGAAACCGAGAGTGGAAGGTATCGTGCGTTCGGTCATCGACGAGTTGAAGAAAAAGAACGGGATGTGAACAATATTTGGCGACGAAGACGATGATTACGCTATGGCATCATCATCATTATCATTATTATTGTTATTATTATCATTATCATTAAATGCGTGTACGTGTGTACTTCACTCTCAGCTCTCGTCTTCGTATATTACGAACGTAAATGTATTACGGTTGCATCGTGTTCGCGGCTTCGTACTGCAACAATCGATCCTCCTCTCGTTTAAACGCCAAGAACTCCTCGCTCGGCTTTGGATGCGTCTTCCCGTTTTCCGTTTCGTAAAAGTCTCGTATCTTTGGAATGTGTTCGGGCACGATGATCTGACCCTCGTACTCCGGATCCGCGCCGTGCTTTTTCAGAGCCTCCATCGCCTCTTCGTTTTTCATATTCTCCGCCCAACGATACGGCGTATCCCCGGCGTTATTCGACGCGTTCACTTTCGCCCCGAGAGACACCAACAAATCTATCCCTTCCACCCAATTATCGAACGCCGCGTTAAACAAAGGCGTGTTCCCAGCCGCTTCGACTTCGTTCACGTCCATCTTCTCTTCCTCGATCAATCGTCTGATCAAATTCTCGTCTCGTCGAAACACCGCTCGGTGCACCTTCATGGCACCAACCAAACCTCGTCCGCGCATGGACCCGCCGCCGTCTTCTTTCACGCCGACGCACCCGTATTTCAACGGGAACGGGCCTTGCACTCGTTTGTACCACGGTTCGACTTCCGTCATTTCTTTGGTCGTGTGTTGTTTATATAGTAAACGTGCGTTAGAATGTTAGAGAATGCGTTTTGCAAATGTGTGTTCTTTTTTTTTGTGTGTGAAAATAAAGCGTTTCAGCGTTTTTTTGATGAGCGTTTTCAAAAAATCGTCAGACAGACCGCGAAGAGAAAAGAGAACGAAAACTTCAAATCCGACTCTCTCTCCAACTCCATCCATCTCGTCTCTCGTCTGTTCGCTCTTCCTTCGCGATAATGGGCCTCTTCGATGGCTTCAACACAAAGCAGCAACAGCAACAACAACAGCGCTCTTCTTCCGAGTCGCCGGACGTCGAAAAAGTGTCCTCTCTCGCCGTCGCGAAAAGGTCAGCCTCCTCAAAGGGGTCGGGGAACTTCGAGAGCAGCGACGATGGCGCTTTGGTGGGGGACGACGCGTACTCGCGCGTGCCGCTGTCGCCGCAACCGCCGAAGGAGAAAGACCCGATCAAACTTTGGGGGGTGAAGTTGTTGTTTTCGGAGAAAGCAATCTTTTGGCTCTTGGCGATGGGCGCGCTGTTCGCGTACCTTGGATTTACGACCGTGCAAGAGTACGTGTTTCGAAACCACGCGAAAGAGGCTGTTGGGTTTCGCTTTGGCGGAGTCGTGACGCTGACGACGAGTTTCACGTACGCTTTGCTGGGGTTTTTGGAGCGTTTAGCGAACGATGAGTTTAGAGATAGCAGTAGTGGTGGTAGTGGTGGTCATAGCAGAGGGTTTAACGCGCTCATAGATGAGCAACATAAAAACAACGCGAGCGGGAGTAGCTTTAATATTTTTAGAAGGCGAGCTAAGCTTAAAGATTACGTGATTTTAGCAACCATGACGAGTGGAGGGATGTATTTGACCAACTTTAGTTTATCGTATATTAATTACACGACGAGGATTGTCGCCAAGTGTTCGAAAGTGATACCGACGATGGTCATGGGAGCGTTGATGCAAGGAAGGCGGTACGAGAAGAAGGACTACTTTGCGGCGATGACGTTGGTGTGCGGTGTGTGTCTATTCGCTCTGGGAGATAAAGCGAGTTTGCCGCAATTCCAACCGAAAGGGGTTGTGATGATAGTTTGTGCGTTATTTATTGAAGCCGCGGCGGGGAATTTCGAAGAGAAGAGGTTGTTCAACGTCAGTTTGCCGGCGTCGCACGCGGAAGTCGTCATGCACGCGAATATTATCGGACTTTTTATGACTATGTTCGGAATGACTTTAAATGGCGAGATTTGGTTCATAATTAGCTACATGAATTCGCGTCCGGAGTGCGTGCTCCGAGCGATGACTGCGGCTGCTTTTGGATACATGAGCGTGTCCTTCATTTTGCTCTCCATTCGACAGTACGGAGCGACGAATACTGAAATTATTAAAGCGCTGAGGAAGATGCTCTCGATTGCGCTCTCGTTGATTTTGTACCCGAAACCGATGGGTTGGAGATACGTGACGGGTACGTGCGTGACGGCGTTCGGTATCATGACGCTCTATGCGATTAAGAAGCGACGGTACGTGAAAGCAGCCGGCAACGTCGAGGCTTTTAAGTAGCGCAGTTTAATATCTAATAGCATACAACGAATAAATTACAGTGCGCCATCGCTACGAGAGAAATCTTCTGACTGTCTCAGGATATCCCCGTACCCGTCTCCTCGGGGTGAACCTAAACGCGCGAAAAACAGCGCCGCGATGCGTCTGCACTCGACGTGATCAACCGGACAGCCGTTTTCACAAAGCCAACGAAACAGATGCGAATGTCCTCTGTACGCGGCTCTAAAGCTCGTTTCGGACGACCACGGGCATCCGATAGATCTCAGATAAATCATCATGTCCAAATTTCCAATGTACGCCGCATTTTCCGTGCACCGCGCGTCCAGCAAGTCTCTGCCATCCTTTACGGACGAAAACAAATACGACACGCAATCAATCGTGCGATGCCTCGACGCGACGATCATCGCCTCTTTCGCGACGGGACACCCTTCGCGTACCAAATATCGCAACACCGCCATTTTTTTCTCATCCGACGCCGCCGCGGTCGTCGACATCTCATCGAACGGACACCGAAACTCCTCTCGCAACGCTTTCACGACTTTTTCGCGGGCTCTTCCGGCGACCACTTTGAAAAACGTCTCCGCGGTGAGCGGTAAACCCCTCCGCTCGATCGCCAGACGTAAATATTCCGAGGTCGTTATCTCCTCCACCTCTTTCACATCAAGTCTTCGCGTCTTCCCATCGAGTATCGCTCGCAAACAAAACTTGCTGCACCGAGCAAAATTCGACGCGTTCAACCGCTCGCGCACTTCCCCGTCGCGGTATCTCGTCCTATTTTCTCCAATAAGCGGGACAATCTTCGCCAGGAACACCAGTCGGTGCGTTTCCATGAAACTTAACAACGGGGAGTTGGAAGAAGTTAATGAAGTTTCTTCTTCTCCGTCGACATCCTCCTCGCGGGTAACCATCGCGAGAGAAGAACGAGAAAAAAAGAAACGCGAGAGCTCTCTCTCTCTCTTTTCTCACCGCGCTATCGCATCTCTTCCGCGCTTTCCTACTCTCTCTCTCTCTATCTCGATTCGCGCGTTAAAAATGTGGATAACGGTTTTCTGTTTCCCGGGAAAAAAATTTCTCGTACGTACGCGGGAAAAGCGCGGCATAAATTTTTAGACCATCGAGAGAAACCGACGACGCGAACAAAGAACGAAAACGACCAAAACCAATGGAGCTCATCAGCACGCAGAGAATGACCTACGAGGCGTGGCTGCACACGTGGAATCTCGACGACGATTACGACGACGAGAACGACGAGAACGAAAACGAAAACGAAAACGACGACGAGTATTCGAGCAGCGAAGAAGCCGGCGAAGGAGGAGGAGGAGGAGGAGGAGAACAACAACGACAAAGAAAGGAGAGAAGAGCGAGTCGAAACGACTTGAAGCGCGTCTCGAGGAGAGAAGTTTCGCTCGAAGAGGGCGAAGGGAAGCAGTGCGCGATATGTTTGGCGGGTTTTTTCGAGGAGGAGGAGGACGCGACCACCACCACCACCACCACCACCATCGTCGCGGGAAAGGACGAGAAGTGTCGATTCGTGGCCGAGTTGCCTTGTAAACACGTCTACCACGAGGAGTGCATCAAGAGCTGGCTCTCTCGAAGCCGGAGGTGTCCGACGTGCCGAAAGAGTTTGCGAGAGAAGAGGCGAGGAGAAGCGGCGAAGAATGGAAGCGAGGAGGGGTTACTGCTTCGTCCGAGAGAGATTCGGACGGCGCGCGCGACGAGGCGAGGCGAAGCTGCGGAGAGAGAGGACGGGCGAGCGTTGCACGAGATGGACGCGGTGGACCGCGAACGAAGAGCGAGAGAAGAAGAAGAAGAGAACAGGGCGAGAAGGAGAAACCGGATGGAGGCGCTTCTGACGCACGAAGGTATGAACGCTGAGATTTTTGAGAGCGTTATTGACCACGCGACGAGATTGTTAGAAGCAGCCGCCGTGACGAGAGAGGAAGACGAGGATACTGAAGGAGGAAGAGAAGAAGAAGAAGAAGAAGAAGAAACAGAAGAAGAGTCTAATATGTCGAGGGCCAGAGTGGCGAATCAAACTGGCGCCGGGTCGTTGCTCGTCGGCACTCGCGGATGGTCGGGCTACGGCTCGAACACGTTGTAGAGAGAAGTAGAATAGTTTTAGCTCCTGGCAAGTCAACAGCATTTAGTCGTAGAAGTAGAGATACTGCATGTAAGCTTATTTATTACGCGCTATTATTAAAATATACATATTGCAAAACTAAACCTCGACGGGACCGTTCCCAGATACGGGGTTCTCTTCGTCTTCGTCGGTGAAAGGTGAACTCGTGTCGCGATAGTAACGGTTCGGGATACCCAACCAAAATTTCCACATCTCCACACCTCGATCCCATTTGAAGGTTTGATCCGTGTCGCACGGCACGTTTGTTTTCGTGAGTTTGATTTCATCACTATCGTCTTCTTTTTCCATCGAGTACATCGCGTACATGCCTTCGTCTCGGGAACCGACGCTGGCATCGTTGTCTTTTGGAAGCAAAACGGCTTCGCGAATGATAACTCGCGGTGCTCTCTGCTGCTCGGAAGATGAAGGGGACCACGACGACGACGACGACGACATTTTCTTTTGATTACTAGCCGTGTTGCTGCTCGATTTCATCGTTAAGTATTGCTCCGTAGCTTGACGAAGTTGTACTCTCTCGTCTTCCGAAACAGAATCTTCTTCGATGATGCGCTCGATCCAAACATCCGCGTCTTGAAACGATGAACTGGTCTTCTTAGAATCACAAAGTATCTTCACCATGCGAGATCTCGTTCGCGCGTCCGTTTTCGCCGCGCTTTCCTCGCTTTCACCTCTACAGAACGTTTCGTACACTCTCACGGCGTCCTCGATTTTCGAATCAGCCGCGTAGGCGTCGATGATGACCAAATAACTCGCCGCATCAGGAGAAACTCCCGTTGTACTTTCCAACGCGTGAATCAATTCGACGGTTTCGTCAATCTCTCCGCTTTTGGCCAGGGCATTAAACGCCGCGTTATACACTCGCACGTCTACGCGCACGCGTAAACGATCGATTTCGGCAAGGACCCATTTCGTCCCGCTCGCGTCTCGTCGCAAGGCGAAGAATTTCAACAACGTAGCGTACGTGTACTGATCTGGTTTCAAACCTGACTCTGCCAAACGCGAAAGCCATTCGTACGCGTCGTTCGGTCGATCCGAGGCTACCGATGCGTCTATCAACGTGTTGTACGTGATGAGATTTGGCGTGCACTCTGCCTCTTCCATCTTCTGAAAGACCTCGTCGATGACAGCTCTGGCGTAGTCATCCACTCGCTTATTCTTCACGGACGAATTGGACGAGAACAAGACCGATACGCGTTTCAGAATGGCGTTAAAGGTCGCCGTCGTCGGCTTCACGTTCACCGCGTGCATGACTTCTAAAACTTTAAACATTTCTGCGATGATTTTCTTTTCTTCTCTCAAGCTCCCTGGCGTTTCAAATTCGCTGTAGTTGAGGCCGTCGATGAATGCCGTAAACGTGTGCACGTTTGGCTTAACGTCAATTTTGTCTCTCCTGAGCATGCCTTCGAACAACACTTTTCTCGCCTCGCCGACGCGTCCTGCCAGACATAAACGTTGAATGTACGACGTGTACGCGCGCACGCCTGGTTTTGACCTCGCGGTGGCATACTTCTTCTTCCCGGCGAGTTCGAGAAACTCCTCCGCTTGATCGAGTCGATCGCACTTGGCAAACGCGGTGACCAACGCGCCAAACGTGGCTTCGTTTTCAGGAACGTTAAATCCTCGCATCATTTTCAACGTCGATTCGATACCTTTGACGTTTTTCTCGTCACCAAAGGACTCAATCAATACGTTAAAACAAGACGCCGAGAGTAACTTTGGATTTGTTTTCGACAAAAACCGTTCCGCCTCGGATCGCTTCTTCGCGGAGACTAAAGCACGTACGCCCGAAACGACTGCGTTGTTGTCAAACTCCGCCGGAAACGTTTTCTTCTCCTCCGTGAGAAGCGTTTCGAGACGTCGCCAAAAATCTAACGCCGTGTCAAACGTTGGTTCTACTCGCGCTCCGAGCGCGGGACACTTCGGATCGAGTAATCTATTGCTATTATTATTGCTGCTGCTGCTGTTGTTACTACCGCTACTCCTTCCCGTCCCAGCCGCGGACGACGAAGAAGAAGACGAAGATGATTTCAGAGAACTATACGGCGCCTGCCGTTGCAACCTCTCGTAATACCCTTGCTCGTCCTCTTCGGCACAAAACTTGGCTAATATTTGAATCACGTCGCAATAACTCTCCAGCGAACAAAACATCTTCTCTCCGCCTTTCCGTCCTCTGTACTTCTCCTCCGCGAGCTTGAACACCGCGGCGACGTACCGCATGCGACTCGAACTTCTATTTCTATACCCCAACGCTTTCGTCCTCGCTCTCTCCACGCGCACGAGCAGCGCAATCGTCGCCGGAGAAACGATCGACACGGCGTTCTCGCCGTACTTCCCGCTCAAGCACTCTCGCAACAAAGCGCAACAATGCAACACGCAGTCTCGATCGATGGCCAACGCTTGCACGGCGCTAAACACCGTCACGCGCAAACCCGGTTTATCCGGATTCTTTTCCAGCTCGGAGAGGACCAATTGGCATATTTCCGCCGGCGTCGCCGTTTTTGAAAACAGCGACGTTGAGGAAGAAGAAGATGAGGAAGAAGTGTTGTTGCTCGACGTTGCAGTAGTCGTCCGTCTTCCCGGCGCCGCTCTTCTTCGTTCTTCTTCTTTTTCTCCTAGTCTTTGGTCCTTCGAAGACCTCGAAATGCTGCCGCTGCTCCGTCGTCTCTCTCCGCCGTTGGTGTTCTCGTCAGACGACGGGGAGAAAGAAGAAGAAGAAGAAGAAGAAGCTCTGCCGCTGCTCCCGCGTCGTCCTCTTCCATTCTCCCAACGACGCGCGCCGCTGCTCGTCTCGCTCCTGCTGCTCCTCGATGACGACGACGACGACGTCGTCATTATTCGCCGGGAAGAAGGAGCGCCGGAAAGGAGAAGAGAATGCATTTTCTTCTTTCACGTATATTTATGTGCCGTAATTTCAGCGACGGGTCAACGCGGCCGCCGCCGCGAGGGTAAAAAGAGAAGGAGGAATCATGCGGGGTTCTCTTTTTTCTGTGTCACACCGTTCGGCGCCAAGTTTCTTCTTCCGGCTTTTTGCGCTCTGTTAGATTGTGTGTATATCCACTCTAAATTTTACTCTCGCCCGTGTGGCTGCTTTTTGAGGAAAAAACGGGCAAAATCACACTGCTCGAAAGAAAAAAAAGAAAAACGGAAATCGCATGCGACAAAAAAGAGAGACAGAAGAAAAAAAGAAAGCGCACTTTCTGGCTCTCTGCGCGCGCGCGCAAAAGAGAGAGAGAGAGAGAGATGTTTTACGGAGCGACGACGCGAGCGCAGAAGAGACGCGCGGGCGAGAGAGACGTGTGGGACGTGATCGTCAACAACGACGATATTTGTTTCGAGCACATTTTGCCGAGATTGAATCGAACTGACGTGAAGTTTTTGTTTGAAGTGAATACGGAGACGAGGGCGTTGGTGAAGAGATCGTCTCGTAAGAGTGAGTTGAGAAAGAAGTTTCAAGTTGAAGAGATGTCGTCGATATCTACGTTGGAAATCGCGTGGGAGAATCCATCCTTGTGGCCGAGATGGTGGGACGAAAGAACGTTTTGCTATCAAGTTGCTCAAACGAATAAACTCGAGTTGCTCAAGTGGATACGAGAAGAGAAAAAGTGCAAATGGGACGAAAAAACGATTGCTGCGGCCGCAAATAGAGGTAACATGGAAATGATAAAGTATTGCGTTGCAAATGAGTGTCCTATCGATGAATGGACGTGTGCAGGGGCTGCCGGAAATGGTCATCTCGAGTGCCTCAAATACTTACACGAAGAAGCCAAAGCGCCGTGGGATTGGAAGACTGCCTCCGGGGCGGCTGAAAATGGTCATCTCCACATCCTCGAATATCTCGTCGAGCGTGAATACGATGAATTTGACGAAAATGCGTGTTCGTGGGCGGCCGATCAAGGTCAGTTGGACTGTTTGAAGTTCTTACACGAAACCGCCAAAGCGCCGTGGGGTTCGGGGACTGTTGCATTGGCGGCTATGCAAGGTCATCTTCACATACTCGAATATCTCGATGAGCGTAAGTATAAGTATGATGAATATGGCGAAGAGGCGTGTGAGCATGCGGCCTGGTATGGCCACTTGGACTGTTTGAAGTTCTTGCACGAAACCGCCAAAGCGCCGTGGGACGAGCGGGCCGTACGTTTTGCGCACCAACAAAATCATTCCGAATGTTTACAATACCTCCTCGACAACGACTGTCCGTTACCATCTGGTTGGCGATACGAACATGGAACGTTAACGTACGAACATGGAACGTTATACACGAGTTAGAATAATCATCATTATTGATTAGTTAAAAAAAATACACATATATTCGAAGAGTGACGAGACGAGACGAGATCGAGACGAGAAAAAAAGAAACGCAAAGCAGAAAGACACATATACTTACCATGAATAATAGGTAAATAAATAGAATAGCATTGCAATCAAGAGAGACACACGCGTACATCATCAACAACTTCTGCGTTCATTGGACGTGCAAAAAGATAATTTCATGCGAGGTCCCAGAAAGAACAGCCGTCTTCGTTCTGATCTCGAAACGTTTTTCTTTCTCGAATAATCGAAACGGCAAAAAGCAAAAAGGAAAATACCTGTCATCACGCCGACTTCTCACGTTATTACTAACCGCAATACTATTGGCGCCCAATGAGGCTTAATTTCGCTGTGCTGATGGGAAGCGATGGATTTCTCATGGTATGAACGACAGATGGAGTTTAAGAGTGAATTAAGAATAATATATCTTTTTGTTTTTTTTTATGAAGCCCTAAATTATCAAACAAGACGCCGATTCGTTTTTTTTTTCGGCCAGCACGCAGGAAACTCCAAATTTCCATCACTCATCCTCACATATTAGTAGCCCAACGAGAGAAGCGTAAACGAATACTAGAGAGAGAGAGACATAGCCGAGCCCAAAGGTACGTTGTTCTGCGCGGTTCTTTTTCTCTCTCTTTACTGTTCCCAGATCGATTTGACGAGGAAAGAGTTTACTCTCGTGAAATTTTATAGAAGATCTCCCCCACAACACGCTTCAAACGGGCGGATCACGCACACCGAGCGCGAACGCGTTTTTGTGCTGCCCGTGTAATCTTTTTTACTTCGAGAAGAGCGGAGAGAGCGCTTACTAAAAGAGACGATCGATCGATCTCTTCTCCTCGTTATTTATTGTTCGTCGCGAAGATCGATCGAGAAAATATAAGAGACTGACCGAGAGAGAAACCTCTTTTATTACTCTTCTGCGCGCGCGCTGTTCGTGTATAGATCAAAAGTTTTGAAAGAAAGAAGGATGGCGCCGAGCAACAATCAATTCTTGGAAAAAATCAAAGGCGACGTCTCTTTGGAGCGCGAGAGAGGCGGGAAGAAAGGCGGCGGGTTCGAAGGGATTCCGTGGTTAGAGGACGAAGAGTGGGACGGTCGAGTGTTGTGCTGCTCGGAGTCCGTGTGTAAGAAACTCACCGCTTTTGGATTTTTAATGTTAGTCATGGGGTTGATTTTTGGGTTGTACGTGTACGAACCGGAGAAGGAGGACCCGAACTTTGTCGCCTACACGGGCAGCGGATTTTATACCCCGATCGCGTCTATTTCGTCGCGAATGGCCATCGAAGGATACAGCACGGATTCGTTTAAAGCGGCGCAGAGAAGTTCGTTTACGTTGTCCATGGCGGAGTATTTGAACATCCCGAGCAACGGGACCAAGGTGACGTTGGTGGAAGACAAAGTGTGGAAGAAGAGAAGAAGTTTGAAAGGGTACTATGGGTTTGTGGACGTTGGGTACGTGGCGTACGCGAGAGATGTGGAGCACGCTGGTGAGTTGAAGACGAAGATTGAAGCGTTGGTGTATTCGGTAGAAGGAGATGCGAACAAGGCGTTTGTGGAGTTGCTGAAGAAGAACTCGGTGACTGCGATCACCGTCCAAGGCATTTACACGGAGTCGGAGATCAAAGCGCCGCCGCCGCCGAGCCCTCCGCCACCGTTGCCGGGATCGGTTCCGAGTCCGCCGCCGACGCCGAACGATGAAGGGTCTCCAGCGTAAAATTTTGGTTTTGCGAGCGGAATAAACATTAGAAGGCATTAAAGTTCTTATGTTTTTTACGCTCGCGTCTAAATTTTACATATATCACGCGTATTCGTTTCGCGAGAAGGAGCGAGAGAGAAACGGATGGGATTGTACAACAACACATTAAAAGAACTGAATTAACATCATCATCATCATCATCATCACGGACGTATGAAACATGACGACGACGACGACGAAAAGAGCTTTATATATATACACGTATAATGTTTTAATGAATTTTAAACCGCGTATTCAATAAATAGTATCTTCTTATTTGTGTGTAACTGGTACGTACCAAGTAGTATATGTTTGTTTTTTTATTTACATCGTTTGTTTTTGTTTCTCGTGCGCTTTCTCTTCTAGCAGCACGCCCCGCCAGCGGGGGCACCACCACTCGACGCGGCCACTGGACTTGGCCCGCAATCGAACAGTCCGTAATGTTTCGATCGATCGCCAACCACGTCGAAGTGCTTGCCCAACCACGTCTCGCCCAACATCGATCCGGTGTTCCCGCAAACCAACATCGGCTTGCCAGTTTCCAATCTGTGGTGATCGTCCAAAGAATACGCGTTCGGATTGCCTTCGATCGTTCCTTTGTACACCGCGTACTGGCCGTAGTCCTCGCACAACGTTTCCAACCGTCCCGGAGGTAACTTGAACAATCTGTACGTGATTGAATAAAACGTCGCCTCGCCCAACAACGCTTGCAACTTTTCATCCTTCACTTCAATCACGTGCCCTTCCAACACTCTCGGATCGGTAAACCCAACCGACACGCACAGTCGCTTGAAATCTTCCACGTACATCGCCCCGCCTAAACACTCGCCCAACAAAATCGGATCCTTCCTCAACTCTTGATCTAATCGTCGATCGCAATACACGTCCGAAAAGTAAAACTCGCCTCCGTCCGCCAACGCGTCGTACACGCCTTGCAAAACTGCCTTTTTATCCGGACTTAAATTTACCACGCAGTTGGAAATGGCTAAGTCGATCGTTCCGTTTTCAATACCAGCCTGTTTTACGTTCTCAATTTCTCCCTTGACGAACTTCATGTTATTTTCTTTATACCCGAGCGTTTGTTTGCAATACTCGTCCACGTACTTCCGCGCCACGTCTAACTGATTGTCAGTCATATCCACGCCCGTCACGAAGCCTTTCTCTCCGACTAAATTCGCCGCAACGTAACAGTCTCTCCCTGAACCCGAGCCTAAATCTAAGACCCTCAACCCTTCGATCCCTTGCGGCGTCGGCGACCCGCACCCGTAATACTTCGCTTTGATTTCATCCGGCACGAGACGTAAACAGTTCTTGAGATACGTCGGTAATCCACCGGGCGTGCAGCACGCGCTCGTTTTCAAATCCGCCGACGTCGTGAGCGTCTCTCCATAGTACTGTTCGACGGACTTTTTAATCAGATCGTCTCCGCCTTCGATGGTCGCGCCGAGCAGCGTGTCCATCATCTTCGAAGAAGAAGATGAGGAAGAGGAAGAAGCTTTCGTCGTCGTCGTCGTCGAGGTTCGACTTTTCGCGTGTCGTCGTTTTGCCGAGGATTGAGCTCGAAATGAAGCGAAGAAGAGAGCAGACGAGGTCGAAGCGAGCGCGGACATCAATACCGACGCGCGAGGTAAAGCTTTTTTCTTATACAGAACGCGATGACCAGCGAGCGAGCGTGCTTTAAAAGTAAAGATGAGAGACGTGTCTCTCTTCTTCTTTTTTTTCTGCTGGAAAAGGTGCACCCTTCGTACTAGATACAGGTATGCTAAAGCTGTGCTGCTATTACAAGGCGCGATTACAAAAAACTATACATACTCTTTTCACACGTTCGGTTGATTCAAACCTCCTTTCTTGATCACTCTATTTCTACCGTCGAAAGTATCCCAGGTCTCGATGTTCGCGCTCGCTTCGTTGATGCAATCGATCAACAACTTCACCAACTCGTTGTCGCACTTCTCCGGAGGCACGACTAAATCTCTCGGCGGTATTCCGTTTTGGTAGGTTCGCTTATCGAATCTCCACTGACCGTGTTTTCCTGGGGTGAAGGTGCCGTTTAAGGCGTAGTCCATGCCGTAGGTGAAGTGGATGGAGAGGAAGTCACCGATGGATTTGTCCCAGGGCGGCTGCGAGGTGAGCTGTGGGCGCAAGTCGTGTTGTAATCCGATGCGGTAGGCGGCGATGGTGTAGCCGTACATTTCGAGGACCCATCCCCAGTCTCGGTTGGCTTCTCCGTCTTTTTTAATCGCTAATGTGGTTTCTACCCAAACTGGGGCTAATCGCTTCAAATCGTCTTTGCGAATGAAGACTGGGGAGGACCCGATTGGATCGACTTTTTCGATGTCCTCCGCGGTCATTTTATCGTTCCCTACGAAGCGTTTGATTAAAGTTGGCCATCGAGACGGTTCGATGTAAAAGAACGGAAACGCGGCTGGTCGTTCGCCAATCATCAAGTTTGGAATCGGTTTGATGTACACGTGATCGGGTTCCGCCATTAACACGTACGTCTCTTCAATCTTGTCGCATTTTTCAAAGTATTGCTTAAACGCGTTTGGTCTGCTCAGGACGACGAATCCCATCTCGTTTTCTAATCGATCGACGACGCAGGTTGGAATTTCCGACATCAACGAATCTGGTTTGTCGTGCAAAACCCGAGTAAAACCACCCATTTGACACGGTTCTTCCTTTGTTTCCTGTTCTAGGCATATTTTTTTCTGTTTCTTCCAGTGAAAATACATCAACCGCACTTGCCACGCCTGATAGACGTTTGCGTTGGTCGTGACCAACGTGTGAAACTTTCGATGACTCCCCGGATCTCCTTTCATCGGTAATTGCGGAGCTAAACTCCCACTCGTCCACGGATTCGTCGCGTCTTTCGCGCCAATCGCCATCTCTGGCCTCGCTTGGTGCTTCAACCAACACGCTCGATACTTTTGCCCTAAACATCCGTTTTCGTCCCCGCACCACACCCACACGTTACACGCCTGGGCGCCGACCGCTTTCCCGTCCGGGTTCATGGAGAGACATTCGTCGTGGCACTCTCTCGCGGACGATTTGAAGTTGTTTTCGCCCCATTTTGAGACCGAGCCGGAATACTCCGCGTGCGATATTGGGTTAAAATCGCCCCATTTGCCGACTTCTTCGTTACCATTTTTTCGCCGAGTGCGGCCTACTCCTTCTCCTCCTCCTTCTCCTCTTCCGGTCGTTCTCGTCGTCGTCGGTTTCAAACTTTGCTCGTCGCCCTCCTCGCGAGTCGCCGAGGACGAACGCAAAGAAGCGCTCGCGGAC
>Ga0255767_1002522_pt1 | contig 15816 bp, 14 predicted proteins | sample 071ome_24_FD_179967 | JGI IMG/M metagenome (GOLD analysis project Ga0255767, IMG submission 179967) | Coastal salt marsh microbial communities from the Groves Creek Marsh, Skidaway Island, Georgia - 071402CT metaG (version 2) | ecosystem: Environmental > Aquatic > Marine > Intertidal zone > Salt...
CAACGGCTGAGCCAGTTGACCTGATCGCAGCCACCTCACGCGGCACGGTGAAGGGGCAGGTGGCCGTGAGCGAAAGCCGGGCCATCGACTCGATCCGGTATCTTCCGGCGAACCCTGTTGTCCCTGCGGCGGTGGTCGAGTCGATCACTGCCGCCGATGCGGTGATCGTTGGCCCCGGCTCGCTTTACACGAGTGTGTTGGCGCCGGTCGTCCCCGGCGTTGCCGCAGCGATCAAGGCGACGAAGGCCACCGTGATCTACGTTGCCAACCTCGCCGACGAGGCATCGGAGACCGCCGGCTACAGCCTTGGCGACCACATCGACGCGGTCGTGCGCCATGGCGTCGCGCCCGATGTTGTCATCAGCGACCGATCGGCTGTGGTGCCCGACCCGTGGTTGGATAGGGTCCAGGCGTTCGAACTGACGGGTCGAGACCCCGATGTGCACGACCCGCAGAAGCTTGGTGCGGCGCTTGCGTCCATCCTCACAGCGGGCTGATTTCCCTACACCCGGAGAGCATCATCGTGGTCTGTGCCACCCGCAACGGCTTTGCTCGTTTCGACACAACACCGTGCCGAGCGACGATCACCTCGGGCTGGACTGCTACCGAAGAGCCATGAGCAACGTTCCGAGTCTGGAGGACCTCGGCGATGTCGATGGTTTGTCGGTTCTGGTTCGCGCCGATTTCAACGTCCCCATTTCGAACGGCGAGATCACCGACGACCTTCGGATTCGGGCGGCGTTGCCAACGCTGCGCCACCTGCTTGGGGCTGGCGCATCGGTCACGGTGTGCACCCATCTCGGCCGTCCGCAGGGCGTGCCCGATGCAGCATTCGATGTCGCCCCGATCCGCGCGTGGCTTGCCGAGGTAGTCCCCGAGGTGGAGCTGCTCGACAATCTGCGCTTCGACCCAGGCGAGACCGCCAATGACCCGGCCTTCGTGCAGCAGCTGATCCAGGGCCACGATGCCTATGTGAACGATGCATTCGGTGCCTCGCATCGGGCTCATGCCTCGATCGTGGGGCCGCCGAAGTTTCTTCCGTCGGCCGCCGGTCGCCTCCTGCACCGAGAGGTGGAGGTCCTTGGCAACTTGAAGACGAGTCCGCGTCGTCCCTTCGTGGCGATCATGGGTGGTTCCAAGGTCAGCGACAAACTCGCCGTGATCGAGTCACTGCTCGACTCGGTTGACTCGCTGATCGTCGGCGGGGGCATGTGTTTCACGTTTTTGAAGGCACAGGGCCACTCGATCGGCTCGAGTCTCTGTGAAGACAACATGCTCGACACCTGCCGAGCGTTGCTCGCAGGGCCGAAGCCGATTCATCTGCCGTACGATCTCACTGCGATGGGGCCAGGGGGCAAGTTGTTCGAACCCGAGGCGGGTGGTGAGATCCGACAGATCGGGGTCGAGGTGCCCGATGGCTGGACTGGTGTCGACATCGGTCCGGGTTCGGCAGCCCAGTTCGGAGACATCATTCACGGCGCCGGCACGGTGCTGTGGAATGGACCGATGGGCGTGTTCGAGGATCCCCGGTTTTCCGGAGGCACCGGTGCTGTTGCCGAAGCGCTTGCCCATGCCCGTGCGTTCACCATCGTCGGTGGCGGCGACAGTGCCGCGGCTGCCAAACAGTTCAAGGTCGATCGTGACATGGATCATGTATCCACCGGTGGTGGTGCGTCACTCGAACTGATCGAGAAGGGTGACCTACCCGGACTCGCTGCCTTGAGAGGAGCCCCCAATGTCGGCTGAACGACGGCCGCTGATCAGCGGCAACTGGAAGATGAACCACAACCATCTGGAAGCGATCCAGTTGGTGCAGAAGCTTGCCTATGCCATCGAGCGCGACGACTATGCCGTTGCTGATGTCTCGGTCCATCCACCGTTCACCGACCTGCGATCGGTGCAGACGGTCCTGCAGGCCGATCAGGTTCCGATTGCTCTCGGCGCACAGAACACCCATGAAGCCGAGCGTGGGGCGTTCACCGGGGAAGTGTCGGCCTCGATGCTCGCGAAGTTGGATGTCTCGTATGTGATTGTGGGGCACTCGGAGCGTCGTGCGCTCTTCGGTGAAACCGACGCCGACGTGAACGCCAAGGCTCGGGCGGTCCTGGGGGCTGGGATGACTCCTATCGTGTGCGTGGGGGAGACACTCGACGACCGGGTGAGTGGCCGAGCTGAACTCCGGGTTGCCGAGCAGTTGACGGGTAGCCTCACCGGGCTGGCGACTGATGCCGTCGCCGATCTTGTGATTGCGTACGAGCCGATCTGGGCGATCGGTACTGGCGAGACAGCCACACCGGCGGACGCGCAGCAGATGTGTCGTCATGTCCGTTCCCGCATCGCAGAGGCATTCGGTGACGGCCCGGCCGCCTCTGTTCGTATCCAGTACGGCGGATCTGTCAAGCCTGGAAATACGCCGGAGTTGATGGCGCAGCCCGATATCGATGGAGTGCTTGTCGGGGGCGCCAGTCTCGATGCCGACGATTTTGCCCGCATTGTGAAGTATCGGCTCTATCAGGCGTGACATCGCGTTGCCGGAGCGACCGTCGGCGTTGGTAGCCTTCGGATCGTGATCTGGCTAGTCGCTCCCTTGCACATCCTTTCGGCACTTGCCCTCGTCTTCCTCGTGTTGCTGCACAGTGGAAAGGGCGGAGGGCTCTCCGACATGTTCGGTGGTGGTGCAGGAGCCGCAGCCGCCGGTTCGACCGTGGTCGAGCGAAATCTGGATCGCATCACCGTTATCGCTGCGTTGGTCTTCGGCTTCAGTTCGATCGCCTACGGCCTGATCTTCTGATCGCGTCGCGCATGGTCTGCAAATTGCTACGGATCATCGGCCCTGGGCCGATGAAACTGACATGAGCCTGTGGTCAGTGGGTTGGCGCCGTGTTCTCGTGGTCGTTGCGTTGTCGTTGATCGCTGCTGGGTGTTCGACGGACTTGCTGCAGGGTGGAGACGAGCCCGACGAAGCGGCCGATTCCCCCGGTGCAGATGCCGGCGGAGGTGGTGACACCGACGGAGATGACGATTCGGGTGAGGTCGTCGACGACGGTGACTCAGAAAGCGGATCGGAACTCACCACACGGTCGATTCGGCTGGCGATCGGAACGAATTGGTCGGGCGACCCAGCTGATGCCGGACCGGCATCGGTGGGTGCACGACTGGTTGCCGGCCTTCTGCACGAAGGGTTGACAGCGATCTCGGCTGATGGGACGCCGAAGCCCGGATTGGCCGAGCGTTGGTTCGTGTCCGACGACCGGTTGCAGTGGACGTTCGTGCTGCCCGACGGGGCGTCCGACGGTTTCGGTGAGGCGCTGACGGCCGTCGACGTCAAGGAAAGTTTCGAACGGCTCGCTGCCCGGGGACCGTATGACCAGCTCGTTGTTGCGTTGGGGGTGGTGGACGGTTGGAACGACTTCGTTGCTGGTGAAGCGAGCGAGGTTGCCGGCCTCGAGGCAATCGACGACCTGACATTGGTCATCACACTCGAAGCGCCGTACGAGCCGATCTTGGAGCTCCTCGCAGCACCGGGATACGGAGTGACGGGGATGACGGCCGACGGGAGGGTTCGGACCACTGGGGCGTATCGGGCGACTGAGGATCCGAGCTGGCTCGAAGCTGTTGACCCGACGGCGGTGGTCGATCGGATCGAGCTCGTACGCAGCGACGGCAACGGGGGAGCGCTGCTCGCCGCAGGTCGTGTCGATTTCGCTGTGCTCGCCTCCGACGACACTGGTGCTGACCTACCGGGAGACGTGCTTCGACAGCCGCTCGACCTTCGGGTTGGCATCGCAGCGCGCTTCGACGACGTAGCCGCTCGGCTCGCCACGCTTGCAGTGCTCCAGCCATCGTCGCTCGCAAGGACCGTGCCGAATGGCAGTCTCGATGTGAGTGGAACGCTCGAGGCTGCGCCTGTATCGCTGCCTGGAGCTGTCACGGTTCATGTCCCGACTGGGGAGCTGGAACCACTCGGCGTCGAAGTCGCAGCCCAGTTGCAAGCCGCCGGTATCGACGTGTCGCTGGTCGTCCTTGCGCCCCTGGACTTTGCAGGTGCTGTTGCGAGCGGCGAGGCAACCGTGTTCCCGATGGTCTCTGCTGGGGGTGGATGGTCGCAGAGCGCAGGCCTTGCTTTGGCCGACCCGGGCGGTGCCGATGACGTGTTCGGTGTTCAGGCCGAGGCCCGTGCCGAACTCGTCGACGCAATCCTGGCCGAGCCCGACCCGGCCGAGCGGGCGGCGCTGGTGAACGAACTCGAACGTCTGTTGCTGGAGGAAGGCCTGCTGCTGCCGGTTGCGACCTTCGAGGTTCGGGTCGGCGTTGGTGAGGATATGGATGCGCTGCGTATTCGTGCTGATGGCACACTTGATCTCACCTTGTTCACGGGCTGAGACGCAGGCCCCTACAACATCGGGTGCGGCACCGGCACCGTTGTCGAGCATGATCGGGTAGGGCAGTCGGGGATCTACTGACTCCAAGCCCACGTGGTCAGCTGCTCGGTGTGTGCCGAACAGTCCGAGAACGCAGAACCTACGTGGCGGTTGTGCCCTGAGGCGCTACGATTACGGTCCGCATCCACCCCAATGGATGGCCACGTCGGAGTGGTGGAATTGGCAGACACGCAGGCTTAAGGTGCCTGTGCCCGCAAGGGCGTGGGGGTTCAAGTCCCCCCTCCGACACGATCTGCCGCTCGGTGCCGCTGGCTGCCGTCTATTGCCGCTCCCTGCCGCTGGATGCCACGAACGGAGCGGGGTGTCGGACGGGTGTGTGGAATTCCGACGTCCTTTTCGGCTTTCGGCGTTTGCCCTGGTGAGGGCGGGTGTGGACGGTGGAGGGGTGTCGCAGCGCCGGCAGGGGAGCGCGGCTGCCATGCGCCGAGCGGGCTCCAGTTATCATCGTCTCGCTCATTGGGGCTGGTCGACCTGTCAGCGCAGAACCATGAGTTGGCGGCGAAGCACGACGATCTCGAGGTCTTTGAAGCGTCCGGAACGGATAGCGCGTCGGGCGAGGGCGGCCAGGTAGCGGTAGAGGACGTGCAACACGACTCGCCAGGGCGGTGCTATCGGGCCTGATCAGCAACCACGAGCGCGTTTTCCAGCCCCACAGGATGGGTGCAGGAAGTCGGTAGCCAGTAGATTCCACCTCGTGTCGCTACGGGTCGTTCTGTACAGTCACGATTCGTACGGATTGGGCCATCTCAGCCGATCGGTCACGCTTGGGGCCCACATCGCCGGTCGATCTCCGCACAACAACGTTCTGTTGGTCTCGGGTACGCCGAGGCCGCAGGCGTTCTCGCTTCCGATGGGCGTGGATCTTGTCAAAATGCCCTCGGTCACAAAGGACGACGGAGGCGAGTACAGAGCCCGGCGTCTTCGGCAGCCACTCGATGAGGTGGTTGCGTTGCGGTCGCGAATCATCGAGGCGAGCGTTTCGTCCTTCGCTCCTGATGTGATGATTGTCGATCATGTGGCCACGGGACTCGGCAACGAACTCCTGCCCACCTTCGAACGGCTGAGGAATTCCCCGTCGCGACCGCGAATGATGCTCGGCCTACGGGATGTGATCGATGACGCAGCCAGGGTTCGTGCGGCGTGGGATGCGCACGGTGTTTGGGAGATCATCAGCGCCGAATACGACGATGTCCTCGTGTACGGCGATGCCACACTGACGACCACGGCCACCGAACTCGGTCTCGCCGAACGACTTCGATGCCAGGTCAGGCACGTGGGATATGTCGTGCAAGACGTTCCGCAACGATCCGCACCTCGATCGGTGCAGCCCACAGTTGTCGTCACGGTGGGTGGCGGAGGGGATGGGCACCGTCTTCTGCGTTCGTACGGCCGGTTTCTATCCCAACTGGGTCAGCGTGCCTGGTTTCGGTCGGTGGTCGTGGTGGGCCCGCTTCTGGCGGCGCAGCAGCGGGCGGAGATCGAAGCTCTCCTTGTCGGATCTGGCGCACCGGTCGAGGTTCTCACCTTCACCCGAGACCACACCGCTTTGCTGGTGAACGCAGATGCAGTTGTGGCAATGGGGGGCTACAACACGGCGTGCGAAATTCTGGCAGCGAACGTACCGGCCCTGCTCGTCCCGAGGTCCAAGCCGCGTGTCGAACAACTGATCCGTGCCCGCCGCCTTGCAGAACGCGGTTTGGTCGAGATGACGACCGAGGATGAACTGGTGCCGGCCCGACTTCTGCGCTTCATCGAAGAGGCCGCTGCCAGACCGCGCTCGACGGCCAACGTGCCGATTGACCTAGGCGGTGCAGCGACCGTTGCGGCACTGATCGGCGCATGACCATGGATGTGCGTGGGCGAGAGGTTGCCGGTCCGATGCCGTTGTGGCGCCGACGAGCATTGTCATTCCGTTCGCAGGAATGGGTTGCGCAGACGCCATCAGGGAGCGCAACGACCTCGATCTGCTCCGGACTCGCCCGACACTCGGGTTGGTCGGCAGCGCAGAAGACTTCGGTGCCACGACCACAATGACGTTGGCGCACGTTCCGTCCAATGGTTCTGCCCGAGTGGGGTACGTCCTGAAGAAGTTCCCTCGGCTGTCCGAGACCTTCATTCTCAACGAGTTGCTGGGTCTCGAACGGCTCGGTTTCCCGGTTTCGGTATTCTCGCTCAACCCCGCCGATGACGAGCCGCGTCACGCAGCGCTTGCTGAGCTGCACGCACCAGTGGTCGATGTCTCCGCTGATGCTGCCAGAGGTGTTGCTGATCACATGGACCGGCTGCGTGCGATGGGAGGACGCGCAGCAGCTCGAAAGGCCGCAGTACTTGCGGATCGACTGCCCGATGGTCGTGAGCGTCGGGTTCTGGCCAAGGGCTTGTCGATCGCTGAGGCAGTGCAGCAGGAAGGTCTGACCCATCTCCACGCCCACTTCATGACCGTTGCAGCACACACTGCCTATGTCGCACACCTTGCCACGGGTATCCCGTTCACCGTGACGGCGCATGCCAAGGACATCTATCGGCATGGTGTCGACCGGTGGCTGTTCTCCGAGATTGGGGCGGCAGCCGAGGCTGTGGTCACGGTGTGCGAGGCCAACCGTGATCACATTCGCAGCGCCCTTGTCGACAATCGCACGCGAGTCGAGGTGGTCTACAACGGGCTGCCACTCGATGACCTGCCGTCCTCCGACAGCGACCGTGACGATCGGATGATCTTGGGAGTTGGGCGACTTGTGGAGAAGAAGGGCTTCGACGTCCTGATCGACGCGTGTCGGCTCCTTCGCGATGAAGGGCACGACTTCCGCTGCACGATCATCGGCGACGGTGACCAGCGCGAACGCCTCACCAAGCAGATTGTCGACCATGATCTGGGCAACCGGGTGGTACTCGCAGGGCCAGCTCCGCGCGAAGACGTGCTTGCAGCGATGTGCAGGGCTCGCATCTTGGCAGCACCGTGCGTCACCGGTGAGGACGGGAATCGCGATGCCCTCCCAACGGTGATCATCGAGGCGATGGCGATGGGACTTCCGATTGTTGCCACGCCGGTCGGCGGTATCCCAGAGATGATCGACCAGGGAACCCAGGGATTGATCATTCCGGAACGAGACGTCCGTGCGCTCGCAGATGCGCTGCTGGTTGCATTCCGCGATGACGGTGCGTGGCGAAACTGGTCCGGCAGTGCTGTTCGAAGAGTGCGAAGTCACTTCGACCGAGAGGTGACCATCCGGCAGTTGGCGGCGACGATGATGGCAGCTACGACGCAGACGAACAACCATCCGGAACACAGCCCAGAGGGTCGTTCGACGTGAAGATCCTGCATGTCTGTGCTGATCCGGGTATCCCGCTCGACGGGAGCAAGGGTGCGTCGGTCCACCTACGCTCGATCGCCTCAGCGTTCGCTGATCAGCACGAGGTCGTCGTCGTCGTCCGCCGACGGTCGGACGTCCACTTCCGCTTCGTGGTCGACTCGCTCGACGAGGGTGTCCCGCTGGCTGCGGTCGTCGAACGCCACGGAGCACCTGATGTCATCTACGAGCGGTACAGCCTCGGTCATGTGGAGGGTTTGGAACTCGCTCGGCGGACAGGGTGCCCGTTCATCCTCGAGGTCAACTCCCCGTTGGTCGCCGAGGCGAACCGGCATCGTCCGGGCACGGTGTCGGCCGGCGATCTGGATACGGAACTGAGGCTCTTTCGGGAGGCGGATCTCGTCGTCGCCGTCTCGACGCCGCTTCGGGACCATGTCGCATCTGTTCGTGGTGATCGTCCCATGACGGTGGAACACAACGGCTTCGATCCAGCCTTGTTCGTCGGCGATGTCGAGCGTGATGAAGCTCCGACAGTCGGATTCCTGGGCCATCCAAAACCCTGGCACGGTGCTGGCGCTTTGCCAGGCGTTCTCGCCGAACTCCGCCAGCGCGGGCACGATGCTCGCCTGCTCGTGGTCGGCGGCGGGCCTGGCATCGAACCCATGCTCGAAGCTGCTCGGGTGAACGGTGTGGTCGATCACATCGAGGTCACCGGGCCACTCGGCCAAGCGGATGCAATCGCAACCATTCGTCGAGCTTGGGTCGGTTTGGCGCCGTACCCGCCAGAGGAGTTCTTCTACTTTTCGCCAATCAAGATTGTCGAGTACCTGGCAGCCGGTATCCCGGTGGTCTCCACTCGGCTGGGAGACGTCCCCGACCTCGTTGCCGGTGGCGGCAAGGTCGTTGCCGCCGGTGACCCGGCAGCGTTCGTCGATGCCGTCGACGCCCTCTTGCATGATCCGATGGAGCGTGATGTTCTCGGTTCCCACGGCCGTGCCCGGATGGCGCGCGAGCAGACCTGGCGCGCAATCGCGCAGCGGACGATTACTGCGGTCTGCGAAATCACGCGTACGGAGAAGGCATGAGTGATCGTTCGGCGCGACGGGGACTGGCGCGCCTCGTTCCGTTCCGGAGGGTGCAGTTCGGGGTCCTCTTGGAGGCATCTCGGACCTTCCGTCCGGCGCTTGCGGGGCAGCGCAAGACGCTGCTTGCGTCGCTCGGACTTGCTCTTGCGGCCACGGCGGCCGAACTGTTGAAGCCCTGGCCGATCAAGGTGCTGTTCGACGAGGTGCTCATCGTCGACGAAGGGGCCAGGCTGCGGTGGAATCTGTCCCCTGACCGGTTCGCTTTGGGGCTCGCAGCATCGGTCGCAGCGATCGCATTCGTGAGCGCTGCGCTCAGCGCTCGGGCGAGTGTTCTGACGGCCGAGGCCGGCCGAAAGGTGACGACCCGCGTCCGCCGAGATCTCTTCGAGCATCTCCACCGTCTCGAGATGCCGTACCACGTTTCGGCGCGAAGTGGTGATCTGCTCGTCCGACTCATGGGCGATGTGAATCTGCTTCGCGACGGCCTTGTGTCGTCGTGGTTGGCACTCGCAGAACGAGGGGCGCTTTTCATCGGCATGGTGGTCGTCCTCGTCATGATCGACCCGTGGTTGGCCCTTGGTGCGTTGGCCCCTATGCCACTCCTTGCCCTCCAGCTCCAGCGGTCATCGACGACGCTTCGCAAGGTGACCCGGCGGCAGCGACGCAAAGAGGGCGACGCAGCGGCCTTTGCTTCCGAGACGCTCCGCCAAGTGCGAGTGGTGAAGGCGTACGCCCGAGAAGCCGAGACCGCGAAGCGGTTCGCCGAACAGACCGGCTCGGGAGAGAAGGCAGCCGTCAAGGCAGCCCGGATCACAGCTCGGATGAGCAGACTCACCGAGACATTGAGTGGGCTGGGCCTGGCGCTGGTGCTCTACATCGGAACGCGACGAGTGATCTCTGGAGAGTTGACCCCGGGTGACCTGATTGTTGCGACGACATACGCAAGGCTTCTGTTCAAGCCTCTCCGGCGAATTGCTCGGGAGGGCGGTCGACTGGCCAAGGCGAGTTCGGGGGCGGAGCGGCTCCTGGAGGTGATGCGTCAAACACCGGAGAACTCCGGCGACGGCCGTGAGGTCGAAGCGTTCCGGGGTGCCGTCTCGTTCCGTAATGTGACCTGCCGGTATGACGGCACGACAGATGCCCTCCGAGGGTTGTCGTTTGATCTGTCCGAGGGGACATTTGCCCTGGTGAACGGGCCGAGCGGTTCAGGGAAGTCAACTGCGCTCGCCGTGCTACTGCGGCTCACGACACCTGCATCAGGCTCGGTGCTGATCGACGGCATCGATCAGCGCGAGTACGAGTTGCATTCCTACCGGCGAAGCTTCGCCTACGTGCCACAGGAGATCGAACTCTTCAGTGGGACGATCCGGGAGAACATCTTGTACGGATGCCCAGATGCGTCGGACCTCGAGGTCGAGGATGCTGCACGGCGAGCACTCCTCCATGACGTCATCACGATGTTCCCGGACGGCTACGAGACGGTGCTCGGCGAGAACGGGGCGCGACTTTCAGGAGGTCAGGCGCGGCGACTGATGATCGCTCGGGCTGCAATCAGCAAAGGGACCATTCTGGTATTCGACGAACCGCTGGCGGGCTTGGATCCCGAGTCGAGACTGCTGGTCGCAGCCGCAGTGCGCAGAAGCGCCGCTGGGAGGACGACGATTGTCGTCCACCATGGCGAGAGCGGCGGCTTCGAACCCGACGTCGTCCTCCACATCGACAATGGACGACTGGACGAGCGGAGAATGACGTGACGCAGGCGCTCGACTGGAGGCAACTCGGAGACCTCGATCGTCTGCTCGATGGTTCGCATGCGGCGCCACTCATGAGGGAACTGGGGCTCCCTGTCGTTGCCGTCCGTCCGAATCACCTCCGACTGAAGCCGAGGGAGTCGGCGCTCGTCGGGTTCGAGGTCGACCTTCCCGAATCGACTGAGCTCGGTTCGGCAGTGCCGGTCTATGCCCGCACCTTTGTCGACGCCGAACGGGCTGGGATGGTCGCAGAGAAGATGCGCTCGAAGCGGATCGTCGATTCCGAATTCGGTCCTGGGGTGATGTCGACTCCGGGTGGTCGAACAGTGTTGTACGTGTTCCCAAACGATGGTGAGCTCTCGGGTGTCCATCGCGTCGTACGACTGTCCAAGTGTCTTCGCATGGTTGCCGACGTTCGTGGTTTACCATCACTCCACTTCAGCAAATCGCAGAGTTCTCTCGAGATCGTCCGCCATCGGCCCGAGCGGAGAGTGATCGTCAGGCTCGACCTCGTCGAGCGGGAGGGCCGCCCTCCGCCGGTTGCGGTGTATGTGCGCTGGTTCGGCGATGGTCGGGGAGCGACGGGCAACCGCATCGCAGAAGCACTGGCTGCGGCGGGCGTTCCGGTTGCGACGCCCATGGGGACGAGTCGAGACGGTCGGTTGTCAGTCGAGTTGGCAGCAGAGGGTGTCGACGGAACAGCAGCCATGTTGAACGGGTATCTCGACCCCGATCTCATTGGAACCCAACTGGCGCAGTTGCAACGTGTCGAGGCGACCGTGTCGATCACACAGCGGCGTTCGACAACAGATATGCGGATTGCATCTGCTCTGGCCTCGCTCGACACACTTGCTCTTGTCGAACCAGAACTCGCCGGTCAGGCGTGCCGTTTGTCGCTCATGCTCCGCAGATGTCCGTCCGAAAACGGTCCAGCGGTGGGAATCCACGGCGATTTTCATCCTGGGCAGATCGTGGTCTCGCCTGGCCGAGCAGTGTTCATCGACTTCGAACGCTTCGCCCTCGGTGACCCGATCATCGATATCGCAACCATGTCGGCACACGTGATGGCCTCCGAGTCAGCTCGATCGGAAGACGTTTTTGCAACCTTTCTCGATCCGATGCGTCGTGCGTGGCGTGCCCGGTCGGGGTTCGACGACCGGTCATTCGGTGTTGCTCTTGCGACGGCAGTCGTGGATCGCGTGTTGCTCGGATTCCGCCGGTTCGAACCGGACTGGGTGAATGCGGCCACCGTATTGCTCGACCGGGGGGTGGATGCCCTCGGGCAGCAGCGTTGGCACACGGTGCATCCTCGACCGAATGGATCGTGGACGGCGAGCAGCGCAGATTCGCGAATAGGGTTCGTGTTGGACGAGCGGGGAATCGAAGAGCGATCAATGGCCACTGATCCCGAACTGCCCGCTCTTCGGAGCGTTGCAGCGACGGGAGATCTTCGGTCCTACCGGCCAGGTCGCCGGGCTGTTGTGGCCTCGGAGGGCGGGACGACGTTCACAAAGGTGCTCCGTCCCAAACGGGTCGGAGCAGTGTTGCAACGCTGTGAAGCGGCCCACCGCGTGCTCGGGAGTGAAGCTACGGCGCCCCGTATTCCGCAGATCCTCAGCGAATCTCGAACCGCTGAAGGGGTCTTGGTGCTCGAGTCACTGCCTGGTCGGTCCCTTCATGACCATCTCGTCGATGAGTCGGCACCCGCTCGGCGGGAGACCGCCTTGGGGTCGGCAGTCGACATCCTCAGCCGCTTTCATTCCGCTGGGATCGAGCATCCGGACCTTCCTGCTGCGGTGGATGGGGGCTCCCCTGGGGAGTGGTTGGCTGTGCTCGAACGGGTCCACCCTGGACTGGTCGAGGAGTATCGGCGGGTCGCCGTCGAGCTTCCAGAACCGCAAGATGGTGAACGACGCTCGCTGGTGCATGGTGACCTGCACGATCGCAATGTGCTGCTCGACGGTGGACTCGGCGGCATCATCGACCTCGATTCGGTGGGTGTTGGAGATCCAGCGCTCGATGTCGGGAATCTCGCAGCGCACGTCTTGCTTCGGGCGTTGCAGCGGCGCGATCCCATCGAAGTTGGACGGCGGGAGGCGAGCGTTGTGTTGTCCACTCATCCCTCAGGAGGTCTGGCTGGTCAGATCTGGGGTGCGAGAACGTTGTTTCGCCTGTCGATCCTGTACCGATTCCGCATGCGTTGGGCGTACCTCGTTCCGACCTTGCTGCGCGAGTCGGCCAGGTGGGGCGACGACTCATGTTCGCTGTTCTCGGACTAACGCATGTGGCGCAACAGATCGCCGGCTCTCACGGTGTTGCCACGTCGCGCAACGCCGTCATGCACCAGCACAGACGCGTGCCTGAAGACCGAGCAGTTGGCGCCGAACCATCAGCCCGTCGCCTGGGCCGAGGCCGAACCGTTCGACCAGTCGACCGGTCGGGAATCGGAGTCTGACGCGCAATCGAGTGACGAGGCGGGTTGTGAGTTCCTCGGGACGCAGTTCGTAGGCCAGCGTGAATCCGATGCGTGGCCGAAGAAGGGCAAGGACGAACGCCTCGCCCGGTCGAGCGATCGGGGCGGTGAAGGTGATCGGGCCACCGGGGACGATGTCGCCCTCGTTGCATTGCCAGTCGTCTCGGATGGTGGTGGCGCTTCGGCGCCCGAGGTTGTCGAGCCAGTCGTAGCTGTACCAGCCCGCTTTGCCGAACCCCATCTGGGCGAGCCACGGGTAGACGTCGGCCGGTGATGCGTCGAGCGAGATCGAGCGGGTCGCGATCAGAGTTGCATCGGGAACCAGGTCGTCCCCGATGACAGGGTCGGTGATCTCGTCGGGTCGAGCGCCCCAGTTCTGGAACAGCATCCCGAGACGGTAGTGGTCCACCGACCGGCTGTGGGGAGCAGTGTTTGGCGATGCGGCAGGGTCAGAAACTCAGACAGTGGTCGGCAGAAGCGCTGAGGGTCGAGACGCCGGGTGGACCGCTCCAGTGCAGCTCGAGACCGGGGACAAGCACCGAGCCGGCATTGTCGGGCGTGACCCCGGCGAGCGCTTGCGAACCCGTCGAGCAGTAGATGCCCCGGGCGCTTGCGACAAGCGAATCGAGGATGGCCCGACAGGATCCCGGTGCTTGTCCGGCCTGCTCGTCGAGCGCATTGATGTAGTCCGTGTGGAGCAAGCGGACGGCGTGTGCTGCAAAGAACACATCGATGGTGTGGCCGTCGCTCGCAATCTGGCTTGCGCACGACATGCCAACTGCGCATTTGCGAGGATCGACCTCTGGATCGGTGGAGAACAGTACGAAATACAACTTTGACATCAACGGTTCCAGTCAGCGAGCGAGACACCAACGTAGCGGTTGTCCCAGGATCGGCTGGTCGAGACGACGTGGGTGCCTCGCGATGCGAAGTGTCGAACTCTTGCTCTCGCACTGCCGGGAGCGGATGGCAGCGTTCAAGCGTCCCCGTCAGATCCATGTGGTTGACGAACGTCCGAAGACCGTGACCGGCATGATCAAGCGATTCGTGCTTCGCGCCAAAACAGAGCACTGAGCAGGCTGCGAGGCGCAGATCCTGCCCGGCTCCGTGGCCGATCCGGGCGAGCTTCACGCACCGAGGGCCGCGAGGATTTCTTCGAATCGTGCCCGAAGGTCCGGCTCGACGAGTTCACCAGCGACACTGTCGAAGTGCTCGTCAAACCGGGGAATGGCGAGACTTCCGACCACCTCACCACCGAAGAACGGCGTGACGACGACGGCGTGGTCGAGCACACCTTGGCCGCCACGCGCCCCTGGCGCAGCGGCGAAGAGGGCCACCTTGCGCTCCTGGTAGACCCCCATGGCGATGCGTGACGCCCAGTCGTACACGTTTTTCCAGGCGACGGTGTACGAACCGTTGTGCTCTGCGAACGAAACGATCACTGCGTCGGCTGCACCGATCTCGTCGAAGAACCGTTGGGCGGCGTCAGGGATGCCGAAGTCGTCCTGTCGTCGCAGGCTGTAGAGCGGCATCTCGTAGTCGTTGAGATCGAGGACGTCGACCGTTGCGTCGGCAATGAGCCCTCCCTCGAGCAGACGGGCGGCATGATCGACGAGCCGCCGGTTGCGGCCGTTGGGGCTGTTGGTTGCCGGGATCGCCAGGATCTTCATGGTCTGTGTGCTTCCTCCATGGGGCACCTGAGTCTGCCGACATCTGCGAAGGGTCCCACCGACGTGAGGCGAAGGCATCGCGAGATGACTCGCAGCAGACCGGCGGGACTAGCGTCGACGTATGGATTTCGAGCATCTCATGCGGCTTGCGTTGGCCGAAGCAGAACTGGCGATTCCCCACGGCGATGTTCCCGTCGGTGCGTTGGTGATCGTCGACGGTGAGATCATTGCGTCGCGTCACAACGAGCGACAGCTGACCGCCGATCCGACTGCTCATGCCGAAGTCCTCGCCATGCGTGACGCATGCGCCCACCTCGGCACCTGGCGACTCGACAACGCCACCCTGGTGAGCACGCTCGAGCCCTGCACGATGTGCGCCGGTGCGGCGGTGAACGCCCGCATCGACAAGGTGGTCTTCGGAGCGCCCGATCTGGAGGCGGGCGCACTCGGCTCGGTGTATCACCTTGGCGCCGACCCTCGCCTTCGGCACACGTTCGACGTGCAACACAACGTCCTTGGTAGCGAGTGCACCGAGTATCTGAAGTCGTTCTTCGCGGCACTGCGGACCGGTGAGTAGATCGCAGGCTGGCCCGCCATCGCACCATGGCATCACGATCGTGTTGTGCCGTTGGCTTTCGATGGGCTCGATGAGGCACGGACGCCCTAGACTCGCGCCGGCCGATGGACCGATGATGCGAAGAACGACTGCCCTGACCGAAGTTGTGATCCGAAGCCGGCGCCGGCGCAAAGGCACCGCAACCGCAGGACTCGCCCTGGCCTTTCTCCTCCTCGCATCCTGTGCCGAGGCGGCGGAGACTATCGCTGAAGACACCGACGCGGAGACCACAACGACGCGAGTCGACGCAACGAGCGGTACCGACGTCGATTGCGGCCCGTCGCCGGTCGACCTCACCCAAGAGCTGGACGGAACGGACGGGAACTGCTCGTACTCGGCACCGGTGCGTCTCAATGCCATCGTCGCCGGCGAGTTGCGTGTGGCGTTCGACGACATCGCGAGTTGCGCAATCGATGGGTCGATCGACCAAGCGTCGAGCGGTCCGATGATCCTGGCCGCCGGCGACACAGT
>Ga0255767_1002529_pt1 | contig 15790 bp, 15 predicted proteins | sample 071ome_24_FD_179967 | JGI IMG/M metagenome (GOLD analysis project Ga0255767, IMG submission 179967) | Coastal salt marsh microbial communities from the Groves Creek Marsh, Skidaway Island, Georgia - 071402CT metaG (version 2) | ecosystem: Environmental > Aquatic > Marine > Intertidal zone > Salt...
GTTTTCACCCACTTCTTCGGTGATTTCCACGTTTTGGGCAGAGGAATCGTCGAAGCGTACGGGCACACCCCCTGTGATGATCTCCACATCCTCTCCGTGCATTCCTGGCATGCCGTGCATCATTCCTCCCATAGGAAGGCCCATAGCGGGCGATGTAGGAATCAGGAAGCCACTGGCTTTTTTCTTTTTGCCGTCGCGGCGGTAGGTGACTTCGATGGCGTCGCCGGTTTTCTTATCGGCCATTCGGTCCATCATACTTTGCTCGCTCGTAACGGATTGACCGTCCACCGCTACGATGATGTCGTTCGCTTGGAGACCCAGGGCAGCTGCTGTAGATGCAGGGATGACTTCCACCACAAAAGCGCCTTTGATGGCGTCACGAGCGTCTTGTTCCTCCAATTTTACACCCAAAGTGCCTTTGTTGGACGCCATGAAGAAGGCATTTCCTGCACCAGGAGCAGCTTCGTTCCAAACCATGTCCGAACCGCCCTTTCCTTCGCCTTTGAACATAAATGCGTGGGGCTCGCCAGAAAAGGCACCCGCAGGAAGCTCCACGCCGTCCAGGTAGTAGATGCCGTCGCGCAGTTCCAGGTTGGGGCCTTCTGCCATGTTGGCGCGCTTCATGACCCGAACGATCACCTTCGTGGAATCGCCGGAAACAATCGTGTCCACCGTCATTTCAGTGCCCTCCCCCATGCGGTGCATGGGCGCCTCGCCGCCGTGAACCTGTCCGCCCTGAATGCGGTAACCCGTCACGACTTTGGGCTGGTTAGCACCTTCTTGGCAGGCACCGCAGCATTGCTTACCTACCTGGCCCTCACCGTGCGCACAAGATTCTTTTTTGGCTGCGCCGTGTTCGCCGCAAGAAGCTGCGGGCTTGGCTGCGCCGTGTTCGCCGCAGGAAGCTGCAGGCTTGGCTGCGCCGTGTTCGGCACATCCCTCAGCGGGCTTAGCGGCTGCTTTGTCCGCGCAGCAGGAAGCTGCAGGCTTGGCTGCGCCGTGTTCGGCACATCCCTCAGCGGGCTTTGCGGTTGCTTTTTCCGCGCAGCAGGCCTTTGTGCCTTCAGCAGGCTTGGCTGCGCCGTGTTCGGCACATCCCTCAGCGGGCTTAGCGGCTGCTTTGTCCGCGCAGCAGGACTTTGCGCCTTCAGCGGGCTTGGCTGCGCCATGATCGCCGCAAGAGGCTGCAGGCTTGGACGCACAGGATTCTTTCTGAGCGGGGGTTTTCTCGGCACAGGCCGCTTGTTCTGTCTTTTTCTCGCTGCAGCAAGACTTTGGAGCTTCTTGAGCCAAAAGGGGCATGCTAGTGAGCAGACATGCGGTGAATACAGCCGTTGTGAAACGTTTCATCGGGGTAGATTTAAAAAGTACTGGGTAAAAATAGGACAAAGGGTGTGCAGCTTAAGGTAGCTTGATAAAGCGTTCCGAACGCCATACGCCGCCCTCCGGACGGTAGTAAATGAGATAAGCTCCGGCGGGCAGATGCTCGATGGGGCGCGGAGGATTGGAGGGGGACGTTCGGGCCGGTAACACCCACTGACCCGTCATATCCAAAAGGCCCCACTCCACCGGGAAAGGCGCATCGAGGCGAATGGAATTTCGGCCAGGATTGGGATAAAAACGGACCTTGGCGTGCTTCTCAATCAACGAAGCCGACTCTGTGATGATAATGGTGCCCCAATTGTTGGAATTGGACGGATTGGTGCCACAATGAAAAAGGTAGGTGCCCACCGTATCGAGCGTGAACAAAGCCGTCGTGCTGCTACTCGTTACCGTAACGGTGGGGAAAAAGACAGGCGACGCCTTGCTGCCATGACCCGACGTCATGGGATGCGGACCACCCCCGCCGTAAATGAACTGAATGGTATCTCCAGGCGCAACCCACAGCGTATCATTGGGCGTCAAACCCGAATGCTGTATCGTCATACTGGGGTACTGCGCTTGGGCTGCCAGTGCAAAAAGCACCACAAAAAGGGAACTGTACAGGGATTTCATGCCTTAAAGGTACGTATTGCGCTCCGTGAACTACCTTCCGGGGATGCGAAGCATTTTAAAGAACTTGGCCGTTTGGGTAGCCGCATTGGGCTACTTCGTGGACATCTACGACTTATTGTTATTCAGCATCATACGCGTTCCCAGCTTAGAATCCTTAGGCCTGGAAAACGTTTTTGATTCCGGCTTGCTCATCATCAACATGCAGATGTTTGGACTCTTGCTCGGAGGCATTCTCTGGGGGGTCTTGGGCGACAAAATGGGCCGAACGCGCGTCCTCTTCCTCTCCATCCTCCTCTACTCGGCCGCCAACATTGCCAACGGCTTCGTCCAAACCGTCGACCAGTACACCTGGGTCCGCTTCCTCGCAGGAATTGGCCTCGCAGGCGAATTGGGCGCCGGCATCACCCTCGTGTCCGAACTCCTCCCCAAAGAAAAACGAGGCCTGGGCACCTCCCTCGTAGCAGGCATTGGACTAACGGGCGCCGTGGCCGCCTACTTTGTCGCACACCTTTTTGATTGGCGCACCAGTTACTTTATCGGTGGCGGCATGGGGCTGGCGCTCTTGGGCCTTCGCGTGGGCGTTTTTGAATCCGGCTTGTACGAGAAGACCGCCAAGCAGGCGAATGTCGTTCGGGGCAATTTTTTCCAACTCTTCGCGACCCGAAAGCGCGCCCTCCGCTACCTCCGCTGCATCCTCATCGGCCTCCCCACTTGGTTCGTCATTGGTATCCTGGTCACCTTCTCCAAAGAATTCGGCACCTACTTGGGCATCGACACCCCCATCGACCCCGGAAAAGGCATCCTCTACGCCTACGCTGCCATCGCGATCGGCGACATCCTCATTGGAATCCTCTCCCAAAAGCTGCAAAGCCGCAAAAAAGCCCTGCACGTCTTCTACGGCATTACCCTAGGGGGCATGCTGCTTTTCTTCACCTCCAGCAGCGCCTCCATGCTCTATTTTGCCTGCGGTGTCCTGGGATTTGGCACCGGTTTCTGGGCCATCTTCGTGACGATCGGAGCCGAAAACTTTGGCACCAACTTGCGCGCCACCGCTGCCACCACCATCCCCAACATGGTCCGCGGATCGTTGAATGGCATCTCTGCCCTCTTCCTCTACCTAACGGCCCAAACCGACTACCTCTCCGGCGGCATCTGGACCGGCGTCATCGTCATGGCCATCACCTACTGGGCAGTCTCCGGCCTAGAAGAGACGTTTGGGAAGGATTTGGATTATCAGGAGGTTTAAAGGGTTGAAGGGTTAAAGGGTTGAAGGGTTGAAACTTTAAGTAGCTCACAGTATCTTCAAGGGAACTAGCTTCCAGGTCATCTCTCAAATCAAAACCCGATGTATACCTCCTTTATTCAAGGCCTAGGACATTTCCTACCTCCTCGCGAAATTGACAATGCCTACCTCAGTCAGTTCATGGATACAAGCGATGCCTGGATCCAAGAACGAACGGGGATTCAAACGCGGCGCTGGGTGGAAAAAGGCGATGGCTGGACTTCCGCCACGATGGGCTTTGAAGCGGCTAAAATGGCCATCGAGCATGCGGGCATTTCTAAAAGTGAAATCGATCATATCGTATTCGCCACGATTTCCCCGGACTACTACTTCCCGGGTAATGGTGTCTTGGTCCAAGAAATGCTGGGACTGGATACGGTAGGGGCGACGGACGTTCGGAATGCTTGTTCAGGCTTTGTGTACGCACTCAGTATCGCCAATGCGTTCATCCAATCAGGACAATACAAAACGGTTTTGGTCATAGGCGCCGAGCTTCAAAGCCCCGTTTTGGACTTAAGTGATGCGGGTCGGCACGTCAGCGTCATTTTCGGAGATGGCGCCGGGGCCGCCGTGCTGGGTCGGGCTCCGGAGGGACATTCGGGCATACAATCCGTGCACTTGCATGCGCAAGGAAAGCACGCTGTGGAACTATCCATGCAAGGACCCTCCGCCATCCATTGGCTTGATGAAATTGCCGCCACGCATGGGGACCCAAGTATCTTTGCGCCCCACATGAATGGCCATTTCATCTTCAAAAATGCCGTGGTGCGCTTTATGGAGGTGATACAGGAGGCCCTTGCCGCCGCCGGAAAATCGCCTTCCGACATCGATTGCCTCGTTCCACATCAAGCCAATCTGCGCATTGCCCAATACATCCAAGCGAAAATGGGTCTTCGCGACGATCAGGTCTACAACAACATCCAACGCTACGGAAATACAACGGGAGCGTCTATTCCTATTGCCCTCAGTGAAGCTGTTCGCGATGGATCCATCCAACGTGGCGATACCCTGTGTCTCGCCGCCTTTGGGGCAGGCTTTACCTGGGCTTCTGCCTTGTTGGAGTATTGAGGTTGGGGTATAAGGGTAGAAGGGTTTAAGGGTTTAAGAGCTTGTTGGTTGGTTTGGTAGCTAGTTCGTTCGTTCGGGCGCACCCTAGCCCCCGAACGCGAGTGCGAAGCACGAGCTCCATAGCGCGCCGCAGGCGCCACCTTTTTACTAGTTTTACGGAAATGTCCCACGTCCTTCATAGCACCGAACTAACCGTTGATCTCGACAACGGCAAACGCTTGATTTTTCCTGAATTACAGCTCCAAAAGGGCGAGTTAGTTTTGCTTCAAGGCGCATCAGGAAGCGGCAAATCCACGTGGATGCATGCCTTGGCCGGACTCCTTCCAATTGCTTCCGGGACCATACATATTGAAGGACAGGGCCACTTGGAGTCTGGAAAGAAGCCTCCCAAACAGTGGCGTCGAAATGGGCTGAGCTTCATGCCCCAGCGAGCTTTTTTTTGGAACAGCCTGAGCCTCAAGGGCAACCTAGATTTGGCAGCCTGGTGCAAAGGCCTTCACGACGCGAATGCGGACCTGGAAACGCTGGGCTTAACGGATAAGACCCGCCAAGCAGCCCACAGCTTGAGCTTGGGGGAACAGCAGCGGTTAAGTGCTTTGCGGTCCTTCTTGGGGAATGCACCGGTGCTGTTGGCCGATGAGCCCACGGCTTCCCTCGATGATGCAAACGCGGAGGCGCTCATGGTACTTTTCAAAAAGCACTCGGCAGATCGCGCCATCCTGGTTTCCAGCCATGACCAACGCTTGGCGCCTTTTGTGGACCGAATCATTCGCATCTCATGAAAGCCCTGACTTTTGCCTTTAAGGCCCTTTGGCACCGGAAAGCCACCAGTGCGTTTAGTGCCTTGATTTGGGCGCTTGGGCTATTGGGCCTCGCCATCACGAGCCGATTGGAGACCAACGTGGAGGCACAGCTAACGCGCACATTGGAAGGCACGGACCTCCTGCTGGTGGCTAAAGGTTCGCCCACGCAGGCCATTTTGGCCAATGTTTTTCATGTGGACCAAGCCACGGGAAACATAAGCCGCGCAGAAGCCGACAAGTGGTTGAGCCATCCCGATTTGAAGAACGTGCGCCGTTTGGCCTATGGGGACAACTTTCAAGGGGTCCGAATCCTCGGCTGCGACAGCGCCACCTGGAACCATGTTCCGGTTCAGACCCTGGAGGGACGCTGGCCTGAAGCCGCAATGGAAGTGGTGATCTCGGAGGCAGTAGCCAAAAAGTCAGGCCTCCAAATCGGGGATACCTTTCACGGCAGCCATGGGACTGTTGATGATTTGGGCGACCACGACCACCACGACTACGAGGTGGTTGGCATTGCCTCCTCGCCTGCCCCGCAATGGGCGGAAATGATTTGGACCCCTTTAGAGAGCGTATGGGCGGTGCATGAAGAGGCTCCGGAGGAATACACAGCCGTCCTAGCAGCCATTCCAAATCCTATGACGCGTTTGATGCTGCCGGGCCAAATTCAAAGAACCAGCAGCTTGATGGCGATTTCACCCGCCATGGAGGCCAACCGCATGGTCGGCTGGATGAACCAAGGAGGTGCCGTTTTGCGCATCCTTTCCGTTTTGTTGACGGTAATTGCTGCGCTTTCCGTGTTTTTGCTGCTGCAGAGCCATATTCGGGAACACCTGTCAGATTACGCCTTGGTGCGCGCTATGGGTGGCTCTTGGGGCCAGATCGCCGGACTCGTATTGGGCCAAAATCTGCTACTTGCCCTGCTCGCATTAACGCTCACGTACACGGGATTGGTCCTAGCCTATGCCCTGTCTTCCACCTGGCTACCCCAAGGGGTTCTGCTCTATGGAGACCTTTGGTGGAACCTAGGTCAGGACCTTCCGTGGTTGGGATTGACACTTTTTTTGGGTCTTTTTGCGGGAATAGGGCCGTGGATTTGGCTACAAAAAATACCTTTGCACCGTGCGTTGGTCGATTCATAAGCCGTTGACCCTAGTAGGGTTCCTTCTAACGGTTTCGGCATTTACGGCAGCAACTCCCACCAAAACAACGTGGCGATTGCTTGCAACTACCACATTTACAGAATTTTACGATAGCTCGAAGGGGATTTGGTCCTTGGAAGCCAGTTACCCCGAATCCATTCTTTCCCTGCAGGGCAAGGAAGTTTACATCACGGGCTATGTCCTTCCGGTTGACAACAAAGGCGAGATTTACGCGTTGAGCGCCTACCCTTTCAGCTCCTGCTTTTTTTGCGGAGGTGCGGGCCCTGAAACAGTTTTGGGTTTAGAGTTTGCAGCGCCCCCGGGTCGGCTCCCAACGGATGCGGTGAAAACGTATTCGGGCAAATTGATTCTAGCCCCCAAGCCTAGCAACGGATTTTACTTCACACTAACTAATGTGAAACCCTTCACGCCATGAAACAGCTCCTCCCCCACGTCACGGTCATTGACCCGCGTTCCCCCCACCACGGAGAAACCGTAGACCTTTTGCTGGAAGACGGCGCCATCACCGCCATTGGTGCCAACCTAGACGCAACGGGCGCAGAGGTGCTTGAAGGCGCGCGTGGCCGAATGGTCAGTCCCGGTTGGGTCGATGCGCGTGCGCGAAGCGGTGAACCTGGCCATGAAGAGCGTGAAACCTATGCCAGCCTAGCTGCGGCCGGCGCACACGGTGGATTTACGCACGTCGCTGTCATGCCCTCAACGAGCCCTGCTCGTGACAGTCGTCCGCATGTGGAAGCTTTGGAGCGTGCCACCGCGCATTTGCCGATTGAGCTCCTTGCCGTTGGTGCTGTCTCAAAAGGCCTCGAAGGCCAACAGCTCGCGGAGATGATGGACATGCAAGATGCGGGTGCTGTGAGCTTCAGCGACGATCAGCACGCCCTGAACAACCCCCACTTGCTCCAGCTGGCCCTGCAGTACACGGCAGATTTGGAGGTTTCCATTCAGAGCTTCGCCTTTGAGAAGAGTCTCTGCCCGAGTGGCCAAGCCCATGAGGGCACCTACGCGCTTCGTCAAGGCATGTCGCCCATCCCCGTGTTGGCGGAAACGCTGCGCATCCAACGCGACCTCGCCATTCACGCCTACGCTGGGGGAAACCTGCACCTCGCAGGAATTTCTACCGCTGAAGGAGTGGCGCTTATTCGGGCCGCAAAAGCGGCTGGCCAAAACGTAACCGCCGATGTGGCCATTGCCAACCTGGTGGGCAGCGATGCGGACATCCAAGGCTTTGATAGCACCTATAAAGTGCTTCCACCACTTCGTAGTGAATCGGACCAGAAAGCGCTCTGGGAAGGATTTATGGACGGCACCCTAGACTTCGTGGTGAGCGACCACAACCCCATGGACACGGAAACCAAGGACTGTGAATGGGGCCAGGCACACTTTGGGGCGGCAACCATTGAACATGCATTTGGCTGGTTCCGCCATAAAAATGCGAGCCATGAGGCCCTTGAGCGCTGGGTGGAGGCCGTGGCACACGTCACGCGCAGCTTGTATAATCTGGGTGAATGCGTCATCAAGGTGGGAATGCCTGCCGATTTGACCGTTTTTGCCTTGGATGGCTCAGCGGAAGGTCAGCACACCAAAGGCGTCAACGTGCCTTCTTGGACCCAGAACGGCCGTGCTATTGGCACAGTCCTAGGCGAGCAGATTACTGGACTTTAAGCACCAGACCGTCGTAGCCGAGGTGCATGCCGGAGGGCAGCGTAGCCTCCACGTCATCATGAAGACCCAATTGGTGGCTCACATGCGTAAAGTATACCTGAGGGACGGCACAGGCTTGTGCAAAGGCTATGGCCTCTTCTAAGCTGAAATGACTGACATGTTTCGTGTGACGCAAGGCGTTGACCACGAGGATTTCGGCCCCTTTGATCTTTTCCATTTCCTCCGCCTTCATGGCGCTTACGTCCGTGAGGTAGACGACTCCTCCGATGCGATACCCCATAACGGGCCACGTGCCGTGCTGTCCTAGGATGGGGGTCCAATGCTGATCTCCGATCTGAAAATCCTGGCCCACCTCTACCCGATTCAGCACCAAAGAGGGGGCGCCTGGGTACTTGTCTTCGGCAAAGGCGTACGCAAATTGTTGGCGCAAGCGACTCTCCACGCGTTCCGTGCAAAAAATAGGCATATCGCCCCCTTGCTGGTAGTTGAGCGGGCGCACTTCATCCAAACCGGCTACGTGATCCATATGCTCGTGGGTCAAGACGATGGCGTCCAGCCTGCTTTGTCCTGCACGTAGCATTTGCTGCCGAAAGTCTGGTCCACAGTCAATTACAACGGACGTTTGGGCCGAACGCACCAGCACCGAACTGCGCAAGCGCTGATTTCGGACATCTTCCGAGGTACAAACCGGGCAGGTACACCCAATCAGGGGCACTCCTCCGGACGTCCCGGTACCCAAAAACTCAAGTTCAAGCGCACTCATGGCACGAATTTAGCCATACCTTTGCATTGTATGGGAGACATGATTCTGTCCGCCGCGCAAAAAGCGCTTCGTGTTAACCTAAACGCCAATATCTACGGCTCTTTTGCTGAGATTGGAGCGGGTCAAGAAACGGTGCGCCATTTCTTCCGCGCCGGTGGGGCCTCCGGGACCATTGCCAAGGCCATGTCCGCGTACGACAAGGACTTTTCGGATGCGATTTACGGAATTGAAACCGATGGACGCTATGTCACGGAAAGCCGCCTGCGTAAGATGCTGGGCCATGAGTACAAACTCCTGGAGGACCGTTTGTCGCGCGAGAAGCACCCAAGCAAGTGCTACTTTGCATTCGCCAACACCGTAGCCACCATCAACTTCGCCAAAACCTTCAAGGGCCATGGCTGGATCGGTATCCGCTTCCAAACGGTTCCAGGTCAAGCCCCCAACGAAGTCATCATCCACGTGCGCTTGCACGAAAACGACGCAAAGCACCAACAGGAAACGATTGGAACGCTCGGTGTCAACCTCATTTACGGGGTGAATTTCCTGCATCAGGACCCCAAGGAACTTTTGAAGAGCTTGTACGACGGCATTGACCGTTCAGCCATTGAAATTGACTTGGTAAACTTCAGCGGCCCTGATTTTGAGAAGGTCGACAACCGCCTCATGTCCCTGCAGCTCATCAAAAACGGCTACACGGATGCGGTCATTTTTGGCCCAGAAGGCAAAAACCTCCTCCCCGCCGAGCTGCTGTACAAGAAGAACATCCTCGCCATGCGCGGCTCCTTCCGCCCTGTCACCAAGGTGAACATGGACATGATCAAAAAGGGTTACGAGAAATTCATCGAATCCAAGCGCGTCGACAAAGACAAGCTGGTCGTCCTGTTTGAAATCACCCTGAACAACTTGCTGTCCGACGGCGATTTGGACGAGCAGGACTTCTTGGACCGCGCTGAAATCCTCTGTTCGATCGGACAGACCGTGTTGATTTCCAACTACCAGGAATACTACAAACTGGTGGATTACTTCTCGGGCTACACCAAGAAGCGCATGGGCCTCATCATGGGCATTCCCAGCTTGCAGGAGATTTTTGAGGAGAAGTACTACCGCGATTTGAACGGTGGAATCCTAGAGGCTTTTGGTAAGATTTTCTCCAAGGACCTCGTTATCTACGCGTACCCCTTCCGCAAGGAGGATGGCCAAAGTGTGGCAACCATCAAGGATGTCGAGATGCATCCGCGCTTCCGACCGGTCTTTGACTACCTGTTCTACAACCGCCGGATGCGCGACATTGAGAACTTTGATCCTACCATCCTCAACATTTGGAGCCGAGAAATCCTCTCCAAGATTCGCAACGGTGAAGAAGGATGGGAAGAAGGCTTGCCTACCTACGTAGACACCATCATCAAAGAAAAAGGCTTGTTTGGCTTCCCTCAAGAGGTGGAGGCCAATCCCTCCTTGTAACGCAGCAAGCAGCGCTCACGGGCGGCCTTGTGTTCCACGATAGGCTGGGCATAGCTAGCCGTTCCATATTCTGGAACCCAGCGCTTCACATAGGCGAGCTGCTTGTCAAACTTTTCCAACTGACTTTCGGGGTTGAAAATGCGGAAATAGGGCGCAGCATCGCAGCCAGAGCCGCTCGCCCACTGCCATCCGCCCACATTGGAGGCCAAGTCAAAATCTAAGAGCTTGGCAGCAAAGTAAGCTTCGCCTAGGCGCCAATCCAGGAGCAGATGCTTGGTGAGAAAGCTCGCTACCACCATCCGAACGCGGTTGTGCATAAAGCCTGTGGCATTGAGTTCGCGCATTCCGGCGTCGACCAAGGGGTAGCCGGTTTGACCTTGGCACCAGGCCTCAAAGTGCTTCTCATTCCGCTCCCAGACAATGCGGTCGTACGCGGGCTTGATAGCCTTCTGAGGGCTCTCAGGATAGAAGTAGAGAATCATCTGGTAGAAGTCGCGCCAAATGAGCTCCGTCAGGAATTTGCTGTGTTCGGGATAGGCCGAGCGTGCCAAGGCCCGGATGGAAAGCGTGCCAAAGCGCAAATGCACCCCTAGACGGGTGGTGCTCGTCGGCAAGGCGGGGAAGTTTCGCTTGGCCTCGTACTGGGCCAAGGTCGCAGCGGGAATGCTGCGTTCGGGTACCTGCCGATGATTGCGTTGGAAGCCCATGTCCTCCAAACTGGGCCACGTGTAGGGCGAAGGCGCTGAATTCCAACCGCCGGTGGGTGTTGGAAACGCATCGATTTGACTCGGTGTGAAGAGGCTGCGCCACTTCCTCGAATAAGGCGTAAAAACAGTGTATGGATTGCCGTCGTCTTTGAGCACCTCTTTGGGTTCCATCATCACGTGGTCCTTGCACCACTTGGATTCTTTGCCCGCTGCTTGGTAGAGTGCGTGCACCGCCGTATCGCGCTGACCCGCATAGGGTTCATAATCGCGGTTGGCAAATAGTCCCGTGATGGAAGGGTCTGCGGCCCATTTCTTATGCCAGGCCAACGGGTCCCCATAAACGACCCAAAGCTGACCTCCCTGGGCGGAAATTTCAGTCTGTAAGCGCTCCAATTCCCCGTAAATAAAGGAAACCCGGGCATCCTGCTCGTCTTCCAGCCGGTCGAGAATAGCGGAATCAAAGATGAAAACAGGCTGAACAGGCGGTCCACTCCCATGCGCTTTAGCCAATGCGGCGTTGTCCTCCAGCCGGAGGTCGCGTCGAAACCAATGAAGTACCATGGAAAAAGCTAGGAATTACCCTTTGAGCGCTCCCAGGAACTCGGCCCGGACACTTGGTTCCGTAAAGCGACCGCTGTAGTGGCTGGTCACCGTCGATGAACCACAGTCCTCTACCCCACGCGTTTTAACGCATAGGTGCTCTGCGTCGATGTAGACGGCCACATCTTCGGTGTGTAGTACACGCTTCAGGTCTTGCGCAATCTGTTCCGTCAAACGTTCTTGCACTTGAGGGCGTTTGGCCCAATACTTCACTATGCGGTTAAGCTTTGAAAGTCCAACGACCTTACCGGTCGCGAAGTAAGCCACGTGGCAAACCCCTAAAATGGGTACAAAATGGTGCTCACAGGTGCTGTGCAAGGTGATATTACGCTCTACCAGCATCTCCTGGTAGTGGTAGCCGTTTTCAAACAAGGTCACCTCGGGCTTATTCAAGGGGTTCAGCCCTTGGAAGGTTTCATGCACGTACATTTTGGCCACGCGCGCAGGGGTGTCTTTCAGCGAGTCGTCGGTGAGGTCTAGACCCAAAATCTCCATGATGTCAGCGAACTTTTCGGTGATAAGCTCCACCTTTTCCGCATCGGTAAGCACATTGGGAAGTGTGGGCTTTGCTGCTTTGATAGCCGCGACACCTACGCCATTGCTGTGGCCATTTGCATGGGCCTTAATCACTGAATTCGACATAGTTGCGAGGGGTTTCATACAAGGTTACTTTAAGTTTTAATGCGGCGTCAATGTGGGGACGCAACCATCCGTGAATGACCACGGCAATATTCTCCGCACTGGGGTTCAGCGTGGCAAAAACCGGAACTTCTTCGTTCAGATTTTTATGGTCCAACGCTTCCTCCACTTCCGACTTGATCAAGTCCCCGAGGACTTTCATGTCGTAGACATACCCCGTCACCGGGTCGATCTCACCGGTTAAGGTGACTATGAGTTCGTAGTTGTGGCCGTGGTAGCGCGGATTGTTGCAGGCCCCAAAGAAGGCGGCATTCTCCTGTTCCGACCACTGAGGGACATGCAATCTGTGGGCTGCATTGAAGTGCGCGTGACGACTGACGGAAGCGATCATGACTGTGGGAGGTGTTTGGCGTATTCTGCGAGGATGATTTTAAACCAAGCCGTATACTGCTCAGGTTGGGCCTCCACATCGGCAAAAAGCGCCTCCATGGAAATCCACTTAACGGCTGCCACTTCCTCGGGGTTGAGAACGCAGCTTCCATCAAATTGCCCCACTAAAACATGGTCTAATTCGTGCTCAATCAAGCCGTTATCAAATTCAGCTCGGTACACGAAGTGAAAGTCTGAATGCAAATCTGTGATTTCCGTAGGTGCAATGCCCAATTCCTCAAAGACGCGACGATTTGCGGCATCTACCACGCTTTCCCCCTCTCGAGGATGGCTGCAGCAGGTGTTGGTCCAAAGTAAAGGGCTGTGGTATTTCTCCGCAGCGCGCTGTTGAAGAAGAGTCTCTCCCTTCTCGTTGAATAAAAAGACGGAGAAGGCGCGGTGCAACACACCTTTTTCGTGTGCTTCCATTTTCTCCATCCGTCCCACCGGTTGATCGTCCGGGGTGACGAGGATAACGTATTCTGGCATGTTACAATAGGTTGAGCGCGTGTCGCACGTAACTACTTACAAAGAGACGGTACTTTTTTGGGTTATTAATGCGAATGCGCGAATTGAAAATAGCGGCTGAAGGTGTGCGCATAATTTTCTGGAAAAGAGCGTAGTAGTACATGTACGCGATGTACACACCAAAGCGCGAGCCCTTAGGAAGGCGTAAAATACCCTCGTAGCCCATGCGAAAATCGACGGCAATGTCTTGCTCAATCGCGCGCTTGGCGTCGTCGTCAAAGGCAGTAAGGTCAACGTTCGGGAAGTAGGTTCGCCCCAACGTATTGAAATCCGCACTGACGTCGCGGAGGAAGTTGATTTTCTGGAAGGCCGAACCCAGCTTCATCGCAAAGGGCGTAAGCGCTTCGTACTTCTTTTGGTCCCCGTTGACAAAGACTTTAAGACACATCAAGCCCACGACTTCCGCGCTACCTAGGATGTATTTCTCATATTCCGACTGGCTGTATTCGCGGTCCTCTAAATCCATTTCCATGGACGTCAAGAAGGTGTCGATTAAGGAGCGGTCAATCTGGTAGGTGTTGACCACGTTTTGGAAGCTGTGCAGGACAGGATTGGTACTTATGCCTTCATCCAGAGCCAAATGCGTTTCCGCCCAAAAGCGCTTCAATAAAGCGCGCTGGTCATGGCCGTGGAAGGTGTCCACGATTTCATCCGCTACACGTACAAAGCCGTATATGCCATAAATAGGGTCGCGTAGCTCCTTGTTCAAGCCCAAGATTCCGAGGGAAAAAGAGGTGCTGTACGCACGCGTGATCAGTTTGTTCACACGGTCGGAGCTGCGGTGGTAGAGGTCCATCATAACGCTAGGGGGTATTCTTTTTCGATTTCTGCAGAAACAACCTCGCCGCTGATGATGCAGGGAGGTACACCTGGTCCCGGAACAGTAAGCTGGCCGGTATAGTAGAGATTTGGCACTTTAGACTTCAAGCTGGGCTTGAAGATGGCCGTTTGGTCCAAGGTGTTTGCCAAACCGTAGGCATTCCCCTTGTGCGCGTGGTAGTCTTTGACAAAATCCCGGTAAGCATAGGTACGTCTGAAGACCACATGGTCCCGGATGTCCATACCGAGGTGGTCTTTCATGCGATCCGCTACGAGATCGAAGTACGTTTCCAATACCTCATCCGTATCGGGCAAGCCAGGTGCCGTTGGAATGAGAATAACCAGGGCCTCTCCCCCTTCTGGTGCCGCTCCCGCATCCGTCTTAGATGCCGCAGACAAATAGAACAAGGGCTTTTCGGGCCAACGGGGCTCTGTGTAAATCGCATCTGCGTGCACGTCAAAAGGCGCATCGAAGAACAAGCTGTGGTGCTCAATGCCCGGAATTTTAGCATCCAGCCCTACATAGTACAGGAAGGAAGAGGGAGCCATTTTCCGGCGGTCCCAGTAGCGCTGAGAGTACTTCCGGTATTGTGGAGCCAAAAGCTTTTGATCGACGTGGGCGTAATCTGCACTTGCAACCACCACATCGGCGTCGAACGAATGTTCGCCTGCCAGGACGCTGGAAATTCGGCCCTTCTCATAGGTAAAGCCCGTCACTTCTGCTTCAAACACAAACGACGCGCCTTGCTCCAAAGCCACCTTGTAAAACGCCTCAACGACGGCATACATACCTCCCTGAGGGTACCAGGTGCCCAATACCATGTCCGAATAGTTCATGAGGGAGTACAGAGCAGGCGTATTGCTTGGTGTCGCTCCTAAAAACAGAACCGGAAATTCCAAGAGCTGCTGCAGCTGGGGGTTTTTCACCACCTTCTTGATGCTGCTGCGGATATTGTTCAGCAAATCCAGCTGAAACAAGCCCTTTAGAACGCGGAAATCCGCAAATTCGAATACGGAGCGCGACGGCTTGCGAACCAAGTCGTTGATGCCCACTTCATACTTGTAGGCTGCATCCGATAGAAATTTTCGTAAACGGAGGGCAGAACCTGGCTCAACGCGTTCAAACAGGGCCTCCAATTCCTCCATGTTGGCTGGAATTTCCATGGGGCCTTCTTCAAAGAACACACTGTAAGAAGGGTCTAGACGATCGAGCTGGTAGTAATCGCTGGGCTTTTTGCCAAAGTCTGCAAAGAACTTCTCAAAAACATCGGGCATCCAGTACCAACTGGGCCCCATGTCAAAGGTGTAGCCGTCTTTTTTCCATTGGCGACCTCGACCGCCGGGACCATCGTGCTTTTCAAGCACGGTGACCTCATAGCCTTGTTTGGCTAAATAAGCAGCGGTACTGAGACCAGAAAAACCTGCGCCAATAATTACGGCTTTCATAGGGGATGGGTACTAAGTGGGATCTTAACGGAAATCCTTGAGTTTCTCCATCATTTTCCTTCGTGCCAAGAAGATACGGCTTTTCACCGTACCCAAGGGAATATTCATCTCTTGGGCAATCTCTTCGTATTTGTAGCCATTGAAGTACATCATGAAGGCGTCCAAATAGGATTTCTCCACACTTTCAATGTTCTCAAGAATGGTAGACAACTCCGCTGGGCTATCCGCTTCCGTGGCACGATCCGACGCCATACTGCCCAAAATAAATTGGTTTTCCGTGTCGTCTGTGTAGGTATTCTGGTTGCGCTTCTTGCGGTAATTGTTAATGAAGGTGTTCTTCAAGATGGTGTAGAGCCAGCCTTTCAAATTGGTCCCCTCTTGGTAGCGATCGCGGTTTTTGATCGCTTTGTAAAAGGTTTCTTGAATCA
>Ga0255767_1002530_pt1 | contig 15786 bp, 11 predicted proteins | sample 071ome_24_FD_179967 | JGI IMG/M metagenome (GOLD analysis project Ga0255767, IMG submission 179967) | Coastal salt marsh microbial communities from the Groves Creek Marsh, Skidaway Island, Georgia - 071402CT metaG (version 2) | ecosystem: Environmental > Aquatic > Marine > Intertidal zone > Salt...
TGTATTACCACAAGGATAAAAACCTGACTTACGGCATGATAGAGCGCTGCAAGCAATCAGGATTTGATGCCCTTGCGTTGACGGTAGACACCATTGTGGGGGGGAACCGAGAGCGCGATTTGGTCACAGGATTTACTTCGCCGCCAAGGCTCACCCCACGTAGCGTGTTGAGTTTTGCGACGCATCCTGCCTGGACAGCTAACTATTTATTCAGAGAGCCCTTTGAGCTTTCAAACCTGAAGGATCACATTCCAGAGGGGTCCAATGTCAGCGTGTCGGTATCCGACTATTTTTCCTCCATGCTCGATCAGTCGATGGACTGGGAGGCGGCAGCTGATATTCGCGAGCGTTGGGGCGGGCCTTTTTGCCTCAAAGGCGTTATGTCGGTTGAGGATGCAAGGCGCGCTGTAGAGATAGGGGCCAGCGCTATTATGGTATCCAATCATGGGGGTAGACAGCTGGACGGGTCCCGCGCCCCTTTCGATCAGCTCGCGGAAATCATCGATGCCGTTGGCAGTGATATTGATGTCATCTGTGATGGAGGTATTCAGCGGGGCACCCATGTTTTGAAGGCCCTTTCTCTCGGCGCCAAAGCTTGTTCTGGAGGTCGTTGGTATTTGTACGCGCTGGCAGCCGCCGGTCAGCAGGGGGTCGAGAAGGCGCTCTCAAATATGCGAGCGGAAATCGAGCGTGACATGAAGTTGATGGGCGCTCGATCAATCACCGATCTGGGTCGCCACAACCTTCGCTGGCGCTAGGCAGTTTTTCATGGGCGTTGAAACTCTTACCTTTTCTAACGGCCCGCTGCGCTTCTCGGCTCAGGCTATGGGTCAGGGTCCAGCGGTGCTTTGTCTGCACGGGTTCCCCGATAATGCCAGCTCCTTCAGACATCAACTTCCCGCCCTTGCAGAGGCGGGATATCGCGCCATAGCGTTGACCTTGCGCGGCTATGAGCCAAGTTCAATCCCAGAGGATGGTGATTATTCGATGGGAGCCTTGGCTGCGGATGTGGTCGCCGTCATCGATCAATTAGAAGAATCGGAGGTACATCTTGTTGGTCACGACTGGGGTGCCGCTATTGCCTATGGCATCGGCGCAAACTATCCAGATCGGCTACGCAGCGTGACCACGATGGCGGTTCCTCATGCGGGGCGTTTTAGCCGACAGGGCATGCGCTACCTGAAACAGCTCCGACTCTCTTGGTACATGGGCTTTTTTCAGCTGAAAGGCTTCTCGGATTACTGGGTGCGAAGAGACACCTTTGCATTTATCAGACGGCTTTGGCGTGACTGGAGCCCTGGTTGGACGCCCGAGGAGGGAGTACTTGAGAGCGTCATCGAGTCGCTGAGTGGGCCGGGGGTATTGCCAGCGGCACTCGGATATTACCGAGCTGGGTTAACGATGTCGGCGCTAACACAACCGGTCGAGGAGGCATTTTTCAAAGTGCTGGTGCCAACCCTTGCGCTATCTGGGGAGCGCGACGGCTGTATTGATTCCACTATCTTTGAAGGGCTCATGCGTGACGAAGATTTCCCCGAAGGACTGCGATTTCAGCGGATTGCCGACGCTGGTCACTTTCCCCACCAAGAGCAACCGGGGGTGATCAATGGATTGATTATCGAATGGATTCGCCAGAATTCGGTATGATTATGTTGGTATCAAGGAGATAACAATAAATGGCCATACTTCTTCGAGCTGTCTTACTGTGTCTGGCATTGTGCTGTCAGCCCGGTCTCGCGGCGTTGCCAGCTGACGTAGAGCAGACCATAGACGCCATCATGCCCGACGTCGTTGCATGGCGTCGTGATTTTCATGAGCACCCCGAGCTCGGCAATCGGGAATTTCGCACCGCTGAGATTATCGCAAACCACCTCCGGGATTTAGGTATGGAGGTTCAAACGGAAGTCGCTCACACCGGCGTTGTCGGTGTCCTTCGCGGAGGCGATGGTCCGGTGGTTGGCCTCAGGGCGGATATGGATGCCTTGCCGGTGACCGAGCTGGTAGATCTTCCCTTTGCCTCGAAGGCGGTGGGGGAGTATCAGGGTAAAGAAGTTGGCGTTATGCACGCGTGTGGCCACGACAATCACGTTGCTATTTTAATGGGGGTGGCCGAAGTCCTCGCTAGCATGGGTGACGAGCTTCCCGGAACCGTGAAGTTCCTTTTTCAGCCTGCCGAGGAGGGCACGCCCGATCAATCAGTCGGTGGCGCCGAGTTAATGCTGCGCGAGGGCGCTTATGATCCGCCCAAGCCTGATGCCGTGTTTGGCTTGCATGTTTTTCCTTATCCGGTGGGCGTTATTGCGACGCGTCCGGGTGGTCTGATGGCGTCCTCTGATTTTTATCGCATAACGGTAAAAGGGAAGCAGACCCACGGCGCAGTGCCTTGGGCGGGCGTCGATCCTATCGTGACTGCCAGTCAGATTGTCCTTGGATTACAAACCATTGTTTCACGTCAGCTGGATGCCACCCTGACGCCGTCGATTGTGACGGTAGGAAAAATTGCAGGCGGTGTCCGCAATAACATCATTCCTGAGTCAGTGGAGATGGTCGGTACGATTCGTACGTTCGATGCAGAAACTCGCCTCGATATTCATGAGCGTGTTCGCCGGACTGCCACCCAGATTGCCGAAGCCGCAGGGGCAACGGCAGAGGTAGAGATCGACCTTGGTTACGGTGTAACCCGCAACGACCCGGATTTGTATAGGCAAATGGCCCCGACACTCGAAGCCGTAGCGGGAGATAACTTTATTGAGGCTCAGCAGACCACAACGGCTGAGGACTTTTCCTACTTTGCCAATGAAGCGCCCGGCCTCTTCTTGTTCCTTGGTGTTGCGCCCGAGGACCCATCACTTGTTTACCCTAATCACTCGCCTCGTTTTTACGCCGATGAGCGGGCCCTTCCTGTAGGTGTTCGAGCCTTGACGGCTCTAACACTGGACTACATGCAGTCAAATCGCTAATTTATTTACCCTAGCAAGTGGGCGGGGCCCACATTCAGATGACACAGGGGATGGCGGTGCAGGATATTTCGGAGTCAATTGATATTTGTGCAAGCTACTATGGCGAGCAGGCTGAAGAGGTGAAGGCCTATTTGCTTGCCGGCCAAAGGCGAGCTCTCAGCCTCGATAACCGCGGTCCGATCCGCTTTGATAGCGACGGACAACTGGATGCCATCATAAGAGAGGCTTATTCACGTTATGGCTTTTATGTTTTTGAGGGCGTGCTGAGTCAGGAAGAACTTACTGACCTTGAGACAGATCTGGCTTCGATGCGGGATCGATTTCCTACAGGACCTGAGAGCGCTGTCGATCGCGCTGGCAGGCCAGCGCTGGGTGCTGACAACAAAGCGCTCACCCTGCTGTGGTCAAAACCTCTCGGCGATCCACTTGGGGGCACTGAACTCGCTAACGGCCGCCATGAGGTAAAGATGTTTGAGCCCGAGGCAGAGGGCGATGCACCTGTCGCCGCTCCGTTCTTGCTTCTTGGGTCGTTGCAGTTTTCGGATGCATGCCTGCGTGCCTATGCCCACCCCGAGTTATTGCGAGTTGCGGAGACAATCAACGGACCTGATTTTGCGCCCTTTAATGAGGCATTGTTTATTAAAGATCCCGGTGTTGGTGCGGCAGTCTCCTGGCATCAGGACGGGGTGACTCACTGGGATAATCCCGATTTTGATGAGGACATTCACGGCTTTAATTTCATGGCCCAGGTGTATGGCAGCACGGCGGTGAATGGTGTGTGGATTCTGCCCGGTAGTCACAAGCTGGGTAAGTTAGACATCAAGGCCTTGGTAAATAAGGCAGGCAGCGAGCGACTTGAGGGGGCCGTGCCCATCGTTTGCAACCCAGGCGATGTCGTTATTTGTAACCGACAACTGCTGCATGGCTCATTCCCCAACTGCGGGCTTGAACCCAGATTGACAGTCAACTTTGGATTTCATCGCCGGTCTTCCGTCTTGGGTGTAAGAGGCGGTGGAGTTCACAGTGATGCTCAGGTGTTTGACGAGGCAATAATCGCACGACGGTCCCGCGCGCTGGGATACGCGATCGATGCCCGTAAAAAACGCTTCTCCGATGAGACGCCCTACAGTTATCAGCCTTTTGTGAGTCAGGGGCTAGAGTATGTGTGGAATGAACAGGCTCGAGCAGACATGAAAGACTATAACTGCGACGATCTGAGTATCTAGGTTTTTTGATCACCCAAGTAGCGGTGCTCTGATTGAGGGACTGTTACCAAATACCAACAGGGTTTGTTTGGCGCTCATCATAAGACGGATAATGAAGTATGACGCTGAAATCTCGCGCCACGCGACAGCCAAGCCGGAAGCCAGGACGAGATCGCTACGAGCAGATTCTCGACGCGGCAGGAAGGCTTATCGTCTCCGAGAATTCACTCGAGGGCTTGACCCTTCAGTCGGTTGCTCACGAAGCGGGGGTGCCCCGGGTTTCTCTCTATTATTTCTTTCCATCCATCACGGATTTGATTGATGCTTTATATCAGCGAGGTGTAGAACGCCTGATGAATGAGGTGAACGCACTGCCTGACTCCAGTGACTGGAGAGAGTTAATGGGGTCGGCCATCGATTCATCGGCATCATTTTTTGGAGTAAACAGACTGGAAATGGTCCTCTCACTGTCTCCCTATTCGGTGCGATTCACCGAGAAAGTCAATCCAGAGATTGGCCGATCCATTCACGCCGCGTTGGTGAAACAAGCCGGGATTGCATCGAATGCTCGAGTTGTTAGGGCGTTCGAGTTGGTGGCCGATATCGCGGACACAATCTGGCGCAGATCATTTATCGAGCACGGCAAGATCACTCCAAGCTATAACAAGCATGTCCATGAGGCCGTGCTCTCGTTTCTAACAGAAGTTCTTGAAGGCCCGAATTCCGCCAGATAGGCAGTGGGCACAGCCTTGGCGCATAGAAAATCACCCGGTGATCAGACCATTCCCTCGATCCTTCATACCTGCTCGAACTGAATTCCTGCGTTCTCCCGAAGCCTATTAATCAGCTGACTTCCCATGGAGGTGGCGGGGGTCCATAGTCCTCCTCCGCAGTCCAGATTATCCTGTGACAGACATACCGCTGATTCGCCTAACATACGCGAAGTGGCACCATAGCCAGGGTCCCGGTCTCCGGAAACTCGCGCCCGGATCGTTTTAGTGCCATCGGCGCTGCACCCATGAAAAAACATTTCAAAATGACCAGAGCGTTGTTCCTCGGGGCTCGGACCCTCGCCAGGTTTGGGCAGAAACCGTCCGGCGAGCTTGCGCACAGGCCCCATGGTCATGAAGACCGGCGTCAGTTTGCTACCGAGCGCAATGCCTTTCGCTTTCTTCTGGCCTCGTTTGTCCTCGCCTGTCAATTGCCGTTCGTCGTAACGGAAGTCTCTGCCATAGGGGTAGTCGGCAAGGGCATTGGAGCGGCGCACGACTCGCGCGTTAACCGACGCCATGACGAAGGGGCTGGTCCATTGCCCGAAGTCGTCGTCAAAAATGGCGCGATTGTCATCGAGGCTATCGAGACCGCTCTGCTCCCCTTGGGGATTAAGGGAGTAGGGATTTTCGAGGTCCTTGCGTATCTTCGGGTCTTTGCTCATCTGTTCCATCATTACCATCATGCTGGCAATAGTGCCGCCGCTGGCGCCGCCCTTGAATTTGCCTACCCGGGCTTTAACGTGATCCGCGTACACCCCGTGAGCATTCAGCATTTGCTGCTGGGTGTAAAACACGCCGAGGTCACTGGGGATCGAGTCGAAACCGCAGGTATGCACAATACGAGCGCCCGACTCACGGGCGAGCTGGTGGTAATCCTGAATTGTTGAAGACATCCACTGAATTTCACCGGTCAGATCGCAATAGTGGGTGCCGGCTTTAGCACATGCCGCGACGAGGGGTGTCCCATAGGAGGCATAAGGTCCCACTGTGGTGCAGATAACCTTGGTGCGGTTGGCTAACGCGGTCATTCCCTCTTGATCATGACTGTCTGCTTGAATGATCGGAATGCTGGGACTGTTGAGCTGGTCGCGGACGTGCTCCAGTTTTTTCAGGTTCCGGCCTGCCATCGCCCAATTTAGGTCACCACCATAGGTATCGAAAAAGTGCCGTGCGACGAGTGAACCAGTGAAGCCAGTGGCGCCCCAAAGAATAATGTCGAACTCCCGCTCTTTATTCATACCAGTGTCCTTTTAAAACACGCTTAGCGTAGTGTGGTGATTGGAGGATAAGCATACTGGGTTTTTTAAACTTGATTTGAGATGGCTCGAGGGGCGAGTTTTTATGATCGAGAGCTTTAGTTTTTCATTGTCGGCGCTCTCCGCGCCGTGCATATATACTTGTCGGTAAACGCTACTTTCGTCAAACCACTTACTTGGGAGTCATCGTGCTAAAACTTCACGGATTTGCTGTAAGCAATTACTTCAACATGGTTCGGATGGCCCTCGCTGCCAAGGGTCTCGAATACGAGGTGGTTAAGACCTTTCCCAGTCAGGAGGCCCAGTGGCTTGAAAAAAGCCCCATGGGTAAGGTGCCTTGTCTTGAGACGGCGCAGGGGTTTATCGCTGAAACGCAAGCCATCGTTCAGTTTCTTGAAGACGAGTACCCGGATACGCCAATTCTACCCGCGAGCAGTTATGAGCGTGCGAGAGCGCGTCAGCTTATGCACACGATTGAACTCTACCTCGAGCTACCTGCAAGGCGCCTATTTCCCGGCGTCCTGTTTGGTCGTCATAACGAGGCATTGACGATTGAAGAGGTCAGACCGGTCCTCGAGAAAGGCGTACGTGCCCTGAATCACCTGTCCAATTGCGGACCATATCTCATGGGAGGCACACCATATGCGCCTGATTACATGGCGCTATACACCTTACCGCTAGTGCAACAGATAGCCAGAGAAACCTATGGGTGGGATATCCTCGCAGAGGTCAGTGGTAGCGGTACCTTGCTCGCCGCACTCAATAGTGACGAGCACGCGCAGCGGTTCAGCGCAGAGAGTACTGCCGAGATGGCCGAATTTCTGGCGGGGCTGAACGCGAAATAAGGTCAGCTGTCGCCCCACGAACAGCCCACAACGATAATGGTGCCCATTTTTGCGTGCCCGACGGCTTTTTGAGGAACCGACTATTCAAAAAGCGACAAACTGTAATTTTTCCTCCATGTGCGCAGCGAAATCCGTGACTTCGCTGTGTTTCCGAGTATGTTTCTCTTAGTTATGCAACTTTTGTTTGTTTTAGTGATGGCTGAGAGTTTCCCTCAGCTCCGGGATAAAAACCGGTTGGATAGTGTCTATGGGAGGCGCAATAGGATGACTCGTATTTGGAACACCGCCAAGAAATCGGCAGTTTTGGTGGCCGCTATGGCTGCCTATGTGAGCGCGGAGGCTTACGATGTTGATCGAACGCACCTGCCGCTTGCGGAGCCTGATCCACCGAAGTTCAAAGAGCTCGATGTGCGTAACGTCGAGACGCCGCCTTTATTTAGGGTCGAGGCGCCCGAGGGCGCACCGAATGTCATTATTGTTTTGATTGATGATGTCGGCTTTGGTGCGACCACGCCGTTCGGTGGCCCGATTAATACGCCCACGATGGATCGCCTGGCCGCCGGCGGCCTGCGCTACAACAACTTTCACACGACGGCACTCTGCTCTCCAACGCGGAACGCGTTGAAGACCGGTCGTAACCATCACCAGACCAACACCGGCTCCATCATGGAGACGGCGACGGCTTTTCCCGGCAACACGGGTCAGATTCCCAACAGAGTCGCGCCGCTCGCAGAGATGCTGCGCCTGAACGGCTACAGCACCGGCGCCTTTGGTAAGTGGCATGAGACCGCGGCTTGGGAGACCAGTGTCTCGGGCCCGTATGATCGCTGGCCAACTCACTCCGGTTTTGACAAGTTCTATGGCTTTATCGGTGGAGAAACCGACCAGTGGTTCCCGCTGGTTTACGACGGTGTCACCCGCGTGAACCCACCGCATGTTGAGGGCTATCACTTTACTGATGACATGACTGATCAGGCGATCGGTTGGATGAAAGCGCAGCAGTCCATGACGCCGGATAAGCCTTTCTTCATGTATTTTGCGACCGGTGCAGTACACGCGCCGCACCATGTGCCGAAGGAGTGGGCTGATAAGTACAAAGGTCAGTTTGACAAGGGCTGGGATCAGATCCGTACAGATACTGTGGCGAGGCAAAAAGAGATGGGCATTATCCCCGAGACGACCCAGCTAGCGGATCGTCCTGAGGACCTGAGTGCGTGGGCAGACCTTCCTGACGATCATCGTAAGCTCTTTGCACGGCAGGCGGAGGTCTTTGCGGGCTTTATGGAGCATACCGACGTCAACGTGGGTCGTTTGGTTGACGCGGTAGAGGACATTGGTGAGCTGGACAACACGCTGATCATTTACATCGCTGGAGATAACGGTACCAGTGCTGAAGGTGGTTTCATCGGTATGTACAACGAGATGACCTACTTCAATCAGGTCGTTGAGAAGGTTGAAGACCTGCTGCCGCGTCTTGACGAGTGGGGCGGTCAGTACACCTTCCCGCATATGTCAGCCGGTTGGGCCGTGGCCTTTGATGCGCCATTTAAGTGGACCAAGCAGGTTGCCTCGGACTTTGGCGGCACCCGTAACGGCATGATCGTTCACTGGCCCGACGCTATTGAGAGTGAGGGTGAAATCCGTAGTCAGTTCTCCCACGTGATCGATATTGCGCCCACTATTCTTGAGGCAGCCAACCTGCCAGAGCCCACCAGTGTTAACGGCACTGTGCAGGAACCGATGGCTGGGACTAGCCTTATGTTTAGTCTGAATGATGCTGACGCCCCAGAGCGGCATACGCTTCAGTACTTTGAGATGTTTGGTAACCGCGCGCTGTATCAAGACGGCTGGTTTGCACGCGTGTTGCACCGCGCACCCTGGCAGACGGGCGCACAGAAGCCGCTTGAAGACGATGTTTGGGAGCTCTACAACGTCAAAGAGGACTTCAGCCTCGTGAATAATCTCGCGGATGAGTACCCCGAGCGCGTTGCGGCTATGGAAGCGACCTTCATGGAGGAAGCCGAGAAGTACAACGTGCTGCCAATTGATGATCGCTCCGTTGAGCGCGTGAATCCGGCCATCGCAGGGCGTCCCGACCTGCTGGGTGATCGCAAGTCGCTCACGTTGTACGACGGTATGAACGGCATCCTGGAAAATACTTTTCTTAACTCCAAGAATACCTCTAAGAGCATCACTGCCGATGTGGAGGTCGATGAGGGCGCGACCGGCGTCATCTTGACCCAAGGTGGGCGCTTCGGCGGGTGGTCGCTGTACATGAAAGACGGTCGGCCCATCTATACCTACAACTTCCTTGGTCTAGAGCGTTTCACAGTGGCCGCTGACAAGCCAATTCCAGCTGGTCCGGCGACGATCGTGATGGACTTTGATTACGACGGTGACGGCTTGGGCAAGGGTGGCGACGCCACCATCACGGTGAACGGCAAGAAGGTAGCGTCTGGTCGCATCGGCCGAACCCAGCCGCTCATCTTCTCAGCGGATGAAACCGCCGATGTGGGTCTTGATAACCAGACCCCAGTGGCTGACGACATTGGCGTGGGTCCGGAGGAGACTCGCTTTACCGGCACCATTCACCAGGTCGTGATCGCGATCGAGTAAGCACTGCGCCAAATAAATTGCTGTTCCATATAAAAATGCCACCCATCGGGGTGGCGTTTTTTTTCGGAGAGTGTTCGGTAGATGGCGCTCAAAAGTGCTACTGTTAGCAAAAGGTGGCGATTTCAGTGCTTTCGACCCGTTCCACCCGAGTTCTGTGCTTAAACTAAGATGCAAGCCTCAATTCCTAACTCAATGCGACTTCAGTGAGTTGCACACGAGAGGCTAACAGGCCTTGTACCGACTGACTCCCCCGCCAACGAGACTTCATGACGAAAAAGGAAATCCACACCATGAGCCACCGAACTCGCAGTTTTTTTATTTCTTGCCTTCTGATAATGGTTGTTGGGCAGCAAGCAATGGCGCAGGGCGACGATGACGCCGTAGCCGAGCAGAGTGTTACCGCTGAGCAAACAGATGACGCCTCAAACGAGCCAGTGAGCGCAGACGCGCAGGCGGCTCAGGCCGCGGCGCTTGCGCAGAAGTTGGCCAATCCGGTTGCATCGTTGATCAGCGTGCCTATACAGATCAATTACGACGATAACTATGGGCTGAACGATAAGGGTTCGGTGTGGCGGACCAATGTTCAGCCGGTGATACCGATATCCCTGAACGATGACTGGAACATGATTTCCAGAACAATTATTCCGATTGTTAAGCAGTCTGATGTCCCGATACCCGGCGTGAGCGAAAGCGGCATTGGCGATGTTGTGCAGAGCGTCTTTTTTTCTCCAAAAAAGCCTACCGATGGCGGTTTGATCTGGGGTGTTGGTCCAGTCATCAATATTCCTACATCAACAAAGGAAACGCTGGGTCCCGAAGCATGGGCTGCCGGTCCAACCGGGCTGGTGTTGAAGCAGAGTGGGCCTTGGACTTACGGCGCGCTTGCTAACCATCTTTGGTCTTTCGCAAAGGAAGACAAAACCGAAATAAACGCCTCCTTTATTCAGCCTTTCGTCTCCTACATCACGCCGAAGAAACTCACCTATTACATCAATACAGAGTCAACGTATAACTGGGAGACCAAGGACTGGTCTGTGCCAATCAACTTTGGGGCCAATCAGCTGATGAAAGTGGGCAATCAAATTATGCAGGTTGGTGGTGGGCTTCGTTATTGGGCTAAGTCGAGTGAGATGGGCCCAGAGGGTTGGGGTGTCAGAATGAATGTCATTTTTGTTTTCCCGACCTAACCGGTGCCACATGAACTGGCGAAGAAGACGCTAGCAAAGGAGAGAGCAATGAAGTTTGGGGCTGCAATGCTCATTACGGCTGCGATGATCTTCAACGTGACGATCGCTCAGGCTAGAGAAATGGGCCATTACGCCCCCGGTGTGGTGAGTATCCGGGACTTGGCTGTCCCGCCTGTTCCGGGTTTTTTTTATGCCCAGTACAACGCCTACTACTCGGCAGACCGCTATGTTGATGGTGATGGCAATAGTCGCCTGAATTTTGAGACCGAGGGTGGTGAGATCAAGCTGGATACTGATGTAGACGTACTGGCGATCGCACCGGTTTTTCTATGGTCCACCTCCAAGAAGATTTTAGGAGCGAACTACGCCTTCTATGTCGTGCCTCAGGTTGGCAAGAGCTCTGTATCGGCGAAGCTGTCGGTGCTGGATCAAGTGGGTAAAAGCGATGATGACTCGATCGGCATTGGCGACACCTATGTGCAGCCTATTTGGCTTGGGTGGCAGGGTGAACGCTATGATTTCGCGCTAGGTGCGGGGGCATACCTGCCTACAGGTAAATACGATGCCGAGGATGGCGACAGCATCGGCCTGGGATTTTGGACGGGTCAGCTCCAAAGTTCGGCGTATTGGTATCTGGATGAAGCCCGCGCGTCAGCGCTTGAGTTTGCGGTGACTTACGAGTTCCATGGCGAGCAAGAAGATACCGATATCACGCCCGGAGATCACGTATCGTTGGAGTACGGCTTTAGCCAATACCTAAGCGAGCGAATTGAAGTGGGTATTTCAGGCTACAGCCAATGGCAAGTTGAGCAGGACAAGCGGCCGATGATGACCGAGTTGGCGCTGGACCCGAATGCAAAGGGGGAGGTGCACGGCTTTGGGTTGGAGGCGGCTTATTGGTTTACGCCGCAACTTAATGTGTCACTACGTTATACCAAGGAATATGAGAGCAAAGCTCGCTTGCAAGGTGAGTGGTTGGCCCTGAATTTTATCTGGACTCCGATACCGATGTTTTAAGCGCCAATGTTTAAATTTTAGCAGTCAGTATTGATGCTTGAAGTCAATGAAGACCACCCGCCGGGGTGGTTTTTCGTATGTGATCACGGGTGATTCTGCGATGGTGGGCTACAGCGAGCTGGAGATTCGGTGTGGTATATATCGCTTGTTTCTCCGTCAGTGGTTGGTTAGCCGATGCGTACCCATTGGGCGATCAAGCTCGGATATGCCTCGTCTACTCGCTTGAGCCTCCAACTTGAGGTAAGTTGCTCGTGTAGCTATGAGTAATTGCCTTGGCCGGCGTAAACGACAGCGAGGAGCCGAAAAAATGGCGTTCAAAAAGAGTGTACAGGCACTGTTTCTAATTCTAGTAACTTTGTTTGCTTCGGTATCGATAGCTCAACCTATCGCGAGGATGTCTGACAAGGATGTAAAGGAGCTGGGCAAGACGATCGCCAAGCAAGAGAAAGCTTTCGACAAAGCACTTCCCTCCAAGTTCAAGAAAAGTATTTTGAGAGGGCCATCGGGGGAGCTGATGGTTAGCGACTATCTGAGCGATCTCTCAGACGCGATTAAGCATTTGAATGATCGCTTTACTGGCCAGTACTCTGCCAGCGCGGAGGTGACTGAGATTCTGACACGATCGTCGGTGATGCATCGCTATTTTGAGGCTAATCCCGAGGTAAAAGGGGTTAATGAATGGGATGTTTACGCGGGCAGCCTACAACAACTTGCCTCGGCCTATGGCGGTGAGTTTCCTCTTGATTCAGATTCTGTGGTTCGTCGAATTGGCGATAAAGAGCTCGCGGAAGCAGCCAAGCAGGCAGGTGCATTTGCCAAAAGTTTCAGCTCCCAGTTGGGTAAAGACACAAAGAAAGTGAAATCCTTGAAAGAGCCAGTAAAGGACGCTCAATCAGCATTGAAGGTAATCGCCAGTGTGAGCAAAACCCTGGAGAGCAATATTAAGAAAGGCAAGCCTTCTACCGCGGAGGCTAAACAAATTATTGAAGCGGTAGACGAGGTAGAGGATATCTTGGAGCTCGACGATATGCCCGAGGCGAGTATCGATAGCTGGGAAGATGGTTCAGCACCACTTGATAAAATTGCACAGGCCTTTGCCCTCTAGCAAGTTGGTCGAACTTCTACTGGCGGGCTTAGTCACTTGGAGAGACAGCTAGCCAGATAGCTGGTTTGTGGAGCCTGATCATGCGCACAGAAACTCATGCTGAAAATTTAAGGCAAGCTGCCGCTTTGCTGCGCAGCGGCGCGTTCAAGCCAATGAGTATGAGTCGTCGTCGCGCACTGCAAGGAATTCTGGCGGGAGCGGCAGGACTGGCACTGCCAGCGCCCTCTTTTGGACAAATCGAAATACCACCCGGCCAAATACGGTTGGTGTTTAATGAAAACCCCTATGGTCCAAGCCCCAAGGCCCTCGCTGAGGTCGCCAAAATTCTGCCGCTCACCGCTTACTACCCCGGTGATATTGAAGATCAGCTGATCGAGTTGTTTATGGAACGATTTCGTCTTGATCGAGAGCAGCTCTTTTTGGCTTCCGGATCTAACGAAGGTCTTCAGGCTGCCATGTTGGCATTTGGTAAGCGCGGTAAGGTGCTTTCTCCTAGCCTGACATACTCCGACCATTTGCTCTATGCGGAAAATCTGGGTGTGGAGGTCAAGAGAATTCCTTTACGGGATGATATGGCGATTGATCTCGAGGCCATGGCGCGAGCGGTCGATGACTCGGTCAGTCTGGTTTATTTGTGCAATCCCAATAATCCCACTGGCATGGCGATCGATGGTGATGAACTGCGCGGCTTCTGCCGTGAGGTGAGCGCAAAGGTGCCGATTATGATCGATGAGGCATACAACGAACTCACCGATAAGCCCGAATATACCTCGATGGTGGATCTTGTCCGTGGTGGAGCCAATGTACTCATAACCCGCACGTTCTCCAAAATTTTCGGGATGGCGGGGATGCGAGTGGGTTACGGCATGGGTCATCCTGACATTGTTAAGGTCGTGCGCGACTACGTGATGGCTTGGCCCAATGGTGTGGGACTCTACGCGGCGTATCACAGTTACCTTGACGAGGACTTTATTGCGTTTTCCCGCGAGAAGATTGTACAGGGGCGCGAGATGGTGAATGCGACATTTCGGCGTCATGGCATCACGCCTTTACCCTCACAGACGAATTTCGTGTACGCCGATATCGGGCGCAGCGCGGACACCTTTGCAGCGGAGATGGCCAGGCAAAATGTCATCATCCGGGATGCTTACGATGGGTACGAGACGTATTCCCGAGTAAGCATGGGGCGACTTGACGAGCTCGCGGAGTTTGATCGTATTTTCGGCGAAATTTATGCCGGTTGATTTTATGCCACTGGATACGGTGGCTTTGCCCGCTTCCTCCCATGCGTTCATATAGAACGGCCACTGCCAGCGTCTTGTTGCTGCTAACGGCAGCAATAGGTCGGGCTGCTGAGCCGCCTCATCGGGTGAGCTATGCGCTCGACCAGGCGACGCGAGGTCAAGTTGTCTACCAAGATCACTGTGCAGCTTGTCACGGTCAGGGGCTTGGCGGCAGCGAGGCAGCGCCAGGTTTAATCGGGCGACGTTTTCAGGATGCATGGCGTCACCGGAATCTTGGCGCGTTGGTGGAAATTAACCTCACGATGCCAACATCTAACCCGGGTGGGCTCAAGGACGCTATGTACGAGTCAGTGATCGCCTTTGTGCTGAGTCAAAACGGTGTCCCTGCGGGACCCACGCCCCTTCACCTAGCCACAGCCTTACAAAACACAGCGGAACTGGATGCTTTGGGGCGCGAGCCCCCTGTGGCGTTATCCGCGCAGAAATCTGAAACATCCGGGTTTGTAGAGTGGCTGCATCATCGCGGCACACCCTATAGCCAGAACTATTCAGCCCTCGATCAGATTGATGCAGACAACGTGGCGGATCTTGAGGTGGCATGGCGCTGGAGGTCAGACAATTTTGGTCCATCGCCCTGGGCCAATTATCAGGTGACACCGCTGATGGCTAACGGGGTGCTTTACGCGACCGCTGGTGCTCAGCGCTCCGTTGTAGCGATTGATGCAGCGACCGGCGAGACGCTGTGGATGTATCGTCTTCATGAAGGGGAGCGCGGTCAGTCTGCCCCGCGCAAAGGGCCGGGGAGGGGGGTGGCTTATCACCGTGGTCCAAGCGGCGAAACGGTTTTTGTCATTTCTCCAGGGTACCAATTGATTGCTTTGGACGCCCATACCGGTCGGCCGGTGACCAGTTTTGGTGATGCTGGGCTGGTGGATCTCAAATTAAATCTGGGCGTTGAGCTGGATCCTGTGACGGCGCCAATCGGTGCCAGTTCGCCGCCCATTGTCGTGGGTGATGTGGTCATCGTGGGCGCGGCATTTGCCTTCAGCGGCGCGCCGGCATCACCGGAGGCGCTCAAAGCCAAGATTACCGCTTATGACGTGAACACCGGTGAGCGTCGGTGGCGTTTCAATACCATCCCGGCGCCAAATGAAAATGGATTTGACTCCTGGGGGGGAGACTCGGCGCACTACACGGGTAATGCTGGCGTCTGGGCTCCCATGAGCGCAGACCCCGAATTGGGATACGTCTATCTACCCGTCGAGGCACCCACCAGCGACTATTATGGCGGCCATCGTCCCGGGAACAATCTCTATGGGCAGAGTCTGGTGTGCCTGAATGCGGCCACCGGGGAGCGGGTTTGGCACTTTCAAACGGTACACCATCCTATTTGGGACTACGATTTGCCGGCACCGCCGGTGCTGCTGGACATTACCGTGAATGACCGGGCAATCCCGGCTGTCGCACAAATCACCAAGCAGGGGTTAACGTTCGTTTTTGACCGGCGCACCGGCGAGCCCGTCTGGCCCATTCCTGAGGTTGAAGTACCTCAGAGCACGGTACCCGGAGAAAAGACCG
>Ga0255767_1002533_pt1 | contig 15780 bp, 18 predicted proteins | sample 071ome_24_FD_179967 | JGI IMG/M metagenome (GOLD analysis project Ga0255767, IMG submission 179967) | Coastal salt marsh microbial communities from the Groves Creek Marsh, Skidaway Island, Georgia - 071402CT metaG (version 2) | ecosystem: Environmental > Aquatic > Marine > Intertidal zone > Salt...
GGGGAGTCTCGGCGGCGCATTGGGGCTGATTGTCGTCCTGAAGAAACACCATATCCCGGTCAGAGGGCTGCCGGAATAGCCCTGTGCCAAGTGCCGGTTACCATGGCCCGGACACACGCGGCTGTGAATGCAAGGGCATTGGATCCGGGGAGTCGGGGATAGGTCATTCTGCTGCTCACCGGCCCTGTCAGCGCGAAAAGTACCGATATACCAATGATATAGATGGATAAATGGTGCCCCGGGCTGGATTGGCGTTGCGTGTAGCGATCGCCTCCGGAGGGTGACGGGATGGCGGAGGCGGCAGTCACTTTTTTCAATCAGATATTGTATGGCAAAATACCTATGTAATTGACGACGGCGCCGTGATTGGTCACTCTTTTCGGCGTTATCACAAGGGGGAGATAGCGTCGTGCGGTTGTTTGCAGTTACCGTTCTTGTTGCCGGGACTTTGTCCACCATACCAGTTCAAGCCGAGGATCTTCTGGCCGGCGCGGATATCGGCTATGGCGAGTATTTGTCAGGCGAATGCGTCACCTGCCACAGCCAGGATGGCGCGGATAAGGGGATACCTTCAATCACCGGCCTTGATCCGGAAACCTTCGCCACCGTGATGCACGCCTACAAGGTCGGGGATATCGAGCATCCGGTGATGAAAATGGTGACAAGCCGCCTTGACGCTGAACAGATCGCCTCGCTTGCGGTGTTTTTCGCCAGCCTGCCGGCGGCGGAGTAGCCCACGACCATTTGTAATATGCAAAAATACACATGCGTACATGGATTCATTTGTATTTCCCTGCATTGTTTATACCCTTTCTGGTAGCGATTTTCGCTCAATGGGACAGAGGGGGGAAAAATGACAAAGTTTTCCAGAAGACACTTTGCCGGCGGCCTGCTTGCCGGCTCGACCGCGCTGGCGATGCCGTCGCTTGCATTCGGCGCAGCACCGCGCGTTGTGGTCATTGGCGGCGGCGCCGGCGGCGCGACTGCGGCCCGGTATATTGCCAAGGACTCCAAGGGAGCGATTGACGTAACGCTGATTGAAGCGTCGAAGCGTTACTACACCTGCTTCTTCTCCAACCTTTATCTGGGTGGATTCAGGAATTACGGGTCCATCGGCCACAATTACTACGGTCTTGCCGTGAACCGCGGCGTCAATGTCGTCCATGAATGGGCGACTTCGGTCGATACCGCGGCGAAGAAAGTCAATCTTGGCCATGGCGGCGAGGTCAGCTATGACCGGCTGGTCCTGTCACCGGGCATTTCGCTGAAATATGACAGCGTGCCGGGCTACTCGCCAGAAGCGCAAAGCCTGATGCCGCATGCCTGGACCTCTGGCACGCAGGTGCAGCTGCTGCGCGACAATGTGCTGAAGATGAAGAAAGGCGGCACCTTCGTGATGGTTCCGCCACCAAACCCGTACCGGTGCCCGCCCGGCCCGTATGAGCGGGTATCGATGATCGCGCATCTGCTGAAAGAGCGGAATCCGACAGCCAAGATCATCATTCTGGATCCGAAGGCGAAGTTCTCGAAGCAGGGCCTGTTCATGGCCGGCTGGGAAAAGCACTATCCCGGTATGATCGAGTGGCTTGACCCCGACACCCATGGTGGCATCAAGAAAATCAATGCCGCGACCATGGAAATCGAGACCGATCTCGACACCTTCAAGGCTGACGCTGCCAGCGTGGTTCCGGCCCAGCGTGCCGGCTCCATCGCCATGGCCGCCGGCGTCAATGACGGTGACTGGTGCCCGATCAATCCGGCCAACATGACGGCCAAGGCGGACCCGAACATCTATGTTCTCGGTGACGCCTCGGTGGCATCCTCGATGCCGAAATCGGGCTTCTCGGCGAACAGCCAGGCCAAAGTTGCCGCTAATCACATCCGTGGTGAGCTGACCGGCAGCCGCGTCTACGAGCCGCGCTTTGCCAATACCTGCTGGTCGCTGATCGGCACCAATGACGGCATCAAGGTCGGCGCCAACTACAAGGCCGGCGCCGAGAAGATCGACGTCACCGACAAGTTCATCTCGCAGGGTGACGAAGCTGCAGACGTCCGCAAGGCGACCTATGAAGAGTCGCTTGGCTGGTACGCCGGCATTACCTCCGACATGTTCTCGTAAGCACGAGAGCAGGTTGCACCAAGTGAAAGGCGACCCCCCCACAGGGTCGCCTTTCTGCTTTTACGAAGACCGGGGCCGGAGTCCCGCGACAAGGCACTGAAAAGGGCGGCTTCCCGGGCCGCCCTTTTTTCAGCTTCACCAGCTGCGTTTCAGTGTTCGGCGCTGTCTCAGACCATCCCGTCAATGATGACGGACTGCGCACCCGACGGCGTGACAACACCCTGCGCCTTGATATAGCTTTCCAGCAGGTCATAGATGGCCGGCCCCCTGGTGTCAGGATTGACCGAAGCCCAGCCGCCGACCATGTAGCTTTTCTCGGCTTCGATCGGCGTACCGGTGTCGGTCAGCATCATGTCACTGATGCGGCGCCCCATCTCGGCCTTCGGTGCGCAGCGATAACTCATCCCGCCAACCCGCACCATGTCACCACCCTGCTGGAAGAAGGGGTCCGGATTGAACAGGTTGTCACAGACATCCTCGAGAATATCCTTCAACTGCTTGCCGGTGAATTCCATGCGGTAGACAGCCGGGTAATTCATGCTTGTCTGTGTGTACATGTCATCGATGGTGATATCCTGCCCCGGCAGCAAAGTCGTGCCCCAGCGGAAACCGGGACTCAGCGCGATCTCGACATCACGTTCTGCACGGATCGCATCACAGATCACATCATCCCAGCTGCCGTTGAAATTGCCACGACGATAGAGCAGTGACCCTGCCTTGCCGATAACGCGGTTGCACTCGGCCTCATAGGGCGCGCGCAGCGCATCGATATGCGCCGCCATCCCGGCATCAGGCGTGATCACGTCGGAAAAGACCGGGATCAGCGTGCTGGCGGCATCGACGACACGCCCATCCTCGACCTTCAAATCGACGCGGCCGAGATATTTGCCATGTGAACCCGATGACAGCAGCAGCGTGTCGCTGATCCGGATCGCCTGCGGAATGGCGTCATGGGTGTGGCCGGTCAGGATGACATCGATCCCCGATACTGTGGCGGCGATCTTCTGGTCGACATCAAACCCGTTATGCGACAGCAGAACGACGATCTCGGCACCTTCTTCACGCGCGGCATCGACATTCGCCTGGATCTGTTCCGGCCGGATGCCGAATGACCAGCCCTCGACCATATGGCGCGGGTTGGCGATCGGCGTATAGGGGAAATGCTGGCCGATAACGGCGACATTCACCCCGCCACGTTCGAAAAAGGCCGTGCTCTCGAAGACCGGCTCATCCCACTCGGTATCAAAGACATTGCCGCCAAGGAAGGGGTAGCCCATCTCCTCGATCAGTTCCTCGACCCGCTCCTGACCAAAGGTGAATTCCCAGTGCCCGACCATCGCGTCGGGGCGCAGCATCTTCATCGCCGACACCATGTCCGCACCCCGGGTTTTCAGCGATGTGTAGGATCCCTGCCAGGTATCGCCGCCATCCAGCAGCAGAACCCGGTCGTCACCCCGCTCGGCGCGGATCGCCTTGACCAGGGTCGCGGTTCTGTCCAACCCGCCAAGGCGCCCATAAGCGCGCGCCAGCGCCTCGTAATCGACCATCGTATGCGCATAGGCCAGCGCGGAGCCGGGCTCGATCCCGAAATGGCGCAGGAAGTCCTGGCCGACAAGATGCGGCGGGATGCCCTCGAAATTGCCAACGCCGAAATTTTCCGATGGCGGGCGGAAATAGACCGGTTTCAGCTGGCCATGTATGTCGGTGAGATGGAGGAGCGTGACCTGGCCCTTGGCATCGAAGGATAGCAGGTCGTCCTGCGTCAATTGCTGGCGCGCAGCGGCGGCGGCGAAGTTCGGGAAAGCCGAAAAGACACCGGCGCTGGCCGCCGCAAACTGGAGGAATTCACGGCGTGAACGCATGGCGTCTCTCCCTGGAGTCAGGCTTTAGTCGGGCTTTAGTCGGGCAGGTGCGAGGCCTACTGGAGTGACTCCAAATAGGCGATGATGTTATCGCGGTCCTTTTGCTTCTTCAGCCCGGCAAAGGCCATCTTGCCACCCTTCAGATATTTCTTCGGGTTTTCCAGATAACCGTCGAGGCTTGCAGCGTCCCAGACGATGCCACTGGCCTTCATTGCCTTCGAATATTTCTTGAAGCTGTCGACACTCGCCGCCGGACGGCCGATGATGCCGACAAGATGGGGGCCGGTCTTGTTCTTTTCCTTGTCGGCGACGTGGCAGGCCTTGCACTTCTTGAAGACCTTTTCGCCGGCTTTGATGTCGCCCGCATGTGCCGGCATGGCGGCCGACAGCATCACGATCAACGCAGCAATAACAAATCGCATCATTGTCTCCCTTTGCTTTAGCTTTCCTGCTCGGGCGTCACATCGATATCGCGCGCCCGGCCGATGATGTTAGTTGGAACGTCACAATTCGTCATGCAGGGTTCACTGGCGACCGGTTGCGCGTCGGGGCGCGGGTCGGGCATGAAGAACCCGTCACGGTTCGGCATTTCGATAGTGCCGATATTCTCGTGACTGACCTCGAAATCATCCTCGATTATATCGTTCATATAAAGAAGGAAAGCGACAATCTGGTAGGTTTCGTCATATGTCAGCGACTGCGCCTCGCCAAACGGCATCGCCCGGTAGATATAGTCATACATCGTCGAGGCGTAGGGCCAGTAACTGCCGGTTGTCTTCACCGGGTCATGGCTGTCGAGGGTGCCTTCACCACCGACCAGCACCGGCCAGTTGTCTACCGCCTCGCCAAAATCACCATGGCAGGCGGCGCAGCGGTCGGCATAAATTTCCTCGCCATCAATGGCGTTGCCCATGCCCACCGGCGCGCCAAGCCCGTCCGGGCGCACATCGATGTCCCATCCGGCAACCTCTTCCGGCGTGGCGATCTTGCCAAGATTGAACGGTCTTTCCGAGGCCAGCGCCGGCGATGCAACAAGTGCCAGCATCGCGCCGCCGGCAAGCCATGCCTTAACCAAGCCTGACATTGTCCACACTCCCGTCCTTGTTGACCATCCAGGTGGCGATCGCGTTGTTGTGATAGATCGAGTTCACGCCGCGTTCGGCCTGCAGCGCGTCGATGGTCGGCTGCACATAACCGGTCTCGTCCATCGCCCGTGACTGCACCAGCAATTCCTCACCATTCCATTCAAACGGCAGGGTGAAGCGGGTCAGGCACTTGTCGAGGACCGGGCCATGGAGCTCGGCCGTTTGCCAGTTGCGCCCGCCATCAAGCGAGACGTCGACACGCGTGATCTTGCCGCGGCCGGACCAGGCAAGCCCTTTCAACTGGTGGACGCCTTTCTCGAGGATCGCCTTTTCCGGGCTTGGCGAGGTCACGACCGATTTCGCATCCATCACCCAGGTGAACATCCGCGCATTGCCGTCTTCCATCAGATCGGTGTATTTGGATGTCTCCTCGCGCGCCATATAGGGCATGTCACCAAATTCCAGGCGGCGGATCCATTTGACCCACATATTGCCTTCCCAGCCCGGCACCACGAGACGCGCCGGGTATCCCTGCTCGGGACGAAGCGCCTCGCCATTCATCGCCCAGGCAATCATGCAGTCATCCATGATCTTCTCGATCGGAATGGAGCGGTTCATGCCGGCTGAATCACCGCCCTCGGCAAGGATCCATTTGGCATCTGGCTTGACCCCGACCTCGCGGGCAAGATCCTTCAACAGCACGCCGGTATATTGGACATTATGCACCATGCCAAAGGTGAACTGACAGCCATTCAGCTGCGCGCCGCGCCATTCCATACCGCCATTGGCAGCGCATTCAAGGAAATAGAATCGGTTGGTCTGCGGGAACCGCTTCAGCTCATCAAGCGTGAAGATCAGTTCGCGGTCGACAAGGCCATTGATCATCAGCCGATAATCGGTCGGGATCACCTCGGGAACACCGCCATGATGCCGCTCGAAGCACAGCCCGTTCGGCGTCACGAACCCCTCAAGCTCATGCAGCGGCGTAAAGTTGACCGATGATTCGGTGCTGGCTGTCAGCCATTCCACATTGCGGCGGATCACATGCTCTTCATAGGGTGATGGCATGCCATACGGATTGGCATCCACCCCGGCCCCAAGATAGGGGGTCCATTCCGAAACATTTGGCGGCAGATTGTCGGGATTCGCCTCGGCGCCGGTGGCCGCCCTGGAAAGCCCGACCGATCCGAGAGCCGCCGCCCCGCCAATCAGCGAGCGGCGCGAAAAAGTGCCATTCCTGTTCTTGTCTTCGGCCATGAAAACGTCCCCCTGTACCTTTAACTTGGCCCTCTTTTCAATCACCCGGACCCCGGGCACCCGGGCGGGATCAGCCAACGCTGATCTTTTTTGATTTTGTGTATTCCTTGCCGCCATCCTCGACCCACACAAAGTCGAAGGTGCCCGACTCGGTGACGGTGAACGGAAAGGTGAAAAACGGGTTCGCCGACACAGAAGGCTTCAGATCCACCGACATCACCACGGTGCCATTGAAGGAGGCACGGAAGCTGTTGATGATCTGACGCGGAATCAGCTTGCCGTCACCATCCACGGCGCGGCCGCTATGCATTGGATGCGAGATCAGCGTCTTGATCTCGATCAGTTCGCCCACTTCGGCGGTCTTCGGCACTTTCACGCGGGGTTTTACTTTTGACATGATTCTCTCCTTATCCGCCGCAGCCGCCGATGGTGACCTTCACGGTCGCCTCGGCGCTGCCGAAACTGCCATCACTGAAGGCGGCAATCACATGCACATTCTGTGTTTTTGACAGCCGCATGCGGGTCGTTGCGTAGCAGGCCCCCATCGCCGGTGAGAAATTGAAAGTCGCGACATCCGGTTCCGGATTGCCATCGGCGAGAATATGCACCGCTTTCACGTAATTGTCGGCCGTCATCGGGCTGTCGATATCGAATGCCACCTTCACAGCGTTGCCATTCTCGGCAATCTCCGGCATGTCGAGCGTGATCAACGCGTCATCACCGGCCGCACCGCCGGTAAGTTCGGCAATCCGGGCCGCAACATCTTCCGGTCCGGCCAGGGCCGCGGGGGCCACAGCACAGGTCAGTCCGGCAGCGCCGAGAAGCGTCATCGCCTGACGTCGCGACATCGGTTTCAGGACGTATGTCTTCACGAGTAGGCTCCCTTGCTTTTGTTCATTCGAACGGGAGCGGGCATCGCGGTCGGATGGCTGTTCTGATCTTGTTGCCTCGACCCCGTACCAATAAAGGCCCTCTCCCCGAAAAACAGGATGGGGAAATATGCGTGATTTCACAATATATATTTTGAATGACATGCAAATTTCAGCATGTGAATTCTCTTTCAGCTTATGAATTCTCCGGGACGGTCATTCAGGCACATGATCCGAGAGCCACCACCAGAACATCTCGGCATCATCATAGCCACGTTGACGATCAATCTCACGACCATCGCTGACAATCAGAAAGGTGGGCGTTCCCATAACGGGCCCAGTCAGGACAATATCATCCGGCAACGGGGCGCCCATCTCCACCCGCGTGAGCGGCATGTTCGGCGCATAGGGTGACCTGTCATAGATCGCCCCGACATCGCGTTCCCAGGCCCGGCAGAACGGGCAATGATCGGATGTCACCATGATCAGTCTTGTCTCGGCGACCGCCTGAAGCGGTATCAGCAGGACAGCGGCAAGCAGCAGCGACAACGCCATACGCGACAACCTAGCCAAGGCTGGCAAACCCACCTGCCTGTTGCTTGCAGTCAAGTTCACGAAGCTTGACCTCATTCGGGTTCACCGCAAGGTTGGCGATGCTGACACGCAGGATCCGCCGCACCTTGTCGCTGCTCAGAATATAGATGATGTGACGCGAATCACGTCTGGTAGCGACGATTTCCGCTTTTCGCAGCACGGCAAGCTGTTGCGACACGGCATATTGCTTCATCGACAGCGCGTCACACAGTTCACCGACGGAATACTGACGTATCATCAGCAGCTGACAAATTTCCAGCCGCACCGGATGGGACAGCGCCTGAAAGACCTCAAGGACGCTGTTGGTGGTCTCGCTGGTGATTGGCACTCCCCCTGCCATTCCCATGAATCTGCCCCTATCCTTCCACGCGGTTCCCAATAGTGCTGGCAAGCCAGTTATCTGTTTCTATGGCCTGCATATCCAGCGTCGTCTTCAGATATTTCTCGCCGGGTCGCCAGTCGGCGGGCGTCGACAGATCGTTCTTGTGCGTGTCTATCAACGCCTTTTGCACGCGCAGCAATTCATCGATCGAGCGGCCGACATACATCGGATAATGGATGATGGCCTGGATGATCTGGTCCGGATCGATGAAGTAGCACGCCCTCACGGTCGCCGTTGTCCGGCTTGTCGGGTCAAGCATGCCATAGGCGGTGGCGACCTCCATCGACAGATCCTCGATCACCGGGAACCGCACCTCGACATCCATCTTTGACCTGATCCATTCCAGCCAGTTGATGTGGCTGTAGATACTGTCAATCGAGAGGCCGAGAAGCTCGACACCGAGTTCATCGAATTCGGGCTGCCGGCGCGCCAGTTCGACAAATTCCGTCGTACAGACGGGTGTGAAGTCGGCCGGGTGGCAGAACAGGATCGTCCAGCTCCCCTCGAAAGCCGACAGCGACAATTCCCCTTTCGACGAGCGTGCCGAGAAGTTCGGTGCCTGTTGGCCGATCATCGAATATGAAACCTTGCTTTGCTGCGAACTGTCCATAAAAGGCACCGTCATCACTCGTTGCACCGGGACGCAAGGTTAGCAGGCTCCAATCGGATAAGAAACCGAATGTTGCGCCGCCGATAGCCGCCAGCCATGCTTGCCAGATCGCGGATTGACCGCCATGCGGCCCCCGGCCGGTCAACCGCGATGCGGTCTTCAAGCCAGGCAAGGGTGAAAGACGCCAGCATGTCCAGCATTGCGCTGGCCTCACCGACATCTTGCGATGAGGGTGATGGTTATTTGACCTGCCATGCGATCTACCCATTTCAGCAGCGATTGAATAACTGCCTGAATCAAGGTGTTTTATGGCAGGTGTAACACGGCAAATGGTGCCCGGGGCGGAGGTTCGATGCCTGTCCGTGGCGCCATCACGTGACTGAATCCAGCTATATCAAAAGCTCAGCAAAGCACCCCAACAGATCAACTGTCAAAACCTTGCCTGAACCCTGGTCCGTGGTCCGAGTTCCAAGGTTCGAGCTTCGAGCTCCAAACGCATTGAGCCCTGTTGCCTGGACGACGCTCCGAGGTCCCATGATCCCGGCTCCCGGAACACGGTGCCCGGATATCGGATGGAGGTTACCGGGGCTGGTTGCTGGATTTGAGATGGATTGGCTCGGGGGGGCTTTTTATCGTCTTTAGACATTCCAACCTCTCTGGGCTTAGGCGGAATTGCCAGTCACCGAGAGAAGCTACGCCGTTCATACTGGGGACAAAAAACGCTAAAATTCCCAAGTTAAATCATCTGGGAAACAGGTCTTGCTGCGTAGCAGCTTCTAGCGTTTGGCTTTTCCTTCCAACCTATGCGTCAAACGTGAATTGCCCCTTAAAGCCGGACATCCGATTGTTCAATTCGGCTCGGAACGCTGACACCACTTCGTGGGGCATATCCCGGACATTCAAATAATCGATCACGGACGTTATTGCGGCGAGGTATAATTTTTCCTATGGGTATATCAGAGGGGGTGTATAGGCCCGAGCGGTTGCGGGGCGCGCAACCGCCGTTACGTGCATCTCGATTTTGTAAATTTGCACTTTCGGGCCCCCACTGCAAATACGAGCCGTGACGATGGCTGCGCTTACACTTCGTCAGACCATTGAGGGCTTGCGTCTTTCGCTGGCGATCAGCCCACAAATGACAATGATCACTGCACCGGACATTTCATAAGGGCTGACGTTCTCAGCGAAGAGAAAATAACCGGCACCAAGGGCAAACAAAATCCGTGTATATGGGAATGGGGCCAGGGCAGACACCTCGCCAAAGCGATAGGCCTCGACCGTCAACAGCATGCCAAATGTGCCAAGCGCCCCGGCAAGGCACAAAAGAACCAAATCCTGCAGGCTGACGAAAGTCCAGCCAAGAATAGCCCCTGGCGTGGTGCCGATGGTTGCGACCATCCCGATCCAGAACATGATGGTTGCTGTATGTTCTGTTTTGACCAGTAGCCGATTTTGAAAAATCAGTATTGCCGCAGCCAAAGCTGACCCAAGTCCCAGCAGCACGCCAACATCAACACCATAACCATCAATCTCACTCGCCAGAACCACACCGATGAAACCAAGGATGGTTGCAATAGCCCGCTTTCCCCCGATCTTCTCGCGCAGCACAAAAGGGGCCAGCAAAACAACAAAAAGTGACGTCGTGAAAGTGAGGGTTGACGCAAGCGCCAAATCCAGTTTTCTGAAGCTCAGATAGTACAGCCACCAACAGACGAGGCTGGTAATCCCCCTCGTAACAAGCATAGGCCAGCGCGGCGACGTGAACGGAACACTGGCCTGCATTCGTATATAGGCCGTGACGATCAACAGCTGTAACAGTGATCGAAAAAATATAATCAGAACAAAAGGAACATCGGGGCTGAGATACCTCAAAACCGTGACATCAGCAGTGAATATTGCCGCCGACATGATCAGCAGGATCGCACCACGCCGGTTGTCCACCATTCCTCAGTTGCTCATCTCTGCCTGTATGGCGCGTAATCGGCCACATCAGACTCTGCTATTTCGCGCAGGATTCTGACCCATGCCGCAAGCCCGTCAGATATCGAATCAAGGCGAAAAAACTCATTTGGCGCGTGAAAGTTTTCATCTGAAAGCGCGAAGGAAAACATAATCGTATGCAATCCAAGCAGGCGATGCACAATTTCTGTCAGAGGTAGCGATGCCCCTATCCGGACGCGCCGGGGCACCGTGCCGGTTGTGGCCTCGAGCGCATTTGATGCCGCTTTCAATAGCGGATGGTCCCCGGGCACTGTATAGGCTCCTGACGCCCCGCGCTCACCTGTGAATTCCAGCCTGACCCCCTCCGGCGTGTTTGCTTCAAGATGCCTCATGACAGATCCCTGCGCGGCCACCGGATCCTGCCCTTCAACAAGACGCATGGTGATCTTTGCAGATGCTTCATTGGCAATCACTGTTTTCGACCCGGCGCCGGTATAACCGCCCCACATACCATTGACATCCAGCGTTGGGCGCAGCCAAAGCCGCTCGAGGGTTGAATAGCCCTTTTCCCCATGGGGAGCCGCTCCGATTTCCGACAACAGTCTGGAGCCATCATAAGCAATGGATTGAATCTCGGCGCGTTCATGTTCACCAGGCTCACGAACACCATCATAAAACCCCGGTGCAGCTACGCGGCCGTCTGCGTCGTGCAGACCGCTTATGAGCCTGGCCATTTCATGCAAGGCATTGCGGACAATACCGCCATAGCGACCGGAATGCAGGTCCTGGGACGCTGTGATGAGTTTCACTTCGAACCCTGCATTCCCCCGCGATCCTACATTCAGGCTAACAAGATCAGGTCGCCAGCGCGCGCCATCAGCTGACAATACAGCATCAGCAGAAAGTAATGGCCGGTGAGCCTGAAGAATGCCCGGCAAGGAGGGAGAGCCGGTTTCCTCTTCTCCTTCGATCAGCAGTTTAACGTTGACTGGCAGTGTCTTTTCAACAGCAATGAATGCTGCCAGTGTTTCAAGGGCGATCATCATGGGGCCCTTATCGTCTGAAATGCCGCGCCCATAAATCCGGCCATCCTTCTCGACCGGTTCAAAAGGCGGCGTGTGCCACTTGTCTTCAGGGTCTGGCGGCTGCACGTCATAATGAGCATAGATGAGCATCGTAGGCTTATCAGGCGCATCCAGCCTTTCAGCAAAAATGGCAGGCTGTCCGGAACCATTGTCAGGCATCAATCGCTGACGGTTCTGAAAACCCATTTCATCCAGCCTTCCCTCGATCAATTGCCGCGCCTTTTCCATGCCGTCGGCCATCGCCGGATCAGCGCCGACAGAAGGACAGGCGACAAGCTGTTTCAAAGCGTCAATCAACGGCGCTCTTTTCTTCAAGGCGTATTCAAGAACAGCATCAGACATGGCGATCAATCCTCTCTTCAGGCAATTCCGCCATCAACACTCAGGATCTGGCCAGTGATCCAGCTCGCTTCTTCCGACGTCAAAAAAGCGGCCGCCGCGGCAATATCTTCCGGCTTGCCAAGACGGCGTGTGTGAATCCGATTTATGATTTCAGCCTGTCCATCTGGGCCATAGGCTTGCCATTGTCGTTCGGTTGCCGCATTCGACAGAATGAAGCCCGGCGCAATCGAATTTACGGTTATGCCATGCCGGCCCAGCTCAAGACTGAGTTGTTTGGTCAATCCGACCAGGGCATGTTTTGCTGCTGTATAGGCATGAATGCCAGTCAGGCTTGGTCGCAGCCCGGCCCCGGAGCTGATGGTGATCACCCTGCCCCACCGATTTGCCTTCATTGCAGGAACAAAGGATTGAGCAAGATGAAGAGCGGAATCAACATTGGCGGCAAAAATGCTTTTCCAGCCAGACGGCTCCACCTCTTCCAAGGATGTTCCGATCTGATTGCATACGCCACCGGCAGCGTTGACAATGATGTCTGGATTCCCATGCTGGGCAACCAGATGATCTTTCAGGTTTCTGACCGAAAGAGGATCGCCGAGATCAGCTGCGATCATCGGCAGTTGCAACCGTTTTGCGGCAGCGGCCAAGGCCTCTCCGGGCAGATCAGAAACAATCACCTTTGCCCCATCCGTCGCAAGTCTCGACGCTATGGCCGCCCCTATGCCGCCAACAACGCCTGTCACAAGCGCTGTTCTTGTGGTCATGACATCACCCTCGTCAGTTCGTGGAAGGTGGAAACTGACATGTCACGGCGACCTTCCTCAATATCATGGATCAATTCGATCAGACGGCGCAGCAGCGGCGTGTCGATACCGTGACCCGCTGCAATTTCAACAATGACTCCCAATTGCTGATCGACTTCTGTCTTGCGCTTGCGCACAGCGAGATCGCGGTAAATGCCGGTGTGTGTTTTGGCCGTTCGGGAATTGAAGTCCGCCAGGTCAGCCAGGCTTTTCAACGCAGATGCATCGGCCGCATCAGGCATGAAGGCCTTTGGCTCAAATCCATTGAACGGTTTGGGAATCACACCCTCGGCCACCGCGGTTCGCATGACTTCACGGGCCAGTCCCATCAGCGCCGGGCCTCGCTCCAAATCAGCAAAATTTGCCGTCATGCTGTCAGATGTTAGCGCGGTTGCAAACAGCATCGCGCCATAGCCCATTTTCCCCCAGAGATAACCCCAGATGTCATCCGTAAGCACCGCATCGGGCTCGAATATCTGAAGCAACTTATGCATGCGTTCGGTGCGTTCACGAATGACGTTGTCTATTTCACCAACAACAACGGCGCCTCGATTGCCGAAAAGGATCCGCCCCGGTTCAATCCAGTCAGCGCCATAATTGACGAAAGCCCCCATGGTTCTGTGGGCACCGGCAAGATCTGCGATCATCTTTTCGTTCAGCCCGTTCTGGGCGGAAAGAATGAACCCATCCTCCCGCAAGTGGGGCAGAATCGAAGCCACGGCAGCCTCTGTGGCCTGCGCTTTCACGGCAAGCACGACACAGCTGTAAGTCCCGGCAAGCTCCTCGGGCAGAACAGCATCGACAACCTGTGTGAATTCTTCAACAGGACCTTCAATCTTCAGCCCTTCCGTGCGGCAGGCGGTGACATGATCTGCGACGATATCGACCATCGTTACCGATTGGCCGGCACGTGCCCAGTAGGCCCCCAATACCCCCCCTATGGCACCTGCGCCCCAGATCAGAATCCCATTTTTCATGCAGCACCTTTCAACTCAGGCCAGGGCCCTTCGAGCGCTTCTCGGGTTTCGTTGATGCCGGTTTCCCAGATGGCCGTCATTTCTTCATCCTGCCGTTGCCAGGGCCCGCCAAATGAGCCATCACCAAGAATTTCACGGACTGTTTCGGGAGGAGAGACTTTCATCAATGCCATATCGATTACCGGCTTTTCACCCTCCGGTGCCGGTGCATGCGCCAGTCTTGTCCAGGGAAAATTTTCCATCCAGTTGGCATGAGACCCCGTGGAATCAATTTCTTGCGCCATGGCCCAGGTTGCCGGCGCATTCCACCAATTATGAAATTTGATCGAAATATCGCCATATTCAGCCATCAATTCCTGCGCCAATGCCCCAACCGGGTTATTGCCGCCATGGCCGTTGACGATCAGAATTTTTCTGAAACCTGACTGATAAAGCGATGCGACAATATCTCTGATGACCGCCATGAGCGTTTCGACGCGAAGGCTCACAGTGCCCGGATACGCCGCAAAATAGGGAGCAAGACCATATGGCATGACCGGGAAAACAGGAATATTGAGGGGCTCCGCCACATCCAGTGCCATTTTTTCAGCTAAAATCATGTCGACGCAAAGCGACAATTGCGCGTGCTGTTCGGTGGACCCGATTGGCAGTATGCAGCGCTGATCCTTTTCAACAGCTGCCTCCATATCGAGCCAATTCATATTTGCGACCTTCACAACTTTAGTCCTTTCACTTCTATTCCAAATGTTCCGGTAAGCTGCCTGACCAGTCCTCGGCATGAATGACAACCTTGGACAGCAGTTCAAACAGCATCTGGCGCTCGCCATCGGTCAGCGTTTTCAGCATGCGCCTTTCCTGTTGTTCGAAGGCAGGTTTGGTCTTGTTGATGATTTCCCATCCCGTTTGAGACAAGTGCAACGCCTGCTTTCGCCCGGCGCCAGGCATCTTTTTACCCTTCTCTATAAGCCCGGAGGATTCGAGCAGCTTTATCGCCCTGCTGAGCGTGTTCTTTGGGAAGCCGGACGTTGTGGAGATGTCACGGGCGCTGCTTCCGTCGGCCAAAGACAGTGAATACAGCACCACATATTCTGGCCGTTTCAGTCCGTAGACATCCTGCACCCAGTTATAAAGCGGGGTGTTATAGAGCAGGGCAAGATAGTTGATGCGAAAGGTAAATGGGCATGGATTCGCCCATAATTTTGCCTCCAGCATATCGGGGGGCATATCTTGGCCGTCGCTAAGATACTTTTCATCAAGCGCGACCTGGGGGGCTGGCATTGCAGAAATTCCTGTCCTGATTTGTCATAATAAGTTCCAAATTGAACTTGACTGCCAGAATAAGTCTTCACATTCTGCAATGACAAGTCCCAAATGGGACTGAATAAAACAATAACTCGTTGGGGCACGCCGCCTCTTTTGATTTTGGGAGGAAAGACAATGCGAAAACACAAATTCCTGGCAACTATGGCATTGGTGCTGGGATTAACTGCGACCAGTGTGGCCTCGGCGCAGACGCTGACGATGGGTGTTCGTGGTGGGCCTGAATCGATAGACCCGCATTATTCGGCACTGGGTCCACATGCCGAAGCGGCGAAGCACATCTTTGACACTCTTGTCTGGTCAGGTACTGATCTTCAGATTGAACCGGGGCTGGCCACAAGCTGGGCCCCTGTGGATGATGACACATGGGAATTCAAGCTCCGCAAGGGAGTTAAGTTCCATGATGGCTCCGACTTTGACGCAGAAGATGTGAAATTCTCGATAGAGCGCATCCCGGTTGTATCCGGCCCAACCACCACAACAATCTATGTTCGCCGAGTGGCCGATGTTGAGATCATAGATTCGCACACCATCCAT
>Ga0255767_1002546_pt1 | contig 15741 bp, 11 predicted proteins | sample 071ome_24_FD_179967 | JGI IMG/M metagenome (GOLD analysis project Ga0255767, IMG submission 179967) | Coastal salt marsh microbial communities from the Groves Creek Marsh, Skidaway Island, Georgia - 071402CT metaG (version 2) | ecosystem: Environmental > Aquatic > Marine > Intertidal zone > Salt...
TAGTGACGACCGTCTGACTCATACTCAACGTGTGAGGTCGCGATCGTGATACCACGCTCCTTCTCTTCCGGTGCGTTATCAATACCGTCAAACGCAACCAGCTCTCCGCCCCATACTTCAGAGCAAACACGCGTCAACGCCGCCGTCAGCGTCGTCTTACCGTGGTCTACGTGTCCAATCGTGCCCACATTAACGTGGGGCTTAGAACGCTCAAATGCCTCTTTTGCCATCTTCCTTCACCTCAAAAGTTCAGACGATCAGGACGTCTGGTTTTTAGAAATAATGTCCTGCGCCACATTGCTGGGTGCAGGTGCGTATTTGGAAAATTCCATTGTGTAGGTTGCTCGACCTTGTGTCGCACTACGCAAGTCCGTTGCATAACCAAACATTTCGGCCAGCGGTACCTCGGCGTTAACGATCTTGCCTGCGGCATTCTCATCCATGCCCTGGATCAGACCGCGGCGGCGGTTCAGGTCGCCGACGACGTCACCCATGTTTTCCTCAGGGGTCACGACTTCGACCTGCATCATGGGCTCGAGTAGCTCTGCGCCGCCCACTTCAGCCAGCTTTTTGGTGGCCATGCTGGCGGCAATCTTGAACGCCATTTCGCTTGAGTCCACATCGTGGAATGAACCGTCATACAGCGTGGCCTTCAGACCCAGCAGAGGGTACCCAGCCAAAACGCCGTTTTGCATCTGCTCTTCGATGCCTTTGTTTACGGCGGGGATGTACTCACGGGGCACGATGCCGCCGACAATTTCGTTGACGAACTCGAGACCTTCGGCGCTGGTGTCTTCCGCAGGCTCAAACTTGACCCATACGTGGCCGTACTGGCCGCGACCACCCGACTGGCGCACAAACTTGCCTTCGATTTCAGTAGTGGTGGTAATGCGCTCTCGGTAAGCCACCTGCGGCTTGCCAATATTCGCCTCGACGCTGAACTCGCGGCGCATACGGTCGACAATGATGTCGAGGTGCAGCTCACCCATGCCGGAAATGATCGTTTGACCTGTTTCCTCGTCGGTTTTCACGCGGAACGAGGGGTCTTCCTGCGCCAACTTGCCCAGCGCAATACCCATCTTCTCTTGATCGGCCTTCGACTTGGGCTCCACCGCGACCGAGATCACCGGCTCGGGGAACTCCATACGCTCAAGAATCACGATGTTGTCGGCGTCGCATAGCGTATCGCCTGTCGTCACGTCCTTGAGGCCAATGGCTGCGGCGATATCGCCTGCTAATACTTCTTTGATTTCTTCACGGCTGTTGGAGTGCATTTGCACCATCCGGCCGACGCGCTCTTTCTTCTGCTTCACCGCGTTATAGATGCCGGTGCCCGACTCCAGCTTGCCCGAGTAAACCCGGAAGAAGGTCAGCGTTCCGACGAAGGGGTCGGTCGCAATCTTAAAAGCCAGGGCTGCAAAGGGCTCGTTATCGTCTGACGGGCGCGCCACGACGGTCTCACCGTCTTCGAGGGTACCCTCGATTGCCTTCACCTCAGTCGGAGACGGCAGGTACTCAATCACCGCATCCAGCACCGCCTGAACGCCTTTGTTCTTGAACGCTGATCCGCCTAGGATTGGCACGATCTCGTTCGCCAAAGTGCGAATGCGGATGCCTTCTTTAATCTCTTCCTCGGTGAGCTCGCCGTCATCAAGGTATTTGGTCATCAGCTCTTCATTGGCTTCGGCCGCGGCCTCGACCATGTACTCACGCATCTCGGCGACTTTATCAACGAGATCGGCGGGGATGTCTTCGTACTCGAAGGTCATGCCCATATCATCTTCGCTCCAGATGATGGCCTTCTGCTTGATCAGATCGATCACACCTTTGAAGTCTTCCTCTGCGCCAATGGTCATTTGGATCGGGACTGCGTTACAGCCCAAACGATCACGAAGCTGGTTGACCACCATCTCGAAGTCTGCGCCGGCACGGTCCATCTTGTTAACGAACACCATGCGGGGCACTTCGTATTTGTTGGCCTGACGCCAAACCGTCTCGGTTTGGGGCTGCACGCCGGAAGAACCGCAGAGCACGACTACAGCGCCGTCCAGCACGCGAAGGGACCGCTCAACCTCAATCGTGAAATCCACGTGTCCAGGCGTGTCGATGATGTTGACGCGGTGCTGGTCAAACTGTTGCTGCATGCCCTGCCAAAAGCAAGTGGTCGCGGCCGAGGTGATGGTAATGCCTCGCTCCTGCTCCTGCTCCATCCAGTCCATGGTGGCGGCGCCATCATGGACCTCGCCGATCTTGTGAGACAGACCGGTGTAGAACAAAACGCGCTCGGTGGTCGTGGTTTTACCCGCGTCCACGTGGGCAACAATACCGATGTTGCGGTAACGATTGATCGGAGTCTTACGAGCCACGACAGTGTCCTCAGATTAAGGTTGGCAGACGGGGGTTTAAAAACGGAAGTGAGAGAAAGCCTTGTTGGCTTCGGCCATACGGTGCACGTCTTCACGCTTCTTCACCGCATTACCTTTGCCTTGAGCGGCATCGACAATCTCACCTGCCAGGCGCTGACGCATGGACTTCTCACCACGGTTTCGGGCGTAGTCCACTAACCAGCGCATGGACAAGGCCACGCGGCGGGAGGGTCGGACTTCAACCGGCACCTGATAGGTCGCACCACCCACGCGGCGGGATTTCACCTCTACCATCGGGGCAATATTTTCGAGCGCCTCGTCAAACACCTCGATGGGGTCGCGCTTGGTACGCTCCTCAACGATGTCCAGGGCACCGTAAACAATGGACTCAGCGACGGACTTTTTGCCGCTGATCATGACGTGGTTCATGAATTTGGCCAGGGTGGAATTCCCAAATTTGGGATCAGGGAGAACTTCACGCTTGGCAACAACGCGTCTTCTTGGCATGTTGGCTTTCCTATCTCTTCAGGGTTCCCGGACACTGCACGTAGCGGACCGGCCTTACTGTCAACAATGTGACATCTAGGTGGATGCCCGAGGGCACCCGCTATTACTTGGGTCGCTTCGCTCCGTACTTGGATCGGCCTTGCTTACGATCCGAGACGCCAGAGGTATCGAGACTGCCGCGAACAGTGTGGTAACGCACACCGGGCAAGTCCTTCACACGGCCCCCGCGAATCAACACCACACTGTGCTCCTGCAGGTTATGGCCTTCACCACCAATGTACGAAGACACCTCAAACCCGTTGGTGAGCCGCACGCGGCAGACCTTTCGCAAAGCCGAGTTCGGCTTCTTTGGGGTGGTGGTGTAGACGCGCGTGCAGACGCCGCGACGTTGCGGGCAAGCCTGTAGAGCGGGAACACCGCTTTTGGTGACTTTGCGCTTGCGCGGCTTTCGCACAAGCTGGTTAATGGTTGCCATTCAGCATTTGCTCCAATTCGTGTTTTCGGGGCCGTAGCCCCGAAAAAGAGCGCGCATTCTATAGACCGGCCAAAAACCGGTCAAGCACGCCACAGTGTGACTATTCCTCTGCCGCGTCCTGAACGGCATCGGTCGCTTCAGCACGCTCCATCTCTTCAGCAAAGCTCTCGGTGAACTCTTCATCAGACATGGTCAGTGCCAGCTCGTCGCCCTCGGACTGCTTGCGACGACGCTCCTCGTGATAAGCGAGACCGGTACCCGCCGGGATCAATCGGCCGACGATCACGTTTTCCTTAAGACCGCGCAGATAATCCCGCTTGCCCGTCACCGCCGCTTCGGTCAGTACACGGGTCGTCTCCTGGAACGAGGCCGCTGAGATAAAGCTCTCGGTTGCCAGCGATGCCTTGGTGATCCCCAGCAGTTCGCGACTGGCTGTAGGAGAAACGAGACCTTCTGCCTCCAGACGATCGCACTCCTCAAGGAACGCCGTGTACTCCGCCTGCTCGCCCTTGATGAACGTAGAGTCACCCGTCGCCCTGATTTCAACTTTTCGCAGCATCTGACGAACAATGACTTCAATGTGCTTGTCATTGATCTTCACACCCTGCAGGCGGTACACCTCCTGAATCTCATTAACGATGTATTCAGCCAGCGCTGGAATGCCCTTCAGTCGCAAAATGTCATGGGGGCTAAGCGGCCCCTCTGAGACGATCTCGCCCTTCTCCACGGTTTCGCCTTCAAATACGGACAGTTGGCGCCACTTCGGAATCAACTCTTCGTAATGATCTGTCCCCTCCGGCAATGTTGAGCTGTCAGTTGGTGTAATCACCAAACGACGCTTGCCCTTTGTCTCCTTACCGAAGCTGACCGTGCCAGAGATTTCCGCGAGGATCGCAGGCTCTTTGGGCTTGCGAGCCTCGAACAGATCCGCTACCCGCGGCAAACCACCCGTGATATCTCGGGTCTTGGAGCCTTCCTGAGGAATACGGGCAATCACATCGCCCCCTTCCACCTTCGCGCCATCCTCGAGATTCACCATCGCGCCATGGGGCAGGAAGTAGTGCGCAGGGACGTTAGTACCCGCCAGCATCAGCTCCTTACCCTTGCCATCCACCAGCGTTACCGCCGGACGGATATCCTTGCCCGCAGTCGGTCGCTCAGCGACGTCCATGACAGAGATGCTGGACAGACCCGTAAACTCATCGGTCTGGCGTTTGATCGTCACACCTTCGTCCATACCGCTGAACTTCACCGTACCCGCCACCTCAGTGATGATCGGGTGCGTGTGCGGATCCCAGGTAGCGACGATGTCGCCGGCAGCGACGGCAGCTTCATCCTGCACGCGGATGGTCGCACCATAAGGCACCTTGTAGCGCTCACGCTCGCGGCCGACGCTATCAAGCAGCGATAGTTCACCAGAACGCGATACGGCAACCAGCGAACCGTCAGGCTTGTCGACCACCTTCATGTTGTGCAGACGGATCACACCATCGTTGTTGACCTGAATGTTGTCCTGAGCCGCCTGACCGGATGCCGCACCACCAATGTGGAAAGTCCGCATCGTCAGCTGGGTGCCCGGCTCACCAATCGACTGGGCCGCCACAACACCAATGGCCTCTCCCATATTCACCTGATGTCCTCGACCCAGATCACGACCGTAGCAGGTTGAGCAGATGCCGTAGCGCGTCTTACAGGTAATCGGCGAGCGCACTGTGATCTCTTCGACTCCCATTTCATCTACTTTCGCGGTCAGCACTTCGTCCATCATAGTGCCGGCCTCGAGCAATACCTCACCGGTGCTCGGATCCACCACGTCTTTGGCCACAATCCGGCCCAAAACGCGCTCAGACAGGGACTCAATAATGTCGCCGCCGTCAATGACCGAGGTCATCACAAGACCTTCGTCGGTCCCGCAATCCTCTTCGGTCACGACCACGTCCTGAGCCACATCAACCAGACGACGCGTTAGATAACCGGAGTTAGCCGTCTTCAGCGCCGTATCGGCCAGACCTTTGCGCGCGCCGTGGGTAGAAATGAAGTACTGCAGTACGTTCAGCCCCTCGCGGAAGTTCGCCGTGATCGGCGTCTCGATGATCGAGCCGTCCGGCTTGGCCATCAGACCCCGCATACCCGCCAGCTGCCGGATCTGCGCGGGTGAACCCCGAGCGCCCGAATCGGCATACATGTAAACCGAGTTGAAGGAGTCCTGCTCCTCGTCCTCGCCCTCGCGGTTGGTCACCGTCTCTTTAGAGAGGCCAGCCATCATCGCCTTTGAGACCTGATCGTTGGTCCGCGACCAAATGTCGATCACCTTGTTGTATTTTTCGCCCTGGGTTACCAAACCGGCACCATACTGCTGCTCGATTTCGGCTACTTCAGCATCGGCACGCTCAATCAGCTCGGCTTTAGCATCGGGGATAGCGAAGTCGTTGACACCAATCGACGCGCCAGAGCGAGTGGAATACTCGTAACCGGTGTACATCAGCTGGTCAGCGAAGATGACCGTCGCCTTCAGACCGACTGCGCGGTAACACTGGTTGATGACTCGCGAGATGGCTTTTTTGACCATGGCTTGGTTGATCATGTCAAAGGACAGACCTGCGGGCACGATGTCCCACAACAGCGCACGTCCGACTGTCGTCTCGACGATGCGCGTCTGCTCGGTCGTCTCTTCACCCAGGTTCATCAGTGTCTCGTGGATGCGCACCTTGACCCGCGCATGCAGGTCGACACGACCACTGCCGTAGGCACGCTGCACCTCTTCGGTGTCAGCAAACGACATACCCTCACCCTTGGCGTTAATGCGATCCCGGGTCATGTAGTAGAGGCCCAAGACCACGTCCTGCGAGGGCACGATGATGGGGTCACCTGACGCCGGCGACAGGATGTTGTTGGTCGACATCATGAGCGCACGCGCTTCGAGCTGCGCTTCCAGCGTCAGCGGCACGTGTACCGCCATCTGGTCGCCGTCGAAGTCCGCGTTGTAAGCCGCACACACCAGCGGGTGCAGCTGAATCGCTTTACCTTCAATCAGCACGGGCTCGAACGCCTGAATGCCGAGGCGGTGCAGCGTCGGTGCCCGGTTCAGCAGCACCGGGTGTTCGCGAATGACCTCAGCGAGGATATCCCACACCTCTGGCGGCTCACGCTCAACCATTTTCTTGGCGGCCTTAATGGTGCTCGCCAAGCCACGCAGCTCCAGCTTGCCAAAGATGAATGGCTTGAAAAGCTCCAGCGCCATCTTCTTGGGCAGTCCGCACTGGTGCAACTTGAGCGTCGGGCCTGTCACGATCACTGAGCGACCGGAGTAGTCCACGCGCTTGCCCAGCAGGTTCTGACGGAAACGTCCCTGCTTACCTTTGATCATGTCAGCCAGTGACTTGAGCGGACGCTTGTTGGAGCCTGTAATCGCTCGGCCACGTCGGCCGTTATCAAGAAGCGCGTCGACCGATTCCTGCAACATGCGCTTCTCGTTGCGCACGATGATGTCTGGCGCATTGAGGTCGAGCAGACGCTTCAGGCGGTTGTTTCGGTTAATCACCCGGCGGTAAAGATCGTTGAGATCAGACGTCGCAAAGCGACCACCGTCTAACGGTACCAGCGGACGCAGATCCGGCGGCAGTACCGGCAGCGCATTGAGGATCATCCACTCGGGCTTGTTACCTGACTTATCAAAAGCCTCCATCAGCTTCAGCCGCTTGGACAGCTTCTTGATCTTGGTTTCCGAGTTGGTCTGGGGGATTTCCTCGCGGAGCTGCTCGATCTCGCCCTTGAGGTTAATCTCCATCATGAGATCCTGAATCGCTTCAGCACCCATCTTGGCGGTGAATTCGTCGCCGTACTCTTCCATCGCCTCGTAGTACTGCTCGTCATTGAGCAGTTGACCATGCTCCAGCGCAGTGAGGCCAGGGTCGGTCACCACGTAGGCTTCGAAGTAGAGAATGCGCTCGATATCGCGCAACGTCATATCCAGCAACAAACCGATTCGAGAAGGCAGTGACTTCAGGAACCAGATATGGGCGACCGGGCTTGCGAGTTCGATGTGGCCCATACGCTCTCGACGGACCTTGGCCAGCGCCACCTCAACGCCACACTTCTCACAGATCACACCACGATGCTTGAGGCGCTTGTATTTACCGCACAGACACTCGTAATCCTTGACCGGGCCAAAAATCTTGGCGCAGAACAGGCCGTCACGCTCCGGCTTGAACGTTCGGTAGTTGATGGTCTCGGGCTTTTTAACTTCGCCAAAAGACCAGGACCGAATCATTTCCGGAGAGGCCAGACCGATACGGATTGCATCGAAGTCTTCGTTTTTCTCCCTGCTCAGCAGGTTCAGCAAATCTTTCACGTCTTATCTCCCCTCAGAAGCCGGATGACTCAGACTCGAGATCGATATCGATACCGAGTGAGCGGATTTCTTTGATCAACACGTTGAAGGACTCGGGCATACCCGGCTCCATCTGATGATCCCCATCGACGATGTTCTTGTACATCTTGGTTCGGCCCGCCACGTCGTCGGACTTGACCGTCAGCATCTCCTGCAGCGTGTAGGCGGCACCGTAGGCTTCCAGCGCCCAGACCTCCATCTCACCGAAGCGCTGGCCACCGAACTGGGCCTTACCACCCAGCGGCTGCTGGGTTACAAGGCTGTAAGAGCCGGTAGAGCGCGCATGCATCTTGTCATCAACCAGGTGGTTGAGCTTGAGCATGTACATGTAGCCCACCGTCACCGGTCGATCGAATTCATCTCCGGTTCGGCCGTCATAAAGCGTCAACTGACCGCTATCAGGCAGTTCCGCCATGCGCAGCAGCTCCTTAATGGATTCCTCGCGGGCACCATCGAAGACAGGCGTGGCCATCGGCACGCCCGCGCGCAAGTTCTCAGCGAGCGCAACCAGTTCGTCATCGCTTAGAGACGCAATGTCCGCACTGCGGCGAGAGTCACTGGTGTGGCTGTATACCTGCTTCAGGAAGCTCCGCAGTTGCGTCAATTTCACCTGCTGCTCCAGCATGTCGTCGATCTTGCGACCGAGCCCGTGTGCCGCCATTCCGAGGTGGGTCTCGAGAATCTGACCCACATTCATGCGCGAGGGCACGCCTAGCGGATTTAATACGATATCGATCGGATCACCATGCTCGTCGTACGGCATGTCCTCCACTGGCATGATCACTGAGATCACACCTTTGTTACCGTGGCGGCCTGCCATCTTGTCGCCGGGCTGAATGCGACGCTTAACGGCGAGGTAGACCTTGACGATCTTAAGCACGCCGGGCGCCAAATCGTCACCGCTCTGAAGCTTCTCGCGCTTGATCTCGTAACGCTCTTCGAGCTGGGTGTTTTGCTCCTCGAGCAGACGCTTGGCAGAGGAAAGCTGGCTGTTGAGATCGGAATCCGACAGCTTCAGCTTGAACCACTGCTCGCGATCGAGGTCTGCCAGCACCGTCTTAGTCAGCTTAGTGCCCTTGCTGAGGCCGCCACCGGAGACGGTGCTCTTGCCTTCGAGCAAGCCAGCGAGGCGCGCAAAGGTCGCCTCTTCGTAGATGCGGTATTCCTCTTTCAGGTCTTTACGGTAATCCGCCAACTGTGCGGCTTCGATCTGCTTAGCGCGCGGGTCTTTCTCAAGACCATCGCGGGTGAAGACCTGCACGTCGATGACAGTGCCCTTGTAGCTAGAGGGGACACGCAGCGAGGTGTCTTTCACGTCAGACGCCTTCTCACCAAAAATTGCGCGAAGCAGCTTCTCTTCTGGCGTGAGCTGGGTCTCACCTTTAGGGGTCACCTTACCGACCAAAATATCGCCCGCATCGACCTCGGCACCGATGTAGACAATGCCCGACTCATCGAGCTTGCCCAGCGCGCCTTCACCCACATTGGGGATGTCTGCGGTGATCTCCTCTGAGCCGAGCTTGGTATCTCGGGAGATGCAGGTCAGCTCCTGAATGTGGATCGTCGTAAACCGATCTTCCTTAACAACACGCTCCGAGACGAGAATAGAATCCTCGAAGTTGTAGCCATTCCAGGGCATGAACGCGATGCGCATGTTCTGGCCCAACGCCAGCTCACCCAGATCAACCGAGGGTCCGTCGGCAAGGATATCGCCGCGGGCCACCACGTCGCCCGGCTTCACAATAGGGCGCTGGTTGATGCAGGTGTTCTGGTTGGAACGCTTGTACTTGGTGAGGTTGTAGATATCGACCGGAGAATCATCGATGCCCACTTCCTTGGCATTGACCCGCACTACAATGCGGCTGGCATCGACCGAATCAATCATGCCGCCTCGCAGCGCGACCTCGCACACCCCGGAATCTGAAGCGACGTAGCGCTCCATGCCCGTGCCCACCAGCGGCTTCTCAGTTTTCAACGTTGGCACTGCCTGACGCTGCATATTGGAGCCCATCAACGCGCGGTTCGCGTCGTCGTGCTCGAGGAACGGGATCAGCGCAGCCGCAATAGACACCACCTGTTTGGGTGATACGTCCATGTACTGGACATCAGCAGCAGGCTTAACGGTGAACTCGTTCATGTGGCGCACGTTAATGAGGTCATCAACGAAGCGGTTTTTAGTATCGACGGTCGCTGAGGCCTGAGCGATCACATATTCAGCCTCGTTAATCGCCGAGAGATATTCGATATCGTCGGTCACGACGCCCTTTACCACCTTGCGATAAGGCGACTCCAGGAATCCATACTCGTTGGTGCGCGCGTACGTCGCCAGCGAGTTGATCAAGCCGATATTCGGACCTTCCGGCGTCTCGATCGGACAAACGCGTCCGTAGTGGGTTGGGTGCACGTCGCGAACTTCGAAGCCTGCGCGTTCACGAGTCAGGCCACCCGGGCCCAACGCCGACACGCGACGCTTGTGCGTGACTTCCGATAGTGGGTTGTTCTGGTCCATAAACTGCGACAGCTGGCTAGAGCCAAAAAACTCTTTTACTGCAGCCGACACCGGCTTGGCATTGATCAGGTCCTGCGGCATCAAGCCCTCACTTTCCGCCATGGAAAGACGCTCTTTCACCGCGCGCTCTACGCGCACCAAGCCCACGCGGAACTGGTTTTCAGCCATCTCGCCCACAGAGCGGACGCGACGGTTACCGAGGTGATCGATGTCATCGACCACACCTTTGCCGTTGCGGATACCCACCAAAGCACTCATTACGTCGACAATGTCCTCTTTGTCGAGCGTGGCTGAGCCGGTCTTGTCCTCGCGGCCTAGGCGTCGATTGAACTTCATCCGTCCAACGGCAGAAAGGTCATAGCGCTCCGCCGAGAAGAACAGGTTCTGGAACAGGTTCTCCGCCGACTCCTTGGTCGGGGGCTCACCCGGGCGCATCATGCGGTATATCTCTACCAGAGCCTCGAGCACGCTGCGGGTGCTGTCCGCAGCCAGCGTGTCTGAGATAAAGGGACCGCAATCGTACTCGTTAGTGTAGATCGTCTCGATAGTGTCAATGCCCTTCTCACGCAATTCGCCAAGCAACGCAACCGTGATTTCGGTGTTGCACTCGGCGAGCACTTCACCGGTAGCGGTGTCGACGATATTTTTGGCCAGACGGCGCTCCTCGAGGTACTCCTCGGGTACAGACAGCGCCTCGATGCCGGCATCATCCAGCTGACGAATATGGCGCGCAGTGATGCGACGGCCACGCTCTACGATGAGTTTCTTACCGGCCATGATGTCAAAGGCCGCCATGTCGCCCTGAAGACGCTGGGGCACGAGAGTCATCGTGGCTTCGCCTTCCTCGCCTAGCTGGAAGGTCGTGGTCTCGTAAAAGATGTCAAGAATCTCTTCGGAGTCGTAACCCAGCGCACGCAACAGCACTGTCGCCGGCAACTTGCGACGGCGATCTATTCGCACATAGACCAGGTCCTTGGGATCGAACTCAAAATCAAGCCATGAGCCACGGTAGGGGATGACTCGAGCGCTATAGAGCAGCTTGCCGGATGAGTGGGTCTTACCGCGATCGTGGTCGAAGAACACGCCCGGAGACCGGTGCAGCTGGGACACAATGACGCGCTCGGTACCATTGATGACGAAGGTACCGTTCTGGGTCATCAGGGGGATCTCCCCCATGTAAACGTCCTGCTCCTTGATGTCCTTGATGGACTTGGAGGAGGCTTCCCTGTCGTAGATGATCAGTCGGACTTTGACGCGCAGCGCGCAGGCATAGGTGGTGCCGCGCAGCACACACTCGTCAACGTCAAACACAGGCTCACCCAGCGCGTAATCGACATACTCGAGCGCCGCGTTGCCACTGTAACTGACAATCGGGAACACCGATTTAAACGCCGCGTGCAAACCGTGCTCACCGCGGTCCTCGAGCGAGACGCCGTCTTGGGTGAACTTGCTGTATGAATCCAGCTGTATCGCGAGCAGGTACGGGATATCCATTACCTTGGGTAAGGAACCGAAATCCTTGCGAATACGCTTCTTTTCCGTGTACGAGTATGTCATCAGTACTCCCCTACGGTCTGTGTTGTCCGACCACAACACAAACGATCAAAATTCGAACCGGTTTCACAACCGGGAAAAGGCCGGAGCGCCAATGCGCCCCAGCCCCGTTACGGTGCGTAAACTTCAATAGCGCTCAATTACTTGAGCTCTACCGCGCCGCCTGCTTCCTCGATTTGCTTCTTGATGTCTTCTGCTTCGTCCTTTGACGCACCTTCCTTCACAGGGGCAGGCGCACCATCAACGACAGCCTTCGCTTCCTTCAGGCCCAGACCGGTCACCGCGCGAACCACCTTGATCACGTTGACCTTCTTCTCGCCACCAGAAGTGAGAATGACGTCAAACTCAGTCTGCTCTGCAGCTGGTGCGCCGCCGGCGTCGCCGCCTGCTGCGGGCGCTGCTACGGCAACCGCTGCCGCTGCAGAAACACCAAACTTCTCTTCCATTGCCTCAACCAGCTCGACAATGTCCATTACGCTCATCTCGGCAATCGCGTCGAGAATTTCGTCTTTTGAAAGTGCCATGTCTTAATCTCCGTTAAATAGATACAGGGTGAGGTCGAGCCTGTCAGGCCGCCTCTTGTTTCTGATCTCGAACTGCCGCCATCACGCGGACCAACTTACCTGGAACCTCGTTCGCCGTGCGAACCAGCTTCACGACGGGCGCCTGCATGACGCTCATCAGTGACGCCAGCGCCTGCTCCCGGGTGGGTAGCTTGGCCAACACATCGATTTGTTCGGCTCCGAGTAGCTGGCCGCTGACCGACAGTGCCTTCACTTCAAAATCATCGTTGTCTGAAGCGAAATCCTTGAACAATCGTGCCGCTGCGCCCGGGTCCTCCATCGAGAATCCGAATAGGGAAGGACCTGTGAGGGTGTCAGTGACACACTCGTACTCAGTCCCTTCCAGTGCTCGTTTGGCCAGCGTATTTCGCACCACCCGGAGGGTGATGTGATTTTCGCGGGCCGAAGCACGCAGAGCAGTCATGTCATTCGATGCGACCCCGCGCGCGTCGGCGATCACAAGCGAAAGGGCACTGGCAGCTGTCTCGTTGACTTCAGCGACGATCGCTTTCTTTTCTTCGAGTCCAATAGCCACTTGGCTTACTCCTTTTGTGGTTGTTTAGGCCGCTGCATTCGCCGCGACCCCCCTCGGTGATGAACTGCCTCACCATCTGCGTAGGCAACCGGAACATGTCCGTCATTAAGGCACTCCAAGAGCACCACCTACGGTCTTTGATAGCCTTTGGCGTTCCGCGAGGTTGCCCACACTTCCCTGCAAAGACTTCCAAAGTGGGTAGGGCCAGCGTTGCGCTCTACCCGACCCCCGCACAAAAACACGGGGGCCAGCGACCCCGGGCTCGCGCCCGTGGCCTCAATTCACTGCTTAAAATTCGATCGCGTTGTGATCGATCGTGACACCGGGACCCATGGTCGTAGACAGGGTCACCTTGCGAACGTATATGCCCTTCGCGGAGGCTGGCTTGGCCTTCTTGAGGTCAGCCAACACAGCGATAAGGTTGCCCTTGATGGCATCCGGCTCGAAACTGACCTTGCCGATGCCGCCGTGGACGATGCCATTTTTGTCACTGCGAAAGCGCATCTGTCCCGCCTTGGCGTTCTGCACTGCCGCCTCGATATCGGGGGTGACCGTGCCCGTCTTGGGGTTAGGCATGAGGCCACGCGGCCCCAGCACCTGACCCAGCGTGCCAACTACGCGCATCGCATCGGGAGAGGCAATCACGACGTCAAAGTCCATCATGCCGCCCTTGATCTGCTCAGCAAGCTCTTCCATGCCGACAAACTCAGCACCCAACGCCTTCGCCTTGTCGGCGCTCTCACCCTGAGCAAAGACTGCAACGCGGACGTCTGCACCCGTACCGTGAGGCAGAGTGGTTGCGCCCCGGACGCCTTGGTCAGATTTGCGCGCATCAACGCCTAGATTGACCGCGACTTCAACGGTTTCATTGAACTTAGCAGTACCAAATTCTTTAATCAGCGCCACCGCCTCATCAAGAGGATAGCTCTGGTTGGCGTCGACCTTTTCGCGAAACGCACGCACTCGCTTGGATAACTTAGCCATCAGTTCACGCCCTCCGTCTCTATGCCCGCCGAGCGGGCGCTACCTGCAATGGTGCGCACTGCGGCGTCCATATCGGCCGCCGTGAGGTCAGGCCATTTCTGGTTGGCCACTTCCTCGAGTTGCGCACGGCTCACCTTGCCCACTTTTTCAGTGTTCGGGCGACCGGAGCCACTCTTGATGCCCGCAGCCTTCTTCAAGAGAATCGAAGCCGGCGGCGTCTTCTTAATGTAGGTAAAGGACTTGTCACTGTAGACCGTGATCACCACCGGAATAGGCAAGCCTGGCTCAATGCCCTGGGTATCGGCATTGAACGCTTTGCAAAATTCCATGATGTTGACCCCTTTTTGCCCCAACGCGGGGCCCACCGGCGGCGAAGGATTCGCCTGACCGGCCGGGATCTGCAGCTTGATATAGCCGTCGATCTTCTTAGCCATGTTGCTTTCTCCTGGGTTCAAACGCCGTTGTGCTGGCTACCTATGGCAACCAACACGCGGGCTCCCCATCATCGCCACCGGGGTGGCGTTAACGTCGGGTCAGATCCTGTCGACCTGACCCACCCGATCAGGCTTTTTCGACCTGACCAAACTCCAGTTCTACGGGCGTAGAGCGCCCGAAGATCAATACCGCCACATTGAGGCGGCTCTTCTCGTAATTCACGTCCTCAACCACGCCGTTGAAGTCGTTGAATGGGCCATCGATGACACGCACCATCTCGCCGGGTTCAAATACCGTCTTGGGCTTGGGCTGATCGACCCCCGCCTCAACCCGCTGCAGGATGACATTGGCCTCGGCATCGGTAATCGGTGAAGGCTTGTCGGCCTTGCCGCCAATAAATCCCAACACTCGGGGCGTTTCTTTCACCAGGTGCCAGGTATCGTCATCCAGATCCATCTGCACCAGCACGTAGCCGGGAAAAAACTTCCGCTCACTTTTGCGCTTTTGGCCGCCCTTCATCTCGATCACTTCCTCGGTGGGAACAATGATCTCTCCGAATCGATCCTGCATGCCCAGGCGCTCGATCCGCTCCTGAATGGCGGTGGCAACCTTCTTCTCGTATTGAGAGTAGGCATGTACGACGTACCACTTTAAAGCCATGTTGCTACCCTCAACCCAAAATCAGTGACGCGAGCCAACCCAGCACGCTATCGAGGCCCCACAAGATCAGCCCCGCAATAATCACAAACACAAACACGATTAATGTGGTCTGTGTGGTTTCTTGCCGCGTTGGCCAGACAACCTTGCGAATTTCCATCCGTGACCCTTTCACCAAGGTAAAAAAGTCACTGCCTTTTTGCGTCAGTGAAGCCACCCACCCCGCGATAAACGCGAGGACCAGCAGCGCCAACACGCGATACAGAATTGGCTGGTCACCAAAATAGCTATTGCCGTATACGCCGCCGCCTACCAGCGCCAACACGACAACCCACTTTAGCGAATCAAGCCTGCCTGCTGCGGCTTCACTCATGTTCAATCTCCACCCCGACCCGGGCTCATGCCCGCCGTCGGCTTCGTTCACCACCCCAGCCTGCTAAGCTGAGGTGGCAGGCCAGGAGGGAATCGAACCCCCAACCTGCGGATTTGGAATCCGCTGCTCTGCCAATTGAGCTACTGGCCTTCCACTACTTTTTCCGTCTTTGGTGCCAAAAAAGGCCTGCTTGCCAGAGACGACGAAGCCGAACAGCCAAAAAGGCGGTTCGGCTTATCTGTTAGGCGGCCATTCAGCCGCCATTTTTTAATCAGTCGAGGATCTTGGCGACGACGCCTGCACCGACCGTTCGGCCACCCTCACGGATCGCAAAACGCAGGCCCTCTTCCATCGCAATCGGCGCAATCAGCTCGGCAACAAAGTTAATGTTGT
>Ga0255767_1002548_pt1 | contig 15737 bp, 7 predicted proteins | sample 071ome_24_FD_179967 | JGI IMG/M metagenome (GOLD analysis project Ga0255767, IMG submission 179967) | Coastal salt marsh microbial communities from the Groves Creek Marsh, Skidaway Island, Georgia - 071402CT metaG (version 2) | ecosystem: Environmental > Aquatic > Marine > Intertidal zone > Salt...
CGTGTATTTTATCTCTCTCTCTCTCTCTCTCTTTGTGGTTCTAAGAATTCAAAGAGAGCGCGCGGGGGGAATTTTTAGGAACACACAACGGCACAATCCAAAACTCTCAAAATCTCTCTCTCTCTCTCTCTCTCTCTCTCTCTCTCTCTCTCTCTTTCCTTCTTCTGCGTTTAAAAAAGAGCACTCGACGACACGCAGACACGCAGACAGAGAGACTGAAATCGATCTGAACGCTCGAAAAGAAACTGCGCGCTCGCGCGTTGGTTTTCTTCTTCTCGGTCTTTCCTCTTCTTCTTTCAAAAATTTTTTGACGCGATTCGAAGAAAAAGAAGAAAGAGAGAAAGTCGATTTTCGTATGTTTAGGGTTTAGGGTTTAGGAAAAAAAAGGGCACTTCACAAAGGCACGTTTTCCCGCACAAAAACACACAACTGTAAAACCGCAAAACGCTTCTCCGCGCTTCCTTCTTTGTTTTTGCGCTTCGCGGGAAAAGAAAGAAGAGAGAACTTTGAAGAACAATGCTTTCTGCGCTCTCTCCGAAATCGTCGCCTTCTCGCGCTGCTGCGCGCCGTTGTTCCAAAGAAGAAGACGAAGAAGAAACGAAAAATGAATCTCCTCCGCTGCACGTTTTGGATACCGTCGCCGGCGTGCGCGAACGCGTGCGCGAGGCGAGAGGAAAGTGCGATCAAAAGATTGCTCTGGTGCCAACCATGGGAGGGTTGCACCAAGGCCACGTCTCGCTGATTTCCATCGCGCTGAAGAGCGCGGATTTTGTCGTCGTGAGCATATACGTGAACCCGATGCAGTTCGCGCCGCACGAAGACTTTGACGCGTATCCGAGAACGCTGGAGGAAGATTTAAAGAAAATTGCGGATTTAGGGGAGAACTCTCGCGTGTGCGTGTTTGCGCCGAAGGAATCTTTGTTCGGGAAAGGCGTGGACCCGTCGGAGTGCGCGAACGTGACGGTGCCGGGGGTGAGTCAGGGATTGTGCGCGACGACGAGGCCTCATTTTTTTGGCGGCGTCGCGACGGTGGTATTGAAACTATTGAACATCGTGAAACCAGACGCGGCGGTTTTTGGGAGAAAAGATTATCAGCAGTTGAAAGTTATCGAGAAGATGGTGAGAGATTTAGATTTGGACGTGGAAATTTTGAGCGGGGGCATTGTGAGAGAACCGGTGAACGGAGAGGCGTCGGACGCGGAGTCTTGCCCGGGATTGGCTATGAGCTCGAGAAATACGTATTTAACCGAAAAAGCGAGAAAGCAGGCGGAGGCGATATCGGTGGCGCTGAAAGACGTCGCGGATGGTATTTCCGGACGGTCGGATGAGTTTACGCCGGCCATGGGTGCGAACATGGCGCAAGGGTGGGTTGGTTTCATTAAAAGGTGCATAGAATTGAGCGGAGGTAAAGTCGATTACGTGGAAATCCGCCAACGAGAAACGTTGGAAGGGCCGGTGGAAAAGTTAATCAAAGGCGAGAAGTACGTGGTTTTAGCGTGCGCGTATTTCGGTGGCGTTCGATTGCTAGATAATGTGGAAGTGGATAAAGCGTGATATAATAATAGAATGTTGTAGTGATGATGTGTAAGAATAGTATTGGGTAGCGATGTTGTTGAGAAGAGAGCGTAAATTAGTTATTTATTTAATGAAGCAGTCCTTCAAAGAGCTAGTGCACGCGCCCGCGCTCGTCATGGCCTTCTTCCCGTCGTAACACGCCACCCCGTCCGCGTCGGTTTTCAATTTTGGCAACACCTTATCCAACTGTTTTTTCTTCGGGTTCAACACCTTCTCCGGCTCGCCTTCGAAACCTTCAAACGTGACGCGCTCGCCGATTTTCGCGCCGCTCGGCGGCTTGACAAAGTCAACCTTCGTGTGGTCCTCGTTCGAGGCGCACAATACCATGGCCTCAGAATTCAAACCTCGCATCTTATTCGGTTTCATGTTGCAAATGACCAGAACGTCTGCGTTGGTCATGTCTTCTAAAGTTTTAAACTCTCGTAAACCAGAGCACACTTGCAACGGCTTTTCTAATCCAACGTCAATTTCTTCGGCCCATAACTTATCCGCTTCCGGGTGTTCCCACGCTTTAACGATTTTACCAACTCTGATGTCGACGACGGAAACGTCCACTTCTTTCTCCGCCGCTGCCGCATCTCCTCCTCCTGCTCCTCCTTCTGCCTCGGCTGCCGCTTTTCTCGCCGCCTTTGCCGCCGCTTTCTCCGCCGCTTTCGCCTCTTTCTTCGCGATGGCTTTCAATCTCTTCGCCTCGGCCACCGGATCGTCCAACGGTTGCGACCCGCCTTGAGGATGCTGCTGCTGCGGCTTTTCTTCCCCACTTTCTTTTTTCGTCCCCGAAGTGGACACTTCCGCTTTCCCGCCGCTCTCGCTTCTCGGCAACGCCGTCCACGTCGCGTCCATCGCCGAAAAGTCAATCGCGCCTTCTTCGCCCGCCGACAACACGCTCTGCATCCGCTTGCACCATCGCACCAAACTCTTCTTCTGCTTCAACTGACCGGAGGCCATCATCTGTTTCACTTTCTCGCGCACCGCGCCAAACAAAACGATATCCGCTAAAGTCACTCGATCGTTCGCAGCGACGTGAGACTTCGTCTTCAAGTGCTCGTTCAGAGACTCCAAAGCCTGTTCGCAATCGGCGTCGAACTCGACGCCGGTGTAGGTGGTGTTCACGGCGGCGAGCCAATCATCGATGGCGAGTTTTTCCGCATCCGTCGCGCCGAGGAGTAAAGACGCGTCGTCTCCGTCTCCGCACAGCGCTTTGGCGACCGGAACGAGACCTTCAAACGACGCTTTGATGTCGTCGGCGGCGTCGTCTCGATGATATCGCGGCGGCGTCGATGGATTAGTTTTGGAATCGACGACGACGACGACATCGGAGGAGGAGGAGATGTTTTTATACGCGCAGAGGAGCGCGATGGTTTGCCCGGCGGGCGAGGACGCGTCGCAAGTGACGCGAGGAGATGACGACATGTGCGTTTCGTGGACGCGCACGTGTGGTTCTTTTTTGGGGGGTGTTTCCTGATGATAAAAGTGCTCGCGCGTACGTGTGCCTCGTTTGTGACTTGTGACGGACTCACGAAAAAAAGGTGCACCCTTTACTACAAAATACGAAAAGGCGAGACGCGAACGCGCACAGATCAAGAGAGAAAGAATTATTATTATTCAAGTTTTATGATGATCATATATATATATATTCCAAATTAAGCTAACATAAACACCCCCCAACTCTCTCTCTCTCTCTCTCGTCGCGTCGGCGCGGTTTTCGCTCTCTCGAGCGCCCACCGCGTGAAACGCGCGATTGATCGTATACTAAAAATTTAATACATGATGAAAAATATGTTTAAACGTTTAATATCTGTAGGCAGCCGGCTTGAACGGACCTTCAATCGGGACGTTAATGTACGCGGCTTGTTCCGCGGACAATTTGGTCAACTTGACGCCAATCTTTTCCAAGTGCAATTGGGCAACCTTTTCGTCCAAGTGCTTCGGCAAGACGTACACCTTCTTGTCGTATTTGCCAGATTTGCGTTCGTTCCACAACTCCAATTGCGCGATGCACTGGTTGGTGAACGAGCAAGACATGACAAAAGACGGGTGGCCAGTGGCGCAGCCCAAGTTGAGCAAACGACCTTCGGCCAAGACGATGACGCCGTGTCCGTCCGGAAATTCGTATCTGTCGCATTGCGGCTTGATGTTCATGCGCTTGGTGACAGCTTCCAAACCAGCCATGTCGATTTCGTTGTCAAAGTGACCAATGTTACCAACGATGGCGTTGTTCTTCATGTTCTTCATGTGGTGAGCCATGATGATGTCCTTGTTACCGGTGGTGGTAATGAAGATGTCGCACTCGCCGACGACGTCTTCGAGCGGGGCAACTTGGTAACCTTCCATCGCCGCTTGCAACGCGCAAATCGGATCAATTTCAGAGACGATGACACGGCCGCCCGCCGCCTTCAAAGACGCGGCGGAACCCTTGCCGACGTCACCATAACCAGCAACCCAGCAAGTCTTACCGGCAATCATGACGTCAGTGGCTCTCATGATACCGTCCGGCAAAGAGTGTCTGCAACCGTACAAGTTATCGAATTTGCACTTGGTGACGGAGTCGTTGACGTTGATCGCCGGGAACAACAATTCGCCCGCCTTTTGCATTTCATATAACCTCTTGACGCCAGTGGTGGTTTCTTCGGAAACACCAACGCACGTCTCGACGATCTTGTGCCATCTCTTCGGGTTAGTCTTCAAGTTGGCCGCGATGATGTTCAAGACGCACTTCATTTCGGCGTTGTCCGTAGTGGACGGGTCCGGGACCGCACCGGTGGCTTCGAACGCCTTTTCGGCCTTGTAACCTTCGTGGATCAACAAAGTCGCATCGCCCCCGTCATCAACGATGATGTCGAGCGGCTCATCGCCCCAGTTCAACATTTGGTCGGTGCACCACCAGTACTCCTCGAGCGTCTCGCCCTTCCAGGCAAAGACCGCCGCGGAGTCTCTCGCAACCGCCGCCGCGGCGTGGTCTTGCGTGGAGAAGATGTTGCACGAGCACCATCTGACGACGGCACCGAGCTTAACCAAAGTTTCGATGAGGACCGCAGTTTGGATGGTCATGTGCAACGAACCGGAGATGTTCGCGCCTTTGAGCGGTTGGCTCGGGCCAAACTCGGAGACGCAGGACATGAGACCCGGCATTTCAACCTCGGCGAGTTCGATTTCCATGCGACCGAAATCGGCTTGGGCCATGTCGCGAACCTGTCGTGTGTATTTTCGGAACGAACGAACGTTAAAGGGGGAAATGAGAGAGACGCGCGGTGAGCACATGTTTGTGTTTGTGCCTACGAAGCGTTTTTGACAGACACACACAAAACCAAAAAAAAAGGGAAAAAAAGCTGACGTTTCCCCTTGCGATGAAAGAAAAAAACGCGCGCTCGACGAGATGCCGACTTTTTTGTTCCGACGCCGCCGGCTCCATCCAATCCCCTAAAAAACGCGAGATTACGTCACGCGTTCGGACGATTTCACTTCTCCAGAACGCGAAAGTCGTCTCGTTCCGAACGATTCGCCTTCGCGTCGAGAAGAGGGGCGTCTTTGGCGCGATTTTGATGGATTTTTTTTTTGCGCGCGAGCGGCTGTGAACGACTTTCGCCGTCGCTTTTTCTCACAGGTGCGTCTCTTCCCGTGGTGTGGGGGGAAATCTTTCCCTTCTTCTCTCCGGGTGTCGGAGAAGAGAACGAAGAAACGCGCCGTCTCTCGGGAAAAAAAAGCAACAGCTGGTGTTTCCTTTCTCTTCGTTCGACGCCGGCTTCGGTTCTTCTTCGTCTTCATCAAAGAAGAAGAAGAAGAAGAAAAAGTCGCATCAAAGATGATCGAAGAGACGGCGAGAGAGAGAAAGGGAACATTTATCCAATCTCAACGGCGCTCGCGCTCTCTTTCTCGAGAGAGAGGAATACGAATATAAAAAAGAAAGAAGACGATGCATAAACTCGTACCTTGTATTCGCGGGCGCCGGTCGTTTCGACGACGCACATTTCAGTTGGTTTAGAAGCCATGTTTTCTTGTGTTTTTTAGATGTGAGTGAGTGTAGTAAGTTGCGTAAAGTGAGGCGTCGAGAGGTGCTTTGGGAGCGCTTTAGAGCCGTCCATTCGTGCGTGCTTAGGGTTTCAATAAGATTTTTTCTTTTTTTCTTCTTCTTTTCGATTAAAAACTTCTCATATAATAAAACTCTTTCTTCTCTTTCTTCTCTCTCCCTCTTCCCTCTCTCTCTCTCGATAGTATTAATAAAACAGTGTACATTTTGTATAATTGTTTCTCTTTGTCGTTCCATTTTGTTGTTGTTGTTGTTGATTCTTGCTCTTTTGTTTTTTTTGGGTTTGCTAGTGATGTACTTCTCTCGTCGGAGGACGACGGCTATTGCGCCGCGGAGCGCTGGTTTTGAACCGTCAGGTGTCGGCAATAATTTGGACTTCCTTTCCCCCATTGCAAGGCACCGTTCAATCCGTGACCTTTGACTAGGATATTCTCGACGCTAAACTCGCAGTGCGAGTTGTAGTTTGGCTCGTTCTCGTCTACGCCTAAGCTGGGGACTTCGCCCATGCAACCGTGGTAACTCTGGTCGCCGCCGACGCCGTTCCAGACGTCGGAGAGTAAAGTCCACTCGCAGTTGGCGCCTTCGGCACAGCCACCGGAACCGTAAATGTTCATTTGCTTTTGGTTCGGGTCTTCGTTGCACCAGCACGCGTACTCTTTGTCCGGCCCGCGTTCGCCGAATTCGCAGTCTTTGCAGTCTTTGTATTTCGGTTTGAAACATTCGCCGCCGTTCGCTTCCGCCTCCGACGCTTTACAGGTGGTCACCGTAATGATTCCAGCGTCGTCTTTACGAATAGTCGTGTGTCCCCAGGCTTCGTCGATGTCGTACGGGTCGAGTTCGACTTCGTGGCCTCCGCCAGCGAAATTCATTTGCATTTTTTTGCGCAAACATAATTCAGAGCCGTCGATTTCCCCAGAGCCCGGGCCCCATTTCCAAGTGTCTGGACTCATCCACAACGGCGCCGCCCAGACGCCTCGGCATCGAGACATGGTCCAATCGTAATTTAACGACTTGAAGTCGTGCATGGGGATTTTACATTCTCTCGCGTGCGCTAACATGCACTCAGCTTTTCCTTTTGACACGGAAATTCTCACCGAAGCTAAATCATCGTCGCACATCTCCGGTACATTTCCCATATCGTTCACGCCTCCATTTTGCGACTGACACGAAGGGTGCGTCGTGTTCCCGACGTGGAAAGGCCAATCGAGATCTTTCCATTTCGAGGCTTGACACACCTTTCGCGCTCTTTTACCCGGAGCCTTGGCGAGGCGTGATTCACCAAACCGGGACTCATCGTTTAAATGGTTTACTCTTTGTTGAGCGATGTAAGCTTGCGCAGCTTTCTTTTCCTCCTTCTTTACATCCTTCTTGACTGCTTTCATGGCATCTTCGTACGCTTTCTTTGCAGCAGCGGCAATTTCTTCCGCTTTGATGCGATTTTCGCGAGCTTTTTCAGCTGCAGCCTCAGCTTTTTGTTTCTCGGTCATCGCCTCTGCGTATTTCGACTGAGAGTACTTCGGAGTCGAGGGCGTTTCCGCATCCTTCTCCTCCTTCGATTTCTTTAAAGACGTCGATTTTCTAGGCAAAGACTTCGAAGAGGAAGCTTCGACAACATCATCATCGGCCTCGACAACCTTCGTCTCCTCATCTCCCATTGAAGAAAACGACGATGAAGAATGATACGCGTGGTGCCTGCTGCGTTCTTTCGCTTCTGGCGCGAAGTCGAACGACGTCGTCGCCAACTCTTCCTCGACTTCTTCCCTCGGCGCTCGGCGTTCGTCAAGGTCTCTTTGCGAAAAATACGGATAAGACGACTCTCGTGGGTCGCGCTTTTCAGCATACACGGAAGAAGAAGAAGAAGAAGAAGAAGAAGAAGAATCGTGCTCTGGTTGACGTTTGAATCTTTCTTCTTTTTCCTTTCTGTCGTCTTCGTCATCATCATCGTATCGTTGGTAGCGGTGCTTCAGCGAAGGTTCATCGGAGGTAGATTTTTCTTCCTCCTCCTTTTCGTCATCTTTCGCCGGCTCTTCTTTGTCGACGAGTTCCGCTGGGCAGCATCCAATACCAGGAATCGGTACACCGGCGATGCACTTCGGCCAAGGATTGCACGCGACGTTTTTGTACGGATCCAACTTGAATGTGTGCGGAACTTTGACGTTTTGGATGACAATCATGCCCTTCTCATGATACGGTTTTGGCGCGTTAGCTTTCGCTTCCGCCTCAGCTTTCGCCGCGGCAATGGCGGCAGCTTTAGCAGCCGCTTTCTTTTTCTTTTCTTCTTCTTCGTCGACGTTGATATTTGCGATGAGCTCCATTTCTTCCTTCGTCATACCGTTCGTTTCGATGCCTTTTGGCATGTATTGTGCGGCGATCGGATCGATCAACGATGGCGTTTCCGTTGAAACTTCCGAAGTCGCTCCATCATCTGCCTCCACAGCTTGTTTTGAAACTTCTCCAGATTCTAACTGACGCATTCGTTCCTCCAAACTCGCTTTCGCGTCGTCTTCACTCTGTCCAAGTTTAGTCAAAGCTCTCGCTTGCTGCGCTGCCATCTCAAACTTGCTCGCAACCGTCGCGTCGTTGCCTAAACTCGCCATTGCTTCGTTGTACATTCTATTTCTGTTAAACTGCGCCAAAGCTTGCGGGCTCACACCAAGCAAAGCTACATCTTCCTCCTCAACAGGCGCGTCAAAAGTCTTGCGTTCCCCAAGCGCAGCCTCTCCGGCTTCATCACCACCGTTCGCGAAGGAGTCATCCTCCGCTGGGGAATTAAAGTTTAAAGAATCAATCAACTTTTGTTCTTCCTTTGTTAACCCAGTCTCCGGATCAACTTTATTTCGAAGCTTTTCCAGATGTTTCTTTCTGGCTAACTTGGCTTCCATGGCACCCGTATCCGTGCCTTCGGACAGAGGCACAGTCGTTGCAACTTTCTTCCATTTGCGCGGTTTCAAGCTCATCGGGTCCACGTTCGGTGCCGGCTCTTCGTAAGAGCTCTCAAGAGAGCCTTCGAGAGCAACGCCGAAAGATTCTTCTTCAGACTCACCAATGGAAGGTTCAACGACATCGTTTTCCGTCGCTTCCTCTCCCTCGGTGACGTTGTCGTTGTCGTCGTCGTCGCCGTTGGAGGCAAACACGGAGTCGTCAAATTCAACAGACGCCAAAGCATCCGCGGCTTCTTTGGCTCCTTCTTCGTCCACGGAACCGTTGAGTTGGTCCAACATGAGCTGTTCTTCCGGCGAGACGCCAATAGCCACGTTCTTGTTCGCTTTCCCTTCCTTTTTCCGAGACTTCGCTTCATCTCTGCTAATCTCCGCGCTCATCTCGTCCAAGGCGTCCATGCGTTTCATCAGTTCGATCTCCTCCGGGGTTTTGCCGGCGAATCGAATGGCATCAGCCTTTGCCTTTGCTCTTGCAGCTCTTCTTTCCCGAGCTTCTTTCTCTTTTTTCGCTTTCGCGGCTTCTCGAGCTTCCTCCTCTTCTTGGCGTTTTCGTTCCACTGCCCTCTTGTGCTCTTCAATCTTCTCCGCCTCGGCCAATTTCTTCTTGGCCTCCTCAAAGTCTATCTCTTCTCCTTCGTCCGAGGACGAAGATTTCTTCTTCGCGGCTTCTTTTCGTTCTTTTTCCAAGACTTTCTCGTCATCAGCATGCGCCAAGATCTCGTCAATCTCGTCGAGTTGCTTGTTGGCCGAGGCTTCTTCTTCCTCCGTCAAAGGCTCCGGCTGGTCTGAGACGTTTTTGCGCTCAACTTCTTCTTCTTCTTCTTCTTCTCCCTCAGACTCCTCTTCCGTCTCCGCAGGTGCTTCATCTTCGGACTCCTCTTCAGGCTCCTCTTCCGTCTCCGCAGGTGCTTCATCTTCGGACTCCTCTTCAGTTTCAGCGGGCGCTTCTTCTTCTCCTGCTTCTTCTTCAGGCTCCTCTTCCGTCTCCGCAGGCGCTTCATCTTCGGACTCCTCTTCAGGCTCCTCTTCCGTCTCCGCAGGTGCTTCATCTTCGGACTCCTCTTCAGTTTCAGCGGGCGCTTCTTCTTCTCCTCCCTCAGGCTCCTCTTCCGTCTCCGCAGGCGCTTCATCCTCGTCGTGCTCCTCGCCGGCGGTATCGGAGATAAACTTTCGTGACTTGCTCTTGTGCGAAGATTTCTTACCTAACGGCTGCATCGCTTTCTTCGCCGCCTTGATTTCATTTTTCTCGAGCTTGGTTTGGCGATCGATTTGCGCTTGGCTCTCCGCTTGGATTCTTGCAATTTCTGCCTTGCGGTCTTTTTCTTCTTGAATCTTCGCTTTGGCTGCTTCTTCTTCCGCTTCTTTCGCTTTACGAGTCGCCTCCTCTTGCTCTCTGATGGCTGCTTGTTGTGCCGCGATGATTTCCTCAAGCGGACACCCGTCGTAGTTGCATGGTCCGTCTTTTCGGCCTTCCCTTTCCGCTTGAAGCGTGACGGCAGCTTCGTTCGTCCATCCACCATTTGCAGTGGCGGTGGTAGTAACGGGAGTAGCAGACGCTACATCCACAGAACCCGTCGTCGCTTCCGGAGCGGTAACCTTGGCCGCATCAGCTTCCGACTGTGCTTCTTGTGGTTGTGGTTGAGATTGCCCTTGCAAGTCGTTCAATTGTTCGACAGTCGGGGTAGCAACCTCTTGGGTTTGCTCAGCTTGCGCTTGAGCTGCAGCACCAGTTGTAATCGTCGTCGCTGCCGATTGCTCCGCTTCATATTGCTTCGCGACTTCGTCAAACGCCTGTTTCTCTACTTCTGCTGCTTTCTCTGCGTCCATTTGTGCTTTTTCGCTGGCCGCCTTGAGTTCTTTTTGCAACCGCTCAATCTTTTGCGCCGTAGTTTCGTTTTCCGGAACAACTGCCGTGGCAGGTTCGGAAGCCGTGGTACTTTCCGTCGGTTCTGGAACAACTGCCGTGGCAGGTTCAGAAGCCGTGGTACTTTCCGTCGGTTCCGGAACAACTGCCGTGGCAGGTTCAGAAGCCGTGGTACTTTCCGTCGGTTCCGGAACACTTGCTTTTTCTTCCTCTTTCTCCTCGTCCGTGGCACCATTCAAATCGGCTTCTTCCATAGCCAAAATTTCCTCCGGAGTCATCTCGTTCGACGCCTGCGCGGATGCAGCCGAGGCTTTTGTGTGATCCGAGTCCGTAATCGCCGGAACGAACACTTTTTGCGCGGACATGGCCGTGTTCAAAAGACCGCTCAAGCTCCCGTCGTCCGACGGTTCGTCGTCGTCAGTGGCGCCTCCAACTTGGATTTGCTGCTGCTGTGTTCCGTCTTCCGATTCTTGCTGCGCGTCCAACTCGCACAAGGCCAACTCCGACTGCACGGAGAACGCGCAATCCGAGTGGCAACTGCCCCAAACGAACGACCTCCCGTCACCTTCTTTGTACACGCGATCGTAAAACGTCTTGGTAGAATCCGAAAACGTCGACGACGTGCACTCGTTCATGTTGAACATCTTGTTCGGGTTACGCCCGAGATTATTCTCCGGCACGCACGAATCTGGATTAGTCGCCGACGACAAGCAGCCGGCGTCCTTCCGATACGCCGGCCCGTTCGGCCCGTTCTTCTCGTACAGCGCGAACGTAAACTCGTCCCCGGGCTCCAACACCGACGCATCCACTTCGAACGCCCCGCAATGCGTCGCCGTCATCTCAATCCCGCGGTCGAACGCCAACTCTGGGTTCTGTTGCGACCGAACGATCACTCTCGCGCCCAAGTTTTTCTTCCACGTCGTCGGGTCCGGGTGGAAATCGAGCACGTGCAAAGGAGCGCACGCCGTGTGCAGTTTAATCGTTTTGGACGCGTGCTGCGGCTCCAATGGCGCGTCCCCGAGTCGGGACGATGACGATGCGCCCGAAGACGACATCATCGCAAACGATCGACCGTTATTGCTGTTGTTGTTACCGCTGCTCAAAGCGAGAGTCGTCGCGAGCACCATCACCCCAGAACCGGCGAGGACTTTCGTCCACGACGAGGAGGAGCCGCGCTGATTCGACGATGACGATGATGCAGCCGCGGGCCGCAGAAGGCTTTGCTCTTCCGCCTGCATTTTTGTATCGACAAACTCTTCTTCTTCTTCTTCTCCTCCGAGCAGCGCGTTGTTTCAGAACAAAAAAGTACTCTCTCTCGTCGAGAGGGAAGTCAAGAGATCTCTCTCGAAACCGACGACCGCGTTAAAAGCTTTTCGATGGTATTTGCTCGCGCTCTGCTTACTTACTCCAAGGAACGCGCGCTTTCTTCTTTGGAGATTCTCGGGAGAAAAAGTTCGAAAAAAAAGGCATTTAGGGTGTAGTGAAAAAAGATTTTTTTTCTACCTTTTTTTCAAGAAAAAAAGTACGAACGAAACGAAAAAAGCTCCCCCCAGACGAGAGAGAGAGAGAGGCTCAAGTGTTGTTGTTGCGTATCGTCACGCCATATAGTAGTATTTTACACGTTCTTCTTCTTATGCTACTATTTCTCGAACAAAATCAAGTGCTCTTTCCTCGCGCCGTTGTACACGGTTCCAGTACTTTCCATGGTTCGTAAAAGCGCCAAGGAACAACTGGCGAGGAGCGTAAAACCGGCGGTTTCGGCGCACGCGACGGTACTTTTCAACGCGTCCACGTTCGCGCCGTCGCCAATCATGACGAGCATTCGACCGGATGGTTTCAAGGTTCTGTAGGCGTTACATAACCATTGGTTTTGGGATTGCGTCCATTTGTCGTTGAAAGTGGACGGGTCTTTGCGTAACTCTCGCTTGGCGCCGAACTCGTTGACGGAGCTAAAATCGTCGCTCCACGAAGCGCGGTTGCCGTTTTCATCCAGTTCGTTCGAGCTTGGGACTTTCGCGTCGACGTAGTACGACGTGGGTGGTTTAAGTTGTGACTCTTCTTCAGGTTTTGTCGTTCCCGAGCTGTCACCACTACCCGTCGTCGTCGTCGTCGTCGTCGTCGTTGATGTAGCAGTAGTTGTCCCGACTCCGCGAAATCTCGACCTTTGCTTTCTCGCAAATGAGACGTAGTCGTACACGCCGGGGTACGGCGGACTCGTCAGTATTCCCGAAATTGTTCCAATCTTATCCTTGGGAACTAGATCATCGAATCGTGCGTCGCCTTTCCGAATGCACACGTCTGCCTTTCCATTCACGGCGTCGTGCAAATCCTTCACGCGAAATATGTACTCGTCCACGCACCTTTGGTAAAAGCTCAGCGGCGAATAATACGAGTCGTCTCTATCGCCGTTACCATTGCTCGCTCGGCGCTTTCCGAACCTTTTCTTTCTCTTATTTCGTTTCTGTCGCACGAAATGTCTTCGTTCAGCTTCAGTTAGACAGAAGAAAAGCGCTGTTTTCCGCGTCGTCGCGTCTACGCTATTATTATTTCTATCGCTACTATCGCTACCGCGGCTACTCCCGGCACCGTCTTCTTCATCGCTCTCTAAAATCGCCTTCTCCACCGCCACGGCAATACTTGCAAAACTTCCAGGCAAATCGCGCCGCCGTTGTTGTTGTTGTTGTTGTTGTTGTTGTTGTTGTTCCTCCTGCTGCGTGTTACTATCATCCTCGTTCTCTTGTTCTTCGCTCTGCGCAATAATAATCGCTTCAATCCTCGACATCCGCGCTCTCAACCACTCCTCTTCTTTCTGTACGTTTTCCGGCACCCAAACTCTGTGCCCGCACACGTGCAACGCCAGCGGACTGACATCTGTCCCGTATGCGGTCACGTTATTCGTCATCGCCACGACCGGTACCGTTCCTCCGCCACAAAACGGGTCCAAAATACTGAGCTCCTCTTCTTCGTCGTCTTCTTCGCTCGACGCGTTCTCGGACGAACCGCCACGTCTTATTCCGCTTTTTCTTCTTCTTCTTTTTCCATCGCCTCCGAGAAGAAGTTCCACGCATCTCTCGGCCGCCGCCGGTTGCATGCCGGCTAAAATTTCCCCGAAACCATGCGTCACTCGACGAAATCCACTCGGCACGTGCGTGTATCCGTGTTTCCATTGCATTCGCATAGCGTGAAGAAGCACCGAGGTGTGCTCTTCCTCGCCGTAACAACTCTCCGTGAATTCAGTCGACGGCTCGAGCAAACGCCGATAATAATCTTCTTTTTCTTCTTCTCCTTCTTTAACGGTCGTTAAAACGGAAGAAGACTCGGGATTGGATATCGCGCGTCGTCGAGGAAGGAGGCCGACGGCGGTGGAGGAACGCTTTTCAACTCTCGATTTTTCTGGTTTTCCCGGGAGCCGTCCTCCTTGCCGCGCAGGGACGTTGGCGAAGAGAAGACGCATGAGAGAGAGAGTTTGTTCTCTTCGACTCTTAGGTTTGCTGTCGCGAGTCGTCAACTCCGTGCTTTGCGCGCGTGGGGAGGCCGGCGAAGAGAGACGTGTGTTGGTGAAGAGGTTGTTGGGCACAAAAAAAGTGACGTGTGGATGACGAAAAGCGTTCGCAAGATGTATACATTTACGCAGAAAAAATGCTTCGTGACATCAATTGGTTTAGGTAGTTTGTTTCGTGTTATGAATGGCGCGCTATCATCATCACGCGTTGTTCTTCTCGGCTTTCTCGAACGCTCTTTTCAAGTCGTTTAATAAATCCTCGGCGTCTTCGATGCCGCAACTGATGCGGACCAAGTCGTCGGGCAAGCCTCGCGCGGCTCTGACTTCCGCGGGGATACTCGCGTGAGACATGAAGCACGGCAAGGAAATTAAACTCGTCACGCCGCCGAAGGAGACGGTAATTTTGAACAGTTTCGTTTCTTCGACTATGGTTTTGGAAAAGTTGACGTCGCCCGTGGTGAAGGAGAGGATGCTTCCCGCGCCAGTGGCTTGGGAAAAGTGCAAGTCGTGGAACGGGCTCGATTTCAGACCCGGGTAGTTTACTCTTTCGACTTTTGGGTGACTCTCGATCCATTCGGCTAACTTCATCGCGTTTTCTTGCTGTTTTTTCATTCGCAAGTCCATGGTTTTGATCCCTCTCAAAGCCAACCAACAATCGAACGGTCCCAACAGCGTGCCGCAGGCGTTTTGGAAAAAGTATACGCGTTTGGCTAACTCCTCACCTTTGACTGCGAGCAAACCTCCTGTAACGTCCGAATGTCCTGCGATGAACTTTGTCGCGGAAACCATGCTAATATCTGCTCCTAACTCTAACGGGTTTTGAAACGTCGCGGTCATGATGGAGTTGTCCACGCACACCAAAGCGCCCTTCCTTTTGGCCATCTCGCAAATTTTGCGCACGTCGATGCATTGCAATCTCGGATTCGTCGGCGATTCGAGCATAACCATCGTCGTTGGCCCACCGTTAATGGCATCTTCGACCGCCTTCAAATCCGTGCAGTCCACGTTGACGACTTCAATCCCAACTTCCGGGACGACTTGCGCTAACAACCGACTCGTCCCGCCGTAAATATCGTCGCCGGTGACTATGCGCTCGCCGTTCTTCACCAACCTCGTCACCGTCGCCAAAGCGCTCATCCCCGAGCTAAACGCGAACGCTCTCGTCGCACCTTCGATGTCCGCGAATTGCTCCTCCAACTGATCTCGCGTCGGGTTCCCAGATCTGGTGTAATCGTACCGCCCGTTTTCCGTCGCGTTCGGCTGCGCAAACGTCGCCGTTTGGTACAAAGGAGGCGCCGACGCCGCGTACGGGTCCTCCACGGACGTTTTCGGGTGCACCAACTTCGTCGCGATGTTCAAACTTTTGCGAAGCTTCATCTCGTCGCTTTCCTCTTCTTCGGAAGACGACGCCGCCGCCATCGCGAGGAAGAATCCCCCGCGCGTTTTGTTCTTCTTCCCTCGGTGGTGGTTACCCTTTTTTGCCGACGCCAATCTTCCGTTAATCGCGGTAACAGAGGTAGTAATATCAAAAGAAGGTGAAGTCCTGCTGCTCTTGCTGGCGAGAGGAAGAGGAGACGAGGCAGAACGCGCGCTGCTAAACATTCTTCTTCTTCTTCTTCTTCCCCCAAAACGAACGCGAGCAAGAGCGCTTTTTGGTTTGTTTTTGATGGAAAACTCTATCCAAAACAACACACGAACAGACGAAAAAGGGAAAAAATATTTTAAAAGAGGCAAAAAAACAGAAAAAATGACCAAAACCCTAAACTTTGTTTTTTTGGTTTTTGTTGGGGGGGGAATAACAGGAAAAGAAATTTAACGCGAGAGAGAGAG